>Ga0233422_10000678_pt1 | contig 16327 bp, 9 predicted proteins | sample Watercolumn_Mata_2_FD_182724 | JGI IMG/M metagenome (GOLD analysis project Ga0233422, IMG submission 182724) | Freshwater microbial communities from Lake Matano, South Sulawesi, Indonesia - Watercolumn_Matano_2014_110_MG | ecosystem: Environmental > Aquatic > Freshwater > Lake | place...
TCCGAAAATTCCCGCTTCGCGACGATCCACCTGTGAATCTCCCCGCCCGGTTACCGTAATCGCCGAGCCGATGTCATAAATGTCGACGCTGCCGAACTCTTGCACAGAAATATCGTTCGCATTCGTGCGGCGGCTGACAACCTGAGAACCAACCGTGGGAATAACCGTGAGGCCGTCGACGAGGAAATCTTTGTAGGTGTACTTCGCGTTGACGTCATAGGTGATCTGACGGCTGACCCTGTTATAGAGAGACCGGTTCCCAAAGGTCTGATTGTACCTGAACCCATACGGATAAAGCCTGTCCTGCGAGTATTGGTTGAAGTCCACGCCTGCGTTGGCGGCAATCTCGAGTTCCGGCAATGGCCTGTAGGAGAAGTTGCCCGATCCGATGAATTGGTTGAGATAGTGCATGTCTCTGATCGCTTCGATCGCATCCTTCGGGCATGTTACGTACGCCGGCCAGTATGCGAGAGCGTTGAGAAGCCATCCATAAATCAGGTTGTCGTTGGGCGGTCGGCGAATTTTTGTCCAGCTGTATGATGTATTGAGCCTGAAGCTCATGTTGTCCGCCGGGACCGCATTGACGCTTGCCTTCAAAGAATTCCTGTCGAGATAATTTTGGCGCGCGATGACCCCTGCGTCAAAGCGGTTCTGAAATGAGGCGAAGTATCTGAGAGACGGCGAACCACCCGTGATGCTGAGGCTGTGTTCTCTGATGTATCCGGGTTTTGCGAGAACGCCGTCAATGGTATCGGCGTTCAGAAATTCCCGCGGGTATTTGAACGGCTGCTCGTTCACACCGTACGTAAACTGATAGTCAATGGTGTACGGTTTTGCTGCAGCCGCAGCTCGCAGTCCCTTCCCCGATTTTGTTGTGATCAGCACGACGCCGTTTGATGCGCTCGTGCCATAGGAAGACGCTGCGGCCGGCCCTTTCAAAACCTCGATGTTCTCAATATCGGCCGGGTTCAGAGTTGACAACGTGCTTACCGCCTGACCGCCGAGACCGAAGGGGCTCATGTTATTGTTCTCTATCCTCACGCCGTCGATGTAGATCAGGGGCTGTCCCGTGCCGGTGAGGCCCGCGCCACCGCGAACAAAGAAGTTCCAGCCGGAACCCGCGTTGCCCGAAGTGATCTGAACATTCACGCCGGAGATTTTTCCGGAAACCAGTTGTGAAACGTTTTGGAAGGTCTGGATGGAGGTCAGATCTGAAACGGGTATGCGAGAGACGGAGACCTCCGCGACAGACTTGCTTGTCTTGGAGGCAATGCCCGTGACGACGACAGCTTCTGTCTGGAAGACGTCTTCCTCGAGCTGGAAATTCACCGTCTTCGTTTCACCGGAGAGCGTGACCCTCGTTGCCTTCTTCTTGCTTCCGACAATTGACGCGGTCAACTCAACCTGCTGACCACGCACGTCAGCTTGTCGCACGGTGAGCGTATACTCGCCGAGAGGGTCCGTTGAGGTTCCGAGGTTCAGCGCCTGAATATACACATTGGCGCCGACGAGCGGCTCACCCTTGGTATCGGTGACCTTCCCGGTAATCTTCAATCCCTGGGCAAGCAGCATTGCCGGGACTGAGAAAAGGAAAACCAGTACCAGAAGTTTTCGCATGTGATTCTCCCTGATTGTTGTTTGGTTCAGCGTGGAGCTGGTTAATTAGTGAAATTGAAGTCACATAGAAGGGTATCATCACGCCGTGGCAAAACTGGGGCGTGACGGTTTTGTACCTTCTAATAATTCATCAGAAAAATCGACGCGACAGGACAAATGCCCCTGTCAACATCAATTTCACGGGGACGCTGCACGGCAGAGATATGGTGTATTACCCGAAGATGAGAATTCTCGCCGGAGAACTCAATTCGAATGTGAGAAGACGGCCTTCAGGTGTGACAGCACGGTGCTACCCGTATTCTAATATTTCTATGAATCGAAATCAAGAATCGAGGATGGGAAAACCAGCAGCGACCATCGTGACCACCAGGCTGATGAATCCAGCCTGGGGAGTGATAATTCGGCTTGGCTTGTGTGACGACCTTCAGCCACCGGGACACACGCAGTCAATCACATGGGCTCACCCATCAGCGAAATGGGCCGTTTCGGCTCGCTATATATCCGAATGGTTGCCTGATCTCTTTATTTGTATGGCGCACACACATCGCTGAAACCTGCAAGCCCCGTCGAAACGGAAAATTGGCCAACCAGAACAACGGCTGTTGCTTCTGTCAGCTGAGCTTTGTAAGGTTATGAATCACCATGGAGGCGACATGAAAAACCTCTCTCGATTGTATTTCTTCTCTGGCGCCCTGTCTTTTATCAGCATCGGCGTATCTCAGGACTACCGCTCTTCGCTCGAGTCGGTTGTTGAGGCTGAAAGAGCATTCGCGAAGACAAGCTTGGAAGTGGGCTCCCGCTCGGCGTTCATGACGTATTTTGCCGATGAAGCGATTGTCTTCCTGCCACACCCCGTCATCTATAAAGAGGCGATGAAGACCGTTCCTCTTCCCAAGAACCCTCTGGAGACCACGCTTGAGTGGGAGCCGATCTTTGCAGATGTATCGAAGAGCGGCGATCTGGGGTATACCACCGGCCCCTCAGTGAGGACCGACCACACCCCGGCAAAACGGCCGCAGTACTTTGGATTCTACTTCTCATTCTGGAAGAAACAACAAAACGGTGAATGGAAAGTGGTGTTTGATGTTGGGACCGAGCTGCCGGGGCCCTACAAAGGTTCGAGGGCTTTACGTACACCAGAGACGCAAGGAGCAACAAAAGGTGTATCAAAGATTGACCCGCAAGAGCAAAAGGCCAGCCTGATGAAAGCCGAGAAGGATTTCCTGGAGACAGTCAGAAAGGAGTCGGCAGATAAAGCGTTTGCCGCATTCCTCGGTCGTGAAGCGCGGATCTACAGGCAGAAGAGTTATCCTATCATTGGAATCGATTCAATCCGTGCGTATTTTTCAGGAAGGAGGTACCTCTCGACCTGGGAGCCAATCTCTTGTGAGGTTGCGATGTCGGGAGATCTTGGATATTCGTATGGGAGTTATTCAATCGAGAGTTCGGAAGGCACCCAGTCAGAAAAAGGGTACTTTCTCCATGGCTGGAAGCGTGATGCCGCAAACAACTGGAAACTTATTGCGGAGACAACCAGCCCCCTGCCTCCCGAGAAACCAAAGCCACAATAGGAATCAAGTCTCTCTATATATAGAACAGGCACCTCAGTGGACCACGACAAGAAGTCACAACACACGGAGACGATGCTCGGCGATATGCCGGTGACGGAATTTCGCAAGGTTGGACACCAGCTCGTCGATTGGGTGGCGGATTACCTGGAGCACGTGGATGAACGCCCGGTTCTTCCAGGTGTGAAGCCCGGCGATGTTCGTCGGTCGCTTCCGCCTGAACCCCCGCACAAGCCGGAACGCATGGAAGATATCGTGGCCGACGTCGATCGTCTCATCATGCCGGGGGTAACACACTGGAACCACCCGCGGTTTCATGCGTATTTCAATTCGACGGCAAGCAGTCCCGGTATCCTCGCCGAATTCCTCAGTGCGGCACTGAACGTCAACGGCATGGTCTGGCAATCATGTCCCGCCGTGACGGAACTTGAAGAAGTTGCGCTCGATTGGCTGAGGCAGATGCTGGGCCTGCCCGGCCAGTTCTCCGGGGTGATTTATGATACGGCTTCGACCAGTACGCTTCATGGAATAGCAATGGCCCGAGAGGCGCTCGAAGACCTCCGGACGCGGGAGGAAGGGCTGGCAGGAAGGCCAGAAGTGCCGCGGCTACGCGCATACATCTCAGAGTTTGCACATTCCTCGGTCGAAAAGGCGATCATCGCGCTTGGATTTGGCATGAATGCCGTGCGAAAGATACCCGTGGATGACAAGTTTCGCATGAAGATCCCGGAGCTGGAAGCTGCAATCGCCGAAGACCGCAAGAACGGCGTGAGGCCATTCTGCGTCGTGGCAACCGTTGGTACAACATCCTGCACAAGCATTGATCCCGTTCCTGCGATTGCTGATGTTTGTGAGCGTGAGCATCTCTGGCTACACGTGGACGCGGCGTACGGAGGATCAGCGGCGATCATTCCCGAGATGCGATACATTCTGGACGGCTGTGAGCGTGCAGACTCCCTGGTCGTGAATCCTCACAAATGGATGTTCGTACCAGTTGACCTCAGCGCGTTCTACACACGTTCTCCAGACATCTTGCGACGGGCGTTTTCCCTTGTACCTGAATATCTCCGAACGTCGCACGATGACGCTGCCAGAAACCTGATGGACTATGGCGTTCCACTCGGCAGGAGATTTCGGGCACTCAAGCTCTGGTTCGTGATTCGGTACTTCGGATGGGATGGTCTGGCAGACCGTCTGCGCGATCACCTCAGGTTGGCAAAACAGTTCGCCGGATGGGTTTCAGCACACCCCTCGTTTGAGCTTCTTGCGCCAGTTGAATTTGGCACAGTCTGCTTCAGAGCTCACCCACACGGCATGACTGATGAACAAGGGCTGAATACCTTGAACGAGAAACTTCTTCACGCAATAACCGGTCGCCGTGAAACATTCCTCTCGCACACGAAACTCGGAGGGATGTATACACTTCGCATTGCGATCGGGCACATTCAAACGCGTGACGTCCACGTACAAAGCACCTGGGAATTGATCCAGCGAGAGCTGGAGATCCTTCTGGCAATGGCATGAGCGACGACTTGGCGAAGGCGAGCAAAATGCAGTCGAGCTTCTTTGGTTCACGATGGGTCCAGTGGATTCTATATATTGTGATCTGGACGGCCGTCGGGCTCTTCTTTGCCTCATATTCGTCTCTCTGGGGAAAGTACATCTACAAAAGCCCCATCACATGGGAGTACGCCCTCAAGACAAATCTTGCATTCTATTATATATGGGCGTGCATTGCCCCGTTTGTTCTTTGGTTGGGCAAACGCCATCGGTTTGAAGAAGGCACCCGCACGCTCTCATTCCTCGTACATGTTCCGACAAGTCTTCTGCTTGCCGCGATTCAACTCGTTGTTGCTGAGGTGATTGTCCAATCGTTCAATCCGGAGCCCCTGCATTTGTACGACGCGTTCCGGTCGATTCAGGTGACGTTTGTTGTGTACTTCCACATCAATCTTCTTACATATTGGGCAATTCTCGGCATTGGGTACGGACGCCAGTACTATCGTAAGTATCGCGACCGGGAGATTGAAGCGGCTCAACTTGAAGCACAGCTCACACAGGCTCAACTGCAGGCGCTGAAAATGCAGCTTCATCCGCATTTTCTTTTCAACACATTCAATACAATTTCGTCGTTGATGCACAGGAATGTCGATGATGCCGATCGTGTGCTGGCAAGGCTGGGCGACCTTCTTCGCTACTCTCTGCACAATGTGGGGGTTCAGGAAGTGGCGCTTCGGGAAGAACTCGAGTTTCTGCAACGCTACCTCGAGATCGAACAGACACGGTTTGAAGACCGGTTGCGGGTTCGCATCTCGGTGGATCCCGATGCTCTGGACTGCAAAGTGCCAAATCTTATCCTTCAGCCGCTTGTGGAGAATGCCGTACGCTACGCGGTTGCTACGCAATCCAGCGGAGCGTCGGTTGAGATCGCGGCACACCTTGTAGACGGCAAGCTTCGAATGAGCGTGGCCGACGATGGACCCGGCCTCCCGGCAGACTTCAATGCGACGGTCGACGAGGGAATTGGACTGAGGACTTCGCGGGAGAGGCTGCAACAGCTTTATGGGGACCGACACGACTTTGTGCTTCGCAATAAATCGCCCCGGGGGCTTGAGGTGTCTGTGACAATCCCAGCTTGCCAGATTGACAAATAAAGTGTCGCATTGACGGGGAGATTCTGCGCGAAACATTCGTGGTGCGGGGTCGTATCGTTAAGAGGCCGCTTCACAACGCCGTGGGCCGTTTCACCCCTCAGACTGGAGAACAAGATGTCATTCTCAACACGAGCCGCCAAACATTTCGGAGTGATGCTTGCTCTAATGGCGGTCGTTCCGCTCTTCGAAGTGATGGCACAGGGACCGCTGAAGCTGTTCCCCTCTCCCAAAAGAATCCAAAACCAGTTTCGCAATACCGATGCACGAATTGCCAGCGGGTACTACCAGCTCGGCGTTGGAAATCTCCGCGAACCGGCGACAAGCGACAGGGCGATTGAGCATCTTGAACGAGCGGTTGGACTTGATCACACCAATGCAGAGTACCACTACATGCTCGCAGAAGCGTACATGGCGAACTACCAGATTGCAGGGCTGACCAGAATGCCGTTTCTCGCGTCGGAAGTACGAGAGCACCTGGAGTTGGCGGTGAAGTATGGTCCAACGGTCGTCGAGTACCGTGAAGCGCTTGTTGAGTATTATGCTATTGCGCCGGCTATTCTTGGCGGCAGTTACCAGAAAGCGTACGAGCAAGCAAGGGAAATAGCGAAACTTGATCCGTACCTCGGGTATCTCGCGCAGGCAAGCATCTATGTGGAAGAAGGTGAAGGAGAGAAAGCTCTCGACACGTATCGGAAGGCGATCCGCACGAGACCCGCCGCCTGGCAGGCATATCAACGCCTGGGTACTCACTACCTGAACGAACTCGATACCGATCAGGCAATCGCAATGTTCATGAAGTATGTGGAAGCCGCGCCGGATCAGGCCGAGAGCTATCGTCACCTGGGAATGGCCTACCAGCAGAAAAGAATGTACTCTGAAGCGATTAACGCGTTCCGCAAAGCCCTCGAGAAAGACCCCTCCATTGCGCCGTTAGTGTTCAGGATTGCTCAACTGCATGAATTTCAAGGAAACAAACGCGATGCCTGCGAGCACTATCAGCGCTATCTTTCCATGGTACCGAGCGGCAAAGCGGCGGATGATGCACGAGTGAAGGTGAAAGAATTGGGGCGGTAGAATACCCAAGCGGTGCGAAAAAGTCGAATAGCCCCGGAGAGCTGCCGGGGTTTTTTGCATCAGCGCAATGAGAGTCGGGTCAGAAGGAACCGCTCCAACAAGGGTACTGTTCTATAGTAGAGATAGCACTTGAACGATCAGGGACACATCATGAAGAAAAAGTTCTCAGGGTGGATGCTTATAGCAATGATGCTCATAGGGATGATTGTCGGATTTCAGGGAAGAAACCTCATCTCTGCCGATAACATCTATGAGCAGTTGAAGAAATTCCAGGATATCCTGGTTCTGACGGACAAGTACTACGTCGATCCCGTCGAAACCCGCAAGCTCACCGAGGGAGCAATCAATGGATTGCTGGAAAAGCTTGATCCGCACTCTGTCTATTTCCCACCGCGGGCATTTGAGCGGGCGTCAGAGGAGATTCAGGGTAACTACCAGGGTGTGGGACTCTCGATTCGTTCGTTGAACGATACCATTCTTGTTGTGGAGCCGATGGGCGGAGGTCCCTCGGCGAAGCTCGGCATCCTTTCCAATGATCGCATCGTTCGTATCAATGACAGTTCTGCTGTCGGTTTGACGGCAGACCAGGCGTCGCAACGGCTGCGCGGGCCGAAGGGAACGAAGGTGAGAGTAGGCATTATCCGTCCGAGCGTGAAGGAAATCCTCACGTACGAAATTACCAGGGCAGATATTTCGGTCACAAGTATTGATGTTGCGATGATGGTCAATCCGGAAGTCGGATATATTGCGGTAAACAAGTTTGCCCAGATCACGAACGACGAAATGGTGAAGAATTTGCGTGATCTGCGTTCACAGGGAATGAAGAAGCTCATTCTTGATCTGCGCGGAAATCCCGGCGGCGTGATGGAAGAAGCGGTGAAGATGGCAGATCTGTTTCTTGACGGCGGCACCAAGGAGAAGCCCAGACAGATCGTGTATACCAAAGGCCGATCGGCAGAGGTGGAGGAGAAATACGTTGCCACGACAGGGCAGGAGTATGAAAAGCTTCCGGTGATTGTGCTGCTCAATAATGCATCTGCAAGTGCGAGTGAGATTGTTGCCGGAGCTCTTCAGGACTGGGATCGCGGCCTGATCGTGGGTGAAACCAGCTTTGGCAAAGGTCTAGTACAGCGCCAGTGGCCGCTTGGAGACGGCTCGGCGTTCCGTTTAACCATCGCACGGTACTACACGCCGAGCGGCCGGCTTATTCAACGGGCCTATGAAGGAAAGGACAAGTCTGAGTACCAGCGGGAGGCCTTTGAGCGGAACGAGCAAGAGGGGGACAATCTGCAACACAAGCAGGACATCGCGCTCAAATCAGACTCTTCCCGGCCGATGTTTCGCACGAATAGCGGGAGGGTTGTGTACGGCGGAGGTGGCATCACGCCGGATTATATTGTGAAGAGCCCGGCGGCCACCGGATCGTTTGCGGCACTGCAGCGACGGGATATGTTCTTTCAGTTTGCTACGAGCTACCTTGATGGTCAGTCAGCAAACCTTCGTGCGACATATGGTCAGGATGTGCAGAAGTACGTGAAAACCTTTCAGGCGACAGACAAGCTCATTCAGGATTTCCGTGATTTCGTGAAGGCAAAAGGTGTGACAGTCGAGGAGAAGGATCTTGAGAAAGACCAACTGTTTGTGAGGGCGAGGCTGAAGGCAGAGATTGGACGCTCGCTCTGGGGAAATGCCGGCTGGTACAGTGTGCTGCTGGAGGTCGATCCTCAATTTCAAAAAGCTCTCACGCTCCTGCCTGAAGCTGTAAAGTTTGCCCGAGCCGAGTAAACGAGTCGCACTCATCTTTGGTGTTACACTGAAGGTTCGGTGGCGCTGTGCCGCCGAACCTTTTTTCTTGTGCCGTCCCGACTTCCATTTTCACCCCGCCTTGCTTGATTTCTTTCCAAGAGATGCCTAACTTCGTTCTGCATTCTATCACCGTTATCTAACGGTCCTCCGGTTTCTGTAAGCGTCATCTCACGGGTGCGGATTGTTGTTCTCTCCATACGTACTGAATCGCATTCCTGTGTATTGATAAGCGTGGAGGGCAGAGCGGCAAGTCGCAGCGAAGACCGCGCGTTGCCCACTCCCCCCGCTCATCACTCTCTCTGTTCCACAGTGTGTGAGGAAACCATGAAAAGGCTCTTGTTGTTTGTTGTGTTCTCTACCGGCGTTGTCATCGCAGGGACGAGTGGCAAAATCGCGGGTAGAGCCATTGATGCGGTGACAAAACAATCCCTCCTGTCAGTCAACATCCAGATCGTGGGAACATCGTACGGTGCGGCAACCGATCTTGACGGCAACTATTTTATCATCAATGTACCGGTCGGCACATATACTGTCCGGGCCTCGATGATCGGGTACGCGCCGAAAACAATTTCGAACGTCAAGGTCATGGTCGACATGACGACGACGATCGATTTTGCCCTTGAGCCTGCGGATGTTCAAATGAACGAGGTCATTGTTGTTGCGTCGCGTCCACCCATTCAGCCCGATGTGACATCTACGAAACACACGATCGAGGAGGAGACGATCAACGCCCTGCCGGTGACAGATTTTCGCGAGATCGTCGGCATGCAGGCGGGAGTCAGTGGAAGCCATTTCCGCGGTGGCCGGTTCAACGAGTCGCTGTTCCTTGTCGACGGCATTGCGATCAAGAGCGCGGTCAATAGCTACAGCGGCACGACAACAGGCGGCTTTGCAATCGACATTCCGCAGCTCAGCGTGTCGGAAATCCAGGTGTCTACGGGGGGCTTTGAGGCGGAATACGGCAATGCTCAGTCGGGAATTGTAAACACGATTACCAAGACGTCTGCCAGGTTCGGTGCGAAACTGCGGGTTCGATCATCCGATTTTCCCTGGAGCAAAATCGAATATCAGCCGAACACGTACGGGAAAGGTCAGCCCGACTGGAAAAACTATGAAGCGTTTATCAACTCTCCCCCTGTGTCGATTGGTGAAGGAAAGCTCTCGCTCACCGGTTCTGCAGACATCGCGTTCCAGACCAAAGGTCTTCTCACGCACCAGGATTTCTACAGCGAGTCGTATCAGGCAAAACTTAACTACACAAGTCCCAAAACGCGCATCACTCTCAACGGCCTGAAAACGTGGTCACGTGATAACTCCTATTACCATCGGTATTCCAAATACGGTCCGTTGAGTGAAGGATATCAATCGGATCTCTACCAACAGCTGACGACCATTTCGGGCGTTCAGTACCTGCAACAGTTCATCTTTGTGGCGGACCCGCAGAATTACCAGAACGCAAAAGCACCCGACTCAGCATTCTTTTCTGGTAAGTGGTATAAGAATGTCCAGACTTTCTATCAGGCCGGTATGCAGAATCACATCTCGTGGCCGGTTACAAACAGCTACAATATCAGCTTTGCGCTCTCACAAACGATCGACAAGCAGTCGTTTATCGATGTAAAACTCTCCTTCTTCAACTCTTGGTTCAACGAAGTGGTGCGGAATGCCGATGACCGGCTGAAGACCGGAAACCTGGGCGCGGATCTGAACTGGCGCTATAACGGCACGGTTGCCGGGTACAAAGACAGGCAGTTTGAAGGAGGATACTGGTACTACACGGGAGACGAAGGATGGTTCCTGAATCAGATTTCCCGCACCGCGATGATGCGTGTCGATTACTCGAATCAACTCAACTCTTCCAATCTTCTGAAAAGCGGTCTGGAGATTAACTGGAACAGAGGGGATGTTGAGAAAGTAACCTTCGAATCCGTTCTCGCACGCCGCTTCGACCTTTGGAATCAGGATCTCTACGATCTTGCCGTCTATGTGCAGGATAAGATCGAAGTTCGCGATGGATTCATCCTGAACGCGGGACTTCGTTTTGACTACTTCAATCCCAACGGATTCGGGCCGTCAGTCCTGTATCCAGAAGATCCGGCAGAGCTTGCTGATCCCGCGCGTCGCACGAGCCTCGCATCAACCGACAAAGTTGAGTCGCGCTGGCAGGTGAGTCCCCGTATCGGCATCTCGCATCCGATTACCGAAAGGGACAAGATTCACTTCTACTATGGACACTTCTTCCAACGTCCGGATCTTCGTTTCCTCTACGAAAACATCAAGCTTGATTTCCGGTTCACAACAAACGTCGATCTGGGAAATCCGAGGCTGAAGCCGGAGAAGACGGTTTCCTACGAAGTCGGATGGGAACACATGTTCTCCGATTTACTCAGGCTCGACATCACGGGCTACTTCAAGGATATCACAAACCAGATCGCTGCGGCAGACTATGATTTGCCGGGTTCGGCGGAACCCTTTCAGGCCTATGTGAACCTGGACTATGCAAACGTGCGCGGCCTGGAGCTGACGCTTGAGGCTGTCGGAACGAGGGCAATCGGCGGGATGGTGAACTACAGCTACTCCTTCGCCAACGGCCGTTCGTCCTCCGTCTTCCGGAGCAACGGAGCGATCATACCTCGTCGCCTCGACCCGCTCGACTGGGATCTTCGACACAGAATCAATGCAAACCTCTTTCTCCGTTCGACCGGAGTGATCGAAGACCTCATCGGTCCCGCAGAGATGAACTTTGTGGTGTTGGTCCGATCTGGCTATCCCTACACCCGCAATACCCGCGATGTGTTTCCGCTTTTTGCACTTCGGAACGATGGGCGTCTTTCGTGGGCAAAAAATGTTGATATGAAGTTCCGGAAATCCTTTGCGTTCTCGAATATCGACCTTTCATTCCTCCTGGAAGTCCGCAATCTCTTCAACTGGCGGAACGTTTCATACATTGCGGGAGGCAGGGAGGGAATTGCCGAGTACGAGAAATCGGGTGATCCTTCCGGTCCGTACAAAGATCCACAGACGATGACGCGCCCGAGAGTATATCGTCTTGGCTTCGAACTTCAGTTCTGAGGTGCATGATGAAAAGACTACCAACTATCGTTCTGTGTGCTCTTCTCCTGTGGACGGTGCGGGCCGAGGCTCAGTACCGGCTTGACCAGAAACCGAAGAAGGTCTTCGACCACAAAGTCGGCGCCCTCTGGAACATGATCACGAACAATGGGTACTGGGGGAACACGTATTCCTCGCCCAACTTCGAGTGGCCCGGCGGCAGCGGAAATGTCTATGGATGGCGCACGTCGCTCTGGGTCGGCGCCGTCTTTGATACGGTTGGGTATGCGTCGTACGGCGATGGAAACCACTTCGTGCCACTGGACACAATCCGCGTCAAGCGTCGCTCCGAAGGTTCTCTTTCGGCTGAGGATACCTATACCCGTTATACAGACGTCAATCCCCCCTCTCCGACAGGCGTTCACAAGAACCTCGGTGTTGAGATTGTGGAACGCACGTATGCATGGGATCAGTCGTACAACGACGACTTCATCATCAGCGACTACTGGATCAAGAATATCGGCGACGATGTGAACAAGGATGGTCTCATCGACGCGACGCGGACCCTCACGGGAGTCTATGTTGGATTCCGGATGGATGGTGACGTGTCGGGGTTCAACGGATCGAACACCGACGGGAACTACTGGGATCTTGATGATCTCGCCGGGTACGATGCAGCGAACAAAATCGCTTACCTGTGGGATGCCGATAATCCATTGACGCCTGAAGACGACACGGGAAACCCGGATCCAGTGACAGGTGTGATCCGCTCGCCAGGGTATGTCGGCGTCAGACTGCTCTATGCGGACAAGAGTCACTTTGTCGGCACCTACACCGGCCAGCCGACGATGGCAACGCCATCGTACCGGTTCTTCGAGCCGACAACATCTCAAGCCATGTACGAGTTCATGAAAGGGTATGGCATAGCAGCTAATGCCACCGTTGTGAGGGACTACCGGGCGATCATGGCGATTGGACCATTTACGATCCCAGCGGGAGACTCAATTCATGTCGTTGTTGCATGGGTGCTCGGACACGGACTGAATGGGATGCTGAAAAACTCCCAGGTCGCCCAGAATATGTTCGACGGTAACTATTCAAAGGCGCCCACCGCGCCCGATGAACCGCAGTACACAATCAAAACCACGAGAGAGGGTAATCAAAACGCGGTGGCCATTCAGTGGAAGAAAAATGCCGAAGCGAGCAGTGATCCGCTCAGCGGAGCGAAAGACTTCGGAGGCTATGCAGTCTATAAGACGGTCCGACAGGACGCAGGCGGCAATCCGATCTGGGATACCCTGGCGGTCTATGTGAAGAATAACGCGATCGACCGGAAGAAGGACACCCTCTGGTACGGACGGCCATTCTTAAAGAGCTGGCCTCCGCCGCTTGTCTACAACGGGACTGATTCGGTCTATCAACTCCTTGACCGAGGGGTTCTGAATGGGATGATCTACACCTATGCCGTCACTTCGTTTGATCAGGGAGACACACTCCTTGGAGTGGATCGGCTGGAGAATAACATCGGCCGCGGCAGAACGACAACAAAGGTGTATATGGCGAATTCTCCCGCCGCAAACGGGATGGATCGGATCAAAGTCGTCCCGAATCCGTTCATGGGATCGAGCAGGTTCAATAATCCAAATCCGATAGAAACAAATCCCTGGGTAAACCGGGTCCGATTCATCAACCTCCCCTCGGATGCGACCATCACAATCTTCACGCTCGCCGGCGATCTGGTGAAGACCATTCGGAGCAATGATGTGGTGTATAAAAGCCGGGATGTCGCCGTGACGGGAGACTTCACCGGGGTTGCGGAGTGGGATCTCACAACAAAGAACAACCAGGAGACGGTGAGCGGCGTGTATATTTACGTCGTTGAGTCGTCGAAGGGAACCCACACCGGTAAATTTGTCATCATGCGCTAGGGGTGCACCATGAAAAAGATCATTCTGCTTCTTCTTGTCACCGTCGTTCCGTGTTTTGCGCAACAATTCGGGCAGGTGGGAACCAGCGGCGCACAGCTCCTGAAGATCAGCTTCGATCCGCGTGCATCAGCGCTGGGTTATGCAGCCGCATCCGTGGTGGATAACGCCTCTGCGGTGTACACCAACGTGGCCGGGCTCGAAGGGATCAGGAAAGGCGATGTGGCATTTGCCTACACACCCTGGTTTGCAGGGATTGACATGGTCTCCCTCGCCGCGGCATATCGCCTTGAGAACATTGGCGTTGTTGGCGTACAGTTTGCAGGCTTCAGCACGAACGAAGAGATCACTACGGTCGATTTTGAAAACGGCACCGGGCAGACCTATTCTATTCAAAACACCGTGCTCGGACTTTCTTTCGCCCGGCACATCACCGAAAAACTCGTTATGGGGATTCAGGCGAAACTGACGCGTGAGTCGTATTATGATCACTCAACCTCAGGACTGGCGTTCGATCTTGGCAGTGTCTACCATCTCGGATTCTGGGGATCGCGGTTGGCCCTGACGCTCCAAAACTTTGGTGCAGATCTTGAGCCGCTCGAAGGAAACTATCAGGATTACAGCGATAACAACATCACGAAGGGATTCAATCGCGTTCCGCTTCCTGTGACATTCCGCGCTTCATTCACGGCTGAGCCCTTCGTCGCGGAATCGTACAGGGTTCGCTTTGTCGCGGATCTCATTCACCCGAACGATAACGTTGAACATTATTGCCTCGGCAGCGAAGTCTTGCTTTACGATTTTCTCGCCGTTCGGGGAGGGCTCAAGTTAAACTATGACGATGAGTCATTCGCCGCAGGCGTCGGGTTCAGAGGAGAAAAATTCCTGGGACAAGATATCCGGTTTGACTATTCCTACGAGAAATTCAAGATTTTGCCGTCCGTGCAGAAATTGTCGCTGGGTATAGCATTCTGAGGAAACGTAAAGGAGCAGTGATCAGACCGCAGAAGCAGTGTTGTGTGCCAGAACCCGGTGAGGCGCCACTCCTCACCGGGATTTTTTGTCCCGTGCGCAGAATCCTTCGGGCACAGGTCCTTCTCGCCGTTCTTGTGGTGACCGTCGCAGCCGATCTCTGTGCCGCAGAGATAACCATCAGAGGAACGGTGAAAGATCGGAAACGGGGGACCGCGGTCTCGTCTGCGGTTGTCACAATCGTAGACAGGCTGGGCGCAGTGCTTGGAACAACAACAACAGATGCCCAGGGCCAGTGGCAGAAATCAATTGCTGTAACCGACGTCACCCGTGGAAGTGAACCCCCTCGCGAGTTTTCCGTCGGTCAAAACTATCCCAATCCGTTCAATCCCTCCACCAAGATTCCGTTTTCGATCGAGAAGCAGGGAAGAGTACGCGTTTCGGTGTACAACATCCTCGGGCAGATTCTCGATGAACGGGAGGCCGAGCTTCAACCGGGATCGTATGTCGTTGATTTCCATTCTGCAGGAAGCGCGGGCGTTCTCTTCTATTCTGTCGAAATGAACAATATCCGCCGAACAGGCAAGATGATTCAGTTGGACGGAGGACGGGGAAGGGGATTGGGGGGATTTTCTCGCAGCGCCGCTCAGGCATCTCTCAACCTTGTTGCCTCATACGCTCTCGACTCGTGCCGTGTGATTACCTCGTCGCTTGTCTACGAGACCGATACGACGACGATCGCTTTTCGTGACTCAGCTCGGGCGGATATCATGCTCGACACCGTCCACGATCGGGCCTTTCTCATCGATCTTCACAACGACATCATGGAGCAGATAGCCGCGAGCGGCTTTACGTATCAACTTGCCGATCGCCATACGACGAAGCACACAGACATTCCACGCCTCCGCGATGGTGGCGTTGATGCACAGGTCTTTTCGATCTGGGTCAGCCCGACATCATATGCGCCATCAATATATTTTGCCACCGCGAAGAAATTCATCGACAGCCTGAAGGCGCAGGTCGGCCGAAACGCGAAAGACGTCGAACTCGTCCTGAAGAAAGATTCATTAGACGTATTCGCTCGCCAAAACAGAATAGCAGGGCTCCTTGTGGTTGAGGGAGGCCATTGTATCGAAGACAATTTGGAGAATCTGAGAGTCCTGTACAACGAGGGTGTGCGGATGATGACGATCACCTGGAAGAATTCCACCTCTTGGGCGGTCTCCGATCAGGATACGAGGGCGGCAACCGTTGGGCTCAACGATTTCGGCAAGCAGGTGATCAAGACAATGGATTCACTTGGAATGATCATCGACGTTTCTCACGTGGGAAAAAAGACGATCGAGGATATTCTGGCCACGTCGACAAACCCCATCATCGCTTCACATTCCGGCGCATATACGCTTGCCAACAACTCCCGCAACCTTACGGACAGCCAAATACTGGCTCTTGCCGGTCGCGGGGGAGTCATTGGCGTTGTTTTCTATCCATACTATTTGACTGGTTCGAGAACAGCATCGTTGGACAACGTCATCCAGCACATAGAGTATATCAAGAACCTGACGAAGAGCGTCGACTGCATTGCCCTAGGGTCTGATTTTGATGGAATCGAAGTGACCCCACAGGGGTTGGAGAATGTCACGAGGTTTCCAGCAAAATC
>Ga0233422_10000679_pt1 | contig 16322 bp, 10 predicted proteins | sample Watercolumn_Mata_2_FD_182724 | JGI IMG/M metagenome (GOLD analysis project Ga0233422, IMG submission 182724) | Freshwater microbial communities from Lake Matano, South Sulawesi, Indonesia - Watercolumn_Matano_2014_110_MG | ecosystem: Environmental > Aquatic > Freshwater > Lake | place...
AATAAACACTCCAATTATTCCATCCCTCAATTGAAGTTAGATTTGTGAAGTTTGTTCCTGCTGTAACAGAAGAAGAATTCCATATACCTGATGAATTGCTCCACCAACAACTTTGCGCTCCAGTTAAATCTGTTAGCGAGTAATTCATTGCAGTTATGTTTGCATAATTTGTGTTGTTTCTTGGGGATGTTATGTTTATCACTGGACCGAAAACATCTGTTAATGCACCAATCCCCACCCCAATTAAAAAAGGATATCCATCATTTACTGTTTCATTAATCTGCCAAATCTCGTTGTTTGCAGTATCATTATAGGGATTGTAAGCGAAATCCCACGGGCTTGTAAGCCCTGTAGTTGGCAATTTTGTATAAGTAGAAATATTTTTCATTTGAATAGTTGTTTTTGGTGTTGCGGCCGTATTGTCATATAATGTTCCAGCTAAAGTTTGATTAGTTGTTTCATTATCAAAAAAGTTATTTTGGCATCCTGATGGAAAATCCCAATAAATAAAGCCTGCTTCTGTCATTCCATTAACAAATCCTGTTGCATAAGAGTTTTTAATTGTTGGATGATATCCATAACCCATAAAAGAGCCCCTCGTGCCGCTGCCATTAACAGTCCCTCTTGAAAAGCAATTATTAAATATGCAGCTTTCAGAGCACTCCCCCATGAAACCACCAAGATAATTTCCACCCCTGACATTTCCTGTTGCATATGAATTATTTATAAGGCCATACCAACCATAACCTGCGAAGCCTCCGCTGGCATTATTATTAGCACCAAGATTTCTATCTCCAAGGATATCTCCTGTTGCATAGGAAAATGTAATAGTTCCCTGTTCATTATACCCCACAAACCCCCCAGTCATATAATCGCCGCTTATGTTTCCTGTTGCATATGAATACCCAATATATGCTTCATCATCTTTTCCGACTAATCCTCCGACATTCTGGCTGCCTGATACTCTTGCAGATGAGCCTGAATAAGTAATATTTCCAGTTGAATAAATAAAGCCTACCAGCCCCCCTATATAATCTGAATTGCTTGAAACGCTTCCGTTTGAGTAAACTCTACTTAACTGCGCGAGAGTATTTATATAGCCTACTGCTGCTCCGACATAACTGCTTCCAGTAATATTAACATCAATGAGGCTAAAATTATAAACCTGCGCATTTTTGATACTTCCAAATAATCCGACATAAGATGTCGAGTTTCTGTTTATAAATAAATTTGTGATATTATACTGCCGGCCATTAAATCTTCCTTGAAATTCGTTTCCAGATGTTCCGATTGGCAAGAATCCAGAACTCCAATTTGTTGTAATAGAACAGTCTATGTTATTCTGGAGTGTGTAGTTCGCAGTTAAATTTAGCCTTGTTTTGTTTAAATCATTACAAGTACATAATGGTATCGGAGTTATACTGGAGTTATGGCAGTCATTTATGTCTAACTGAACGCTGAAAAGAGAACTTTGGTTTGTATTTCCCAGACTGTCATTAAAATACCAACGCCAGTTGATTGTTCTTCCGTTTGCATTTATTGTTTTTGTTATGCTTATTTCTTGTCCGTTGGTGTAATTCGCAGAAGAATCATTTGACCAGATAGTTCCGTTATACCAGCTGAAGATATATCTGCCCGGATTTGCATCACTTAAAGTTATGTTAAAATAAACACTTGTTCCGGGAGGAACAGAACTGTTTAAACTCGTTTTATTCTCAGACCATCCGGGGTTTATTGAATCTTTAAAGAAAAGGATATAACTTGAATTTGTGTTATTCGCAGAGTCATTGCAATAAACACTCCAATTATTCCATCCCTCAATTGAAGTTAGATTTGTGAAGTTTGTTCCTGCTGTAACAGAAGAAGAATTCCATATACCTGATGAATTGCTCCACCAACAACTATTTTCGTTTATTTCTACTAAAGTATAATTTAATTCACTGATATTAAGAGTGTAATTAATATTATTTTGCGGATAAATAATGTTTATTCCTGGCGTGAGTGTGTCTATTGTAATTGTGCGGTTTTCTGTTGTAAAAATATTCCCCGCGTAATCAAACACTTTATAAAACCAAGTATAAACTCCGTCTGCTAAATAAACAACAATTCCAACTATTGCATTTAGCGTATTTGAAGCAAAATCTGTAATCCAAGTTACATTTATTAAAGAGCCAGTTGCGTTATAAATCCAGAAGCTCGCATTTTTTATTCCTCGATTGTCAGAGATATTTGCTGTGAAGTTCGGCGAAGAGATTCCAGAATATGAGCTACTCGGAGGAGAAATAAGAGTTGCATTTGGAGAAGAAGTATCAATAGTTGCAATTCTTAGAGAAGTTGAATTCATGTTGTTAGCAAGGTCAGTTATGTTAACATAATAAGTATAATTTCAATTTGCAAGTCCTGTCCAATTAATAAAATATATTGAAGAATTATAGAATGTTGTGTTTATTGTTGCGCTGTTATTATTTAGCGTGAAAGAAATATTTGCAAAATTTGTTTCTGTCACAGAAACATTTACAAAAATATTGCTTCTTGATATATTTGCTCCATTTTGCTCTGAATTTGAGGCATATTCTATCTGGGGATATGTTGTGTCAACAGTAAGCGTTCTTATTTCTGTCTGATTTTGGTTGCTTGCAATATCAGATACGTAAGCCTGATAAGTATGCTGCCCCTCGCCTAGGCCTGTTGTCGCATTTTTGCTTTGATTTACATATAATTGCCATTGCGTTTGGTTGAATTTGTAGAGATTTGAGATATATTGCTGATAAACTTCATCTGCTGACAAAGAGCGGTTCCAGATGCGGACTTCATCGATAGAGCCGTTGAAATAAATATTTGCTTCTCTATTTCCAATCAGCAGATTGCTCGTACTCGATATATCAACTGAAGCACTTCCAGAAATATCTGCTTCAGTTGAATATTTAATGCCATCAATATATAAAGACATATTTCCAGTTCTATTAAATATAGCGAGAATATTATGCCATTGATTATTATTGTAAGAGGAAGTAGTGAGAATCTGTGTTCTTGAAGTTTCATTTCCAAAATTTAGTTGAAGCTGACCAGGATAAGAAGTGCCACCAATTATTAAACCATAACCTTTTCCCCCATTTGCATTTACTCCTTTCATTAATACTCCTGCATATGTCCCGCTAGAAGAACCATTTGTTTTAAACCAAAACGAAAATGCAAAATTATTCATTGGATTATCTAAAATGTCCGAATCTGACACATAGACATAATCATCAGCCCCATCAAAACTATAAGCTCCGCCGTATTTTCCGCTGGAATTCCAGACAGCGCCAGAGACTGTGCCGTTATTTCCATATTTGCTTAAGTCACTAACACGGGTGTCGTTTTCTCCGAGAGCAGAGAGATTCTCAAAATTCATCATTAAAACTAAAGAATCATCATAAATAGTGAAATTAGTTGAATTCCAATTATAAATCAGAGATTTCAGGTTTTGTTCTTGTATTGAGATGTTTATCTCAGCTGAGGTTGTTTTTGTAATTGTTCCATTCACCTGCGTTGGGGCAGTGAAGTTAATTTGCGGCGCAGTTAAATCTATAAGAAAAGCAACAGACTTACTGCCAATATTTCTAAAAGTGTCATTGCAATAAACAGTCCAGTTATTCCATCCTTCTGTAGAGTTTAATCCAGTCCAGTTTGTTCCTGCTGCAACAGAACTTGAATTCCAAATTCCTGATGAATTTGAATACCAGCACCTGCTTAAAATCCCAAAGTCTGTTGCACTATAGTTTAATGCACTTATGTTTGTATTATAATTAGTATTCTGCGGATAAACAATACTGATATTTGGCGCAGTCGTGTCAGTAATATTAATTGACATGAGAGCAGAATTCCTATTGTTATAAGTATCGTTTACAGTTATGTTTATTCTGTAAAAGCTTGCATTCAAATAAGTGTTATTTTTTAGCCAGCCAGAACAATTTATATTAAATTTTGTTGTGTCGTTCACTGTAAAACAAGAAATTCCAGAAGCGTCTGTTGCATTTAGTTGATATCCCAAAGCATTCCCTACTTCCAGTGTCTGGTTTGTAACATTAACAAAACTCGGGGGAAGAGTATCTTTGTAAAAGTTGGCGACTGCACTTCCGATATTGCTCGCAGAGTCGTTGCAATAAACTGTCCAGTTATTCCATCCTTCTACTGAAGCTAGATTAGTCCAATTCACTCCAGCAGAAACATTTGTTGAATTCCATATACCTGATGAATTGCTCCACCAGCATTTATCTAATGTGCCTCCATCGCTGGCAGTATAATTTAATCTGCTGACATTGATTGTATAATTTGTGTTATTCGCTGGATAAGTTATATTTATTATTGGCGGATATATGTCTGTATAATTTATTACTAGGGACATGTTTGAAGACCAATTAGAATTGCTTGCTAAATCATACGCTAGGCAATTCCATGTGTAGTTTCCATTCGTGAGGCGCAAGGTCCAGTTTGCAGAGCTGCTCGTTCCTGTTAGGCTTGTTGTTGAATTAAGTGAAAAGCTTGAGTTTGTATTGTCTGTTATAAACAAGCTTATGTTTTTTAGAGGGATATTGTCAGTTGCAGAACAATTGAAATTAATGTTTATCGGGCTTCCGGAATCATTGTACGTATAATTTGGCGAATTTAAGACTACATTTGGGGAGATGTTATCAACATAAAAGGTCTTGTTTTCATCCCAATCAGAATTATTGTCGGAATCATACGCTAAGCAATTAACAGTATAATTGCCAAATGCAAGGTTTAAAGTCCAATTGCTTGAATTTTCATTTCCAGTGATTTGGGCAGATTGATTAAGTGAAAAGCTTGAATTTGTATTATCTGTTATGAAGAGACTTATGTTTTGCAAGCCAATGCTGTCTTCTGCAGAGCAGTTGAAATTAACTAATTGCTGGTTTGTTCCATCTGGATTTCCAATAGGATAAACAACTCTTGCTATTGGATTTATAGAGCCAAATTTGAAAATAGCAAATGCGCTATTAACAACATACACATAGCTGTTTGCAATAGTGATTCCACCGTACACCCCGCCCGTTGGCAGGCTGAAAATTGTAATTACATTTGAAATATTATTTGCATCAAATTGGAGAACTTTGCTGTTCCAATTTCCAACATAAACATACTTGCTTGTTACAGCAGGAGTAGAATCGAAACCATATCCATAATCATAGCTTGTGATTTTTTGGCTCACATTGCTCGCATTTAGCTGATAAAATATATTTGCACCACCTGAAGCTGTGCCATAATAAACATATCCATTCGCAACAGCAAACCCTGATTGTATCGAGCCGCTCCCAGTGGTATAACTTGCAAATAATTGGCTTACATTACTTGCATTTAACTGAAAGACTCTGCCGCCGCCAGTTCCAATATAAACATATCCATTCGCAACAGAAGTGTATCCATAACTAGCGAATGGACCGATATACTTACTTGCAAATAATTGGCTCACATTGCTTGCATTAAACTGGTAAATATTGCTGCTACTAGAGCCAGTATAAACATATTCGCCGACAACAGAAGGAGAGCCAAAAATATAACCTCCCGTAGAATAATTTGCAATTTTTTGGCTCACATTGCTCGCATTTAGTTGATAGATATTTTCATCAGTCGCTCCAGTTCCAAAATAAACGTATCCATTCACAACAGCTGGCTGGCTTCTGATTATCCCAGCAGTTGTAAAATTTGCTATGTGCTGGCTTACATTGCTTGCATTCAGCTGATAGAGCTTATAGTCATCGCTTCCAATGTAAACATAGCCATAAGCAATAGCTGCAGATGAACTCACATCATCTCCTGCTGTAAATGTCGCAAATGTCTGGCTTAAATTGCTCGCATTAATCTGATATAATTTATTGTCTGTGCTTCCAACATAAATAAATCCTCCTGAAATAATTGGGGTTGAGGACGGGCTACCTGAAAAACTATGCGTGAAATTTGTGTAAGGTGTTGAAGATATATTTGAAGGAGCGTAATTAGGATAATAACGTGTATTGTTTAAATCTCTGCCAAACATTGTCCATTCACTTATGCTTTGCGTTTCAGAGCCGCTATCTGACCCTGCATTTATTGCCGAAATTAAAATGGCCATTGCAAATGCAAAAATTATCAGCCAGATGCTTTTTTGGTTATCTTTCTTTTTAATGTGCATGTTTCCTCTTTTTTTCTGGTTTATTTTCCAAATATTTGCCGTAAAAATAGAGCGCAACAACAATTCCAAGAACAAATGGAGCGCCCCAGCTGATATTGTTTATCTTTTTAACTGCGGCATAAATACTTCCAAAAAAGCTGGCGATTGTAATTAATACTAATGGCATCTGCAGAATCCTCGAGATAATTTTTCTATTCATTTTTTATTTTCATTTCTTTTTTTAATTTTAGGATTTCTTCAGCATCTTTTATTTTCCAAAGTGCGTTATTATAAAAATTAGAAACAGCTGGCTGGGAAATCCTGAGTTTTTTTGCTATTTCATTTTGGTTCAATCCTTCCTTTTTTAGCTTCAGAACCTGGATTTCCTTTTCAGTTAGCATAATCTGTATTAATTATATAACTTAATGTGGTTATATAAAGGTATGCTTTGGATTGAAAAAAATTGAGTTTGATTTCTCACGAACTAAAACGCAGAGGCTGTGCAAACTTAATTTTTAAGTGACCGAGAACTATGCTTGTTGATATTTTATATGTGTTCGTGCGCGATTCTTGGCATATTTAGGCGTTAAATCAAAGTTCTTTAAACCCTAAACTTTTTAACCCCTCCTAAGCTAATAGAAGCATGGCGGATATTGACTTTAAGGCAATAGAGAAAAAATGGCGGGAATACTGGGAAAAAGAAAAGATTTATACTTTTGATCTGAAGTCAAAGAAGAAAATTTATTCAGTAGATACTCCTCCCCCGACAGTTTCGGGAGAAATGCACATAGGTCATGCCTGCTCTTACTCCCAACAGGACTTTTTAGTCAGATACAAAAGAATGCGAGGATTTAATGTTTTTTATCCTTTTGGAACAGATGATAATGGTCTGCCAACTGAAAGACTAGTTGAAAAAAAGAAAGATGTAAAGGCAAAAGAAATGCCTCGCGGGGAGTTTATTAAACTTTGTATGGATTTTTTAAAAGAAGAACTTCTAAAATTCATTCAAGATTGGAAAAACATAGGAATAAGCTGCGATTGGGATATCCTTTACTCAACAATTGATACCCACTCCCGCAGAGTTTCACAATGGTCTTTCTCAGACTTATATAAAAAAGGCAGGCTTTACAGAAAAGATGCACCTGCGATGTGGTGCCCTGAATGCAGGACAGGTGTTGCGCAAGTTGAAATAAAAGACAAAGAAATTGATTCAATTTTTAATGACATTGTTTTCAAAGTTGGAAAAGAAGAATTAGTAATCGCAACAACCCGCCCGGAATTATTGCCTGCTTGCGTAGCTATCTTTTATCATCCTAAAGACGAAAGATATAGAAAATATAAAGACAAAAAGGCAAAAGTTCCCTTGTTTGATATCGAGGTTCCTATTATGGAAGATGAAAGAGCTGACCCTAAAAAAGGTACAGGCATTGTTATGTGCTGTACTTTTGGCGACCAGACAGATATGGAATGGCAGAAAGCCCACAATCTGCCTATAAAAATCGCAATCGATGAAAAAGGAGAGATGACTGAACTTGCTGGCAAGTATAGGGGCATGAAAATAAAAGACGCTAGAAAGGTAATTACAAAAGAGCTGAAAGAAGCTGGCTTGCTAAAAAACCAAAAGCCGATTAAGCACGTGGTCAACGTCCATGAGCGTTGCAGTACAGAAATAGAATTTATCAAAAGCAAGCAGTGGTTTGTAAAATGTTTAGATTTAAAAAAAGAGATGTTAAAATGGGGCGCAGAACTGAAATGGTATCCAGATTATATGTCACATAGATATAACAATTGGGTCAATGGATTGCAGTGGGATTGGCTTATTTCAAACCAGAGATATTTTGGAATTGCATTTCCAGTTTGGTATTGTGAAAAATGCGATGAGCCGGTTATAGCAGAAGAAAAACAGCTTCCAGTTGACCCTGAAAAAGATTCTCCTCCAATTAAAGTCTGCCCAAAATGCAAATCAAGTAAATTTATTTCTGAAAAAGATGTTTTGAATACATGGTTTACTTCATCAATGACACCGCAAATAGCAACTCAGCTTATTAAAGACAAAAAAATTCAGGAAAAACTCTTTCCAATGGATTTGAGGCCACAGGCACATGATATTATTACATTCTGGCTGTTTAATACAATGTTAAAATCTCATCTGCATTTTAACAAAAATCCATGGAAAAATGTAGCAATTTCAGGCTTTGTAACTTTAGAAGGTGAGAAAATGTCGAAGTCAAAAGGGAATTTTATTAGACCGCAGGAAGTAATTGAAAAATACGGTGCAGATGCGATTCGTTATTGGGCAGCTTCATCTAAATTAGGAGAAGACTTTGATTATCAAGAAAAAGATGTTATCACGGGCAAGAAGTTTGTGACAAAAATACTTAATGCGGCAAATTTTATCTTTACTAATTTTAAATATATTCCAAAGCAGCCAAAACTCCAGGAAACAGATAGGCTCTTCTTAATCCAATTGAATAAAATAATAACTGCGGTTACAGAAGCATTTGAGGATTACAATTACTCACGTGCAAAATCAGAAACAGATTCATTTTTCTGGAAAGTTTTTGCTGACAATTACTTGGAAATTGTGAAAAACAGGTTCTATCAAGGAACAGAAGAAGAAAAAGCTTCTGCATTTTACACCCTGTATCAGACTTTTCTTGCAATTCTCAAGATGATGGCTCCAATAACTCCTTTTATAACAGAGGAATTGTATGAAAAATATTTTAGAAAGCAAGAAGGCAAGAAGTCAATTCACCTTGAAAGCTGGCCAGAGCCAATAAAAACAACTGGAAATAAAGATGATGATAAAACCTGGCAAAAATTAATTGAAGTTGTTTCATCTGTCAGGCAAGCAAAGTCAGAGGCTAAAAAATCAGTAAAAGCTGAAATTGCTCTTGCATTGCCGAAGGAAGACTTAGAATTATTGAAAAATGTTATGCAGGATTTGAAAGCTGTTCTGAATGCCAAAGAAATTAAAGAAGGAGTTTTTAAAGTAGGGTTCGTCTGAATATTTCATTTTGGTGATTAGTAGGACTATTTAGCACAAATAAAAGCCAATCCTCAGGCTTTTTCAAAATCTCCAATAATGTCGTCCCTGACTTTCTTAAAATCCGGAACAATCTTCACCAGTGATTTCATTTCTGTATGCCAAATTTTATTTTTTTCCTCAATCTTCTCCCGGAATTTTTCAAGATTCCACCTCTGTTTGTAATATTCTAATTTCTCTTCTACAACCTTAAGGTTTATATTAATTCCTTGTTGTAAAATAAACCATATATCATAAACATCCCTTGCTTTTACACGATTGATAACTGCCCTTGTTTTTTCTGCAAGAATCTCCTCTTCTTGCATAACATCAAGAGAAAACCGCGGAAGTTCAGAATAAAGAGAGTTTAAATCTTTGTTTATTGGATGAAGGCTAATAGATGATTTTACATTAATGTCAATTCTTACATTTGATAAAGAATTGGCTAAACCATTATACAAAGGGCCCTTAGTTCTTAGCGTTATCATGGTTGAATCAAAGACTTTCTTGTTCTTCTTTACTTCAGCCTCAATTCCAAATGCCCCAAGATCCAGGACTATTCTCTTAATAAGTAAATTAATATCCAGATCTTTCATTAAAGTGAAGTCTATATCTTCACTGAATCTTTCCAGTTTGTAGAATTTGGATAAGCAAGTCCCGCCCTTAAAGACAAGTTCGTCTTTCGTGTTCTTTGAAATAGAAAACAAAATCAATTCAATCAAATAATCTTTTTCCACATTCCCAAGCCCATAAATGCCCTTAATCTTTGCTATTCTTTTCAATTCTTCAATTGATATCATGTATTCTCCTATTTTCTATTATTTTCCATTTTTTAACTGCTTTTCCATCTTTAGAAGCACCACAATCAAGAGGAATATAATTATTATCTAAATACTTTAAGAACTTTGAAGCATCTAAATGAAAAGATTCCAAAATAAAACCAATTCTTTTCATAAGAGATTTATTTTTTGTTTTTATTGCATAATTAACTAGTTTCTTTAAATCAAAATCTTTTTTCTTAACTGCTTTTATTATTTCATCAAAGACCACATTCTTTAATAGTAGAGAGTCTATTATCGCTTTTTCTTTTTCTGCAATAAAAAGGCTGAATTTAGAATATCTCTCCTTTTTATAGCCCCATAGATGTTTTATTTTATAAAAGCGAATCATGGTTCCCTGAAAGTCTAATGTTTTTCTGGATTTAAAAGAGGCAACCATCACATCTATTGGAAGCTGTTCGGTAAGGTTGTAAAATCGCAAAGCTGTCCAGAAACTAATGTAAGAAGGCGTAGCTATCTGTGAAGAAAATACTAAGGGGTCGTCAAAGACAGTGTATTTTCCTCTTTCTATTTGAAAAATAAGCTCGTCTTTTTTTAGCCTAAATAGATAGAGGCGTGCATATTCTTTAGGCATGCCAGCTATTCTGACAAATTCATTAAATGTGAAAATAGGATAATTCTCTAATTTCCTCAAAAGCTGTATTTTCTTTATCTTTTTCATAGAACCCAATACCTTTCAAACTTTATAAATATTTCGTTTATTTATAATTATCAAAAATGATAATTATATGCTGTTGATATATTATCTTACCGCCGGAGCAATTTTTCACTCTAAAATCAACATTTCTGTCAGTGATGATCAGATAAACTGCGATTTAACACTAAACCCCAACCCTCTTGATTTCTTTCACCTTGTCAAAATCTTTGTCAACTTTATCAATTTCTTTATTCAGCTTTAATGAAAAACACTTATCCTAGATAATTGATTTTAATAAATTTATCAACTTCTTTCCAAAAAGCAATCATCAGATGGTCACTTAATCCATGCCCGAGATAATGCTCTATATAAGTAGCTTTATTTAATCGGGGAAGCATTTCCTTAGTATGTTTAAAAGACACAACTTTATCATTGGGGTCATGAAATACTAATACTGGAAAATTAATAAGGGTAGACAGATAATACTCGGGACGAACTTCTTTAAATTTAGACATCTTATCCTGAAGATTTTTAAAATTTATTCTATAACAATTTTTATAGGCACGCTTCACAAATTCGGTCAAATTAACTAAGTCCTCTTCGTCTCCTTTTTCATTGTGTCTTGCGAAGTCCCAGACCGGAGCAGCTAGAATTAAATAACTGAATCCTGGCTGCTTTGCAACTAAACCACATGCTATAGCTCCTCCGAAACTGCCTGTTACAATTATTTTCTTATTAATTTTGAAGCTCTGTTTTTTCATGTCCCATAAACTTTTGACTATTCCCTTATTAAGATTTTTAGAAAACATAATTAAATCATCAACGGGATTTTTAGACAAAAAGCTTCCCGCACTTTGAAAGCTTCCCCTATAACGCGGCACAAAAACATGGTATCCTCTATCAAAAAATAATTCTATTAACTCGCCAAAATCATTTCTTCCCGGAAAGCCCGGCAATATGATTACAGCATCAGCTGTTCTATCTTGCAAAACGAACTCAAAAAAGATACCTCCGTAATACGCTCTCAGCAATGGTTTTTTCATGCCTTCTAAAAGAAAGAGAACTATAAAAATGCTCGTACATAAGAACATAACTTTATAAATTTCATTCTGCATTTTTAGGCATGTTTCAAAGAAGAAAAGTTGGCTTAGCTTTAAGCGGAGGCGGAGAAAGAGGTCTCGCACACATTGGAGTTTTAAAAGTTCTTGAAAGATATAATATCCCAATAGATTTTATAGCTGGAACAAGCATTGGTGCAGTCGTTGGCGCGCTTTATTCTGCGGAACCAAATGCAAAAAAACTGGAAAAAGAAATCTTGAGTGAAAATATAAACAAACTTTTTGATTACACTTTTCCGAAATACGGCCTTATCAAAGGCGATAAAATATCAAAATTTCTCGAGGAAAAACTCAAAAACATTACGTTCAAAGACTTGAAGATTCCTTTATTTGTAACTTCTTTCGATATTGAAGATAACAGGGAAGTAATTTTCTGTAGGGGCGATGTTGCCAAGGCTGTTCGTTCCAGCATTTCCATTCCAGGGGTATTTGTTCCGGTTGAAAATAATAGTAGAATCTTAGTTGATGGGGGTGTGGTTGACCCGTTGCCCACGGAAATCTTAAGAAAAAGAGGAGCAGAAATAATAATTGCAGTTAATGTAGGTTTCATAAAAATCAAATCTCTGAAATGCAATGAAATCTCTGCCACAAGAAAAGTGGATAAAAAACTACCGAATATATTTGAAACAATTTTGCGCGCCTTGCAAATAATGAATTCAGAGATATCAAAAGCAGACTTACTTGGCGGCAAAGCAGATTTGATTATAAACATAGAACTGGATAAACTCCATGTTAGGCCTCTTGATTTCCGCAAGGTGCAAGAAGCAATAAAAATTGGAGAGAGATACACTAAAAAGTCTCTAGAAAAAATAGAGAAACTAACTGCTCCGCATCCTTTTAAAACGTTTCTAAATGAAATAAACCGCATAGACAAGAATATTAAAATTGGGAAGATAGTTAAAGAACTAAAGAAAGTCTGAAAACTAGACTTCTAAGCTTCTACACTTAGATTTATTAACTGAATAAATTTAGCTTGAACATGGCAGAAAAATATCGCCCAATAGAATTAACACAAAAGCAAAGGCAAGAATTAGAAGAATTAGTTATGCTACTTAGCAGTATAAGGGGCAGCCATACAGAACTTGTTACAGTTCTTATCCCCGCAGGAACAAATATTCACCAAGTTTCTACGCAATTGGCTTCTGAGGCAGGTACGGCAGAAAATATAAAATCAAAAGCAACAAGAACTGCGGTTGTAACTGCATTAGAAATGATAATCCGCGAATTGAAGAATTATAAACAAACACCATCAACTGGGCTGGCAATTTATTGCGGGAATGTATCGGAAAAAGAGGGTGTGCAGGACATAAAGATTTGGGCTTATGAGCCGCCAAAACCCCTTAATGTTAGATTATACAGATGTGACAAGCTTTTTGTTATTGACCCACTTAAGGAAATGTTGGATGTTACAGAAATCTTTGGCTTGCTCGTAATGGACAGGCGTGAAGCAACTATAGGGGTGTTGGAGGGTAAGCAAATAAAAGTTTTAAGAACTTTAACATCAGGCGTACCTGGAAAAATAAAGGCCGGGGGTCAGAGCGCAGCTCGCTTTGAAAGAATAACAGAAGGCCTGGCGAAGGAATTTTTTAGAAGGGTTGCAGATGCGATGAAAGAAATATTTTTTAATATGCCAAAACTTGCGGGAATACTTGTCGGGGGGCCGATACCTACAAAAGAAGAATTTTTAGAACAAGGTGAGCTAGTAACTAAACTTAAAGAAAAAGTTACTGCTGTTAAAGACATTGGCTATACAGACGAGCATGGGCTTAAGTTGCTTGTCGAAGCTTCTCAAGAGGATATTGCCCAGCAAGAATTTATTAAAGAGAAAGTTATAATTCAAAAGTTCTTTGAAACTCTAGGCAAATCTAGAGAAAAAGCAACATATGGGTATGAAAAAACAAAACTCGCCTTAGAGCGGGGGGCTGTTTCAGTTCTCCTACTCGCTAAAAAAATTCCAAGAGAACAGATGCAAGAATTAGAATCTCTTGCAGAAAATATTGGCTCTGAAGTTTATATAATCTCTGATGAAAATCAAGAAGGAGAGCAATTCTACAATCTCACCAAGGGGGCTGGCGCGATTCTAAGGTTTGCGATTGAATAACTTTTATCTTACATCATAGTATTCTATATATTCTCCCTATCTGCGATTGAAATATACATTTCAAAACCAGAATGATTTTAAACACCTTTTTTGTAAAATTTTTATGGCAGAGAAAAAGAATTCTATTCTTGCAGATCCCAAAGGAAAAAGCTGGGATTTTGCGCAAAGAGTTTTTGATTATGTTTCTGGGAAATCAGGTGATTTTGAATTAGATACTCTGAATATGAGGGATTTTGCTGATGGAGAAGTAAAGCCGGCGATATTAAATAATGTGCGCGGGAGAAGAGTTTTTTTTATTCATGATTCAAATTTAGAGCCGGCTACATGGTTTCTTCAATTAAATTTAATTAACCAGGCATTGCGAAAATCTTCTGCTGAAGAAATAATAGATGTTTTTAGTTATTTTAAATTTGGAAGGCAAGATAGAAGGGACGAGCCAAGAACTTCAATAAGCGCAAAAGCAATAGCAAAAACAATTGATTTGTATGCTCATGGTGTCCTTACAATGGATATTCATAATCCTGCAATAGATGGTTTTTTTGAGATAAGATTCGATAGTTTGTACTCATTTCCAGTAGCTGTGAGATATTTGCAGGAGAAGCATTCTGGAATCTTGGAAAATGTTGTTGTAATGAGCCCAGATGTTGGGGGCGGACCGAGAGCACAGGCTTTTGCAAAAAGACTCAGAATTGAAGATATTGTGATTTGCTATAAAGTAAGAGGAACTGATGGTAGAATTGAAAGGCTTAGAATTGCTGGGGATGTACGCGGCAGAAATATTCTCTTGGTTGATGATATGGTTGATTCTGGTGGCACAGCAATAAAAGCTAGCCAAGAAGCGCGGGCTAATGGTGCATTAAATGTTTATGGCTATTGTGCACACGGGCTATTTACAAAAGGTGTGGATTATGTGACACCTCATTTTGATAGATTCTTTGTAGGCAATACCTTACAGCAAACCCTTGATGCAAAACTTGAAGTAATTGATTTCTCTAGCCTTTTTGGTGAGGCAATATACAGGATAAGTAAAAATATGAGCTTAAGTGAGTTGTTTGAATAAATTTGATTCAGAAAACTATAGTGAAAGACATATATAATTGAACAAAATAGTATGTCTTTCCCTTGATAGTCAACGACTTTCTATTCAAGTATCAAAGTCCTTGACTATATTAAATTCACAAATAAACTTAATATTTTATGAATAACGCAAAAAAAATGATTTGTGACTGAGTGAAATTATTTTTAAACTACCTCCTCTTGATAAATCCCTGAGCGGGAGTGCCGGAGCGGTCTAACGGGCGGCATTCAGAGTGCCGTAGCTTAGTGCTTTCCTAGGTTCAAATCCTAGCTCCCGCATTCAATATCAACAGTTTTTGATATTAAACCTTTAGTGACATAAACCATATAAAGCATAACTTCTCTAAATTTCTATGGAAAAAAAGAAGCAAGAAGAATTAATTTTAGAAGCTAAAAGCTTCTTCGATGCGCATAAAAAAGAGCTTGCTCAATCTGTCAGGCAAGAAGAAGGTGTTGTTTATTTGAATTTTTTGTTAATTTCTCAATTCTCTCCAGGGTTAGCGGAATCCATAACTGAAATTCCTGAACAGACAATAGCGATAATGGAAACTGCGTTGGAAGAGTCGGGATTAGTAAAAAAAGCGAGAATTCGTTTTACTGAAATTCCAAAAATATCGCATGTCAAAATAAGAGAAATAAGATCTAGAAACTTAGATCAACTAATCTGGATTGAGGGGATAGTCCGCCAAGCTTCTGATGTTAGACCGCAAGTAGTGAATGCTAAATTTGAGTGCCCGAATTGCGGGGCGATTCTTTCTGTTCTCCAGATAGATAAAAAATTTAGAGAACCTTCTCGTTGTACATGTGGGTGGAAAGCCTCATTTAAAATTTTAAGTAAGGAAATGGTTGATACACAAAGGCTAATCATAGAAGAATCTCCCGATTCTTTGGAAGGAGGTGAACAACCCCGCAGAATTAATGTTTTTCTGAAAGAAGACCTTGTTGAACCAAAGATGGAAGAGCGCACAACACCTGGAAGCAAAGTTAAAATTTACGGAGTATTAAAAGAAGTGCCGGTGCCATTGCAGACAGGAGCAATCTCAACACGCTTTGATATAGCAGTTGAAGCAAATAATGTGATTCCCTTAGAAGAAACTTTTGAAAATTTAGATATCACTGAAGAAGACACTGAACAAATTCTTGAACTGGCAGCAGATTCAAATTTGTTTAAAAGAATGACTGAAAGTATAGCTCCGAGTATTTACGGTTTTGATTTAATAAAAGAGGCAGTATTGCTACAAATGTTCGGGGGAGTTAGGAAGACTAAGTCAGATGGGGGTTTGACTCGTGGAGATATTCATATTCTTTTAGTAGGAGATCCGGGAGTTGCAAAATCAGTAATGTTAAAATTTGCTTCTACAATTGCACCAAAAG
>Ga0233422_10000680_pt1 | contig 16311 bp, 17 predicted proteins | sample Watercolumn_Mata_2_FD_182724 | JGI IMG/M metagenome (GOLD analysis project Ga0233422, IMG submission 182724) | Freshwater microbial communities from Lake Matano, South Sulawesi, Indonesia - Watercolumn_Matano_2014_110_MG | ecosystem: Environmental > Aquatic > Freshwater > Lake | place...
AATGAGCGGACGTCTGAATTCTTTTTCAAATCGTATACGACTATCTCGAACTCTTAATACAACAAAAAATCCAATTGCGGAAATGATCCCCCGAAGAAATGTTAATGTAAGTGGATCAACGGTTTCGACAGTAGATTTAGCTACTATATGTGTGGCACTCGCAAAAAGAATTTGTATTCCTAGAATAGCATATACATTCATATATGAAATATACACTTTTTTCGTTGGTGAACTGTGCTTTTGTTTTCAGAGCACCTTTCCGTATATTTTTCAAGATGAAAGATAAAACCGAAAAAAGAATGGGAAATCAATTGGAACCGTGGAGAAGAAATTTATACACCATATGGATAGCTCAATTCCTAGCAATGATGGGTATGAATCTTGTCGTTCCGTTTCTCCCTTTTTACATTCGTGAACTCGGTGTTACCCAAGCTGATGAAGTTGCTAATTGGAGTGGCTTGGTCTATGCAGGACCATTTTTTCTGTCATTTTTTTTCACACCTTTGTGGAGTATTCTTGGCGACAAATACGGTCGTAAAGCAATGACCGTTCGTGCAATTTTTGGCTTAGCAATTTCACAGGCTCTTATTGGACTTTCACCCAATGTAGAAATGCTTTTAATTTTTAGGATGTTACAGGGAGTTCTCAGCGGATTCATAGCAGCAGCGCTGGCATTAGTTTCCGCTACTACACCTAGAGAAAAATCGGGTTACGCAATAGGTTTACTACAATCAGCCTCATCTAGTGGAACAGTAATTGGACCACTTGTTGGTGGTTCTCTTGCCGATTTGGTTGGATATCGACCTCTTTTTTTTATTGTTGCCGCAATTTGTAGTATAGCAGGGTTCGTTATCCTCCAATTCACCATTGAATCTGAAGATCAACGGAATGCAACGATTTCTTTTAAAAACATTTTAGATAATTACCATTACGCACTGAGGTTTAAAGCTATAAGAGCCGCTCTTGGAATAATTCTTCTAACTCAAGTGGCAATGATAATGATTCAGCCGATTTTCTCGCTCTACGTTGATTCTCTCGAATCGAACAAAGACTATTTGGCAACTATTGCCGGTTCCATTTATTCAACAGCTGGGTTGGCTATGGTAATTTCATCTGCTTGGTGGGGAAAACGAAATGATACTAAAAGTTATAAGAAGAATTTATCCATCGCAATTTTTGGTGCTTCTATTGCTTTTGCAGCACAAGGATTAGTAACTCAGGCTTATCAATTGATTTTTCTTCGAACACTTCAGGGTCTGTGCATGGGTGGAATATTACCAACTCTCTATTCCTATATAAGTAAAAATTCCAATGCTGATCGAAGAGGTGGGACTATTGGAATTGCAGCCAGTTTCAATATCCTCGCCAGCATGATCGGTCCACCACTTGGTGGTGTAATTGCCGCGAATTTTGGCTTACGTGAAAACTTTTTTGTCACTGGTGGGCTTTTATTCTCGGCAATAATTTTTGTTCAAATCTTTTTTGTAGATATGAGGGGAACCGATGAATTACCAGCAACGGCAAATGAAAGTTTTCACAAAGCTGAAGTTATTGAGGAAGTGAGTTAAGTCAAAAGTTTATGTCTAAAAAGGATAGACTATATTTAATTGATGCAATGGCCTTAGCATACCGGGCATACTTTGCATTAATCCGTCAACCTCTTATAAATTCCAAGGGTCAAAATACAAGTGCAGTGTATGGTTTCGTTACATTCCTGAATCGTATTCTTACACAAGAATTTCCAGATCACATTGCAGTTGTTTTTGATACGGCAAAACCAACTTTCCGGCATAAGGAGTATAAAGAATACAAAGCAACTCGACAAAAGATGCCTGAAGATATGATAACACAAATCCCAATTATTAAGGATATAGTTCGGGCATATAATATTCCTGTTATCGAGATGGATGGTTTTGAAGCAGATGACATCATAGGTACATTAGCAAAACAAGCTGAACGGGAAGATGCGGTTACATTTCTTGTCTCTCCAGACAAAGATTTTATGCAGCTTATTACAGATAAAATAAAGATATATAAACCTGGTAAACAAAGTTCAGATGTCGAAATTGTTGAAAAAGAAGGTGTGTTCGAAAAATTTGGTGTCACTCCTGACAAAGTCGTTGATGTCCTGGGATTAATAGGTGATACATCCGATAATATTCCTGGAGTTCCAGGTGTTGGAGAAAAAACGGCCATCCCTCTCATACAAAGATATGGAAGTATCGAAGAGCTGTATCGCCACATAGATGAAATTTCTCAAAAGGGCTTACGGTCGAAACTTGAATCTAACAGAGATTTAGCATTCCTATCTAAAAAACTTGTTACGATCGATACAAATGTGCCATTGAATATAAATTTTCATTCGTTGAAGGCTGAAGCAAGAGATTTACCTAAGCTGAAAGAGCTATTTTCGACATTGGAATTTCGATCGCTACTGACAAAATTACAACCTGAAGATAGTGAGTCAAGAAAAATAATCGACACCGATGTGGAATTCGTGCAACCGGAAATACTCACGGATATTGATAAGGATCAACACACATATCATCTAATTACAACTGAAGCAGAATTCGCCACACTTCGTACAAAATTAGCTGCGTCGAAGGAATTTGTTTTCGATACAGAAACCACATCTATCGATCCGCTGGACGCTGAACTTGTTGGAATATCTTTTGCTTTATCTTCCCATGAAGCATATTTCGTTGTTATCGCTCAAAGCGCTGCCGAATCCAAATCCGGTCTTTTCGATTTAACATCAGAAGCATCTCACTCTCCTGCAGGATTACCAGCAGCTTTCATTTGTTCATCACTTAAACCGATTTTTGAAAACAGTAGCATCAAAAAAATAGGCCATAATATTAAATACGATATACTTGTCCTATCACAATACGGCGTAGATGTTAAAGGAGCGATCGCTGATACAATGGTCGCTAGTTATATAATTCGGGCAGATGGAAATCATAACATGGATGATGTTGCCACCGAATATCTCAAATACAAAACTATTTCTTACTCCGATTTGGTCGGATCTGGTAAAGAGCAAAAACATATCCGAAGCGTGCAACTCCAGGCTCTGTCCGATTACTCATGCGAAGATTCTGACATTACTTTTAGGTTATATAATTTATTTCAGAATAAACTTACCGAACTTGGAATGGATAAGCTATGCGAGGAGATTGAATATCCACTTGTCGGTGTGCTTGCACGAATGGAGCGAAGGGGTGTAACTATTGATGTTAATTTCCTAAATAAAATGTCACTGAAACTCGAACAGCAATTAAATAGCCTGACCAAAGAAATTCACACTATTGCAGGTTCACCTTTCAATATCAATTCTACACAACAACTGTCTGATATCCTTTTTTCAAAATTTAAACTTACTCCAGTCCGAAAGACCAAAACCGGATATTCTACCGATGTCGCTGTTTTAGAATCATTGAAAGGTCAGCATCCAATTATCGACTTGCTTCTTGAATTCCGACAATCCACCAAATTAAAATCTACGTACATCGATGCTTTACCGAAATTGATCAATCCTAGAACTGGCCGAGTTCATACTTCTTTTAATCAAACAGTGACAACAACAGGAAGATTGTCCAGTAGTGATCCCAATATCCAAAATATACCTATCCGAACAGAGATTGGTAGATCCATCCGGAATGCATTTATTGCAGGCCATTCAGATCAACAAATTCTATCTGCTGACTACTCACAAATTGAATTACGGGTGATGGCTCATATATCCAATGATCGTGGACTGACTGAAGCATTCCAGAATCACGAAGACATTCATACTACAACTGCTGCTAAGGTTTTTGGAATCTCAGCTAAGGAAGTAGATCGGAATATGCGACGAAAGGCAAAGGAGGTAAATTTCGGAATTATGTACGGAATCGGTCCATATGGCCTCTCGAGTCGATTAGAAATCAGCCAAGCAGAGGCAAAAGACATTATTCAAAGGTACTTTGCACGTTTTCCGAAAGTTCAACAATACATTAATGATACCATTGCAACAGCAAAACGAAATGGATATGTCAACACGTTGCTAGGAAGACGCCGATACATTCCCGATATTCACAGTAATAATCAGACTGTACGCCAAAATGCAGAACGGCAAGCAATTAACATGCCGATCCAGGGAACAGCGGCAGATATGATCAAACTTGCAATGATTCGTATTGATTCGGATTTTACGAATGAGAACCTTAAAAGCTCGATGTTGCTCCAGGTTCATGATGAGTTAGTTTTTGAAGTATACAAAAAGGAAATTGAGACCGTAAGATCAATTATAGGTCGAAATATGAAAGAAGCACTTCCGCTTTCAGTCCCGATAGAAGTTGATGTAGGTGTTGGAAAAACCTGGCTTGAAGCACATTAGGTTTCTAAGTTCTCCAACGACGCAGAATTAGTGAAAGTCCCCAAAGAATTATCAAGACCGGCCAGTATGTGAATATATAATACTTGACATCAAACCAGTCGATGATATCCCACCACCAAAGATAATAGAGAATTCCGTAACCACTGAAAAAAAGAACTGGTATAAGTGTCCCTACGTTTCTTGGATCGTATAGAAATACCATAAGAAAGGAGAATCCAACAGCTAGTGATATTGTTGCTGGTAAATCCCAAGGGACTGTTTGTAGAACTGCGAATCTGTGAACAAGTACAGCAATGCTTGAAAAGAAAAGTAGGCTTCCCCAGAAAACAACACCTCGTCTGCGGATGATGAATGCTTGAATTACTACCAATAAACCTGCTACTCCCAAACATAACCATAATATTGTAGTCCATTGATGTTGAAATACATGAAGCTTGCGAAGTAGCAAACCGATACCAAATAAAATTAAAAAAATACCAACGATTGACAATTCTTTAGATTTCTTTTGTACACCCAATTCCATAAATTCCTCCCTACTATTTTGTCTTCTGCGGTTGATCTTCAGGAACGATCAAGTATAAAATGAAATACAGAATAAATCCTGCTCCGCCTGACAGGAGAGTGAAGAACGCGAATGCAACTCGTATGATCGTCGGATCAATATTTAAATATTCGCCAGCACCACCACAAATCCCAAATATTTTTTTATCGGTAGCTGATCGTCGGAATACTTTTGGTCGTACAGATTCGCCGTTTCCACACTTTGAAGTGTTTTCTTGAGATTGTGTAGATGACGTTTCTTCCTTTTGTTCATCTATAGTTTGCTGCTGAGTTATTTTTTTCTGTCGTATTAGAAAATAGATACCAGTTAGAATAAATATCGCAGGTAGAATAAACTCCCATGACATATGCCACCAATGATGGAAAGATATTATGTCAAGATTATCTAATAGAATAATAGCACCTACACCAACAAAGGTTATCCCTAGTATTCGCGAAGGTGTGATGTCAGTTCTTGCAGTTGAATCAACACTTCCCGATTCAGCAGGCTTTTCTGGAATGATGAAGTAGGCAAATATATAAATAAGTATACCCGACCCACCAAAAAAAGTTAAAAAAATCCAAACTAATCGAACGATAGTTGGATCTATATTGGCATACTCACCTATCCCACCACAGACGCCTGCAATAACCTTGTTAGATTGACTACGATATAAACGTTGCCGTGCAAATGACATTTGATAATCCTTTCAGAAAGATGAGCTCTCCTCTCCATACGCAATTCACCATCGAAGGTTACAAGCTGCGTAATCCCCCAAAAAAAATCCCGACATATTTAGTCGGGATCTAAAAAAAACAGACGGAAAATGCAATCATTAAACTTCCATTATCTCCTTCTCTTTTAGGGCTAGAAGATTATCAATATCCTTGATAAATTTATCGGTGAGTTTTTGCGTTTCCTGCTCTCCCCGTTTTCGTTCATCTTCAGGCATATGGTCGCCTTTTTCCGCTTTTTTCAGATGTTCGATCGCATCGCGACGAATATTACGAATAGCGATTTTACCTTCCTCACCAAACTTCTTTACTAATTTAACTAATTCCCGACGACGCTCTTCGTTAAGTGCAGGAATTGGGACACGAATCACCGTTCCATCACTGACTGGATTTAATCCAAGATTTGCCGCAAGAATTGCTTTTTCGATTATTGGTATGATACTTTTTTCCCAAGGCTGCACAGAAATCGTATGAACATCCGGTGTACTTACACTTGAGACCTTATTTAATGCAGTCATAGTGCCATAATAATCGACTTTAATACCATCTAAAAGTGCCGTCGTTGCTTTTCCTGTACGTATTTTTACCAATTCTTCGCGTACAACTTCGACAGCTTTCTTCATTTTATCGTCAGCTTGTTTTAAGATATCTTTCGAATTTGTCATATGCGTTCCATCAATTGGTGAATTAAACAGATGATGTTACGACTTTTGTTTTGAGAGTTCAACTACTTTCGATCCAACCATTTCCCCACAGATCACGCGCTTGAGATTTCCCTGTATATTCATATTGAAAACAACTAGAGGGAGATTATTCTCTTTAGATAGCGTTATGGCAGTCAAATCCATAACTCGGAGGTCTTTCTTTAGTATATCAGAATACGAAATTTCAGGGAAACGGATTGCGTTAGAATTTTTTTCTGGATCGGAATCGTACACACCATCCACCCGTGTTCCTTTTAAAATTGCATCAGCTTCAATTTCAATTGCGCGCAAAACAGCTGCGGTATCGGTTGTAAAGTATGGATTTCCTGTTCCTGCCGCAAATATCACAATTCGACCTTTCTCTAAATGCCGGATTGCTCGTCGGCGAATATATGGCTCAGCGATTCTCTCCATGTTAATGGCGCTTAAACATCGAGTTTTCAATCCTTTATGCTCAAGCGCATTTTGCAGTGCTAATGCATTTATTACTGTAGCCAACATCCCCATATGATCACCTGTAACCTTATCGATGCCATCGGTTGATCCTTCCATACCACGATAAATATTTCCACCGCCAATCACAATTCCGACCTGCGCTTCGAGTTTCTGCACTGAAGCGATTTCATCTGCATAGCGGTTCACGACATTTGGATCAATTCCATAATCGCGATCACCCATAAGGGATTCACCACTTAGTTTAAGCAGAACACGTTTGTACTTTAAGTTTATCATTGCTGCTCCTTCAAAAAAAATCCCGAAGAATATTCGGGATTTTTATATTTTCTACTCACCAAGTTGATATCGAGAAAATCTACGTACTGAAATTTTCTCACCAACCTTTGCTATTTCCTCGTCAACAATATCTTTGATAGTTTTACCTGAATCCTTAATAAAACTTTGTTCGAGTAAAACTGTTTCTTGATAGAATTTTTCAAGACGGCCTTGAGAAATTTTTTCTGCCACTTGCGCAGGTTTACCTTCATTCTCTGCTTGAGTCTTATATATATCCAATTCCTTATCAATAACCTGTTGAGGTATATTTTCTCGAACGACATACTGAGGCGTCATTGCCGCTATTTGCATAGCGATATCATGTGCGAGTTGTTTGAATCCCGGTGTTTTCGCTACAAAGTCAGTTTCACAATTCAATTCTACAATTGCACCGATTCGACCGCCTGCATGGATGTAAGCTTCAATAACACCTTGATTTGTTTCTTTATCGGCACGTTTTGCTCCAACAGATGCACCCTTTTTACGCAAGAAATCGATGGCCTTGTCCATATCTCCATCTGTTTCTGCAAGCGCTCGTTTACAGTCCATCATTCCAGCGCCAGTTTTGTCTCGAAGCTTTTTAACTATTTCACTTGTAATCTCTGCCATACGAATAAATTTCCTTATCAAGATTTACTTTTTGTTGAGGCTTTTTCTTCTGCTGCTGCTTCCGCTGTCGCCTGTTGTTCTGCTTCGGCTTGCTGCTTTGCTGCTGCACGCTCATGACCTTCAATAACTGCATCTGCCATCGTTTTTGTAACCAAATGAACTGATTTTAATGCATCATCATTTGCAGGAATAGGATAATCAATAGGATCTGGATCAGTATTGGTATCCACCATGGCAACAACCGGAATTCCCAAACGATTAGCTTCTTTTACTGCTATTGCTTCTTTCTTTATATCAACAACAAAAATTACACCTGGTAAACGAGACATTTCAACGACACCCGACAATACAGATTGAAGTTTGTCCCTTTCTCGAGTGAGGAAAAGACGTTCCTTTTTCGTAATATTTTCAAACGTTCCGTCTGTTTCCATTTTCTCAATGTTTGTTAATCGCTTAACACTTTTTCGAATTGTACTGAAATTGGTCAACATTCCACCCAACCATCGTTCAGTAACATAATGTGCCTGACATCGAAGTGCCTCCTGCTTTACCACATCGCTTGCCTGCTGTTTTGTACCCACAAATAATGCCTTTTTTCCTTCGGCAATAATATTCGATACGGCGTTGCAGGATGACTCAAGCATCTCTTGAGTCTTTTTTAAGTCGATTATATGAATCCCATTGCGCTCCATAAAAATATATGGTCTCATCTTAGGATTCCAACGGCGGGTCAAGTGCCCAAAATGGGTACCTGCTTCTAATAATGCTTCAAGTGCAACACGCGGCATAAAACTATCCTTTCAGTTGATCTTCTATTCTCGTCATTTTCTTCTGGAATCTTACGAAACCGTATTTTCTAAGACACTGCCAGTTGAATCAGAGAATATGATTGTTAATGATATTCCTGAAAACGAGCATTCCGTTCATTTTCAGGATGTAAAAAAAAATTATCGCTTAGAGAATTGGAACCGTTTCCGGGCTTTTTTCTGACCGTATTTCTTACGTTCAACCATTCTTGGATCACGTGTAAGAAGCCCCGCGTTTCGAAGAGCAACTCGGAAGTCTTCGTCGATCGATACTAAAGAGCGAGCGATTCCCAGTTTCACCGCACCAGCTTGACCAGCTGGGCCACCACCATCGACACGAACCATCGCATCGTAACGTCCTATAGTCTCGGTAACCTTGAATGGCTTCATAATTTCATCTCGCTGTATCGCGAGTGGAAAATACTTTTCGAATTCTTTTTCGTTGACAAAAATCTTCCCTGAGCCGTCAATCAATTTTACTCTTGCTATTGCATTCTTCCGACGGCCGACTGTAATTCTTGGTTGCATAATTTTGTATTTCCCTTATTCAAAAAGATACAGCTTGAGGTTGTTGTGCACTATGAGGATGCTGTGTTCCTTTGTACACTTTTAACTTCTTAAACATCTGTCGGCCTAAACGATTATGAGGCAACATACCTTTAATCGCATGCTCCATTACTTTTTCTGGATTCGTTCGGATCAGTTCTTTGAATGATTCAAAGCGAGCACCACCAGGGTAACCGGTATTATGATAGAGCTCCTTCAATTCAGTTCTCTTACCAGTAACTTTTACTTTTTCAATATTGACTACAATAACAAAGTCCCCGACATCATGATTGGGAGTAAATTCTGGTTTATGCTTTCCTCGAAGTAGATGTGCCACATGAGATGCAATGCGACCTAAGGTTTGACCATCTGCATCGACGAGGAACCATTTCTTCTGTACTTCCTCAGTCTTAAAGAACCGAGTTTTTGGTGCTATATTCACTCAACTTCTCCTACGTTAAATCTGTTTTCATTATTCAATCGTGCACCCACCAGGACTCGAACCTGGAACCCACTGATTAAGAGTCAGTTGCTCTACCAATTGAGCCATGGGTGCAAAAAAATTACTTGCTACCCGGAATTGGAGCTGATGGAGCTTGCTGTGATGGCGGTAAAGCTGCCGGAGGAGGACCCGATTGAATTACACTCTCTTGCTTCTGCTCTCCACGTGGTAATAGCCATAAATTAATTACCAATGCTAGCAACATAAAAATGCCTGCTAACCACTGAGTTAATTTGGTGAGAAAATCGGAAGTGCGGCGAACGCCAAATACAGTTCCTAAATTTCCACCACCAAAACTTCCAGCTAAACCACCACCTTTGCTTGATTGCATGAGAACGGCCAGCATAAGCAATATGCCAATGATTACTTCGACTACAATCGCAATTGAATAATACATCGGTATCTTTCCTTTAACGAAAAAAATCCCCACCAAAGTGGGGCTTACAGACTAAATTATAGGAATTTTTATCTCAAAATGCAAGAAACTAGTTTAATCAATTAACTTTTATTTCCTGCGAGCCTTGAGGAGATTTTCGACATACTTCCCTAGAATATCGAACTCCAGATTAACAATACTTTTTGGCTTTAATATCTGAAATGATGTGACTTCCATAGTATGAGGAATGATAGACACTGCAAATAAATTTGATTTTACTAATGCCATGGTCAGACTAACTCCGTTGACTGCAATGGATCCGACAGGAATAAGATAATGTGCAAACCTTTTTGGTACTTGAATCCAAAAAATCCAACTACTTTTACGAATTTCGCAAGATTTCACTCGTCCAAGTCCATCGACATGACCGAGAACAAAATGACCACCAAGTCGGTCAGATACCTTTATTGGACGTTCTAGATTAACAATATCGCCAGCTTTTAATCGTCCTAATGTTGTCTTTTTAAGTGTTTCCTCTACTGCTTGAACATCAAAAGTTGCTAGTGTTTTTTTGATTACAGTTAGACAGACTCCCTCAATCGCGATACTATGGTCAATGTGTAAACCTCCCATTGTCTTTCTACCTCGTATAGTAAAAATGACACTACCACCTTTTTGTTTAATTTTTTTTATTACACCTGTTTCTTCCACTAATCCAGTAAACATGCAATACCTCAATTAATGTTTAAAATTTGCTTTTAGAAGTATGTCTGAACCGATAATTGAGACGTCAATATTGGTAATGGAAATCTCCTTATAGAGCAGACGTGGATTATTGAGCTTGATTCCTTCTAAGCCATCTCCGAATATTTTGGGCGCAATAAATAAAAATAATTTATCTACAAGTGATTGATCGATGAATTCCGCAACAGTGTGCGAGCCACCTTCCAGCAATACGGACGAGATTCCTTCTTGCGCAAGTATCTTAAGTATTTTTCTTGCCCTGATGGATGTGGATATTCCTGCGTCGATGACTCGAACACCTTTTAATATAAGCAATCTTACTTTTTTTCTATTCCTTTTAATCGCACTTGAAGATGTAATAATCCATGTTGGTGCAGTATGAGTATTAAATATTTTTTTCGACACAGGTATAGTTAATTTTCCATCAAGCACTATTCGAATCGGGCTTTTCCTCTTTACAGTTCGTACTGTGAGCTGTGAATTATCTGCTAATACGGTTTTTGCTCCAACTAGTATTGCATCGTATTCTGAGCGAAGACAATGCACATAGTCTCGAGCGTGGCTAGACGTGATCCATTTAGAACGTCCTTTGATATCTGCAATTCGTCCATCTATTGTTTGCGCAAGTTTTAGTCCGACATAAGGATAACCAGTTCTCATAAATTTGTAGAACTTCTCATTCAAAGAAAGCGCCTCTTTTCGAAGAAGACCACATTTCACCTGAATACCATTTTCACGCAGTCGACGAATACCTTTTCCACTTACCAGTGGATTTGGATCTTCAGATGCAATTACAACATTCGAAATACCTGATTTGATGATGGCGTCGACACAAGGAGGCGTTTTACCAAAATGTGCACATGGTTCTAAATTTACGAAGAGTGTAGCACCTTTTGCTTTATTCCGAGCTTGAAGGAGCGCGAATATTTCTGCGTGTGGACCACCAAATTGTTTATGATAGCCATTGCCGATGATCTTTCCATTTTTCACAATTACACAGCCCACTAACGGATTAGGACTCACATTGCCGCATCCTTTCCGAGCTAATTCGAAACATCTCAGCATCAATTCTTTTTCGTCGAGTTTACTCACCGCCAATATACTTTAATTGGTGAATCGAAGGTTACATTTAGGATCTGGGCAGCGCTATTATTTTTAACTGAAATTTCTACAAGCCCACTGCTACCAACAATAAGGCATGGAGTATTCTCAGGCGCTTCCTCATAACTTTGAATCCATCGGGAAACAAGATTACGTCCTATAGATATTGCCTGCATCTCTTTCAACAACTGCTTACTTTTATTTGATGATAGGTTGGTAATAATATTACCAAAATGGTCTATATGAAGAATGCAAGGATGCGTGGTATCCGAACGCGAAGTATAGAATGTTGAATTTATCTTACGCGGAGAATAAGGAATTCCGATTTCTTTTAAACGAATTCCTTTAGTAAGATGTGCAGTAAGCGGTGCAAGGATATCCCGACCTTGAAACGTCAACGAACCATTCTTTAGAATGTACGGCTGAATCATCTTTTCAATTACTTCAATCGATTCGATGATGTTTTCATCCTGATAAATAAAGTCGAGCAATCCATTGTCAGGTGCAAGAAATGTATATTCCTTCGTCCTCATAATAAGTATCTTTCGATTTGTACCCACACCGGGATCAACAATATTCAAAAAGTATGTATTCTTTGGAAAATATCTATACGATGTCCATAAGATATATCCAGCTTGCTGAATTTTTTGTGGTCGGATTGTGTGAACGATGTCGACAATTTGCACGTACGGATTGATAGAAAGAATTACACCTTTCAACGTTCCAACATATTGATCGGATAATCCAAAATCAGTGATAAGAGCAACTGTATGTGTTAAAATTGTAGAGGATCGGGAGATTCTTTTTGCCAACTTCATAGACTCCTGACTAACGCAATTTATTGCTTACTGCTTTGCCTCGTTTTGCCGATTTGTATACCAGATCAACAATTTTCATCCTATGAACTGCTTCTTCACCGGAAGAAATAACTGGATGTAATCCGCGTAATGAACCAATCCAATGTTTCAATTCATTTTCATAAGATTTCCGATAAAGATTTTGTGGAGTCTCTATAGAAGCTGGCGCAACATTCACTAAATCTCCATGCATGCGTTTGATAATTCTGAATGGATTGAGTGATCCACTTCCCTCCGTTCCAAAGCAATCACAATAAAAAAAGTCAGAAGTCGATTCGAAAGACCAGCTTACTTCAACAGTCAGAATAGAACTGTTTTTCAATTTTAAATAAACTATAGATGAATCTTCCACATCTTTTGTATGATGAATATAGTTCGTTGCTGTCAATTCATTTACTTCTGGATATCCCATCATCCATAGAGCTAGATCAAACATCACAATACCAAGATCCATAACAACACCACCACCAGATTGGGTTTTTGTTGTCAACCACGGACTTTCAGTATTTAACTTCTTAAACCACCCGGCTTTTGCATAGAACAATTTTCCAAGCGCTTGATCTTCAATAAAACTTTTAAGGATCATTGCATCCGGACGAAACCGATTATTCATTCCCACCATCAAAGTCCGATGATACTTTTTTGCAACAGATACAATTTCTTCGGCTTCCAATGCTGTACGAGCTAAAGGTTTTTCTACGAGTAGATTATTCTTTCCTTCTAACGCAGCGATGGCCATATCTTTATGAAATTTCGTGGGCGTACAAATGTCTATACCATCTAACTCTTGTTCAATCGTCAGCATCTTTTCAAAGTTGTTATAATATCGCCGGATTTTAAATTTATCCGCAACTGACCGAGCTTTTGCTCTATCTAAATCACAAATTGCTACAATTTCTACATCGGATAATTTACTGAGTATCGGTAGATGAAAAGCTTGTGCGACCGATCCCAATCCAACGATTGCAATGCGTGTTTTTTCCATAACAATTCCGAAAGTACTTTACGTTTTATGTATCAGTGGTTTATCTTGAATTGTCTTTAAGAAAGCCTTAACTGATTCAGCAATTCCTTCTGGATCAAGTTTTAAAAGGTGGTGGAGTTCAGAAGTAGAACCATGTTCAACGATATTGTCAGGTAATCCGAGTAGTTTTACCGATACATCCGAAATACCAAGGCTACTTAACGCTTCCAATACGCTTGAACCAAATCCTCCACATAAAACATTCTCCTCGACAGTCATTATGACTTTTATTCGGTCGGCAAGCGTTTTGAGTAACTCCTTGTCAATCGGTTTGATGAATCGCATATTTATCACTTCTGCTTCGATTCCTTCCTTTGCAAGTATTTCAGCAGATTGAAGCGCATTTGAAACCATGCTGCCAACTGCAAGCAATGCAATATCTTTTCCTTTATGTAAAGTTTCAGATTTGCCGATTTCCAGAGTTTGGAATCCATCCTTCAGCGGAATCCCACTTGCCAGACCTCTTGGATATCTAATTGCAATTGGTCCTTGCTTATACTCTATAGCGGTGTAGAGCATATCGCGAAGTTCTTGTTCATCTTTCGGTGCCATAATTACCATTCCTTGAATACAACGGAGGAATGAAAGATCTAATACGCCATGATGTGTTGCGCCATCTGCACCAACCAATCCACCTCGATCCATGACGAACACCACATGAAGATTTTGTATCGCACAATCATGCACAACTTGATCAAATGCCCTCTGTAGAAAAGTTGAATATATTGCAACCACAGGTATATATCCTTCGGCAGCAAGTCCTGCTGCAAAAGTTACTGCGTGTGATTCTGCAATCCCAACATCAAAAAATCTTTCCGGCATAGCTTCATGAAGATGAATCAAACCCGTTCCATCCGACATTGCTGCAGTTATACCAACTACTTTTGGATTTTGCCTGCAGATTTCTACTAATGCTTTCCCAAAAATATCAGTGAGAGCAATATTCTGGATATCTTTCGATGGAGATACTCCCGTAATTTTATCAAACGGACTCATACTATGCAATCGAGTTGCTTCTCGCTCAGCGGGTGCATATCCTTTTCCTTTTTCAGTAATCACATGGATTAGGATAGGCCCATTCAAATCCCTTACATGTTGAAAGATTTCAACCAATTTCACCACGTTGTGACCATTGATTGGACCAAAATATCGAAATCCGAGTGCCTCGAATAGCATTCCAGGTGTGATTACCGCTTTGATACCTTTTTCCATCTGCTGAGCAACCGTTCGAAGACGATCACCAAATGAATCCAATTTTCCAGCAAGATCCCAGACGTTAGCTTTGAATTTGTTATATGTGGGATGAGTTAGCATCTCAGTAAAATAATGATGAAATGACCAAATTCGTGGTTCAATAGAAGAAAGTGATCCCATCTGGTTATCATTTAAAACGACAATAATATTTTTCTTTAAGATGCCTGCATTGTTCATCGCTTCATAGGTCATACCACCTGTCATTGAGCCATCGCCAACGATCGCGACCACTTTAAATTCTTTATTATCAAAATCACGTGCGGCAGCAATACCAAGTGCTGCTGAAATTGCAGTACTGGCATGCCCAGCACCAAAAGCATCATATTCACTTTCAGTTCGTTTAAGAAATCCACTTAATCCATTTAACTGTCGCATTGTGTGCATGCGATTTTTTCGACCAGTTAATATCTTGTGTGGATAAGCTTGATGGCCGACATCCCATATTAATTTATCTTCAGGTGTGTTAAATGTATAGTGTAATGCAACGGTAAGTTCAACAGTTCCGAGGCCTGCACCAAAATGACCGCCAGTTTTCGAAACACAATCAATTAGGTATTCGCGAACTTCGGAACATACAGCTCTTAGATCTTGTACTTCTAATAAACGTAAATCAGCCGGAATATTTATTGAATCAAGATATTTATAATGGGACTCACTCATTCTTCATTCAACTCAGGAGATGAAAATTTACCTTCAATTTCTTTTGATAATTTTTTTATTTTTAATTCAGCCGTAGTCAATTTTTCTGCACATTCTTTTGAGATTTTGACACCTTCTTCATAAAGACTCACAGCATCGTCTAATGGTACATTTCCCTTTTCTAATGATTCGACAATTTCTTCCAATCTTTTCAAAGAATACTCTAATGAATTCTTGACGACTTTTTTTGCAGTCATAGTTCATGTCCTTTTTTGACTTCTACATCAATAAGTCCATCGTGAAATTGAACTTGGGCACTTTCACCCCGGTGAATAAGACGAGCACTTGGAACAATTCGTTTGCCTTTCTTAATAATTGTATATCCACGTTTCAACACATTCTGAGGATTTACCGTCTGCAATTGATGGTTTGACGCTAAAAACCTTTGATATGTTAAATTTACAGTATGTGAAATTGTCCTATTAAGACTTCGGTCAAGTTCATCGGAGTGCTGTGAGTACTCTCGCACTAAATCATATGGTCGATTGAAGCCATAACTTGCCAAGCAATTTGATATTTGCGACCGAATTTCTGTCATTCTTTTGTTTAATTCCCTTTGCATAGTATAGCACAAGTTGTTAATATCTTCAAGGAGATCTGTGCGATCGCGCACAACCATTTCTGCAGCAGCCGATGGCGTCGGTGCTCGAAGATCAGCTGCAAAA
>Ga0233422_10000681_pt1 | contig 16309 bp, 25 predicted proteins | sample Watercolumn_Mata_2_FD_182724 | JGI IMG/M metagenome (GOLD analysis project Ga0233422, IMG submission 182724) | Freshwater microbial communities from Lake Matano, South Sulawesi, Indonesia - Watercolumn_Matano_2014_110_MG | ecosystem: Environmental > Aquatic > Freshwater > Lake | place...
TGAGCATATGAAAACCAAAGAACAAATAATAGACTTGATGACAGAGTTTGATAAGACGATAAAAATCATCAAGGAATGGGTTGAGGGTAAACCTCAAGAGCCTGTCGTGCCAGCGTGGGTGAAGTCACTAAAGTATAATGCTTCCGGTAGTTTTATTAAAATCGAATATGCTATAAATATTATCCGCACCGAAGTTATCTCAAAAATATGCGAGGAGATAAAGCAGGAGTTCCATAATTCAAATATGGCGAACAGAGCAACTACCGTGAACGAGGATGTCGATGCAGTCAAAGCCAGATGGCTGAAAGGAGAGTGATATGAAATGGAAACCTAAAGAAGGAGAAAGGGTATGGACTATTGATTTCACGTTGGATGTTGTCTATTCTTTTGATTACATAGCAATGTATAACTGCAAAGAGTATCGTGTTGGTAATGTCTTTCGCACCAAAGCCCTCGCTCTCTCCGCCCTAAAGAAGGTACGTAAAGTTCTAAAGGAAGCGAGGAAAGGATAAGATATGATAACAATAAACAAAGACAAAAACACACCATTCAAAGATTTACCTTACCCGCTTGCATTTAGGTGGGTTAGGAAGAAACCTATAGAAATTCAGGCGTGTCAAATGAGAGAGAAGTTTGAGGTGTATACTTTAGAAGGAGTTATGAAAGGTAAGGAGGGTGACTACCTACTCATTGGGATTAACGGAGAATATTACCCCTGTGATAAGGATATTTTTGAGAAAACATATGATAATGTTTATGAAATAAAGGCTAACCTATGACTCCAGAATCCATATGCGTAACATTGGCTACAGCGAAGAAGTTAAAAGAGGCAGGGTGGGATAAGCTTACTGTGTTTGTGTGGTGGCATCATGCCGGATTTAATCAATATATATTGATTGAGCGGAGACTTGTATTACAGCACGTTATTTACCCCGCTCCGACCGCAAGTGAGATACCAATTCCTGAACAATGGCAGACTTGGAAATGGTCAAAGGGTGGTCAAGATGAATATTGCTGTGAAGAAAATACAGATGGGCATAAGGATAAGCATACATTTTGGGCAGAGTCCGAAGTCGAGGCTCGTGCCGCTGCTTGGTTGTATCTGAAAGGAGGAAAAGAATGAACATAAAAGAGATTAAAGAGATGTGGGGAAAGGTTATGCAGGGAGAAACCACAGTAACACTTACAAAGCCAAGGGACGAGAACAACACCGTAACGGCTGAAGAACTTGCGAAGTTTGCTTTAGCAATTCCATCTATTATCAACCACCTCCTCTCCGAAGTAGAACGCCTTGAGGATATATGTTCTAAATATCCTATTGTTAAATTTATGTGTCCAATGTGTCGTGGAGATATAGCAATAGATTTAACTGAAGGCGACAAGCACATCCTAAATCCAAATTACACAAAAGAACTTGAGAAAGAACTCACGCTGTTACGAGCCGCGGAAGAGGCGGCTCTAGCAATAGCTGGCGATGTTGCTATTCAATTTAGCACTGCGGAAAATGAAAAATATGATAAATTAAGCGAAGCCTTAGCCGTCCTAGACGCTTATAGAAAGGAGAAGGAATGAGATGACAGAATTATTTATAAGCAATGATTTATGGAAACAATTGGTTGATAGAGATGATGATCGCTTAGATGTAATACAGAGCGTGCTTAGCAGGTGGAATATAAAGGATGTTCAGTTTAAAGTTTTCCATGATTATCATATAAACGACCAGACTTTTTGGCTGGTTGAAAGGTGGAATAATGAAACATCTCAAGATGTTATACAAAAGAATTAATGGCAAGGAAACATGTCAAGTGTTGGGTGATAAAGTAAGCAAGACACACGCTTTAGAGTTGGCTGAGCTTGAGGACAGGATCCATTTCCATAAAGATGAGATGCATAAGGCAGCAAGGGTATATCTTATACAGCGTCATAAGCAGTTGAATTAATAACCAGCAATAACCAGTATTAATGAGAGGAGGTGATAAATAGTGGATGATACTACCATGAAGATAGATGCGTTATTGCAAACTATTAAGTCGCATAGTGTTCAGGAGTTTCTTAAGTCTTTACTGGCAGGACATGAGAAATATGGCAGATTAACGGCGAAACAACAGGAAGCTTTGGACAAGTTTTGGGAGCGCCGGGACAGGGGTAAGATAAAAAAGTTAGGTTTAGATCATATTTAATTTGACATAATTCATAAAATGTTTTATGAATTAATTCCAACAAAGGAGGAATGTATGAAGTTAATAGTAGTTATCGCAGTAGCAGCAGTTCTTTTTACAGGTTTCGGTATCGTCAAGACAACGCAGGGACTGAAGAAAACGCAGAACATAATAGTAGAATATGCAGTGGATTATTCCTGTCTAAGCGATTGTTTAAGCCGATACACATATGGATATTGCAAAGCTCTTTGCAGTTATTAAGGAGGACGAATGCCTATTAAAATTTTGTATGCAACGCAGCGACCAACAAAAGCAAGCAAGTCGTATCATTTAATTGGTGATACTGTTCTTAAAAAGAAAGCACGATCTGCTAAAACAAAAATTAAAAATAAAGCAAAAGAGTTAAGAAAGGATAGTAAGAAGAAGCGTTATATTGAAAGGGGTTATAAATATAAGGAGAACACATGAAAAAAATAAGCGATAAGAAGTTGAAGATGGCGATAAGTGAAGTTGTGTTGTATGGAGATAGAAAGGTAAACGTTCTTGGCAAGAGAAACAATAGGGCTGACATATCAGTTGATAAGTATCCTATTTTCTCTTCTATAATTGCTACCTTCTCACCCACCATGGAAGTTGGTTATGTTAAAAGAACTAATATAACACCTAAGCCTGAAGATATAGTATGGGCAGAAGCTGGAAAAGGTATGGAGGTTAGCAAAGTAGAAGAGTACAAAGCCATATCTGAAAGACATACTGACATAGAAGTTGAGCTGAACGATGAACAGTTGGAAGTTATTAAAGAATGTTTCTTGTCAAGAAAAGATCTTGAAGGTTTCGTTGAATATAAAATGTTAAAGGATTGGTTATATGATTCAGCTGAAGCGACATAAACCTGAGAAGCAACCTCTTACCATAAAGATATGGTGGTACAACAAGGATAGTAATAAATGGGAAGAGGTAATGGATAGGTGGTTCATATTAAAAGATATGACAGGTAAGCACAGGTTTATATTTGAATTAACGACAGAGGCTACCGGCAAATTCTATATAGCTACACACGATGAAGATGTAAGAAGTTTAATAGCAAGAAAGAAGCGGCCGGTAATCCCGGCTATCAGGATACTCAAATTCTTTTCGTCTGACAGAACGGATCAGGATTTGATAGAGCTATTGCCAAAGGTGGCTATGGCGGTAGATGAATTAGGTGCTAAAGTAATAAATTAATAAGGAGAATAGAGTGGCTAAAGTAAACACAATAAATGCAAAGGAACTGAGCAGCGAAGTGGCGAGCGATTTTGATATTGAATGCAAAGAGAAAGTTGAATCTATTACGGTTAGACTTCCGACAAACATGGCGACCAAGTTGAAGCAGTTGAAGGAAGATCTTAAGGCAAAAGGACACAGAGTAACTATTTCTGATTTAGTAAAAAGCGCACTACAAAAAGTATTTAACGCATAACAAGGGAATCCATATGTTAACTTTGATGAAACATCAGGTTGAAGCGCTGGATTTTCTTAAAGGCAAGCAGACGGCTGGGCTGTTTTACACTATGGGTTTGGGTAAAACAGTTATAATGTTAGAGCATCTGCATTCTTTGTATAAAGAAGGGCACAACCCGTTCCCATGTTTAATAGTAGCTCCGCTATCAGGCGTAGGAGTATGGGAGAACGAGGTTAAAAAGTTTGGCTATGAGTTCTTTACTTCCAAGTTGGTTGGCGATTATAAGAAACGCTTAGAGAATCTTAATGACATAGTTGATCTATACATTATCAACTATGAAGGAATGAGGATCCTTGAACAGCATCTTCTTAGAAGGAATTTTAAGACCATAATTCTTGACGAGTCGCACAGAGTTTGCAACAGAGGAACACAGCAAACAAAGGTGGCGTTAGCTCTCTCGCAGAATATTCCCAACAGATATATTCTGACAGGCACACCGATAACCAAAAGCCCGGAAGATATTTGGACACAGTTCCAGATCATTGCTCCGGGCTACCTTGGAAACTTTTATGCGTTCCAAGCCAGGCATATTGACTTTAAGAAGATAACGATCCGGGTTAAGGGTGGAGGCCACAGAGAAATAAGAAAACCTGTTCGCTTTAAATATCTCAAAGAACTCAACCAACAACTTGAACAATATTCTATACGACGCACCAAAGAAGAATGCCTTGATCTGCCAGACAAGATATACAAGCGCATTCCTTGCCCGTTAACAGACGTTCAGCTTAAGCATTATCATGGGTTAAAGCATAGCCTTGCTACCATGATAGATGGAGAACAGTTAAGATTGAACGCTGTCATTGCAGTTATGCAAAAGTTGCAACAGGTTTGCCAAGGTTTCATATATACAGATGAAAAGACTGCAACGTTTGATAGCGGTAAACAAAAGATATTCTTTGATCTTATTGAAGATCTACGCAACGAACATATCGTTGTATTTACTTGGTTCCAATATGATGTTCAATTGTTAGTTAATAAATTAAAAGAAAAAGGTTTCAATGTAGTGGAATATGATGGCAACTATGAAGAACGCAAAGCGATCGTTGATAAATTTCAGAATAGTAAAGAGCCTATGGTGTTCGTATCAAATGTCGAACGCGCAAAGGAATCCATCACACTCACAAAGGCCAACCACGTGGTCTACTATGGACAGAGCTGGAACTATGCTACCAGAGTTCAGAGCGAGGATCGCACACATAGAATTGGACAGCATAAACCCGTTGTCTATTACGACTTAGTAGTGCCTAATACTATAGATGAACTTATCTATGATAGCATAAAATATAAAGGCGACATAGCCGGCAAGATCACTGGCGATGCTAAGCGCATGGCTGAATTAGTCTTACAACAACAGGAGAAATAATGTCACAGATCTTAAGCGAAGTAGATATATTAGCGCAAGAGTTTGAAGAAGAGAAACAAGCAGATAGAACTTCAATGATGGATACATTGAAGAGCGATCTTCAAGATGTAAGTCTTAAACTTCGTGATGCACAGATAAAAAAAGATAATCTTGAAGCACAGATTAAGTTATTAAATCAAGAGATGGAAGATCTGGAAACAGAGATACGGCGCAAGTGGGAACCCTACCTCGGCGCAGACAAAGCAGAACTTACATTGAGTAACGGCATTGTTCTATCAGCAAAGCCAACAATGAATATAGGTGTAGAAGATAATGAAGCCACTACTGCTTGGCTCATGACTAATGGTTATAAGGATGTTCTTAAGTGGCAAATTCACAATCAAACATTAAAGAAAATTGCAAGAGAAAATCTTGAGTCAGGAACAACTATTCCAGGCTTACGTTATCAAAAATTTACACTTATAAAAATAAAGTGATATGACTAAGGAAGAAAAGAAAATATATGATAAGATATACTATTTAAAAAATAGATCTAAAAAACTTTTATATAATAAAAATTATAGAAAGAATAATAAAAAGTTTTGTTCAGATATTCGTAAAAAATGGAGAGCTAAAAATAAGAAAAAAGACAATAGTTATAAAAAAACATATTATAAAAATAATAGAGAAAAGTGTTTATTGTTATCTAAAATATGGGCCAATAAAAATAGAAAAAAAGTTAGAGCAATTATTTATAAATATAGATCTAAACCTATAAATAAAATAAAGACTAAAGCTCATGCTACAGTTTTAAGAGCATTGAAAAATAGAATATTAAAGAAACCATTGAAGTGTGAACAATGTAAAAAGAAACATAATAGGTTGCATGGACATCACGAAGATTATAATAAGCCGTTAAAGGTAAAATGGTTATGTCCATCGTGTCATCATATGTATCATGGAATATTTAATCATTTTCCAGATCTTAAAAAATAACATTGCAATGGGTGCAATGTAACAATGTAATAAGGAGGCAGTATGACAACGAAGCAAGTGGTAAGGAAGGAAGTCGGAGCAGTAGCGGTTCCTGGATTAGAGGAACTGCAAAAGGAAGCAGGGTTCATCGAGGTTCGCCAAGAACTGATGAGCATACCAAGGCTTCAGCTTGGACAGGCAATGTCTGATACTGTTCAAGCCGGGCTTGGTAAGGTAGGTGAATTTGTTAGCAAGGTAAAGGGTAAGAACTATGGTTCGTCTGTAAAGATAATTCCCATATTAGTATCAGAGTCTGCGGCTCTTATGGAAAAGGGGACCAAGAAACTTATCTGCAAGAGCAATGATACAAAGACCAATACCAATGGAGTTCCTTGCGTTAAATGTCCACACAAACAGTATTGGGGCAATTGGGATAATGGCAGCCCTGAATGCAAAACTAGCATTGATGTAGTATGTATTGTTGAAGATGAGTTTGATATGCCACAGATATTATCGTTCCGTAAAACATCTTTTAAGGCTGGCAAAGCGTTACTTAACCTTACTAAGTACGATAAATATAAAGTTCCGTTCGGTTCACAGTATACTATTAAGTCTGCGGTATCCACTAAAGATGACCATAAGTTCTACGTCATTGAAGATTCTATGACAAAAGAACAATTAACCGAACAACAGCTTGCCAACATTCTTCCTATGGCAAAGAAGCTTCTCGATATGAAAAAGCAAGGTCGTATTAAGCATGAAGATGAAGGCGCTGAAGAACCTATTTATGAAGGCGGTGATCCAATGCCCGAAGGAGATCTGCCAGACGGGATATGATATGCTTATCTTTCCATTGTTAGTATTAGTATTGGCTATTCCGTTAATAATAGCTGAAGTTATTGGCGGGTTTTTTGGAGATTAAAGAATAGGGGATGACGATGCTGAAAAGCATTTTAAATAATTTAACATTAAAACAGGAAGATAGAGAACAGTTAAAAACTAAGAGAGGATTCACAGATGAAGTCATTGACCAAATGCAATTCAAAAGCTGCGGGCCGGAACTTGAAAAAGAGGAATGGTTTAAAGCTGTTCCAGAAAATTACCAAGCGATCTTGTCGCACAAAAACATCGTCATTCCCTATCTTGATCCCGATAGAAATCCTATCTATCTCAGAGCGCATAAGTTCGGACCTGCAGGTGAACCCGTCCATGTATATGTCCCTTGGGAATACATGGATGATAACATGGAAATACTCGCCATCACAGAAGGTGAGTTCAAAGCCATTGCAAGTTGCATTATGGGTATCCCCTGCATCGGACTGCCAGGCGTTTCTTCGTTCAGTAAAACAAATTACAACAGACTAGCGCAGTTAATATCTCAGCTTGAACCCAAGAAAATAGTTATCTGTTTTGATAATGAAATAAAAGATAATCCAAACCTTCCAAATTATAAAGCAGACTTTAGAAAGAGATACGATACTCAATTCTTTGCTTATATCATGGGGCATCAGCTTCAAAGTATAAGCAAACAAAACGTTTCCATAGCTACTCTACCAACTAAATGGATCAACGGTTCGGGCAAAGTAGATATAGATGGAATTCTTGCTAAAGGAATAGACCCTAAAGAATATCATAAAGTAATAATGAAAGATTCATTATCACCCAGTCAATATAAAATGCAATGGAAGATGCCGTCCATTCATGCATCATATCTTGAACGTAAGCTTGACAAGTTCTTTTATAATGGTTCTCTTATAGAACAATTCAATTGTTATTTTCTCAAAGAAGGTGGCGGAGATAATGTTAGATTAAAGTCTATCAGCAACTTTATTATCAAAGTTAAATATACACTGTACGATGAAGATGGAAAGGTTCAACGTTTATGTAAGCTGTATTCCAAGTATGGTAGTTCGCCTATGTTTACCATTCAAGCTGAAACAATGACAAGCAAACAAACCTTCCAGAAGTTTTTGTGGGAGCTTGGAGATTATACATATGAAGCGGGCGATCCGGAACTCAAGTCAATATGGAAATACATTTTCATGAATCAAGATGGTCGCATAGTAAAGCTTCTTCATTATCATGGATACGATGAAACCATAGGCGCCTGGTTCTTTAGCAACGGAGCTTATTATAAAGATACGTTTTATCCATTTGATGAAGATAGTATCGTTTGGTTGGATGATGTTGGATATATGATAGACAGTAAAATGGAGGACATAGATCCTCCGTCTTTGTGTAGTAATTCAGAGAATAGTATAAGCCTTATAGAAATACTTAATAATCTTACTAAGTCGCTTGGTAAAGATCATGCTAGGCTATTACTGGGTTGGACGCTAGGCAACTTTTTCATGCCGGAGATAATAAAGGAATGGAAGATATACCCATTCTTATTCTTATATGGCAAGCAAGCCGGCGGCAAATCAACTATTGCTAATTGGATAAGCTCTTTCTTTGGGTTTACCCAAAAGGGAATTAACTTTCACAACTCTTCCGTAGTTGGCATAAGTCGCACGGCCAGCCAAATGTCTATGGTTCCGGTGTGGTTAGAAGAATATAGGAATAAAGACCAGGATATTGGTAGAAAGAATAATTATCTGCGGGGTATCTATGATCGCTCAACCATAGTCAAGGGAACTAAGACGGCCAATCAAGTTAAGACGTATACTGCGAGGTCAACGCTTATATTATCTGGAGAAGAATATCCAAGAGATGCAGCGTTGAATTCAAGATGTATAATGTTCTCTATTTTTAGAAGTTCAGACCAACAAAAGGTAAGCCAGGAATTTCTATGGCTAGAGAAATATAAAAGCATGTTTAATTATATAGGCCATTACATTCTTACTAACAAGAAAGATCTATGGCCAAAGGTTAAGCATAGAATAAATGATTATATACAATCATTTGACTCTGAGAATGTAGATGTTGCTACAAGAAATAAGCTTCAGATGTCTATAGTGTCTGGCGTAATTGATATTCTTATCGGAGAAGATCATGAGTTTAGTTTCTTTGTGGCGCAGAAAGCTGAAGATATGGAAAGGGTAGTGACTGAAGAGCAAGCGCTTAATATATTCTTTGAAGATATTTATAATATGCATCATGTTGGTAAGTTTAAGAACAAAGTATTTGATTTCAGATATATCAAGGGCAAGAAGATAATGGTCATGAATTTTACCGGGGCTTACGCTGAATGGGAAATATATTATAAGGGTCTTAGAAACGACATACCTGCAAGCAAGGCTGCGTTAATGGATCATATACAAAGAGAGAGTTATCTTATGGAATGTAAACCGACATCATTAGATGGTAAGACCATGAGATGTTTTGTATTTGATACTGACGATCCTAATTTCCCTTACATATTTAAGATGTTAGATGAGGATATGGCTGAATCTGAAAAACAAAAAATAGAGGAGGAAGAAGATGGAGATGGAAAATAGTTTGCTGGAACACTTAAAGAACTTCCCGGTAAATGAAGAACTTCTTTCTGGATTATCATTAAATAAGCTTGAACAAGCCTGTGGTGCTTGGTCATTATCCAATGTGGAAATGAAAGAGATAGGTAAATATACAGAAGATGTTATGGAATTGTGGAATCATTGCGAATTCAACAAGGATAAGTTCTTTCACATTCTTGACTTCATTCCTCCGTCTGGATTTCTATACAGGTTGATACATTCAAATCTTATATATCCAGACGGAGATTATAATATAGGTTATCTTAGACGAAAACGAATTTTAGAATCAATGAAAGGAGCAAAGAATGGAAACGCAGGAAAAAAGTCTTGAGCAACAGATCAAGGAATTGGAAGATCGTGAAGCTGCTATAAAAGAAAGAGTAGCGCAGATGAACATTATTCATGAGGATATTATAGTTATAAATAGACACGACATGGATATTGTTTCCTGGCTAGACATGGATGAACGTGGACGAGAGGGCAGGAGGAGATCTTCGTGGTATGGAACTATCATAGCTGTGTCTACAGTTAATTGTGGAGATGATGTTCGTGAAGGAAAGAAGAAAATATTCAAATCTGGAGATGTTGTAGTATATAATCCAGAGTCTGCTTATAGTCTTAACGTAGCCAAGTTCCCTGAGATATGGGTTCTCCATGTGGATAGTATACTTATGAAAGACAATGCTTATGATTATATAGAGCAAAAGAAAGATAACTTAAAAAGAAAGCATGAGATTATAGAAGCCAGGAAAATAGATCATGCGCCTATGTTCTATCCACCAACCAGGTTAAATATACCAATTAAAAAATAAGGAGAGTTATGTTTATAAGTGTAGAGGTTAGAAAAAAATTATGCAGGATAGGGAAAAGGAAATTCCTTAGTGAGCAAGATAGTAAATGGATGATAAAATTATTTTCTCCAAAGAAACCGGGCCGCCCTAAAACAATGTTAACTTTAAAAAACAATTCTACTATATGAAAATAGGAGGAAGCAATGGGGGATCAAAATGAAGATAAATTTTTTAGCTGTAGATGCAGATACTGCAAGGACCAAATTGTTGTCAAAGCAAAAGACGAAGGCTCAGCGGAGTTTATGTGGCAAGAGTTCCGACCATGTGGCTGTCAAAGTGGAGTACAGATTATGCCCCAAGAAATGTCGGATGATAGCCAAAGATGTGTGTATACAGAAGTGCCAAGTTGGTGAAGGGATATATCGCAAGTCTTGGTTTAAAAAATGTAAATGGAATAAAAATGATAAATTCTAAAAAGAAGGGTAAAGTAGGCGAACTCGAATTGGCGCATAAATTTACAGAGCTTGGTTTCCCAGCGCATAGAAGTCAGCAATTTAAAGGCTCTGGCGATTCAGCCGACGTTCGGTTCAACGATGAAGAACTTAATAAGTTGTTACACATAGAATGCAAACGTTCAGAGCAATTAAACATAGAAGAAGCCCTACAGCAGGCAGAAAGAGATCGGGCTTTGGGTCAGCTGCCTGTGGTTTGTCATAGGAAAAATAGGGACCAATGGAAAATTACTATACGACTAGAAGATTTTATTGAAATGTTTAAAATTTACTTGATTAAAAAATAATATATGGTATCTTAATCGCCATACATCCCCCGGTGTAAGCAACCGATCCGCTGTTAGCGCTAGAAACACTTTAACTATTTAAATTAAAAAATAGAACTGGCGAGATTAAATGGCGGATCGGTTTGTTTACTAACCTTTAGTACGAGGCTTCCAGCCCATCTTGCGCATTGTCCCGTAGATATAAGCTCTGGCTTTAAGAGATGTAGTGGTTCCAAATTTTTTAAGAGCCATCTTCTTTAAATTCTTTTCCATTTTCTTTGGCATATTATGGCCTCAAGATTTTTTCTAATTCGTTTTCAGCGTCTATCCAAAGCTTATAATAAACCATGCCATCAACTCTTGGATCGTAAACTGGTAAGTCCTTTGGTGGATTTGTTTGTTTTTTGGCGCACGACAAGATCATCAACGGACTTATTAAGAACAGTACGATCAATACGCTTATTACGATTTTCTTTATAATTTTCATAAGCATCCTGTATTTTTTTTGAAGATCTTTCTAAAAAAAATTTTATTATTTTAACAGTAAAATTAAGAAGGACACCTATCCAATTCAAAGATTCTTTTTTATCTTCAGCTTTATTTAAGTTGTTCATTTTATTATGGCAGATCTAAATGAAGCTATGATGCCGAATACATCAAAGCCCATCAGCATCTTCCAGGTTTCATCACCTATTAATCCACTTGAATGGGCAGCCCACAGCGCTGCACCTATAAAAGAAAATATATATGTCTTTTTGCCTTTCAGCCATTCAAATGCTTTGTTCATTTTTTGCTCCTATGTTGTATGCCATTTGGTATGATTCCATCTGGCAGGTTTTTCTCTTATGTCATAATGAACACATGTATAATAAATACCAAGGCCCCCGTCTCTAATAGCTTTGTCTGCGATAAGTTTTTCTATGGCACGATACAGGTCCAGAATTGTCATTCCGTCTAAGAGAATGTCGGCTGCTATCCCCTGAATGTGCATAGAATTGGTAGGTGTTCGTCCAAGTTTTTCGTAGATATAATCGTTGTAAGCTTTCGTTCGATAGCCGGATATGATCCTCATCTGTTGTCCTGTCAACGCTCTTATCTTTTCTAACTGTTGACATAATGGCTTTAACCTTTCAGTTATCCATTCTACGGGATAAATAGTTCCGTCTTTACAATGAAATTCTTCTACACAAAAATGATCCGTTATGTGTCCTGTTAGTATTGTCATAGTCCGAATGCCTTTTTGATTTGTTTTTTAGCCTTATATCCAAAAGACTTACGTTCAGACCTCTTTGCTTCTCTTTGAAATTTCTGTGTACTTTTACCAAATATTGCCGCCTTAAGTCTATCTTTTTTTCTAACATCTCTTGATGTTAACGCTTCAGCTGTCTTATAAATTTGACCGCCAGCCGGGACCGCCATTGTAACAGCAAGCTTTTTAACATCCTTACCAAACTGTTTAGCATCGGTGGCGCCAGTAGCAAACTTAACAGTAGATCCTATCGCAGCAAAAGCACCGGGCGCTCCAAATCGGAACGTGCTAGCTCCCGGTAAGAACGTACTAAGACTGAACGGTGGCGGCATTCCATTCTCTTCAGCTATAGAATTGACCACCGAAGCCCCCGCTGCGGTTCTAAGCAGTGACTTGATCGTTCGTCCTACGCCCTCCTGCTTGGCCAATACCGGGAGATCAGTCATTATAGTAGCGCCAAGGTTCATGGCAAAGGATTGAAACTGGAAAAACGCTCTAGCTATAGGAGTGTCCATTACCATGGGCCTATCAACTTTGGCAAAGGAACCTTGCAGCATATCAGCATAAGCGTCGCCTAATGCAGCAAGCTGCTTCTTATCGGTAATTCCCATGGATCTGCCTTTAGCAATACCGGTTCTAAAAGCATGACTAGCTGCTTCTTTATCGAACGTTTTAAGACCCCACTCAGTAAACTTTTGCCAATAATTATAGCCGGCCCTTGCGGTCTGAGATCCAGGTATCTTATTAGCCCACTCCATTATGCCTTTAAATAGGCGAGCATCCATGTCTACCCATTCAGTAGGACTGCGAAGATGTAGATTCTGCGACATTGCCATAAGTTCTGCAGAGTCTTTACTAAACCTATTGACCGTAGCTATAAGAGCTTCCTTGCCGCCTACCAATAACGATAACGGCGTAGACGCTACCTGTTGAATAACGGTATTGATATTGCCAAACAAAGCACCTTTGGCTAAACGCTTTTGGAATGCTCCAAGCATTGTATTTATTCCGGGGCTTGCAGCTTCGGTCCATTCATTTGGCCTCTTTAAAAGAACGTTATCTTTTATATGCTGTAAGAACTTAATAGCATTTTCACAAGTAGCAAAAGACTTTGCAGTATCAAGGCCACGCACCAGGGGAGTATAATATATCCTTTCGGCGGCCGGCTTAATATATTTTTCAATAGCTCCAATGGCATCTTTAGTATGTTCAGCTCCGCTTCTTGGAAGTTCCCAAGACATGAATGTTTTAGAAGGATCTCCCTTTCTATTAGAGAAGAAGATGTTAAGTGACTTAAGAGCTTCTGGATCTTTAGCGTTCTCAAGTTGTCTAACCAGCGTTGGATAAAGCTCCATTGCTTCAACGTAATGAGTTATATAATTATCCCTCTTTGCTATTTCAGGAAGGTTATATACTCTCATTACTTCGTTGATATCATTTAAGCTTTTCTCATATATACCCTTAACAACTTCTTTACCTTCTAAAAGTTTTTTCTGAATATCTGGAGTTAGTTTATTAAACGCTTCTGATCCTTGTTGTAAATTACCTTCAACCATATCAAACAACAATGCGCTTTCTTTAGTTCCTTTCTTTATACCAAGAGGCCTAAGCTGATTCATTATAGCAGCTTTATAATCGTTGGCCTTCATATCAGCATCTCTAATGCCACGAAGATAAGTATCAATAGGGTTATTATATCCAAACTCACGTTGCGCTATGCGTCTATAATTTTCAACGTTAGATATAAATGGAAGATTAAATTTTCTAGTAAAAGCATCTGTCATATCTATGCCGGTATGATTCATGGCAGAGATCATATCTACGAGTTCATCGCTGGCTTTAAGATATACGGGGCTGTCCTTCCATCCAAAGCGAGTTAACAGTTCAGTTGTTTGATTGCGATTCAATCCTAGATCTTTCTTACCCGGTATATAAATATTCTCAGCTATCTTAGTTATCTCGTCACGAACAGGCTGATCCAAAGAATCAATATTGCTCTTAGCTTTATTGATAACTTTATACTTATCAGACAAGCTACCCTTTAGCGCATTGATCTCTTGAGAAATAGCCATCGCTTCATCAAGCGGTTGTCCTTCTTTAAGAGCAGCGGCAACATCTTTCCTGCTCATCTCTATCAAATTCTTTTCCTTAAGCTGCATCTTAAGTTCACGAATACGATTAACATCGTTGCTAACCTGTATGGATGTAGTGCGTATACGGACTTCATCTCTAAGACCAGCCTGAGCTTTAGGGTTAGATACTACAAGAGCGTCATTAACGCTATTAACTCCCCTTGCATAAGCCGAAGCCATGTCGCTATGCAGTTGCTTATTAGCCCACAATGCTGCCTTAAGCATTCCTTGTTCATCTGAAGCTTCTGCTATCTTAGCAACGGAACCAAAGGGAGCTTTAGTTGGAACAATTATAGTGGGATGTAAATCATAAATTACACTACCAAATGTTGTATTGTCTAAACCACTAATTCCTCGTACATCTATTCCTTCAAAACCAGCAGCCTTCATTATTCTAGTAGATGCAGTTTCTCCTTTAGTCATATATATTCCTCCAGATTTTTTTATTTCTGAAGAAATATTTTTCATTATTGTTTGAACTCTTTCAGGGCTTATGCTTATTTTATTAGATATATCCTTTAATTTAGAAACAATATCGCTTGCAGATTCTATGGTTATATCATCACCCATTAAAGAGTTTATTTCTTTTAATACATTATTAAGTTCTCTTCCATGAGCCTCATTAATTGGTCTAAATAAATTATATTTATTAAAATTAATTTTATTTAAAGGTCTATTTTTATAATCTCCACCAATCGTTTTAAAATAATTTTCATTACCAACAAAATATGTACCAGTTCCAAAATGACCTGTAGTCCTTCCAGACATTCTAGATATTTGAGTATCTTTAGCTTTGCCTAAATCTCCAGCATGATAACCAAAATCTTCAATTGGTTTACCGAATAAAATATTTTCTTTATTACCAGATAATACTTTTAAATGATCATCCAATATCTTTCCAACAAGACTATCAGCTTCATCTGCTGTTAACCTAGTATCTAAAAGTTTTTCTTTACCAGTGAACGTTGAACCAAAAGCTTTTCTAGCTTGCTTATCTTGACCGGCAACAACATCTCTAAGAGTTTTTAAATCCTTTTTAGTTGCAGCTCCTCGTTCAAGGTCTGATAAATAATTAGTTATTAAGTTCCTAGAAGTGGTTGGATAAACCGTCTTATCCAATTTGCCAAGGACTCTATCAGCTAACACATCGTAGACATATTTGGAATCCTGAACGAAAGAAGAATTTATCATTTCTTGAACGTTCTTATTCTTCTTAAGCTGTTCACGGAAAAACGTCTGACCTACCATCATTGCCTCAGCATATTTACCAGTATCAACTAACGACTTAATGGTTGGTTCTGAATCATAAAGAGCCGAAAGCGGAGCGTCATCACCTATATAAGCTCCCTTTACTATGTTAGCCAAATCATCTTCACGGCCCTTATAAATAGCCTCAATAGCTTTGGGGTTATTTAATTTATCAGACATCGGGAAGGGACCACTCATCGGCTGAGTAGCTTTTATCTTAAGCGCTGCGTTGGCATATCGCAAAGCTTGCTGAACACCCTCATCTTCTTGGTCCATCGTTTTAAGCTTTTCGATATAATACTGAGGATCCTTTTGAACTAACTCCTCTACCTTGCCAGTCAACGCTTCAGCCCTTTTACCAAACTTTATGCGCCCATATTTCTCAAGTCCTTTACCGGCAGCAACACCAACGGGATAAAGCAAAGCTCCACCAACTGCAAACTCAGCTGCGGTTAATGCCCCTTCAGCCAAAATATCTTCTGTTCTTTCACCCTCAACTATACCCTTAGCAACCCCAGCCCCAAATCCCATGGCGCCGCCTTCGGCTGCGATAGACGCTACCTGTAACGCATGTTTAGTAGCCCCGGTAGCTGTCTTTGCTGCACCGGAAATAGCTCCTAAAGCTTCTCCAACTACAGGAACTTTAGAAATTAATCCTCCACCAAGAACTCCGGAT
>Ga0233422_10000682_pt1 | contig 16297 bp, 11 predicted proteins | sample Watercolumn_Mata_2_FD_182724 | JGI IMG/M metagenome (GOLD analysis project Ga0233422, IMG submission 182724) | Freshwater microbial communities from Lake Matano, South Sulawesi, Indonesia - Watercolumn_Matano_2014_110_MG | ecosystem: Environmental > Aquatic > Freshwater > Lake | place...
CTCGTCAAAGCAACCGAATACCGCGTATCGACGCCGACCCAGATCGTGACAGCGATGACCACGGCGCGGCCGGGAGACACCCTGACAATGACAACAGGCGTCTGGTCGAATGCCGCGATTGTATTTCGGGGAGCCGGCTCGAAGTCAGCGCCAATCTTGTTGCGGGCAGAGACGTACGGGGGCGTTATTCTGACCGGACTCTCGAATCTCCGGATCTCCGGCAGGCACCTAGTGGTCGATGGGCTGATGTTCACGAAGGGTTCAAGCCCTTCGGGAGGAGTGATAGAATTTCGTGGTCCGGCAGGTGAAAGCGATTCCTGCAGGCTGACGAACTGTTCAATCATCAATTTCAGTCCGGCCGATTCAACGAGGGATGACAAGTGGGTTTCTCTCTACGGCAGCTATAACCGGGTCGATCACTGTTACTTCAGGGGAAAGACAAACTTAGGAGCAACACTTGTCGTGTGGCTTTCAAGCAAGCCCAATTACCATCAGATCGATCACAACTATTTTGCCCGACGGCCGGAATTGTTTGGATGGAATGGCGGAGAAACGATTCGGGTGGGCACAAGCGACTGGTCGATGTATGATTCGTTCACGACCGTGGAATATAACCTGTTCGAAGAATGTAATGGTGAGATTGAAATCATCTCGAACAAATCGTGCGGGAACATTTACCGGTATAACACGTTCGTCAGTTGCCAGGGGACGCTAACACTGCGCCACGGAAATCGGTGCACTGTCGAGGGCAATTTCTTTTTCGGTAACCGGGTGGTTAACTCAGGTGGGATCCGTATCATCGGTGAAGATCATAAGGTGTTTAACAACTACATCACCGGGATGGCCGGCACGAGTCTCAAATCCGCGATCACCATCATGAACGGGGTTCCCAACTCACCGCTGGAACGCTATTTCCAGGTGAAGCGCGCACTGGTAGTTCACAATACTCTGGTGGATAATGCTCAGAGCATCAACCTCGGCGGCGGCAAGGACTCGGAGCTCACGCTTCCTCCGCTTGACTGCGTGATCGCGAATAACATTGTCCAGGGTACAAAAGCGCCGCTGATCACAGTCACAGACATGCCGGTCAACACGACCTGGCAGGGAAATACTTTTTATGGCACGACACTCGGGATGACGCAGCCGGTGGGAATCACGATGGTGAATCCGCAACTGGCCTTCTCAACCGACGGACTCTGGCGTCTGGGCGCCACGAGTCCCGCTATAGATGCGGCTGCGGGGTCCTTCCCGTTTGTGACGATCGATATGGATGGCCAGCCGCGGAACGGGAAACCGGATGTCGGCGCAGATGAGATCTCAACGCTCACTGTCGTGAACCGGCCGCTGACACGAAATGATGTCGGGCCGCCACCTCAGATGCTTACAGGCATTCGTAAGGAAACTGAGCGTTCAACACAAGATCAGGAACAGTTCTGGCTTCTGTCGAACTATCCAAATCCGTTCAATCCTCACACGAGGATCAGCTACATGGTGCCGCGGGATGGAAGAGTGACAGTACGGATTGTCAACCTGCTCGGCCAGGAAGTTCGCACTCTGTTTGATGGAACGGTGAGAGGGCGGGAACTTCACAGTCAGTCGTTCGAAGCGGACGGGCTGAGCTCCGGTGTCTATCTTCTGCAGCTCCGGTTGGGGGAACGTCAGCTTGTCCGAAAAATGGTATTTTCGAAGTAGTGCGTATCCGCAACCGCAAGGAGGAAGAATGAAAAGAATCCTGTTCATGCTCGCGGTCATTCTTGTGGCGGGCGTACTTCCGCTGCACAGTCAGACATTGGAGAAGGTTTTGCCTCGCGCCCTCGAATTTGCCAAGGGACAGTTGAAGAAGAGCGTACAAGAAATCGGTGACAGCACGAAATTTGCCCGAAGTTCCATGCCGGATGGCTCGTGGAAAACCACCCCCTCGCGGGAGTGGACAAGCGGATTCTTCCCTGGAGCTTTTTGGTACATGTATGAGTACACGAAGGATCCATTCTACAAGAAGGCCGCACAAAAATGGACGGCAGGGATGGCTCCGGAGCAGTTTGACAGGGGAACGCACGACCTGGGATTCAAGATATTCTGCAGCTTCGGCAACGCGAACCGGCTTGCACCCTCAAAGGAGTACAGAGATGTCATCGTCCAGGCCGCGCAGACGCTCTCCCTCCGGTTCAATCCTGTAGTGGGATGCATAAAATCGTGGGATAACCGGAAGTGGGCATATCCGGTCATCGTCGACAATATGATGAATCTCGAGTTGCTCTTCTGGGCTGCCGACCATGGCGGACCAAAGCGGCTGCGTGAAATTGCGATCAAACATGCCGAGACGACGATGAAGAACCATATTCGTCCCGATGGCGGAACGTACCATGTCCTGAGTTACGACACAACAAACGGTTCCGTGCTTGTACGGAACACACATCAGGGGTATGCTGACGAATCTACCTGGGCCCGTGGTCAGGCGTGGGCTATCTATGGCTTCACGCTGACGTACCGGTTTACAAAAGACCGGCGCTTCCTGGAAACAGCTGAGCGGGTTGCGGACTATTTCATTCAGCGCCTGCCGGCTGACAATATTCCGTATTGGGATTTCCAGGCTCCTGAGATTCCCAACGAACCACGAGACGTTTCGGCAGGTGCCATCTGTTCCTCGGCTCTCTTTGAGCTCTCTGGCTACGTCAAGGACGGTGCAAAGAAGAAACTCTACCTTGATCGCGCAAAGAACATTCTTCTCTCACTCTGCCAGGCACCGTATCTGGCTGAAGGGACGTCCTCACATGCAGTGTTGAATCACTCGGTTGGCAGCAAGCCGGCAAAGTCGGAAGTGGACGTCTCTATTATATATGCAGACTACTATTTCATTGAAGCAGCGCTTCGCTATCTCAAGATGAGAAAATAGATGACTGGAGCGGTTCGTCAGTTCTTCTGCGACGTGGCGTGTCGTACGCTGTGCGTGAATATGGTGGCGCTCGGTATGCCAATGATCACTGTTGCGCAGGAAATGCTCACCGTTGACGTCGCCGGGCTTGAGCGCGCCCGCGTTGTCAGCGGTGCAGATCGTTGGATAAACGAGCCGCCGGTGACGGTGACGGCATATTCTTCTCCTCGAAGTGCGGGGGGGATTCATGAGTTTTTCTCAGAGGGAGACTACTGGTGGCCCGATCCGAAGAATCCTGACGGACCATATGTACAGCGCGACGGGATGACAAACCCCGACAATTTCACAAAACACCGGGAAGCAATGCATCGTCTATGCAAGGCGGTCTCTACGCTGACGGCGGCATACAAGATCACCCGGAATGAACACTACGCATCCCGGGCAGTCCGGCACCTCAAGGCCTGGTTTGTCGATGACTCGACGAAAATGCTTCCCCATCTCAAGTACGCGCAGGCAATCAAAGGAAGAGTCACAGGGAGGGGAACGGGAATCATCGACACTATTCACCTGATGGAGGTGGCACGCGCCGTTGAGGTGCTCACGGGATCATCCTCGCTGAGTCGCGAAGACGAAAAGGCTATCAAAAAATGGTTTGCGGACTATCTTGCATGGCTCATGACTCATGAATACGGAATCGCCGAACGCAACGCCAAAAACAACCACGGCACATGGTGGGTTGCTCAGGCAGCGGCCTTTGCACACCTGGTTAATGATACATCTGCGCTCTCGTTCTGTCGCATCAGGTTCAAGAACGTTTTGCTTCCCAACCAAATGGCAGCCGATGGAAGTTTCCCGGAAGAACTTCGCCGCACGAAGCCGTACAACTATTCGCTCTTTAACCTGGACGGTATGGGACTAATCTGCCGGATTCTCTCTACGCCCGAGGACAATCTGTGGCAGTACACCTTGCCGGATGGCCGCAACATGAAGAAGGCGATGGAGTTTCTATTTCCCTTCATTGCCGACAAAACGAAATGGCCGTATCCAAAAGACGTCATGTATTTCGATTACTTTCCCGTCCGCATCCCCACGCTCCTGTTCGCGAGACTTGCGTTCGGCGAGCAGAAATATGTCGAGCTCTGGAAGAAGCTTGATCCCGATCCGACGAATACTGAAGTCCAGCGCAACGTGCCGGTACGACAGGCGGTGCTGTGGGTGGAGTGAAGAAATTGTCGATTGTTGATTGTCGGTTGATGATTGTTGATCTAGTTGAAACTGACAGAAGCACTATCACTGAATGAGGATTCCTATGAAAAGAATCGGTGGTTTCGTGCTTGGAGTGGTTCTCTCTGCGTCAGTGCTCGCAGGAGAGAAAGAAGTCCTCCTTCGTGTCTCCAATGCATCAAATTTCGAGCGCTCTGCCGAACTTGTAACAGTAAAATGGTCTGCCCTCCAGCAAAAACTTCCGGGTCTGACGGCTGTATCTGTAGCGATCTATGAACGAAACGGTACACACCCGTTGACATCTCAGGTCATCGACTATGACCAGGATGGAACCCCCGAGGAAGTTGTCTTCCATGCCGATTTCAAGTCCCGGCAGACAAAAGAGTACATCGTGCGAGAGAATCCGGGCGGAGCGCAACAGGCGACGTCGCTAACCTTTGCCGGTTTTATGGTGCCGCGTGAAGACCTTGCCTGGGAGAACGATCGGATTGCATTCCGCATGTATGGGCCGGCAATGGCGAAGGATGTGAACAATGGAATCGATGTCTGGACGAAGCGCGTGCGGTACCTCATTGTGAAAAAATGGTATGCCGGCGAGGAACAGGAGCCAAAGCTCTCCTATCACGAGGATCACGGTGAGGGGGCTGACTATTTCAGTGTAGGCCGAACGCTCGGTGTCGGGGCCTCGTCGCTGGTGAAGGGCGATTCGCTCTATCAGCCCGGTGTGTTTCAGAAATATAGAATCATCGCAACGGGTCCGCTTGTTACCATTTTCGAACTTACCTATTCTCCCGTTGTGTATGAGGGCAACACGATCACGCAGGTAGTGCGCATCTCCCTTCCAGCCGGCACGAATCTGAATAAGATCGAAACAACCTTCTCAAGCGAAAACGGAAAAGGTAGGGTTCCCTTTGCAGCGGGAGTCGTCAGGCGGAAAGGAACGTCGACGCTCAGCGACAAGAACAAAGGATGGATCGCTCTCTGGGGACTGACAACTGAGAAAGAAGAAGTCGGGTATCTGGGAACTGCTCTCGTGATGCCCAGGAAGTCAGTTGTCAGAATGAAGGAAACCAATGTCCACGCGCTCATCCTGGGAAACGCCGAACTTGGCAAGCCGGTGACGTATTATGCGGGTGCAGGATGGACGCTGAGTGGTGATTTCGCCACGGCGGATTCATGGCGCGCATATCTCTCGGCACTCTCGCAGAGAATTGCATCACCCCTGACAGTAAACGTGCTGACGAGATGAAAGAAGATCGCATGATAACGATGAGGCTCAACGGTAACCTGAAATGTGCCGGTCGATGTATCGCTGTGGCACTTGGCGTGTTCATGATGCTTTTCACAGCGACATCCCAGGACATACGCGACGAAGAACAACGACAGGTTTTCAACCTCAACGAGGGGTGGAGCTATCTCGAAGATAATCTCTCGAGAGCCGAGGAGCTCGCGACGACACAGAAGCAGTGGGTGCCTATCACGTTGCCGCACACCTGGAACAGAACAGATGCAATCGATCAGGAGCCCGGCTACCGACGGTCCGCGAGTTGGTACAAAAGGGTTCTGTTTGTTCCCTCTGTCACTCAACGCCTCCGCTATGTCCTGAAGTTTGAGGGAGTAAACATCAAAAGTGATGTGTACGTCAATGGCACACGCGCCGGCGGCCATATCGGCGGTTATGTAAGTTTCGGTGTCGACATTACGCCGTTCCTGAAACGGGGCGAAGAAAATGTCATTCTGGTGAGGGCGGACAATTCGTATGATCCGGATGTTATTCCCTCTCAGAAATCCGACTTCTGTATCTATGGCGGCATCACGAGAGATGTGTGGCTGAACGTTGTGCCACTACGCCGCATTGAGAACATATGGATCAAGACACCAATCGTCTCAAAAGCATCGGCGGAGACAGTGCTTGACATCGTGATGGCGAGTAACGATGCAGCTGCCTTCAAGGGTGAGCTGGAAGTCACTATCAAAGACCGGAGTGGCAAGGAAGTTGCGCGGAAGCGAAGCCCGGTGTCTTTCAACGCAGGAACGACGCGACTATCTGTCACGATGCCGGTGGTAAGCAATCCTCAGCTTTGGTCGCCAGCGAATCCTGCGCTGTACACCGCACGTGTCGTGCTCACACAGGCCGGCCGGATTGTTGATGAACTCTCGGATCGCGTAGGGTACCGGTGGTTTGAGTTCAAAGAGCACGGACCCTTTTTCCTGAACGGGGAGCGGCTCCTTCTTCGTGGGACCCATCGTCACGAGGACTTTGCAGGATTTGCAAACGCCATGCCGGACAGCCTTCATCGAAAAGACATGAAGATGATCAAGGAGATGGGTGCGAATTTCGTCCGCCTGGCGCACTATCCACAGGATCCCGAGGTCTACCGTGCGTGCGATGAACTTGGTCTTCTGGTGTGGGACGAGCTCCCGTGGTGTCGCGGTGGAATGGGTGGCGAAGTGTGGAAAGCTCACACGCTCAGGTTGCTGGAGGAGCAGATTCTTCAAAACTACAACCATCCTTCAATCATTATCACATCATTGGGGAACGAGTTTTACTGGCTGCCCGATGTACCAGGTGGCGATAACATGGATTCTCTGCGTATGATGCTGCGGGAGTTGAATGCGCTTGCTCGCAAACTCGATCCGTCTCGTGCCACTGCAACGAGGAAGTTCACTGAAGGCGCAGACCTTGTAGATCTTGTCTCTCCCTCCATGTGGCCCGGCTGGTATAGCGGAGTGTACACGATGTTTGAGAAGGCCCTCAATGATGCCCGGAAGAACTTCAAACGGTTCTTTCATGCAGAGTACGGAGGCGACAGCCATGTCGGCCGTCACTCTGAGAATCCTATCACCGGTGATGGAATGGCGATTGCAGAGGGGTGGGAGGAGAACATCAAGCCTCAGAAAGTGAAGAACATTGCGCAGGTGGGCGATTGGAGCGAAAGCTACATTGTGAATCTGTTTGACTGGTATCTGAGAATCTCCGAGCAAACGGAATGGCTGACCGGAAACGCGCAATGGGCTTTCAAGGATTTTCCGACACCTCTCCGTCCCGAGAATCCGATCCCGTACATCAACCAGAAAGGACTGGTTGATCGGGCGGGAAAGCCAAAGGATGCATACCACGTGTTCAAAAGCTACTGGACCACGTCGCCGCAGTTCTGTTACATAGAATCCCATACTTGGACGGATCGAAGTGGTCCCGTGGGCCTCGCCCGTGAGGTGAAGGTCTACAGTAACTGCAGTGAAGTGGAGCTCGTTCTGAACGGAGTATCGCAGGGGAAACGCAAAAAGGACATCAAGCTCTTCCCGGCGGCCGGATTGAGCTGGAAAGTGAACTTTGCTTCCGGTAGCAACACTCTCAGGGCTGTTGGATACGCCAATGGAACCGTTGTCGCTCTCGATTCGATGACCGTTCAATATACGAACAGGAAAAACGCCCAGGCAGATCGAATCGTGCTGACGTCTCAGAAGCTGCCCGACGGGAATATTCTTGTGATTGCAGTTGCTGTCGATGAATCGGGTCAGAGATGTCTCGACTACAGCAAGCGAGTGTATTTTTCCAGCGACGGTGGCGGGAGCCTGCTTATCAACGAAGGCACGCCGACGCGCAGTTCCGTCGTCGAGATGGCAAACGGCAAAGCTCAGATTGAATTCAAACCTCTCAAAGGTGCACGGGCGGTTATCGAAGCCCGCAATCAGGATTTCAAGGGTACATATGTCATCATTCATGAATAGTGCAAACGGTCTTCTTCAGGAGGAGGAATAGAGATGGACGTGCGATTTTCAACAGATCCCCGCGGATTCCGCTCGATGTCGACAGAGGAACTCCGGAAATCATTTCTCATAGACACACTGTTTGCTCCAGACGAGATCCCGATGGTGTATTCTGACATCGATCGGTCGATCACCGGTTCCGCTGTTCCCGTGAACAAACCACTCAAGCTTCTTGGCACAAAGAAGGAAATGGCAGCCGAGCACTTTGCTGAGCGGCGTGAAATCGGTGTCATCAACACGGGCGGCGATGGGGCGGTAACTGTGGATGGCAAAGAATTTCCGATGGTGTACAAAGATGCTCTCTACATCGGAAGAGGTGTAAAGGAAATCGTGTTCACCAGCCGTCAGAGTGACAAACCTGCGATGTTTTACTTCGTAAGTTATCCGGCGCACAAGGAGTTTCCGACGACGCACGCGAAATTCTCTGACGCAGAACCGGCACGGCTTGGAAGTCTCAAGGACTCCAACAAGAGAACAATCTACAAGTACATACATCCGAATGGCATCAAGAGTTGTCAGCTTGTGATGGGCTTGACCGAGCTCGAGGAGGGAAGCGTCTGGAATACGATGCCGCCACACACGCACCAGCGACGGTCGGAGGTGTACATGTATTTCAACATCGAGCCGACGGCGATGGTCATTCACTTGATGGGACAGCCGGATGAAACCCGTCATATCGTGATGCGCAATCGTCAGGCTGTTCTTAATCCGAGCTGGTCGATTCACGCCGGAGCCGGCACCCAAAACTACACGTTTATCTGGGCGATGGGAGGAGAGAACCAGGTATTTGATGACATGGATGGCGTTCCGGTAAAAGATCTCGGGTAAAGAGATTCGTACTGATCATCGTCTAACAACGAGAAACTAAACAGCCCATGAAACCAGCTCCCCGATTAGTGCTCAATGAGAATCGTTTCTTCGATCCGAACCCTGTCGTCCGTCGGATCGCTCGCCAGCTGTACAATTCTGTCCGCGATCTGCCAATTGTGAGTCCGCATGGTCACGTCGATCCGAACATTTTTGTGGAGAACAAGCCGTTCCCGAATCCAACGGAACTGTTCCTGATTCCTGATCATTACATTTTCCGCATGTTGTATTCTCAGGGGATCCCGATGGAGGCGCTCGGTGTTCCGCCGCTCAGCGGTCATGCGGCGGAGAAAGACGCGCGCAAGATCTGGAAAATGTTCGGCGAACACTACTACCTCTTCCGCGGAACGCCGACGGGTGTCTGGTTAAACCACGAATTTTCGGTGGTGTTCGGGATCAAGCAGCGGTTCACGGGCGCCACAGCAATGAAGATATACGATCAGATCAGCGAGAAACTTCAATCTCCGAAGTTTCTGCCCCGTGCGCTATTCGACCGATTCAACATCGAAGTCCTCTCTACAACCGATGCCGCTACCGATACTCTTGAGCCACATCAGAAGATTCGTGCGTCGGGATGGAAAGGAAAGATCATTCCCTGCTTCCGCCCCGATGGAGTCACGAATCTGAAAATGAAAGCCTGGAAGCAGAATATTCAGCTTCTCGGTGTCCGCGTCGGAAAAGAGATCACCTCGTACCGGTCGTTCATCGAAGCGCTTGAGAACCGGAGAGTGTTCTTCAAGTCGATGGGGGCGGTCTCCACGGATCATGGCATTGAGTCGCCGTACACGCATGAGCTCACATTGTCCGAGGCAGATGCGATTTTCCAAAAAGCTCTGCGCGGAGTTGTGACGGATCATGATGCAGCCCTCTTCACGGCGCACATGTTGATGGAGATGGCCCGGATGAGTGTTGAGGACGGCCTTGTGATGCAGATCCATCCCGGCTCCGATCGCAACCACAATCAGAGGCTTTTTGATGTCTACGGTCCGGATAAAGGGGCCGACATCCCGTTGCAGACGGAGTACACACGGAACCTCAAGGAGCTGCTCAACAAGTACGGAAACGATCCGCGCCTCTCGGTAATCGTTTTCACTCTTGACGAGACGACGTATGCGCGGGAGCTGGCTCCTCTCGCGGGGCATTACCCGGCAATGAAACTTGGACCCGCGTGGTGGTTCCACGACAGCATCGAGGGGATGACGCGCTTTCGTTCTATGGTCACAGAAACCGCCGGTATCTACAATACCGTGGGATTCAATGATGATACTCGAGCGTTTGTCTCCATCCCTGCGCGGCACGATCTGTCGCGTCGGGTTGACTCCAATTTCCTGGCTACACTTGTTGCACGGCACATTGTGGACCTGGATGAAGCGAAAGAAATGAGCCGCGCTCTTGCATACGAACTCGTGAAAAAAGCGTACAAACTCTGAACAGTCACTTGGTCGACTTGTATCACCCACTTCTCCAAGGGAGAATTCTTGATGACAGCAGCCACCGGAACACCAGAAGACCACGGGCGTTATCGTTGGACGATTTGCGCCCTTCTGTTTTTTGCCACGACGGTCAATTACATCGACCGGCAAATCCTGTCACTTCTCAAACCGATCCTTGACGATCAGCTCAGGTGGACCAATGAAGAGTTCGGATTGATCAATTCTGCTTTTCAGGGTGCGTATGCGGTTGGGTTGTTGGCGTTCGGTTGGTTTATTGACAAGTACGGAACAAAGATCGGGTACGCTGTTTCTATCGCGGCCTGGAGCGTCGCCGCGATTGGGCATGCGCTCGTGTCAACCGTCGGAGGCTTCTTTGGGGCCCGGATCGCGTTGGGCCTTGGCGAAGGAGGAAATTTTCCATCTGCCATCAAAGCTGTTGCTCTTTGGTTCCCTAAGAAGGAGCGGGCTCTTGCAACGAGCATCTTCAATTCGGGCACAAATGTGGGCGCGATTATCGCGCCGGCGGTCGTGCCGTGGATTGCATTCACCTGGGGGTGGCAAGCCGCGTTCATCGCCGCGGGAATTGCTGGATTTGTCTGGCTGTTTTTCTGGATCCCCATGTACAATGTGCCTGAACAGATAAAGCACCTGACCGCCGGGGAATTGGCCCACATCAGGAGTGATACAGACGAGAAAGAAAGTACAGAGAAGATACCGTGGCTGTCCCTTCTGCGCTACCGCCAGACCTGGTCGTTCATCGTTGCCAAGATGCTCACGGATCCCGTGTGGTGGTTCTTCCTCATCTGGCTTCCTGATTTCTTCAAGCAAACTCGCTCCCTGGACATCAAACAGAGTTGGGTGCACCTTGTGACCATTTACGTGATTGTGACGATCCTGAGCATAATCGGGGGATGGGTGACGGGATATCTGACGAAACGCGGCTGGACCGTAACCCGGGCCCGCAAGACCGGAATGTTCATCTTCGCCCTTCTCGTGTTGCCTATTCTGATGGTCACCGGCGTCGGCGACTGGGCTGCTGTGTTCCTGATCGGTTTGGCGGGAGCGGCACATCAGGCATGGTCGGCAAATCTCTTTACAACAGTCTCGGACATGTTCCCAAAACGAGCCGTTGCATCCGTGATCGGTATTGGCGGAATGGCCGGTGCAGTCGGGGGGATGTTCTTCCCGTGGCTTACCGGACGGTTGCTCGATGCGTTTAAGGCCTCGGGAGACGTTACTTCGGGATACGCCGTTCTCTTCGCGATTTGCGGCTTCATGTATCTCATCACATTCGCGGTTCACCATCTGCTTGCTCCACGCTTTGAGCCGTTTGAGATGAAATAGGCCGGCTGAGATAGTCGCAACAAGAGTAGCTAACTCGTACAGGATGAACAGGGAGATCGTATGAATCTGAAAGAATTGTCAGGCCTCTATGATTTTACAGACAAGACCGTGGTGATCACAGGCGGTGCCGGTGTCCTGGGCGGTGAAATGGCCTGCGCACTCATTGGGTGTAACGCAAATGTCGCCATTCTGGATCGCGATCCGGCCCTTGCAGACCAGGTCGTGAAGCGATTTGAAACGACGAAGGGAAAGTATCTCGTCGTGAAAGGCGATGTCCTCGACAAGGCCAGCATCGAAACGGCAGCTGCAGAGATTGTGAAACAATTTGGCCGTGTCGATTGCCTGATCAACGGAGCGGGTGGGAATAATCCGAAGGCAACGACAAATCCAGAACAGTCCTTCTTCAACCTCAGCACAGATGCGATCAAGTTCGTTTCCGATCTCAATCTGCTTGGCACGATTCTTCCCAGTCAGGTATTCGGAAAAATCATGGTCGAGCAGAAGGGCGGCGTGATTCTGAATGTATCCTCCATGAATGCGTTTCGTCCGCTGACGCGCATTCCGGCCTACTCTGCTGCAAAAGCCGCCGTGAGCAACTTCACACAATGGCTCGCCGTGCATATGGCACAGGAGTACTCGACAGCGATCCGCGTCAATGCAATCGCTCCCGGATTCTTTCTGACTGAACAGAATCGGTTTCTCCTGACAGACAAGGAAACAGGCGGCTTGACGGCGCGCGGGAAAAAGATTATGGACCACACACCGATGGGCCGTTTTGGGAAACCCGAAGATCTCCTCGGTGCAGTTCTCTGGCTTCTCTCGCCCGCGTCGGAGTTTGTGACAGGAATTGTGTTGCCGGTCGATGGGGGATTTTCGGCGTACTCCGGAGTATAAAGATCGTAATGACGAATTCATCTGAACAACTTAAAGAGGATGTGCTATGAGTACAGCGCTAAACATTCGCCCCGATGGTGCTCTTGATCTTGTTTCCCTCGGCGCCCTTATCCACAGACTGGATCCGGGTATTATCCCCTTCCGGAAAGCGACCGAATGCAGGATCCATGTGAGCGGCGGAGAATTCAATGTCGCCGCGAATCTTGCAGATTGCTTTCGGCTGAATACGGGCGTCGTTTCCGCCCTTGTTGACTATCCAATCGGCGACTTGATCGCGGAGCGAGTGAAGGCGGTGGGTGTCAGGCCCTTCTACAAGAAGTTCAAACACAATGGTGTGAATGGGCCGAACATGGCAACGGTGTACAGCGATCAGGGTCACGGTGTGCGTCCCCCCGTCGTGTTCTACAACCGCTGCAACGAAGCTGCAGCACAGCTGAAGCCCGGCGACTTCGACTTGGATGCTGTCTTTGCAGGAGGTGTGCGATGGTTTCACTCTGGTGGGATCTTCGCATCTCTCTCCGCGACGACGGGAGAACTGATTATTGAAGGCATGAAGGCGGCAAAGAAGGCCGGTGCAATTGTCAGTTTCGATCTGAACTTCAGGGAAAAACTCTGGAGCATCTGGGGCGGCCAGCAGAAGGCAGTCGAAGTGGTCAGTCGCATCGTGGAGAATGTGGACGTTCTGGTGGGGAATGAAGAGGACCTTCAAAAAGGGCTGGGGATTCCGGGTCCGGAGGTTGCGGCGAAATCCGGTCTCGATCCTCAGACGTTCGTTGGCATGATTGACAAGGTCGTGGCAAAACATCCACAGGTCAAGGTTGTTGCGACGACGCTTCGGGAAGTTCATTCAACAAACCGCCACAGCTGGAGCGCTGTAGCATGGATAGACGGAAAGACGTACATTGCACCGACCTGTGAACTCGATGTGCTCGATCGTGTTGGCGGCGGTGATGGATTCGCAGCCGGACTGTTCTATGGATTACTGGCGGGCGAATCGCCTGAAGAGGCAGTAAAGCTGGGCTGGGCACACGGTGCGTTATTGACCACAACGCCTGGCGATACGACAATGACAACAGTGGAACAGGTCAGAGCGTTTGCAAAAGGAGGATCCGCCCGCATTCAGCGCTGAGAAATCTGAGGACTGAATCGACAACGTTCCGCATGTGGCGGTTTCATACAAACTTTGACAAGAAAGCATCTGGAGAAACATTCCGTAACCTGGAGGAAGAGCTATGGCAGAGCACGAGAAACACCTCTACATGATCGTTTTTCCCATCAACGCGCTTGTAGCGTCTCAGCTCGAACCGAAAGAGTTCGCTGAACACTACACGATCGGAAGTGCGAAGCATTACAAGGGAAAGGTGATTTTCGCGGAGGTTGACATCAATTTCCGCAATCCATTCTTTGATATCGATCACTACCTGCAGTTGACAGTACCGCATCCGGATGGCAGGCCGAAGAAGACGAAGTTCGTCTGTTCATATGCAGTACTTGAACATGTCGATCTGAAAGCTCTGAAGCACCTGTATCTTGTCACAGCAAACGGGAAAGCGCTGGAACTTCAGTCAAAGCCGTACACGGCGGTGAACGAGCCGGGGCTCGTACGAATATACCAGGAGATCGCGCCTTTGACGAATCTCGTTGCTACGACGATCGACCAACGATCGTTTGGCAAATACATTACGACGGAGACAAGGTCCAAAGGCGCACCGAAGATCTGCTTCACACAGTACGATTTCAACGTGGCGGAGTTCCTTGAGCAGAACAAGAATCGCGAAATGATGTCTTCGGCTATTCCGGAAAGCAATCCGTCACGTCTGTATGACTACCTGTTAGAGCTGAAGGCGGAGCAGGAGAAGAAGACGAAGACCATCAGTCTCAGCTCTACGCTCGGAGAAGCCTCATTTTCGCTGATCAAGCACGGGTTCTGGTTTGCTGCCCCCAACGAGTTGTTGTTCTATCCAATGCCGTCGCATAATGAACTCGAGAACAAGTACTACGACTGGTGGAGATTTGTCCGGTAAGAGAACGCAGGCAGGCTCCACTCTTTGCACGATAACGCACCACGACCATAATGGTCGCTCAGCAGGGAGGTTGAAATGAAGACTCATCTTTACATGCTGTGCTATCGCTTTGAAGCGCTGGTAGCTTCCCATCTCGAACCGGAAGCTTTTGGCCGCCACATGGCCATTGGGACGCAGAAGAACACGCGTGGGAATGTGTTGTTCTTTGAAATCGACCCATCATTGAAATCGCAGTACTTCAGGATGGACGATCTCGCAGAACGCTGCACGCCCCACCTGGACGGAAGTCCAAAGCGCAGTAAGTACATTTCCATTTACAGAGTGCTCGAACACCTCGAGCTCTCGGCGTTCAGGCAACTCCACTTGTGCACCGCGGATGGACGTGTGCTGTCGCTCGATCCCGCTCCGTACAACGAGAAGGAGGAGGGGAAAGGACCAAATCTGTATGAGGAGTTGTGTCCTGTCTTTCCCCTTGTGGTGTCAGCGCTCGCGCCGGCATCGTTCCTGAAATTCATGACGGATCCCGCGAATCCGGTAAATGTGCCACGACTGTTCTTCGCTGATATGTTGCTTGACATCGATGAGCAAGGAATGTTGGCCGGGTATCTCCCATATCCCGATCCGCTTCACCTGATTGACTGTGTGCGGGATCTGCAAAAGGGGAGCGACAAGAAAACAAAAACCGTCGCAAGAAATCCACGTCATCATGGATTCTTTCGGACGATTCGTCGCGGATTCTTCCTCGGTGATCAAACGGGGATGAAATTCTATCCGTTCCCTGATCGCCGAACCCTGGAAGTTGAACACGCCAGGTGGTGGAGGTCGGCATCGGAAAGCCTGATTTCCTGAGGAGAAACCGACCCCGGTCTGTGGAGGGGCTCATGCGGCGTCGGAACGGTTGAAACAGTTCGGGGTGGCACTGTGCGGGTGATGATGGATGGAGGTTGATGTATTCATTCAATGCACACGCTGTCTCACACTTGATTGGTCTAATTATGAACTCGATATCACGATTCCTTAGAAACCCCGTCGTCAGGCGCACCTATCTGTTCCTGATGATGGTACTGTTTGCGGTCCTCTATGTCTGGCAGATAGGATACAGCCAGGACACGACAACAACCTCGGCGGGACAAGTTGCTGAGGGTGAACATTTCGTTCCGTTTTCGCTTTTCAGCGATCCCAAATACACGCCGATGGAAATCATCGCGCTTCTCTCGGTGCTTGGTATCGCTGTCGCGGGATTGCTCTACGCGCTTCTCCTCGTCAGACAGGTGTACCGGGCTGATTCAGGCACACCGAGGATGAAGGAAATCGCGGCGGCGGTGCGGGAAGGCGCCAATGCCTACCTTGGGGCGCAATTCAGGCGCATCGGCCCGCTTATCATCCTTATTACCGTGCTGCTCTTTGCTACCTACACGGGCTCAGTCGACGCGTTCCGGTGGGGCCGGGCAATAGCGTTCCTTATTGGAGCGTTGTTCAGCTGGACGGTCGGATTCGTCGGTATGCGTCTGGCGACAACCGGGAACCTGCGTGTTGCCGCAGCCGCGATGCAAGGGTACGGCAAGGCCATGCAGCTCGGCTATCGCACAGGAACTGTGACCGGCATGCTCACGGACGGACTTGGCCTTCTCGGGGGGACGATGATCTTTCTCGTGTTTGGCGATAAGGCGTACGAGGCGCTGCTTGGGTTCGGCTTCGGCGGAACACTCCTGGCGCTCTTCATGCGGGTTGGCGGCGGGATATACACGAAAGCGGCTGATGTGGGTGCCGATCTCGTTGGCAAGATCGAAAAAGATCTGCCGGAGGACGATCCCCGCAATGCTGCGACGATTGCTGACAACGTGGGAGACAACGTTGGCGATTGCGCA
>Ga0233422_10000683_pt1 | contig 16276 bp, 32 predicted proteins | sample Watercolumn_Mata_2_FD_182724 | JGI IMG/M metagenome (GOLD analysis project Ga0233422, IMG submission 182724) | Freshwater microbial communities from Lake Matano, South Sulawesi, Indonesia - Watercolumn_Matano_2014_110_MG | ecosystem: Environmental > Aquatic > Freshwater > Lake | place...
GATAGATAGTATATTATCAAGGGATAATAAGAAAAAAGAAGAAAGGGTTCATAGCGGACTATTTAAGCCAAGTGGTTTTGGGAGATGCTACCGGTATCAGTATTGGCAAAGAATGAACGAGCCCGCAAGTAATCCGATCGGCCTAGAAGTCCTTAGAATATTTAAGTTGGGGCACCTAATTCATGATTTTATCCAAGGGACCTTGAAAGAAGAATACCAATCCGAAGTATTGATTAAGACGAATAATGCCCTGGGATATGCTGACCTGGTAGGAGAAAACGAGGTCATTGATGTTAAATCGGTAAGGTCTTTTCAATTCCGGTTAATGAATGGTGTAAGAGATAAGAAGAACAAATCGAAAATTATTAAATATGATTTCCCTGCGAAAAAAATGGAGCATATACTACAACTGTGTTGGTATGCCCTTCAATTACAAAAACCCTATTGCCGGTTAGTATATGTAGACAAGGATTCCCTTGATATTATCGAGGTTTCTTTTGAGACAAAAGAGTTCGAGTCGAAGGTGGTGGAAGAGCTGAATACCTTAAATAGATATTGGACTAATAAAGAACTACCTCCTGCCGGTCCAAGATGTTACGATGGCAAAGAGTGCGAGTATTGTATATACCAAGACAAGTGTCTGTTAAAAGAGAAAGGAGAATAATATGGAGCTACCTGTTAAAGTATCGGATATAGACAAGCGGTTTAGTAAGCAAAAATTCGGTATTTTAGGTGCCCCGGGGATAGGAAAGTCGTCTTTTCTTGCCCAGTGTGAAAAAGCCCTGTTTCTTGATTTAGAAGGGGGATTAAATTTTCTAAGAGTTCTAAAAATTCCGATAAGAGACTGGGAAGAGCTAAGGGATACTTACGCTTCGCTCATTAAGGCCAAGAAAGAAAACAATCTTCTTTATACCATGGTAGTTATTGACCCGATTGATAGGTTAATAGACCTCGCTGAAGAACACACTATATTAAAGGCGAGAGAGTTTTATAAGAAGATCGAAATAGAAACTATTAGCGATATCCCTGAAGGAAAGGGCTGGGACACGCGAAGAAGAATGGTTAGTAATTTTCTCGAGGGGTTATCTCGCTTAGATTGCGCTATTGCTTACGTTAGCCATCTAGAAATCAAGAAGATAGAAGAAGACAGTAGAAAATACGATAAATCCACTATAAGTATCGGCGGCAAAATAGGAGGTGATTTACTAGGCTGGACCGACCATACATTGCATATACAAGCGCAGTTAATAGGGGATAAACTAGTTAGAACGGTGTTTACTAAGCCTACGCAAAGCCGGGAGGCGAAATCGAGAGGAGGGATAGTGCCCGATAATTGGAAATGGCTTGATAGCGACAAAGAAAACTGGGAAAAGTTCAGGGGATTATTTGTATGATGACTTTCAGTGGAACTTTTGAAGAAGAGTTTTATTTTGCAAAAAAGGAGGATTCGAAAATGGAAGAGAAAGATTGGTTAGATGTAAGTAATTATAAACCGGAAGAGGTATTAGATGATAGGGATTTTAAACCTATTAGCGGCGCCTACGAGTGCCGGATTGATAGATTTGAAAGGGTAAAAGGGACCCAAGACAGCGGGGAAACTTACGACTTTTACTCACTTTCCTTGCAAGTAGTCAAAACCTTAGAAGGTGACAAAGGTAACGGAAGGTTCCTAAAAAAAACATACCGGGGAGATAATGACGGTATTAAAAAAATGCTCAACGATATGTTCACCGCAAAAATAGACCTGGATAGGTCAAGCCAAGAAGCGCTGGATATTTCCCTGGCGTCTGTTAAAGATAAAATTGTAAAGGTAAGGGCACGGGCCTGGAAACCGGAAAGAACGTTCGACGGGGAAATAATCCCAGAAGGAGAAAGAATAACAAAACAAACGGTAAAGATCGTTAAGGAATTTAAGCTCGGTAAGAAGGGCGAAGAAAACGAGAGCTTAAAGTCATCCGAGGTTCCCTTCTAATATGGTCATTCTCCAGGACACCAGAGAGCAATCTCCGTTGTTTTTTTCGCATAAGTTTATTACGAATATCGAAAAAATGACCCTGCCCGTTGGTGATTATGGCGTCCGATATGAACAGGGGTATGTATTGCCTGTGGTATTCGAGCGCAAATCAATCGGAGATCTCTTTGGTTCCTTAGGGAAAGGCTACAAAAGATTTAAGAACGAGTTATTATTAGCTAAAGAACTAGACCTTCGGTTGATTCTCATAATAGAAGGAGCGTTTAGCGAAGTTCTTAAAGGATATGAACAAAGCACATTATCAGGACTTTCTATAATAAAGAAAATCTTTACTTTATGGGTCCGGTATAATTTAATCCCCGTATTTTGTAAAGACCGCGAAGAATGCGCTAGTTTTATCACAGAATATTATTTAGCCATAGGACGAAACCTAGACTTTAAAAAAATGGGTTATAGTGAGTGATTTTGACCTATATACGGGCTCTCAGTTACTAGGAATGAAATCCGAAGAAGATAAATTTTTAATAGAGCATATTCTTTGGGAAAAAGATGTCGTATTCTTGATTGGCGACGCAAAAGCGGGAAAATCTATATTAGCTATGCAGATGGCATGCGCATTAACATGTGGCGAAGCATTTTTGGGTAACTTCGAGGTCTTTAATTCCCTTAACGTCTTGTATATCCAAATGGAAGGTACCCTGCACGAAACAGTGAACAGGCTCAAAGAAATGACTTGCGACCAGGGAGTCTTGTGGAACCCAGAAAAGTTCTTTCTGTTTTATTGTAAAAATCTTCCTTTAGATACAACAGAGGGGTTTGATTTATTTAGGGAAACCCTTAAAAAAATTCCGAAACCAGATGTTATATTTCTTGACCCTTTATATATGGCCATGCAGGGAGATTTGATCGATAACCAGCACGCACGCGCCATGATAAAAAACCTCCGGTATATTAAAGACGCCGGAGATTGCTCATTGATAATACTCCACCACGAGCATAGGCCTTCAAAAGATAGGGAAGGGAGGTTCTTACCCGAGCCAGGGTCGGAAAGCATATTCGGGTCTTTTGTGTGGAGAGCCTTCGCCAACCATATTATCGTTCTTAAAAAAAGCAAAGAAGGCCATAGGCGTATAAGTTGCGATACCCAGCGTAGCGGCAAAGTGTTAGAAAACATAGAAATAGAAATGGTCCAACCCCACCCTCTTTACTACAAAATAAAAGGGGAGATACAACGCCCTTATATTAAAGAAATCCTTGGGCTAGTCCAAGGAGCCGACCAAATAAAGGGTATAACCATTGAGCAACTTGTTAAAAAGTCAGGGCTATCCAAGGCGGCCGTGTATATCTCGGTATCTATTCTACAAAGAGAGAAACGAATACAAAAGGTAGATTGTAGCCGAAGGCCCGCTCATTACATACAAACGATTATGGCCGGCGTAAATTAGTTTATACGCCAACCATATTTATTAAATATAAAGTCTATGTATAGACTAATCTGTATAACCTAATTTCGGAGGGATTTATGTTTTACTTAGAAAAGACAATAGTTATCTCTGCGGCTCATTTCCTAAGCCGCTATGAAGGGATTTGTAAGCGCCTTCATGGGCATAACTGGGTAGTTACGGTATATTGTAAAGGGGGTAAATTAGATAGGATAGGCATGCTCATAGATTTTAAGAGAATTAAGGAGATGGTGGGTTTATTAGACCACCAGAACCTTAATAAGATAGTGGATTTTAACCCGACGGCAGAAAACCTCGCCAAGTATCTTTGCGATAGTATTCCTTATTGTTATAAGACCAGGGTAGTGGAGCAAGAAGGGAGTATTTGTGAGTATATTAAAGATTAGCGAGATATTTTATTCAATTCAAGGGGAGGGCTATAATGCCGGATTACCTGCCGTTTTCGTGCGCTTCTACGGGTGTAATCTCAATTGTCCTTGGTGTGATACGCCTTATGCGCGGGACGACAAGGGTTCTTATAGAATGCTGAGGACAAGCGCTATTTTGCGCGAAATTGCGCATATTTCAAAAGGGTGTAAGAACGTTATAATAACCGGAGGCGAACCTACATTTCAACGGGGTAACTTATTCGAGTTATGTAATATTCTACGCCTCGCTAATTACTGGGTAGGAGTAGAGACTAATGGGACTGGCTCCCTAAATGCTTATATTGACTGGATAACAGTAAGTCCGAAATCTAAAAAAGACCTTTATCTCAAAGCGGCAGATGAGGTTAAGGTGGTTTGGACAGGAAAAGAAGACCTCTGCTGGTTTAAAAATAACATAAAAGCTAATTATTATTATCTTCAACCGTGCTCGGGTAAAAATATAAAAGAAACTATTAAAAAAGTAAAGGAGAACCCTGAATGGCGCTTGTCCGTACAAATGCACAAGATTCTAAGCATACGATAACCTGGGCTGATTACGACAAGGATATTAGGGTGTTAGCTAATAAAATTAAGAAAGGGGGTAAAAAATATGCTTTAATTTATACGAGGTCGAGAGGCGGGTGTGTTATAGCAACCCATTTAAGCCATTTGTTAAATATTCCTTGGGTTAAGATAGATACATTCGCAGGAATACCATTACCAATATTAGTTGTCGATGACATTGCAGATACAGGGAAAACACTGAAAGAGATATTGGATTGCCGAAAAGATTATATCACGAATATAGCCACATTATATCGTAAAGACGGGACAATAGTAGAGCCCGATTATTGCGCTAAAACCATTAACAAGTGGGTTGTTTTCAGTTGGGAATACTAACAAGGAGGATTGATGTTTAAAGAAAAACTAATTAAGTCAGGCGTAAGTCTTATACTTCAGGGTATAGGAGAGAATATAAGTAGGCAGGGATTAAGGGACACGCCTCGAAGAGTGGCAGATGCTTATAAAGAACTATGCAGAGGTTATAGTGTTAATGTAAAGCCTATTCTAGATAGAACTTTCGAAGAAAAATATGACGAGATAATTCTTATTCGTAATATCGAGCTTATTTCTCTGTGCGAACATCACCTGCTGCCCTTCTATGGTAAAATTCACGTAGCTTATATACCAAAAAATAAGGTATTAGGTTTAAGTAAAATAATAAGATTAGTTAATGTATATGCCAAAAGACTTCAATTACAAGAAAGATTGACTAACCAAATTGCCCATACTTTAATGGACCATTTGGAACCGAAAGGAGTAGGGGTTATATGCCAGGCAAGACATATGTGTATGGGGGTTCGCGGCGTAAGAGACTTCAACGCCGAAACAGTGACAAGTTCGATGTTAGGATGTTTCTTAAAAGCGGAGCAGGGAAAAGACCCGAAATCAGAGCTAATGAAGTTGATTACTTAAGCGATAAAAGATTCTATCGGTTTATTTCCGAAATGGAAGACGGCCTAGACCTGGGAAGAAAAAAGTACGGCCTTAAGGGGTTTATTAAAAATAGCCCTGTTAGGATGATGAAAGAAGAATTGAGGGACGTCGCGAATTATGCCTTTATGCTTTATGCATGGGTAGAGCTCATAGAAGAAGGGTTATTGAGTTGTAAAGAATTTCGGAGGATGAAATGAAAATATCGTTTATTGTTCCGTTTAAATATCAAAGATTATTCGACAGTTACAGCGACTTTCACTTAGTTCTTGCACAACATATAGGGGTAAATAAAGAGTATACTGAGTTCTTCGAAGAAACGCCCAAATATAAAATTCTGGATAACGGGGCTTATGAGCTGGGCTTTCCGGTGGCCGCTGCTGAGCTAATAGACAAGGCGTACCAAATAAAGGCTCATGAAATTATTATCCCTGATGTATTTATGAATTGTAATGAGACTCTTAGGAAGCTCGACGAATTTTTAGGTATTATGTCAAAAGAAAAACTCTTAGGAAAGTTTAAACTTATGGGCGCTCCTCAAGGTAAAACTAACGAAGAATATATGAAATGCCTTGGCCGTATGCAGTCAATAAAAGAAATTGATATTATCGGATTGTCTTTTCTGGTGGTCGCCAAGTGTTTTGGTGAAATAACGGCCTGCGTAGAAGTTTTACCTAATCGCCAAATGTTAACCAAGCTCATAGAGCTTATGGGTTTTCACGATAAAGAATATCATTTACTAGGCCTTGGAGATTTTAAAGAACTCGGTTATCAGAAAAAATACCCCTGGATAAGGGGTAACGACTCAAGTTCGGCTGTTAAGCACGCGGCCCTGGGAGTTCGATTCGATGAAGATAAGGGATTGCCCTCTCCCCGGCATGATATCAAATTCGATTTTAATATGGCCTTATCGGCAGATGAAATAACTCTCGCTATGCATAATATGGGGGTAATAAAAAAATATGCGGGTGCCGACAATGTTTGAACTATGCTCTTTGATAGGTGAAAAGTGTGCCCACTGCGGAGTGTATAAAGGTAAATTATATTGCGGTGTTGCGGGAAAGAAAATTTTAGACTTGGAAAAATGCGGCAAGTTTATTAAGAAGGAAAGGAGAAGAAAAATATGAAGATTATTTCTTTGTTATCAGGCGGAATGGATTCAGCTACAATGTTATATAGGCTAGTTAATAAAGAGCATGAGGTAGTCGCCTTGAGTTTCGACTACAAACAAAGACATATTAAAGAGCTTGAAGCCGCAAAAGCAACTTGTGAAAAACTAGGCGTAGAACATATTATTTTAGACTTGCCAAAATGGCATTCTAAGTCTGCTTTGAGCTCGGCTAATAACCCTATGCCTGAAGGTCATTATGCGGCAGAAAACATGAAGCAAACGGTCGTGGCTAATAGAAATATGATTTTTCTGTCTCTCGCTATAGGAATTGCAGCTGATAGGGGATTTGACGCGGTAGCATATGGAGCGCACTCAGGAGACCATCTTATCTACCCCGATTGCAGGGCTGAGTTTATTAAAGCCATGAGAAAAGCAGCAAGGTTATGCGGTTTTAAACCTATTAAAATACTTGCTCCTTATGTTAGGGGCAATAAAATAACTATTCTTGCGGAGGGCATTAAATTAAAGGTGGATTATTCTCTAACTCGGACGTGTTATACTGAATTAGACAAGCCTTGTGATAAATGCGGTGCTTGCAGGGAAAGGGCCGAGGCGTTCGAGAAAAACGGTATAAAAGACCCTCTTTTGGGAGAGATGTAAAATGGTTATAGACCCTAATCGCGCAGTAAGAGAAGGCTGGCTTACGATGTCGCCTTATTCTAAGATACAACAATCAGGCATTGATGTTAGTGTAGCTAAAATACGTAATCTAAATTCACAAAGCAGAGATTTTTATGACGGGATTCTTTTGCTCTCGGGACAATCATATGAATTTGAATGTCATGAATATATCAAGGTTCCTAAAGACTGCATTGCCTTGGTTGTGGTGCGTTCGACTTTTAACAGGCAGGGGGCTTTTATTACGACTGGTCTTTATGATAACGGTTTTAGTAATTTTATTGGGGGTGTTATTCATAATATGATAAGGCCTATTGAAATTAAAGCAAACGAACGTATTGCCCAGGTTGTATTTTATCAATGCGAACATAGCGCACAGTACAATGGGCAATATCAAGTCAACCTTATTTGAGGGGATATGAAGATACTTAATGGTGATTGCTTGACAGAACTCAAGAAGCTACCCGATTATTCAATAGATTTAATAGTAACTTCCCCGCCATATAATTGTGGAATTGAATATAATTCCTATAATGACAATATGAAATGGGAAGATTATTATTTGTGGTGTCAGATTTGGATTAAACAGTTATTTAGAGTGTTAAGAAATGACGGGAGATTATGTCTTATACATTATTTATCTTTAGGGCAATCTAATAATCGCCATGCTCCCCTTATGAAATTAAACTGTATAGCAGAAGAAATTGGTTTTAAGCATTATGGACTTGCAATATGGTGGGATATTACTCTAGCAAAGCGAACTGCGTGGGGTAGTTGGCTATCCGCGTCTGCCCCCTATATAAATTCTCCGTTTGAGGGTATTTTAATATTATACAAAAATCATTGGAAAAAAGTTAGTGGTGGTAAAACTGATATAAGCAAAGAAGAATTTATGGAAAGTTGTAGTGGAATATGGAAAATTGCCCCTGAACATAAAAGACAACATCCCGCACCTTTTCCTATTAAACTTGCAGAAAGATGTATAAAGTTATTAAGTTTTGAACAAGATACTATACTCGACCCCTTTATGGGAAGTGGGACAACAGGAGTTGCCTGTAAGAACTTAAATCGTAATTTTATTGGGATAGAAATATCACAAAAATACTGCGAGATGGCTAAAAAAAGAATAGATAACACACAAGGAACATTATTCGACATAATTTGAGGGGATATGAAGATAGATAAACTTGAAGATATAAAAGAAAGGTGGAAAATATCTGTAGAAATAGAATCCAGAAAGGAGAATAAAAGATATTGTGTTGGTCAACCGCAATTACGATATGGAAAATATGTTTTTTCAAATTCAATACTTGAAGGAATGGAAAAATTTGGGCTGGGTAATCCCGAGTTCCCGATTTTATATATCGATTGTAAATAGTAAGAAATTATAATTATTCAACATACCAACCAAAGGAGAGTGAGATGAGTAAGGGGATAATGGATATTATAGACAATTATTATACTTCAAGGGTTTTGTTATGGATAGGCAAGAACGAACCACGACCCATAGATAATCCTGAATATGCAAGTAAATTAAAGAGATTAAAAGACCAAGCCCTCTCCGACATCTCCGCCCTTATTCGTGAGGCGGTAGACCAATGTTTAGTATGGAATGATAGCGATACCCATATTATCGTGAAAGATTTAAGAGAAGCACTAAAGGAGAAAGGGATATGAGCGACGGAACATCAAACTTTGATTTTGAAATAGTCAGAACTGTATGCTTATATCTTGGTTATAGGTTTACTGATGTTTCTGTATGGAATAATGGTTTATGAACAGGTATAGAACAAGGGGTAATGGGGTGTGGCGTGAAAACGCAGGGTGCTAAAGAGTATGATAAGGCGGTCATACGACCTAAACAAGGAATGAACTTGCCACTCTATTACCCCTAACACCTTAAAGGAGAGTTATGACCAATAAGCGGAAGAAGAAACTACTTCCCATATTATCGGAAGAAAAAGACAAGTTTGACCGTCTCTGGCACTCTTACCACAATAAGTATAAGATACCCTATCTATATAGTGAGCGAGATAGGATATTTAATTCAATGGCACTAATATTTTTGGAGGATAAATGAATAAGCGGAAGAAGAAGTTAGCCACACAGGGATTATGCCCGAAATGTAAATCATACTATTGTGGTTGCAATAGGAACAACTAACCTAAAAAAGGAGACCCACAGATGGAAGTGAAATTAACAGATGAGATTAATGCAAATGTATGGGCTAAAGAGTTTATGAGGATATATGGAAAGGAGACCATGCAAGGCAATGTTCTTTGGATAGATGAAGATTTAATGCGTGCTTGGTTCGCTAATGCAATAATGACAGGATATGATATAGGACAAAGGAAAATCCTCTCTCGTATAGATGAGGAACGGATAAGAAAAGTGTTTGATAGATTTGTAGAAGTAGGCGAGAACAAATTAAGTATGATGTATACAAAAGATATGGCAGATAAACTCGCTTCCGCAATCTATGAGGACATAGTGCGTGGGCTGAAAGGAGAGTAATGCGACACACAAAGCAATGGTTTATAAAAAGAATAGGTAAGCATATCTATCGCAAGGGTGGAACTTGTAGGTGTAGGCATTGCAAAAATGTGTTAGAGTTTGGTCTTGATATTATGGATAATACCCACGCTGATTATCTGTATTGCTGTCAAAATGAGATGGGATTAAAATATTCAGACAAGCCGCTAACAACAAAGGAGAGTAAGAGATGATAGAGAAACTTTTCCCAAGAATATTAGCAAGGGATGATAACGCTGAAATACTAATAGACTACTATAAGAAAATCAACGAAATAATTGAGGCAGTAAATGGTCTTTATTCATATCTTACTGGGAGCGGACGACCCAAAGACCACCTCAACAAGCAAGAGCCAGAGGAAAAGACTTAAAAGGATAAATACGAGGTGAGGAAGAGATGACTGATTACATATTGGCCGGGATCCTGCCGATCTCGCTTGCTTTAGGCATAGGGCTGACATGCAATTCAAAATATCGTATTCTGAACGGGATTTTAGCCGTATTAGGCATTTGTTATTTATTATGGTGGGGGTTCTGGAATATTGAGGTGGGGCATTAAAAGAAAGGGGGCGGTATGAATAAACTATGGGCATTGGTAGCCGTAGTATTGGTTTGTAGCGGTTGCGCTCTGGGGGCTGGGACAGCGGCAACAGCCGGATATTCGCTGAAAGCGCAATGTTCGGATGACCTGTCAAATAAGGCACGCCAGGAGATAATTGAAGAAGCCAAGAGGCAGATGCGCGCTGAAATGAAAGGAGAATAAGCAATGGCAAAATACAATACAATTGAAGATGAAATAAACGGCAGGCTGCTCGATGACTGGTTTCTGTTCATACGGCAGTATTGGTGGGTGGGGCTGGTATTGGTAATGGGTGTCTACCTTTACGACCCGCTTATGACGGGCATACGAAAATGGTATTCGTGGGACCTGGGTTGGCGGGCGCACCTGTTAAAAGACATAGGTTTATTGTGGTTAATGACAGCCATTGCCATAGGGGTCCGAGCCGGAGATTAACATGAGAAAATTCGTACTCCCGGCCCTCGTAATATTGTATTTATTGGGGATGTCGATTTTAGTCTATAAGGGGGTTATGTGGCTATACCACAAATTAAAACCGAAAGCGACCCAGATCGTCTTACTGGAATGGCGTTATGGAAAGAATTATTCTACTCCAGACTCGCGGGCAGGGGAAGATCAATACGACGAATACTGACGCTTGCGTGGATATGGTTTGTATTAGGAGGTGACGAATGAAATTGTGGCATCTTGTCTGTGCTATACTCATAGCACTTATATTCATTGGTATAGTCATAAAAGAAGATTTGACTAAAAGCGATAATGTGGCAGTAGAAGTAAAAAAAGCATATGTAAAATCATTCAGAGATGGGTTCATGATAGGATGGTTTGAAAGAGAATATTATGGTTTAGAAGATGTCAAGAAGCGCGCAGATATTCGATCAAAAAAGTATGAAGATTGGATAGAAGAAATAAATGCCCGACGACAAGAATAAAATTTTAAAAATCACTATTTTACATCAACCTTTGCTGATATTTTAGGCCACAGGCCCTTTTTAGCAACTATCCATATTACACCTGCCGCTATGCCGAGAATTGACCCTATAATGGCTATTAAACCCCTCTGCTGGCCGCTTGCCTTGACACTCTTTAGCATGGCGTCGTTTTTCATCTGCTCGTCGCGGATCGCCCGGTCTATGCTCATCAATTTCATGGGATAAGGGAAGGTCAGCTTCATAGGTCTATGGTCTAACTCTACTGATATCTCCTGCCCGGCCGGGACTGTGTATATCTTATCGTCAGATAATAGAACAGGTGGAGGTGTTTTTGCTACGAGAGAGGCGCAACCGCTATTCAGCAGTATAATCAGCGCGCTTGCGAAGATCGTCCATTTGTTTCTTATAGATAGCCGCATTTGAGTCCTCTCCTTTCCGAATCGCATCCGCGTATTTCGCTTCAAGCGATTTTAACTTATCGTATAGCGCCTCTTTCTTTGAGGGCCAGAGCGTATCCAAAATCCTGAAAACTACACCTGCAACAGTAGACCATCCCGGTATAGCCATATTAACTCTCCTTCGGCGGCCATCCAGCTAACAGGCTTGATAACGCCGTTATGCCAGTAGCGAATGACGAGGTCACCAACGCATACGAGGGCCATATAGACCCGGCGTATGAAAGACCCCATACAAAAGCTCCTGCAATACAGACTACTGCTATTTTCTGCCATTGGCTCATATTATGCTCCTTTCGGCGGATTTCTGTCTTGCCTACTAAAATATAATGTGAATACCATTGTTATTATTACACCCATTGCCTGTTTATCCATTATGCCCTTAAGGGAAGCATAAGCAAATACTATCCCAGCTATTATCGTAAGAAAAAATCTGCCAGATAAACTTTTATCTATGATACGATTTATCGTGTTTATTATAAATTCATTCATATTTCACCCCATCATAAAAAATATCATTGTCCCACCTAATCCCCGGCCAAGTTCGGCAAAAGGATTATCTACTCCTTTTGACTCAATTACAAGGAACACTATCCCAGACACAATTCCCTGCCATAGCGCGGCGATTCCGAGTATCGGCCAACACGCCAGTCCGAACGCAAGCCCGGATACGAAATGCTTACCTTTCTGCCCTAAAAAGTTAAGCCAGGATTTCTCCCCATAAATAAAACCGGACGTTGCTATGAAGTAAGTTGCGACAGTTAACAGAAATGTTAACCATCCGTGCCAGGCGAGAAACCCTATCGGTATGCCTATAAGCCAACGCCAGAGTTTCGGATTAAATCCCGGTATAAATAGGTAGGGTATCTTAAACTGTTCTCCGAACGCACATCCCCCCAAAGCGTAATTCACTGCGCTAACAGGTGGTATCAGTAGACTTAACATTTTTGCCCCCTACAAGTTTTTTGAGGTGCGATAATGCGGCGCACTCTCTGGCGCACTTCTTGAGTTTCTCTATGCTATGTATATAAACGGATATTTCATTTATTTTATCCAAGTCTTTTACGGGGACTAAAACATACTGAACGTTATCAATCGTTTTTAGTAATTGCAAGTTCGTGCCTTTTATAGACATTGGTTATGGCGGTAATCCAGTTATCGTGCGGAGTGTCGGACTCTCGTGCGAATAACCGGCGCAATCCGTGAAGCCGGAACGCCTCGCGCTCTATCTCGCCCCTGTGTTCCTCTACCCACGCCTCCGGGACTTTCATCTTCCCCTGCTTTCCAATGTGTCTATCCTGCGGGTGTTTATGTCCACGATAGTCTTGTAGGACGCAAGTACCTCGCCATTCTTTGTAGTTATGTCTATCAGTTTGTCAAGCTTGCCGTTCACTTCATTTCTTATATCATTATCGCCTGTGATCCGTGCGTGGGCCTCCTGACCGATTGCGTTGCTTAATGGCGCAAACACCACGTTGTAAATCACCAATACCACGCCGATACACCCTGCTATGATAGAGCCTACAAATAGAAGTTTTTTATCTCCGTTGCCATTACTTCCCATCTTTCTTCTCCTCTTTCGGTGGTTCTGGCGGTTTGCTCATCGCCTCAGCTATCAACCTCTTACACTCTATTACCTGATTCTGTATTACCTCTAACTGAATCATCAACTGACCATATCTTTCGTGAAGTTCTTTGAGTTCCATTCTTCCTCCTTTAGTTTAATGCGTCTATATCTTCCTGAATCCTTATCTTTGAGGCGTTGAGAGCCGCCAGTTGTTCTTCCTTCTGGGCGGTGAATATTTTAGTTATCTCTGCGTCAGATAACGCTCCTCACTGTCATGTTACACCCCTCAAAATTGAAGCATCATCCGCCTTAATTGCTGTATTATTTGCCTGTACCCCTTGCGAATTTGACACGGTGCAATCCGTGGTTAGGACATTCCAGATATCAATCGCAGCGACATAATTCGCTGCGATAAACTGCACTGGTTGTCCTTGTTGCCAATAAGCCAACTCGCCTGTATTAACCGCCTGCGGTGTCGGAGCCGATATTCCGTTGATGTAAGCATATCCGCTTGTGGAATTTGACTGAAAGTAAGCGGTCAAAGTCAATACCCCGTCAGTTCCCAAATTATTTGTTCCCGATACCGTAAATTGTTCCCAAGTGTCGTTCACATCAGTCATAGTATAAGTTGAAGTCGTTATTCCCAATCCTGTCAAAGTTACGTAAGGCCTTGTTGTTGAGCCGTAGGAAGAGTTTTTCCGAAGATACCCAGTAACGGTAATTGGTTTCCCATTTGGCGCCACGATTCCCCAGGTCAATGTTGCGTAATTGACATTTGAAGCTATGCCTTCGTAACGAACACTATTAGTCCCGACCTTATAGGTAGTGTTATCACGGAAGAAATTACCACCATAAGTATAAATTTCTTGCACAGACGGAGAAGCATTTTTATTGGCGACAAAATACTTATTATCAAACAACGTGAGATATTGGCTTGTGGCAGAAGCGTTAAAAGTGCTTGTGTAGTTAAATAAACAATCAACAAACAATTCATACCCGCTTCCCCCAGAAGCAGAACCTATAACAGAAGGAATAGGTGTGGTTGCGTTTCCAAAGGTGCAATTATTAAACTGCATCAGGTTGGTGTATCCGTGATAAACGGCATAATAGTTCATTGCCCCGAACCTACAATTATTACATACCCAACCAAAACCAGGGCCAATAGTAATTCCTGTTGTGCCACCAGATATGAGACAATTATTAAATGTAATTGCCACACCCCCCTGTGAACCACCGCAATTCGTAACTGCCGAAGAAGTGGTTTTCAAAAAAGTGCAATTAGTTACGCTCCCACGAGAACCACCATAAAAGAATATGGCATTAGAGCCAGCGTTCTTTGCTGTCGTGTTATAGAAATGACAAGAATTTATATCAAAAGAGGGTTGAGCGAGAAATGTAAGAATTGCTTGGTAATAATGTTCTGTAAAAGTGTTATTAGTAAAAGAGGAAATGGGCGAATTAGACCCACCAGTTCTAAGTACCAACCCAGGAGTGGTTCCCCCCAAATGATAAAACCAAGTGTAGTTAATTGCTCCGATACTGGCCGTATTAGCAAAAGTTAAGTCTATGTAACCGTGTTTTGTCCCCGAAGAAATATCATAAGAAACAAACTCTACATTTTGAGTATGATTATCAACAACTGCTCCATCGGCATGAGCATAAGATAAACCACCTGTCCAAGTAATTGTTTTAGTTCCAGTATCAATGGTTGCGATAGCCTTTGTCTCACCCTTTCCATAAGCCGCTGTTCCAGTTGCCTCAAAGCAAACAATATCTCCGACAGCCCAACCAGTGCAGGCAGTTACGACTGCGGAGGTTGCGCCAACAATTAACGCCCCATTAAGTGTCGTTGTCAGGAGTTTTGTGCTATCACCATAAGAGAAAAACTTTCCGGTAGAAGCCATTACTAATCCGTATTTGCTTTCAGTAATTGAGGCCGAATAATTTAGTTTCACCACCGCCGTTATGCCATTTGGTACGGCATCACCAGACTTACCCCAGTCCCATTCCCCACCAGCTTCAACTTGTATGTTGCCTTTTGCTGTTAGTTGTGAGTTTGTTGAACGAGACGCCTTTAATATACCACCTGATTTCACATTGATAGCAGTTGTCGTATCATCTCCCCAAATATAAGTTCCATCTACTGTGACAGTGTTATAAATATTTACTTTATCTCCTTCGGCTGGAATAGCTGTTGGCTGTTTAAGGATATACGTAGGCGAACCAGTCGTTCCAGCGTAAGAAGCGGTAAGCGTAAGGTTAGTATTGTCCGTAACTAAAAGCACCTGATACCATAAGTTATCCTTACCAAGTATGTAATCATTCGTAGCAAAGTCCGTGGTAAAAGTTGTTCCTACGCCAGTAACTGCGTCAGACCCGTTGGTAAAAGTAACAGAAGTCCCTGTCTTTAAGAGGCCCCACGTCGTTACAGCACTCGCCAAACCCGTAACCGCAGATTGAATTGTTGCCATCTCTATACCTCTGGTGGGTTGTTAATAATACCTTGGAGCTGTTTTATCTTGTCAAGTGCGTCAAAATACGTCTCAATCTGTTCAAGTTTTGACTGATAATCTACTTTGAGGGCAATTAGTTTACATGTCATAGGTTGTACTTTGTTTTCAAGTTCAGCAATTAGCGGGTCATATTTATCTTTTACGGCTTGAAGCATTTTTAATTTTGTCATGCTACACTCCATCCTGTGATAAGGTTAGAAGCATTACGGGTAAATGTCCACGTTTTTGTGCCATCTGTTATACTTGAGATGTATCCGTTCCCGTCCCTTGTAGGCGTGATAGTTCTACCACCCGTCTTGGCTATTGAAGTGATGTAATTAGAGGCGTTCCTCATAATCGTCCCCGAAAGCACAAGGCGAATATCACCAAAGGATGGCGTTCCGCCCGTAACCGACTGCGGGGTGGACTGGTCAAGTTTGAGGTATGCGGCCGATTCCACCACCGTCATACCTATCAGGTCAAATTGAGCTGTTATCGGATTAAAAGTGAATTGAGCCACTATACCCTCGTTATGCTTGAAATCACGGCTTTGGTAGCATCCGTATAGTTGATCGTAATGGTCGCCTGCGTCAC
>Ga0233422_10000687_pt1 | contig 16228 bp, 12 predicted proteins | sample Watercolumn_Mata_2_FD_182724 | JGI IMG/M metagenome (GOLD analysis project Ga0233422, IMG submission 182724) | Freshwater microbial communities from Lake Matano, South Sulawesi, Indonesia - Watercolumn_Matano_2014_110_MG | ecosystem: Environmental > Aquatic > Freshwater > Lake | place...
GCCCAATCGACGCCGCGTAAGATAGCTCACCAAGCTACTAATCCTCCAAAGGAGCGGGTAGGTTCGGACACGGTGTTTGTCCCATCTGATCTGCACCAAAATCCCATCTGATAGCGCACGACTACAGTCCCGCTTGATACCGCACGACTACAACGACTACAAACAGAAATTCGGATTAACGAAGATTTTTTCTTGCCAAGAGAACAAATGTTCGCTATCTTATGAGTATGGAAATCACGAAGAGACAGCAAGAGATCCTGGAGCACATCGGAAGGTTTCAAGCCCGAGAGGGATTCCCACCGTCGATACGGGAGATTTGCACGGCCTTCAACGTCAAGTCCCCGGGAAGTATGCACCGGCACCTGTGGGAACTCAAAAGGAAAGGATTCCTCGAAGAGACCTCAGGGAAAAAACGGGCCTGGAAACTCGCGGAAAAAGGATGGCGCCTCATCGGGAGGCCTTTACCTCCCTCCATCCCCCTGATCGGCCGGATTGCCGCGGGGACCCCGATCCTGGCCCAGGAGAACAGAGATGACGAACTCCCCATGGATCCAGGTATTTTCGGATCTGAAGAAGCGTTTGCCCTCAAGATTCAAGGGGACTCGATGAAAGACGCTCAAATCCGCGACGGAGACCTGGCGATCATCCGACCTCAAGGAGAGGCTGAAACCGGTGAGATAGTCGCTGTCATGGTCGAAGGGATTGAACCGGAAGCCACGCTGAAGATTTTTCACCAAACCACTGGAGGAATAGAGCTGCACGCGGCGAACGAGGCGTACAAGCCGCTTATATTCAAGGATAAGGACCGATCGAAGGTGAAAATCCTGGGAAAGCTCATTGGGATCATCCGGCTGAAACCGTAGGAGAAGAGGAACCCCTGTCCCTATCCCTGGGACGCTGTAGGGGCGCACGGCCGTGCGCCCCTACAAGAAGACCGGTTGGGGTTGGCCCCCGATTTGCGTCCGCTGAGGTCCCGCGAAACGCAGGCCTCCTTTCGGTCGTCCCTCCGGGGCTCTATCGGTCATCACCCCTCTGGGTAAGTCACCAATTCATTCTTGATAGTCAGCCGGATCTTTTATTGATTTCGAGGTAAGCCGTGAGAGGCAAAGGATGGACAGGTTCGTACATCTGGAGGTCCAAAGCGCCTTTTCTTTCCTCTGGGGAACGTTTACCCCGGAGGACCTGGTCGAGGAAGTCGTTTCCCTTGGCCAGAAGGCCGTGGCCCTTACGGATTACGGCCTTCATGGCGTGGTGCGATTCTACAAGGCCGCGGTGAGCGCGGGCGTCCAACCGATCGTGGGCGCGCGAATTTCCATCTGGGACGGCTCTTTCATAACATTACTCGCTTCGAGCTTCGAGAGCTATGAGAACCTGTGCCGACTCGTATCAATTGCTCTCGGCAATGAGATGGCCCCAAATGTCCCTCTTACGAGGCAAGACCTGAAACATTGGACTCGCGAATTGATCTGCCTCGCAGGAGGAAGGGGTTCCCGAATCCAGTCTTTGCTTCAAAAGGAGAGAACGGAAGAGGCGCTACTTTCCCTTCTGGAATTGAAGGAAGTCCTCCATGACCCGGACCGACTGTTTGTGGTCCTCCAGAACCACGCGTCGGTCCAAGACTCTGCGTCTGCTACTCCGGAAGACCCTCTCAAGATGATGGAACGAACGGTAGCATTCGCGACCGAGCAGGGATTACCTGTGGTGGCAACCAATGCGGTGACCTTTCTCAAGAAGGAGGATTACCTCGTCCACCGGACCCTCACGGGGATTCAGCGCCATCATCACCACCGGGAGGTGTATCCGCTCCCGAACGATTCTTTTTATCTGGCCTCCGGGACGGAGATGGAACGCCGAATCCCCTATCCCGAAGCCCTTGCCAATACCGGATATATCGCCTTGTTGTGCCGTCCCTTTTCCCTTCCTGTGGGTCATCTCCACCCTCCTCTGATTCAGGATTCCCGGCAGGCGCTGAAGAAACTTGCCGGTCTGAGCTTCAAGGAGTTGAGTCGCCTCCATCGACCCGTCCCTATTCCGTATATTCGTCTTCTCGACAGGGAATTGGGTGCGATCAAACAGACCGGGCTCGCGGATTTCTTTCTGCTGGTCCGGGATGTGGTGGACTTTGCCCGAGGTAAGGGGATACGTCACAGCGTCCGGGGTTCGGCCGCGGGCAGTCTGGTGGTGTATCTCCTCCTGGGCGGAGTGGACCCCATCGCGCAGGACCTTCTCTTCGAGCGCTTTATCAATGAGGGCCGAGGAGATATGCCCGACATCGACGTGGATTTCGATTCGGAGCGCCGGGATGAGGTCATTCACTATCTGTTGAACATGTTTTCGCGGCGCACGGCTATGGTCAGCACCGTCAGCAGCTTTCGGATACGGAGTGCGGTGCGTCTGGCGGCTCGTGCCCTCGGGTATCCGTTGAATGAAATCAAGCGGCTTTCCACGTGCCTCCCCTGGTCGCTCCGCGGCCATGATCTTTACGCAGCTCTGGAAACGCTGCCTGAACTACGAGACGCCCCCATTCAGAACGAGAAACAACTCATTTATCTGGCGGGGAAGCTAACCGGTCTTCCTTTCCAATGCTCGGTTCACCTGGGAGGGGTGATCATTGCGCCTGGCGACATAAAGAGCTGGACGCCGGTAGGCCGCTCGCCAAAGGGTTTGCCGGTGGGACAATTGGATAAGGACGACGTGGAAGCTCTGGGCTTGCTGAAGCTGGACCTTCTCGGGCTCAGGATGCACACCGCCATTGCCAAGACCCTGGAAGTCCTCAAGGACAAAGGAACCTTCGTAGAACTGGACCGCTTGCCGCTCGACGATCGCAAAACGTATGCGCTCCTCCGCAGCACGGAAAGTGTGGGGGTCTTTCAGCTTGAGTCGCCCGGTCAACGCAATCTTTTGGGTCGTCTGCAGCCTTTGCATTTCGGCGACTTGACGGCCGAAATCTCCCTGTTCCGGCCGGGACCGGTGGAAGGGAACATGGTGGAAACGTACGTGCGCAGACGCCACGGAGAAGAGTCTGTGGAGATTCCCGATCCCGATCTCGTCCCAATCCTGGTGGATACCTATGGCGTGATCCTTTATCAGGAGCAAGTTCTGCGCGTTGTCCACGCGTTCGCGGGACTCTCTTATGCCGAGGCCGATGCGTTCCGCCGGGCCATGACCAAGGATCGCAAATCCAAAAAAATGGAACTTCTCCAGCGACGATTCATGGAAGGCGCCCTGTCCAAAGGCCACAGCAGGCGTTTTGCCGAAGACGTGTTCGAACAGGTGGCGGCATTCGCTTCCTATGGTTTTTGCAAGGCCCACGCGGCCTCGTTTGCTCATATTACGTACCAGAGCGCTTTCCTGAAGGCCCATCACCCTCAAGCATTTTATCTGGGGCTTTTGAATGCCGGCCATGTGGGTTCCTATCCTCCGTACGTCATCCTCAATGAGGCCCGGAGAAGGGGCGTGCCGGTATATCCTCCTCACGTGAACGCGAGCGGTGTGGAGTACCAGGCGGAAGGCTCGGGCATCCGGGTGCCTCTCGTGGTGGTAAACGGCGTGGGCCCTGCAATGGCAAGGCGGATCGTGGCCGACAGGAAAAGGAGAGGGGCGTTTCGGAGCCTGATGGACTTTCTGGCCCGTCTGGACCTCCCGGATCGGATCGTGGAGGCCCTCTCTTTGGCCGGGGCCCTGGAGGGATTGGAGGAACAGGAATGGCAATTGGTACAGGAGGTGTGCAATGGCTGAAAGGCATGGAAGCGGTCCGGTCTCCGACCCGGCCGTAAGGGCATACAACGAGGCCCTTTCAATGAGCGTCTTTTGTCATGGTCATCCCCTGGCGGCTATCCGACCTGTTCTGGCTGCTCAGGGAGTCGTGATGGCGAGGGACCTCCGTCGAATCCCTTCAGGCCGGAAGGTGCGAATCACCGGGCTGTTGGTCATCGTGCACATGCCGCCGACCAAGTCCGGCAAGCGGGTGATATTCATTACTCTGGAGGACGAGACCGGTCTGATCGACGTAGTGGCGTTCCCCAAGGCCCAGACCCACTCCGCACGGGCCATACTCACCAGTGAAGTCCAGACTATCGAAGGAAGACTGCATCGCCAGGGAAAAGACGGGATTTCCAAATCCATTATCCTGGAAAGGGTTGTCCCTCACCTGACAGGCTCCCTCGCGGAGATCCTTAAGAAGATGAGCCACGGAACCACTCCGTCCGCGCCGCCTTCGGTCGGCGGAATACACGGTCCAGGTCCTTCACCTCGCGAGAAGTGGGGTAGCCGCGGCACCCCCATGCACGCAAGCCCATATCGTTAGGTACACCTTTTCATAAGTATGGTGACGCAGCAATTCCTGGACCCGGGGTTTGCCCCGGACTCCGATCCGGAATTCGCCAGGCTCATGTAGGGGCAGGCCTCGTGCCTGCCCAAATGAGGGCAACCACGAGGGTTGCCCCTACAAAGACGTGGCAGCCTGTAGGGTGCGCTGACCAATGGTAACCGCATCTTTCGCGGCCTTTTCTCGACAGATGCGGTTCGCTTCGCTCACCACATCCTACAAAAGAACGCAACTCAATCTACGGGAAGGAGCACAGGGCATCAAGGAACATCAGAAGCTCACCTCTCCTCTCGCTCGCAGTTCCTGTGGGAGCAACGCAGCGTAGATTGCTCCATTAAGCGGTGCGAACAGTCCCAATTCTTTGGCCATGCGCACCACTGCTCCGTTGTGGGCTGCCAATTCGGAGGGCCGATTGTCCATAATGTCTCGCTGCATGGATGTCGTGGCCGCTTCCGGGAGCCCGTCTATGACTCTTAGAGTCGCGGCCAAGGCGTCTTCCCGCAGGTTGATCCCACGAGCCCTGGCAACGCCGACGATCTCTTTCAGAACCTCTTCAAGCAAGCCCAGTGTCTCGGGTATGCTACGAAGGACGCCGACCAGTGCCCTGGACACCGCTGCCACGCCGCTCAAGCCTGCGATAAAAAGGAATTTCTCCCACATGGCTGCGTGAATGTCCGCGGGCATCTCGGCCTTGAGCCCAGATCGCAAGAACGCGTCGAGAAGTTTCTGACCTCGGTCGCTCGGCCGGTTGTCCAACTCTCCGAATAGTATGCGCGGTTCCATCCCTTCGTGCCGGATATGCCCTGGCCCCACTTTCTTGCACACCATGTAGCACAGGCCGCCGAAGACATGGTCCTGCCCAAGCACCGAGGCCAACTGGTCCGGAGCTTCTACTCCGTTTTGAAGCGGCACCACAAAGGTTTCGGGGCCAATGAGCGGCTTCATTGCCTCGGCAGCGTCACGTACCTGCCAAGTTTTTACGCCGAGGATCACCGCGTCGACGTGTCCTGCCTGAGCCGGGTCACCGTACGCCTGGACCTGCTCAACCACCGAGGCCCCATCAGGCGTGTCAACTCTCAATCCGGTCGACTGAAGGGCTTGTAGCGTTTCACCTCGCGCAATGAACACCACCTCTTCACCAGATTGAATGAGCCGCCATCCGAAATAGGCCCCCACAGCTCCCACTCCGGAAACTGCTACTCGCATGAAAGCCTCCCTGCCCCATTAAAGAAATTCGGGCTACACGAATTAATATACTGCATGAGTGACACCCCTGGTTCCCAGGCTGGAGCCCGGGAACGAGGACGGAGAATTGATGTATTGAATAAGTTCATCTCCTCTTCCCTCATCAGCCTGTTCGGCCAACCAAAACCAAAACCCCTCCATGAACGGGAGGGGGAAGGTAAAGGGTGAGGTCAACCTCTTTCAATACGCAGGAGTATAGCTCATCTCAGGGCCTTCTTGTCAACCTTGCCTACCGGCGTGAGCGGCATGTTGTCTATGAATTCAATTATCTTCGGTATTTTGTACGGGGCAAAGTTGTCCCGTGCAAAGGCAAGGATATCGGCCTTGAGGAGTTCCGGATCTTTTTCTTTGAACTCTTGTTTCGGTTGGACCACAAGTTTCACCGTGTCGCTGCCCGGACGCTTCGGGTTGGGGACCCCTATGATCGCGCAGAATTCGATTGCAGGCTGCTCGTAAAGCTTTTCTTCCAGTTCCCGTGAGAATACCTTGAAGCCGCCGACGCTCAGCATGTCCTTTGCCCTGTCCACTATCGAGAAGTACCCGTCTTCGTCCATCCGGGCCACGTCTCCGGTGTGCAGCCAGACTTCGCCGTCGTGCTCTCTCAGTGCTATGGCCGTCTCCTGCGGCTTGTTAAGGTAACCCTTCATGACTTGCGGCCCCAGGACTATCAGCTCGCCCTCTTCACCCAGCGGAACTTGCCCGGCGCCCGTATCCAGGTCGACCAACCTCACCCTGGTGTTGGATATGGGCACACCCACCGATCCAATCTTCTTCTTACCTTTGGCGGGATTCATCGTCACCGCGGGGCTGGTCTCGGTCATTCCGTACGCTTCGAGGACCTTGCCTTCGCCGATCACCGCCTCCAATTGCCGAATCGATTCCACCGGAAAGGGAGACGCTCCCGAAACGCAGAAGATCAACTTGGAGAAGTCCAACCGGTGAAAGTCCGGTTCGTCTACAAGTATCATGTACAACGACGGCACGTTGAACAGGTAGGTCGGCCTGTATTTGGCCATTTCCTTTACGATGTGCTTGGCGTCCCTCGGGTTCGGGATCAGCACTTGCGTCCCGCCGTAAAACGCGGCCGCGCCGCCCAGAATCAACCCGGCCAGATGGAACAACGGGAAGCCCGACAGCACAACCAGGTCGCCAATCGCGGGTTTGAGCCAGTGGTCCACCTGGCTCAGGTTGGCTACGATGTTGCGATGGGTCAGTATCGTCCCCTTCGGGATACCGGTGGTTCCGCCCGTGTACTGAATGAGGCAGTAGTCGTCGGGCGTAACGTTCACCCTCGGGTCCATCGCGGGGTATTCCTTCAGGATTTCCATGAATCTGAGCACCATCTTGCCCTGAATTGGCGTCACTTCTCCGTGGGGGACCTTCTTGATGAATCTTCCGAGTATGCGTTTGATCCACGGGAGGAAATCGAGGATTCCGGTGGCCACAACGATCTTCAAATCGGGCAGTTGAGCTGCAATGTCTTTCAAACGATGCTGGAATATTGCGTCAAGGGTTACGAGGGCCTTGGCTTTGCAGTCATTAAGCTGGTAAGCCATTTCTCTTGGAGTAAGCAAGGGAGATACTCCCGAAGATGCGCAGCCGGCCTTCAATGCACCGAAGTGCGCGATCAGGTACTGAGGAACGTTCGGCAGGTTTATGCCGACCACATCCCCGGGCTTGCAGCCGTTTTGTATTAGGGCCTGGGCAAAACGATCGGCAAGTTCGCCCAGCTCCTTGTAGGTCACCGTAATGCCGAGGAAATGGAGGGCAGGAGTGTCGGGGAACTCCGAAACGATCGCATTGAACTTATCCACCACGGAGATTTCCGGGATGTCGATGTCGGGAAACACGTCCGCGTCGTAGTGCTTGAGCCAAGGTTTCTCATCGTAGCTCATGGGTCCCTTTCCACCTCTCTGTCAAATCTACAAGACATGTCAGTTCGGGGTGACCATCGGACTCCAATCTTGCGTGAGGACAGTTGTCCTTCTATTTGAGCGCCTTCTTATCGACCTTTCCTGCCGGGGTTAAAGGAATTTCCCTGTACTCAATAATCTTGGGGACCTTGTAGGAAGCGAAGTTTTCACGCGAAAACGCGATAATGTCCTTGCTGACTTCGCCGTCGGCTTTGTCCTGATACGCCGCGCTCTTCTGCACGACCAGCTTCACCATCTCGGTCTCGGGCCGTTCCGGATTTTGAACGCCGATGACCGCGCAGAGGTCGATGGCAGGATGCTCGTACAGCTTTTCTTCGACTTCCCGCGGAAAGACTTTGTATCCGCTCACACTTATCATGTCCTTGGCACGGTCCACGATGGTCACGTAGCCGTCCTCGTCCATGGTGCCGAGGTCGCCTGTATGCATCCAAACCTCCCCGTCATGCATTCGCATCACCTGGGAGGTCTCGCCAGGTCTATTGTGATATTCACGCATGATTTGCGGCCCTGTCGCGATGATCTCTCCGACTTCGCCCAGAGGCACCTCCTGCTCGCCCGATGCGAGGTCCACGATCTTGACCTTTGTCGAAGGGAGCGGAAGTCCTACCGATCCGATCTTCTTGGTGCCGAGCCGAGGATTGGCAGTCACCAGCACGCAGGTCTCGGTCATACCGTAGACCTCGATTACCTTGCCCTCGCCCACTACGTTTTCAAATTGCTTGATCCCCTCAACCGAGAAAGGAGCCGCACCTGAAATACAGAACAAGAGGTCCGAGAAATCTAGCTTGTGAAACCCCGGCTCCTGGAGCAGCATCAGATAGAGGGATGGAACATTGGCGAGCCACTGAGGCCGATATTTGGCGATCTCTCGGACTATGAGTTTCGTGTCACGAGGGTTGGGGATCACCACCTGCGGCAGTCCGAATGTCAGGCCGCACAGAGCGGTGAAGAGTCCGGCAATGTGGAACATGGGGAACGCGGAGAGGATCGTCTGGTCCTGGTTGTCGTCCACCTGGAGCCAATCGAGCCATTGCTTCACGTTGGTCAACATGTTGCGGTGCACGCACAAGGCCCCTTTCGGCAAGCCCGTCGTGCCGCCGGTGTACTGTATGAAGCAAGGATCGTCACGGGTGAGCCCCACGTCAGGAGGCTGCGCGGGAAAGCGAGAAAGGACTTCCATCAACGGCACAACCGTTTTGCCCGGTACGGGGAGAGTCCGTCCGGTCGGGACCTTTTTCAGCCATTTGGCGAGCAACTGTTTGATCTTGGGGAGAAAATCAAGCAATCCCGTTGGTACGACCAGCTGCAGATCGGGCGCCTGATCCGCGACACCCATGAACCGATGCTCGAAAATCGCGTCCATCACCACAAAGGCCTTCGCGCCGCTGTCTTTCAGTTGGTATGCCATCTCCTTCGCAGAGTGGAGCGGCGAGAGCCCGGATGCCGCGGCCCCTGCCTTGAGTGCGCCTATCAGCGCGATAAGGTATTGTGGTGAGTTGGGAAGGCATATGGCAACCGCGTCCCCTTTTCCAATCCCGTGATCCGCGAGACACCGTGCAAAGCGGTCCGCGTGTCCCAGCAATTGGTCAAAGGTGAAAGTTACGCCGAGATAGTGAACCGCGGGCTTGTCGCCACGTTGCCGCCGAATGTACTCAAAACACGCGGGCAGCGAGTCGTGCTCGATTTGTACTTCCGGGCCGACTCCTGGGTCGTAGGACTTCAACCAGAGCGAACGGTCGTACGTCATGGCCACCTCCCCTTAAGAGCGCTGTTGGAGCTACAACGTGGATTTGTTCAGGGAACCACATATGCGAGAGCAGCGAATGTAGGGGGACGAATGGACCGTAATGCATCAACCACGAGCGCTCGTGACGTGCCATCGGTGCCCTCCCCCTTCCGGTCAGAAGCACTCTCCTGCTCGCGTCGCAACGTGCGGCAAAGACTCAGGCTATGGTGTCCAATCGGGATCTTGCAAAGCAGAACTGTTGATCCTTTCTATCTTAGAACGCTGCCACATTCAAGCAGATTTTCTTGCCGACGCGAGCCAACTGAACGTTTTTCACTGTTAACTTCAGAGCACGTACAGACCTGCTGGCCGTGGATGCCTAACGCTCCCAACGGCTTGCGTCGGCTTCTTGGGCGAGGTTTTGGCGCGTCGTGCAAAATCATTCCCGAGACCAGAATGACCCATTCGTTCAAGCAACAATTCGTTGGGACCGATAGAATAAGACGTATGCAGGCCAGGATGCAGATTCTTCCGAAGGAGGCACCCATGAATTCACCCTTCACACAGAGTCTCGCGAGGCTTGGCGGCATCTCGTCTATCGTTCAAGCAGTCGCCTATGTGATTGCCGTGGTAGCTGTGATGTTCATGCCTCTCGATCGGATAACGAACAGTACCGCGGATTTTGCGGCCTTCTATTCTGCAAATCCCGCGCCAATAACAATCCTGGGACTGTCCTTGGTCGCTCTCGCGGTTCTCGGACTTACGTCGGTTGTGCCCGCGACAGCGGCCCTTCTCGGCGAGGTCCACAGCGGCTGGGTAACCCTGGGAAGAAATATCGCTTTCTTGTCGCTCGGTGTGATCATGGTGTATTACACATGGTTCCTTTCAAGCGTTTCCGGATATGTGGAGGCCTACAACTCGGGCGATCGTGTCGTGCAAGCTATCATCTCCACAACTGACCCCCATGTGCCTCTGAATTGGGTGGGTTGGTTCATTTTTGGCGGAATGGGTTTGTGGGTCGCGGTCGTTGGCTCCATCGTCTTCCGAACAGGCGTGCTCCACCGAAGGTTTGTTCTAACCTGTGTTATCAAGACCGGCGGCTTTTGGATTGCGCTCGCCGGGATAACATTGCACCACATCCCGCTTGCGATGGTGGGGACCGTAATCGGCGCTCTCATCGGAGGAACCCTGTATCACCTTTGGCTTGGTATTGCGCTCTTGCAGAAAGCAGCGAGGCTGACATGAAAGGGCCTGAGTTCACGACCAATCAATCAGTTCGCCCTGAAGAGGTCCGGTTCAAATCAGGGCCGTATGAACTCTTCGGTAAGCTTTACTTGAGAGATGAGAAGGCCCCTACTATTCTCCTGCTTCACGGCCTAGGGTTCCATTCTTTCGAGTACGACACTTTTGCGCCCCTCTTAACAAGGAGCCGTTTCAATTGCTTTGCATTCGACCACCGATGTCATGGCAGAAGCGACGGACCGCGGGGCTATTGGGTCCTCCAAGAATTGGTCGAGGATGCGTCAAACGCCTTGAACTATGTTGTTCAGCAGCAACATGGGCGGATTGGTGTTTTCGGCAACAGCATGGGGGCCCTTGTTGCTCTTCATCTTGCGGCGAGAGACCGCAGAGTCGCAAGTCTGGTGGCTAGCGGCTGTCCTACCCGTGTCGCCGACTTTGCCGTAATAGCGCCGAGATTGGCTTTGTTAAGTGTGCTGAAGGCCCTTGCGCGTTTTTTCCCCATCCGAGTGAGCGTGAATCACTTCGAGCCGTATCGCCGCATTCTCTCCAAACCGAAACTAATCGAACAGGTCAGAGCGGACAGAATGATCGCGGATGCGCGCAGATTCGCCCCGTCTACCTACTCGGATATCTTCGCATGGAACGCATTACAAGTCATGGACGAAGTGAGAGCGCCCTTGCTTGTCCTGCACGGCTCAAAGGACCTTTTGGAACCTGTTGATCAGGCGAAGCTGCTATTTGATGCCGCGCATTGCGAAAAGGAAATCAGGATCATTGATACCGGTCACCTTCCCAACCTCGAACATGCCGACTTGCTGAATCAAGTAGTCAGGGATTGGTTTACCAAGACCTTGAGCTAGTCACACAGGACAATATGGAAGCGTTCTCTCCCAAACACATCCGAGGGCTTCATCCCAAAAACGCGGTGGAATACGCGGCTAAAGTGGGCAGAATCGGCAAATCCTGATGCGTGAGCGGCGTGCGTGAGATTGGGATCCACTGTGAGCAAACGGATTGCGTAGACCACCCGATTCCAGAGGCGGTAGCCGGAGAACGATATACCCATCTGCTCCCGAAAAAGATGGCGAAAGCGCTGGGGCGATATTCCCACATGCATCGAAATTTCGTGGAGAGATACCAACCGATCCGCATTCTCGTCCAGAAAATCCACTGCACGAGCGACGCGGAGATCGTGAGCATCCCGGACCGGCAGATCATTCTTGGCGACCAATTCGATTATAGTCTCATGGACAGCCTTCGGGTCAGCCATTGCCTCCGCCATCTTATCTACCGCGGACTTTGCCATTTCATGGGGGAGGCCCGCAATGCCCTCCGAACGTTCGGCTTTGCCGCGAACAGCACTTGCAAGAGAGGAAAGAGGGTCAAGATAAATCATCGCCAGATGTACCGGCCTGGAGTCCGTCTGATGCCAGACTCCGGAGGGGACTAGCGCTGCGGCATAGCTGCGCCACTCCTCTCTCTCTCCTGATCGAAGGGAGATCGGCGCGTCGAGACCCAAAAGTATCTGAAGCGCGAAATGGCTGTGCAGATCGGATGGGAACCCCAATCCACAGTGAAATGCCAGGCCTTTCCATACATAGAAGGTATCGTTGCCCAGCATGGGCTCACTCCTTCCCTATAACCCCATGAACTTCGCTGCAATCCCTTTCATGATCTCGTTGGTGCCCGCGAAAATCTGCGTGACCCGAATGTCACGCCATGCCCTGGCAATGGGATACTCCTCGCAGTATCCGTAACCGCCGTGAAGCTGGAGGCATTGATCTGCAACTCTTGTGGCCATCTCGGTGGTCCAATATTTGGCCATGGAAACCTCGACCACGATGTTGCGCCCCTCCATGTGGTCCACAATGAGCTTGTCGAGGAAAGTGCGTCCAAGCTTCGCTTCCGTGGCCATTTCCACGATCTTGAACTGCGTATTCTGAAACTTGGAGATCGGTTTGCCGAACGCGGTCCGTTCCTGGCAGTACTTGATCGTCATCTCGATCATGCGCTCCGCTGCCGCTACCGCTCCGATAACCACCATGAGACGTTCCTGCTGGAGCTTCTGCATCAGCATAAGAAAGCCCGAGCCTTTTGCGCCAAGTCGGTTCTCTGTCGGCACTCGGCAGTCGTTGAAGAACAACTCCGCGGTGTCCTGACTGTGCCATCCGATCTTCTTCAGCTTTCGTCCCTTGTCGAATCCTGGGTACCCGGCCTCCACGATGAACAAGTCGATAGCCTGATGAGGATTCGGCTCTTTGGGGTTCCTGGCCGCGACAATACAGAGGTCGCAGTTGATCCCGTTGCTGATGAAGGTTTTCTGGCCGTTGAGCACCACGTGGTCTCCGTCCTCGACCGCGGTGGTCCTCATGGAAGCAAGGTCACTGCCTGCGTTCGGTTCGCTCATTGCGATGGCGGTGATGATTTCGCCTGAAACGCATCCTGGCAAGTACTTGCGTTTCACGTCTTCGGTAGCGAACGCGGTGATGTACGGGACCACCACGTCGCTGTGAAGAGCGGCAGCGAGCCCCGAGTGATTGGTGCGTACAAGTTCCTCGCTCATAATCACCGAATAGAGAAAGTCCGCGCCTAATCCCCCATATTCTTCGGGAACATCCATGCACAGGAAGCCCTGCTGACCCATCTTCCTCCAAATCTCCTTGGGTATGATGCCCGCTTCTTCCCACTCCTCGACGTGCGGCACGACTTCCTTTTCAAGGAATTTTCTCACGGCATCCCTGAATATCCGATGCTCCTCGGTGTACAATAGAATCTCCATAGCGTGCCTCACTCGTTCTCGTGGCGGATGGTTACGGCATGGCAGCCACCTGCCGTGTCGTGGAAAACAACTTCATTTGCTTTCTTCCAAAGGGCTTCATCCATCTGGCAGTAGAACGCCATAATCTCGCCGGCCTCGAGCATGTGCTCTCCCGGCGGCATCACGGTTTCCACCCGCCTAGACCAGCGCTCTCCGTTCAGGTCGAAGCAGCTCCGCACCACCACCGGCACATTACCTTGATTTCTGACATGAATTTCCAGGTTCTGGTCGAGCATCCTGAGCCCGCAGCAGGTCTTGAACTCCAAGATCTCTTCCATAGGCGAATTCATAATGAGTCGTATCTCGAGCATTGACGTCAGTACTTGCCGATGATCGCGATGCTACACACGTTCATGAAGGGGACGCCCCCGAGATTATGCGTCAGACCGTATCTCGGGTCCTTTACCTGACGCTCCCCTGCCCTGCAGAGGAGTTGGAGGTACATCTCATAAAGCATTCTCAGGCCGGACGCGCCGATCGGGTGGCCGAAGCATTTCAACCCGCCGTCCACCTGAGCGGGAACACCACCCCCGTCTCGGTCGTAGAATCCATCCAGCACGTCCCGGACAGCCTTGCCCCGATCTGAAATGTGAAGGTCTTCATACGTTACCAGCTCAGTAATGGAGAAGCAGTCATGAAGCTCCATCATGCTGATCTCTTTGCGCGGGTCCTTGATCCCGGCTTCTTCGTAGGCTCGCAGGCTGCAGGTGTTGGTCGTGATGAAGTGATCGCCGTCCCAACGGTTGAACCCCATCTCCTCTCCGCTGCTCAGCGCGAGTTGCAGCGCCTTGACCGCGACAAGATACTTCTTCCCCATTGCCTTTGCGCGCTCGACCGTGGTCACGATGGCGCACGCAGAGCCGTCGCTAACCCCGCAGCAGTCGAAAAGCCCAAGTGGATGGGCGATAATGGGCGCAGCCATAGCTTGATCTTCCGTAATCGCCTTTCTCAAGTGCGCTTTTGGGTTCAGGGCGCCGTTGGCATGGCTCTTCACGGAGACATGTGCCATGGCCCGCTTCAACTCCTGGTCCGGGATTCGGTGCTTCGCAGCATAGGCTGTGGCGAGCTGGGCAAAAGCCCCGGGCGCTGTGGCATTGGGCCACCACAGCCAGGACAGCGAGCCGAAGTTCGAGCCGGGATTGGGCAATCCTCCGTAACCGGTGTCCTTCAGCTTTTCCACTCCCACGGCCAGCGCCACGTCATAGGCGCCCGAAGCCACCGCGTAGACCGCGCCTCGAAATGCCTCCGTGCCGCTCGCGCAGAAATTTTCCGTCCTGGTGACGGGGATCATGGGCAATCTGAGCGTCATCGAGAGCGGCAAAGCACTCTTGCCTACGCTGACCTCGTCGATGCACGTGCTGAGCCAGGCAGCCTGGATCTCCTTGGGACCTATTCCGGCGTCTTCAATGCATTCCGTAAACGCCTCAACCATGAGCTCTTCCGCGCCCATGTCCCACCGTTCGCCGAAACGGCTGCATCCCATACCGAGGATAGCGACCTTGTCCTTGATCCCTGTGGCCATATCGAAACCTCCTGCCGGCGGGCGCCGGACCAGAATGGGGTGAAGATCCGCATGCAATTGTGGGAATAACGGTGCCTAGCTGAGAGCCCCTCTACTGTGATCGGCATTGACCTTCGCTTGAAACACCACCCTCCCCCTTCCCCCTCCCATCAAGGGAGGGGGTCTTGAAACCCTCTCCCCTGGCGGGAGAGGGCAGGGTGAGGGGGCTGTTGGAGACAGCAAAAGCGCACTCTTTGATGCAGATCACTCTAGAACTTGAACAGCTTCTGGATCAGCTGAGACTTCATCAGGTCTCCTTCGACCTTCAGTTTCCCGGACGTGAAGGCTTGCATCGGGTTGAGCTTCCCCTGCACCAGGGCGAGGAAATCTTCATCCGAGATAATGAGGGTCGTGGTGGGTTTTTCGTGAGCGCCTTCAACGACCGTGCAGGCGCCATCCTTCACCACCACTTGCCATAGACCGCCGCCGGGACCGGTGATCTTGTACTGAAACACCACGTCTACTCCTGCGGCATTCTCCGCGACAAAGGAGTTCGCGAGCGTGTCAAACACCGTTTTCACCGTCAGCCGTGGGGGCTCGCCCGTGGCCTTCTTTTCCTTGGGGGAGAAGGCATCGAGAATGGCGCCGAGCGCTGTTGTGGCATTGTACCGCTCCACAGGCGCCGCCAGGCTATCGACAGCTTCCCAGTTTTGATGGATCTGCTCGGGCGTCGGGGGTGTCTTCCCGTCTCCCACTACCACACCGGTGCCATCCACGACTGCGCTCCGGCTGAAGCAGCCCATGCCAGCGTTGAAGATCATTCCTGTATCCGCGCAGTTTTCAGAACACAAGTATAGGACCATGGGAACAACCAGTTCGGGCTGCAACTTCTCTATCATGTCTTGCGGCAGCAGGTCCTCCGTAAGCCTCGTTACCGCAACGGGAGCAACGGCGTTCACTTTGATGTTGTACTTTTCCCCTTCCAGCTTCAGAGTGTTCATGAACCCGACCACCCCCATTTTGGCTGCTCCGTAATTGCTCTGGCCGAAATTCCCGTACAGCCCGGTTGCGGAGGTGGTCATAATGATGCGTCCGTACCCGCGTTCGCGCATCACGTTAAAAACAGGCCGCGTTACATTGTAGGCCCCGTCGAGATGGACCGAACGGACGATCTGCCATTCAGAGGGCTCCATCTTAGCCAGCGTCTTGTCACGAAGGATCCCAGCGTTGTTAATGACAACGTCCACGCGGCCGAAGGCATCGAGGGCCGCCTTAATGATGGCTTCTCCCCCCTCCGGGGTTGCGACGGAGTCGTAGTTCGCCACCGCCTCTCCGCCCAATGCCTTGATCTCCTCTACCACCCTGTCTGCTGCCGCTGAGGAGCCCGGGCCCGATCCGTCGGCGGCCCCTCCAAGATCGTTTACAACGACCTTCG
>Ga0233422_10000689_pt1 | contig 16206 bp, 11 predicted proteins | sample Watercolumn_Mata_2_FD_182724 | JGI IMG/M metagenome (GOLD analysis project Ga0233422, IMG submission 182724) | Freshwater microbial communities from Lake Matano, South Sulawesi, Indonesia - Watercolumn_Matano_2014_110_MG | ecosystem: Environmental > Aquatic > Freshwater > Lake | place...
GCTCTCGAAAGCCGCCGTGGAAGGCAAATTGGCGACGCGCGCCGATTCGACCAAGCATCAAGGCGACTATCGCAAGATCCTGCAGGGCGTAAACGACACGCTCGACGCGGTCATCGGTCCGTTGAACGTGGCGGCGAAGTACGTGGATCGCATCAGCAAGGGCGACATTCCGGCAAAGATCACGGACATCTACAACGGCGATTTCAATGAGATTAAGAACAACCTCAACGTCTGCATTGACGCAGTGAACTTGCTCGTCGCCGATGCGAACACGCTGTCGAAAGCGGCAGTGGAAGGCAGACTCGCGACGCGCGCGGATGCGAGCAAGCATCAGGGCGACTTCCGCAAGGTCGTGCAAGGCGTCAACGAGACGCTCGATTCCGTCATCACGCCGATCAACGACACGAACAAGATTCTGACCCAGGTCGCACAAGGCGACTTGACCGTCAAGTTGAATGGACAGTATCAAGGCGACTTTGCTTCGCTGAAGAACAGCATGGAAACGATGGTGGGCGGACTCAAAGGCATGGCGCAACAGACGCAGCAAGGCACCGTCAATATGACCTCCTCCGCCGCCCAGATTCTCGCGTCGTCCACCCAAATGGCGTCCACGACGCGCGAGCAAGCGAGTGCCGTCAATGAAGTCACCAGCACGGTGAAAGAAATCAAGGCGTCAGCGGAGCAGGTCGCTCAGCGCGCCCAGAACGTCGCCGAGCAAGCGACCCGCGCCGCGGAAGCCGCCCAGAAAGGGAATCAGGCGGTTGGCGCAGCGATCAGCGGCATGGATGACATCCGCGCCAAAGTCGAAGCCATCGCCGAGAACATCCTCGCCCTCTCCGAGCAGACCCAGCAAATCGGCGAGATCATTGATACCGTCACCGACATCGCCGGACAATCCAACATTCTCGCGCTCAACGCCGCGATTGAAGCCGCGCAGGCGGGCGAAGCCGGCAAGGGCTTTCGCGTCGTCGCCGATGAGGTGCGGTCGCTGGCGGAGCAATCACGGCAAGCCGCGCAACAAGTCAAAGTCATTCTGGGGGACATTCAGAAAGCGACGAACCAGGCAGTCATGGCGACGGAACAAGGCACAAAGGGTGTGCAGGTCGGGAGCGAGCAGGTGAGTCGGACGGCGCAGACGTTCCAAGAGTTGGCGCAAGTGGTGGAGATGTCGGCGCAGGCGGCGCAGCAAATTGTTTCGGGCGTCGAACAGCAAACGATCGGCTTGGATCAGATTGTGGTTGGGATGAACGACATCAACCAAGCCGCGCAGCAATCCGCCTCCGGCGCGCAGCAATCGCAAAAAGCGGCGCAGGACTTGAACGATCTGGCAGGGCAACTGAAGCAAGTCGTCGCGCAGTATCGGATGTAACTCGACCCATTTCAACCGGAGGGACGTTCTGCGGAACGTCCCTCCCTGACAGATAGATATGGAATTTCGCGGTAAAAGATCGTGGAGCGGACTATGTTCACATTAGATGACGACATTATGCGTCAATTGCGCGCGACCTTCAAGGTCGAAGCAGCAGAACACATCCAGGCGATGAACCGCGTTCTTCTGGCGCTGGAACAGAATCCAGAAGGCGAAGAGCGTGCGGGTTTGCTGGAAGAGATCTTTCGCGAAGCGCATTCGCTCAAAGGCGCGGCGGGTGCCGCCGACCTGGGTGAAGTCGAAAGGACGGCGCATCGCTTGGAAAATGTGTTTGGCGCCGCCCGCACGGGCAAACTCAACCTCTCGCGCGATGTCTGCGATGTCCTCTATCGCGGCATTGACGCGGTGAGCGCGGTCGCCGAGGCCGCGCTCGAAGAACAACCGCACGAGATTGATCTGCCAAGTTTGTACGCGAGCCTGGATGCGCTGGAGCAAGGTCGCGTGGTGTCTCCTGTCAAAGCAGCGGACGCGCTGCCGATGGATCCGTCTCGCCCAGCCAATGTTTCGGCGAGCGAGCCGCTGGCAAATCCGGCTGCGCCGCCCGCTCCTGTCTCCGCTCAATCTCAAGCCCCTGCCGCGCCGGTCCCGGTAGCGGTGAGCGCCGCGCCTCCCGCACCAGCCGAGGTAAATGTCGCCATCCGCGGAATTGATTCAGATCCCAGATCCAAGGCGTACAAAGGGGAGGACCGTCGCAAGAACTCGGGTCTCGCTTCGGTGAATGAAGAAACCATCCGCGTCGGCACAGGCAAAATTGATACGTTGATGGCGCAGGCAGGCGAACTTTTGGTCGCCGGTCTCAAGATTGACCAGCACTTGACCGAAATCGGCGAACTGGGACACGCGATCGAAGAGTGGAACCGCGAGTGGCTCAAAGTCCGCTCCGCCCACAGCGATTTGCTGCATGCCAATTCGCACGACGACCTGCGCCCGTTGCTCAAGCTGCTCGAACAAAGCCAGGAGCGTATCCGGACGTTGGCGACGCAGGTCGGCGAACTGCAGCGCGGCTTTTCGCGCAACGCGCTGCACCTCTCGCGCGTGACGAACGACTTGGGCGAAGGCGTGATGAGAGTGCGGATGTTGCCGGTCGCCACTGTCTTTGACGCGTTCCCGCGTCTCGTGCGCGATCTCTCGCGCGAGACCGGCAAAGAAGTCGAATTGATCACGGAGGGCGCAGAGACTGAACTGGACCGCAAGGTCTTGGAAGAAATCAAAGACCCCCTGATTCACATCCTGCGCAATTGCGTGGACCACGGCATCGAAAAACCGGAAGAACGCCTCCAAGCCGGCAAGCCGCGCCAAGGTACGTTGACCGTCAAGGCATTTCAGAAAGGGAACAATATCGTCATCGAGGTAGCGGACGACGGCGCGGGCATCAACCGCGACAAAGTCAAACAGGCGGCGCTGAACAATGGACTGATCTCCGCCGACGACGCGCAGACCCTCAGCGATGACGAAGCCCTGCGCTTGATTTTCACGCCCGGACTGAGCACCTGCACGGTGGTCACCGGAACTTCGGGCCGGGGTGTAGGCATGGATGTCGTCCGCAAGAATGTCGAAGCGCTGCAAGGTCAGGTAGATGTCGTCTCTGCTTTGGGCAAAGGGACGACGATGACTTTGACCTTGCCGTTGACGTTGGCGACGACGCAAGAACTGCTCGTCCAAGTCGGCGATCAGACGTACGGCATTCCTATCTCCGCGGTCGAACGGATCGAACGGGTGATGCCCAAAGACATTGCGCCGGTGCTGGGGCGGCAGGCGATCGTCGTGGATGGCGAGCCCGTCTCGTTGGTGCGCCTGTCCGCTGTGTTGGAGCGCCCCGGTTCCGAACTGAAGGCGGACAGCGACAGCAGGGTGCCCGTTGTGATTCTCCAGGCGATCAAAAAGCGCGTCGCGTTCCAGGTGGATGCCGTCGTGGGGCAACAAGAGACCGTCGTCAAGAGTCTCGGCAAACAACTCTCACGCGTCCGCAACGCCGCTGGCGTGACGATCCTGGGTTCGGGCAAAGTCATTATGACTTTGAATCCTGTGGATTTGATGAAGTCCGCGCGCGGCGCGGATAACAAGACCGCGCCCACGCAAAAAGCGCACGTTGGCGGCAATGGCAATGGCAAAGGTCCTGTCAAGCAAGAGACGAAACAGCGCACGCTGCTCGTGGTGGATGATTCTTTGAGCACGCGGACGCTGGAAAAGAATATCTTGGAAACGGCGGGCTATCGTGTCGTGACCGCGGCGGATGGTCTGGAGGCATGGAACCTCCTGAACTCGAATGGCGGCTGCGACTTGATCGTTTCCGACGTCATGATGCCGCGCATGTCGGGCTTTGAATTAACCGCCGCGGTGAAAAAGGATGTCAAGTTGAAAAAGATCCCGGTCGTCCTCGTCACATCGCTCGACTCGCGCGCGGACAAGGAACGCGGCATCGAAGTGGGCGCAGATGCCTACATCGTCAAAGGCAATTTCGATCAGAGCAACTTGCTGCAGACCGTTGCGCAACTCATTTGAGTTTGGAAGTTGGAGATTGGAAATTGGAGGTTGGAAGTTGGATACCGATAACGTGATTCTAACCTCCAACCTCCAAAATCCAAAATCCATCCACATAACCGAGGGAGTCTGTGATTCGAGTACTCATCGTTGACGATTCGACGGTCATCCGTCAGAGCACCCGGTTCATTTTGCAGAGCGACCCCGAGATCCAAGTCGTCGGGGAAGCCAGCAACGGCGCAGACGCGATCGCGCAAGTGGAACGCCTGTGCCCGGATGTCGTCACTATGGACCTGACCATGCCCAAGATGGGCGGGCTGGACGCGATCCGCGAGATTATGGCGGCGCATCCCGTTCCGATCGTGGTTGTCACCACGCTTGATCTCGAACGTGAGCTGGGCATCGCCGCGCAGGCGACCCGGCTCGGCGCGGTGTCCATTTTGAATCGCCCCGCCGGATTGGCGACGCAAGGGTGCCAGCAATTCGCCCACAAACTGATCGAGCAAGTGAAATTGATGAGCGCGGTCCGCGTCATTCGCCAGGTCAGAGGAAGCGCACATAGCAGCCCGCTTCCTCCGGTCGCCCCTTCCAGGGTTGAACTCGCGCAGAAAACTGAGATTATTGCGATTGGCTCTTCGACCGGCGGGCCTGCGGCCCTGCACAAAATCCTGAGCGCACTGCCGGAAAATCTGCCGGTTCCGGTTGTGATCGTTCAACATATTTCGTTTGGTTTTGTGGAAGGCTTGGCGTCGTGGTTGAACGACGCCTCTCGGCTCCAAGTCAAAGTAGGTCATGCCGGCGCAAAGATCGCGCCGGGCCACGCCTTTATCGCGCCAGATGACCGGCACATGCTCATTGACCAATTTGGGCATATCACATTGAGTCCCGCTGCGCCAGTCAGCGGACATCGTCCCTCGGTGACGCCGTTGTTTGAGTCGGTCGCCCGCGCATTTGGGCGCGCCGCCATTGGCGTGATTCTCACCGGGATGGGATCCGACGGCGCAACAGGAATGAAAACGCTGCATGACGCCGGCGCGCTCACGCTCGCGCAAGACGAAGCCAGCTGTGTCGTCTTTGGGATGCCGAAAGAGGCAATTACTCTGGGCGCGGTGCGGCGCGTCGAGCCGCTCGCAAACATCGCGCGCATATTGCAGGAACTTGTGCTCGCCTAGGTGACGTATGACTAGAACCAGCCTATCTCCGGAGAAGGTCGAAATGGAAACAAACAATGCAATTCGCGTCTTGATCGTTGACGATTCGATGACCGCGCGCGAAGCAATCGCCGCGATCCTCACGAGCGATCCACTGGTTTACATCCTCGGGCAAGCCGCCGATGGCGCGGAAGGCGTGACGCTCGCGGCGGAACTCAAACCGGATGTCATCACGATGGACATTACCATGCCCAACCTGAACGGCTACGAGGCGACCAGACAGATCATGGCGGAGAATCCGACGCCCATCGTCGTTGTGACCAGCGTAACGCGGGAAGAGATGGTGCATCAGGGTTTGAACCTCCTGCTGGCAGGCGCGCTCGAAATCGTCCAAAAGCCCGGCAATCTCACCGCACAAAATCGAGAAGCGATCCAAGAGGAATTGCTCGCCAAGGTCAAAGCAGTTGCGCGGATCAAATACCCGCCGGTCAATCAGGCAATCGGTAATCGGAATCAGTTAGCGGCAACCAATGGCTCAGCAAATCACCCGATTGACCGATTGCCCGAAGATGCGATAAAGCAGTAAGCGAGAAACGCCTATGCCCAAGAAGATCTTACTCGTCGAAGATAGCCGGACCGAAGCCCTGCGCACGCGGTTGATTCTGGAACGCGCGGGCTATCAGATCACAACCGCCGCGAATGGTAAAGAGGGATTGATCAAAGCGGCGGAAGAAAAGCCGGACGCGATCCTGCTCGATACCTTGATGCCGCAGATGGGGGGCTTTGAGGTGTGCGGGCGGCTCCGGCTCGATCCCAAGACCCTTGATATTCCGGTCATCATCCTCGCCGCGGAAGATGAACGCGCGAACATGCCTTCGGGCGATGCCCAGAACTGCATCTTGCCAAAACCCTTAGATCCGACGCGGCTGGTGAACCGCATCCACGAACTCACCAACGGGAACGGTCACACCCCAGGAGATGTTCAGGCGGAATTGCGCCGCGCGCAACGCCAGGTCGAAGAAGCCAAGAAAAGCCGCACCGATTTCTTGGCGAACATGAGCCACGAACTGCGGACACCGCTGCACGAGATCATGGGGATGACGGATCTGCTGCTGGGCACTGAACTGACGAGCGAGCAGCAGGGGTTTATCAACACGACCCGCACATCGTCGAATGCGCTCTTGAGCCTGATCAACGACGTGATCGAATTCTCCGAACTCGAGGCGGGGCAACTCACGCTGGAACAGAAAGAGTTCGATCTGGCGGAGCCGCTTGAACGCACGATCGAAATTGCTACCCCCTATGCAACCGACAAGGGGCTTGACTTGTCCACGAACATCGCGCCGCAGATTCCCAAACGCCTGATCGGCGATGCGAACCGCGTACGCCAAGTCTTGTCGAATCTGGTCACAAATGGCATCAAATTCACCGAGCGCGGCGCCATTCTCGTCCGCGTGGACGCCGAGATGCAGCGCGACCATGAAGTGGAATTGCACTTTCGCGTCAAGGATACCGGCATCGGTATTCCAGAAGATCGCCACGAAATCATTTTTGAACCGTTCCAGCAGGCGGACGCCTCAGCGACACGCCGGTACGGCGGCATGGGTATGGGGCTCGCGCTGGCCAAACCACTCGTCAAGTTGATGAGCGGGAAAATTTGGGTGGAGAGCCAGGTGGGACAGGGCAGCACCTTCCATTTCACCGCCACGTTCAAACGCGTTCAAAGCGCTGCCCGCGCGGCAGTGGCGGCGCCCGCCAGCGCGCCGGTCCAGCACTTGGAGATCTTGCTCGCGGAAGATAGTCCGACGAACCAACTGATCGCCGTAGCGAACCTCAAGAAAGCCGGGCACCTGGTGACTGTGGCGAACAATGGGCGCATCGCCGTGCAGACCTTTGAAGAGCGCGGACGGCGCGGCCATCGCTCGTTCTTCGATCTAATCTTGATGGATGTGGCGATGCCGGAGATGGATGGACTGGAAGCGACCAAGGCAATTCGCGAGAAGGAAAAATCACTCGGCGGACATACGCCGATCATCGCGATGACCGCTTTTACGACGAAGGAATATCGCGACAAGTGCGCGGCGGCGGGAATGGACGCGTATGTCTCCAAGCCAGTCCGCATTGACGAATTGACCAAAGCGTTCGAGCCATTCTTGACACCCGCCAGCGCAGAACCTGAACCCGCCGCGGTGGCGCCCGTCGCTCTGCAAGAGGCGCTCGAAATCGTAGGCGGCGATGTGGATTTACTGAAAAGCGCAGTGGCGTTATCCTTGAATGAACTGAGCAGTCAATTTGCGGACTTGCAGCAAGCGCTCGCGCAGCAAAACGCAAAGACCGTGGAAGCGAAAGCGCACCGGTTAAAAGGAATCATGGGCAACCTCGGCGCGCTTGCCGCGCGCGAGGTTGCGCAGCGCCTCGAAACGATGGGCGAACAGGGAAACCTCACCGGCGGCGCGGCGGCGGCGCAAGAACTCGACCGCGAGATGGCGCGAGTGGTTGGCTTTTTCTCCGATCCGGGCTGGGAAGCGCGCGCGCGCGCGAGCCAAGGAGCAAGCAATGGGTAAAGCACGCGTGCTCTGCATAGATGATGACATTGCGCAGTTGACCGTGATGGCAGGCATTCTCAAGAATGACGGCTATGAAGTTGACACCGCCAAGAATGGCACGGACGGCTTGAAAAAAGCGCACGATTGGCAGCCGGGGCTGATCATCCTGGATATTATGATGCCTGGCATGGACGGCTACGAAGTGTGCCGCCACCTGAAAAAGGATGAGGTCACCCAGAATATCGCCGTGCTGATGCTGACGGCAAAGGGCGGCGTAGAGGAAAAGGTTGATCACGCCTACGAATTCGCAGGCAAAGTCAAGGATCGGTTAAAGGGATTCGATTCCGGCGCAATGGAATTCTTGACCAAGCCGGTCAAAGCCAAAGATCTGCTGCAACGGGTCAAAGCCGTGCTGTGGGCATCCGGATTTCCTGTATGACTATCAAGACCCGAAGGACATTCTTTGTCCTTCGGGTCTTGAAATACGGGGGCGAACCGCCTTAATCGCGTAGGTGTACGGATAGACGCCCACGCGCAGATACCATAAAATTAGAAGGACAGCGGTCCAACATAACCATTTGCCTTGCCTTGTCGCCACAGCGGGTGCCTTGCGGTTCGTTCACCCTGCCTGCGCCGCGCACGCTGTCGGAACGAACGATCGGATACTCCCATGCCAGTCAAAGCCAAGAAAATACTGGTCATTGAAAACGATCCTCAATTGATCGAACTCATCAAGTACCCTCTGCAGGAAGAAGGGTACACTGTCGTGTCTGCCCTCGACGGTCCGGATGGATTGACCAAGTCGCGCCGTGAGCAGCCCACGCTCGTGATGGTGGATTTCAAACTGCCCACGATCAAGGGGAACGAGGTCTGCAAGAGCATTCGCAAAGATCCCGCGACGAGCCACGAGCGCATCATCATGATCGCCGATGAGAGCCAGTTGGAACAGTTGGAGATCGGTCCCGGTTCGAGCATTGACGACTTTTTGATCAAGCCGTTCAATCCGGTCGAGTTGATCACCAAGATCAAGCCGCTGATGACCACCGACGATGAGGCGTCAGCCAAACTTATCTCGACCGGAAACAGCGACCTGGACAACAAAATGGGCGGCGGCGTCCCGGTCGGCTCCCTTACGCTGATCGAAGGGGATTCCGGCGCAGGCAAGTCCGTCCTGTCGCAGCAAATGATGTATGGATGCCTCATGGATGGATACCGGCTGTCGCTTTTCACCAGTGAGAACTCGGTGAAAAGTCTGGTCAAGCAGATGCGCAGTTTGAATATGGACATTTTGGATTATCTGCTGCTGGACAAACTCCGCATCTTTCCGCTCGAAACCTCGCGGCTCGGTAAAGACGCGCCGCCCGAGATCATGAAAGCGATGCGCCGTGAAAAAGGGCGCGAGATGATCTTCATTGACTCGCTCACTTCGTCCGTTCCCGCATCCTCCGACCGCGAAGTGCTGGGTTTTTTCGAAGAAGGCAAACGCTTGTGCAGCGATGGTTCGACGGTCATCGTCATCATTCACTCGCACGGCTTGACGCGCGAACTGCTGACGCGCATTCGCTCGCTGTGCGACGCGCATCTCCAACTGCGCACCGAAGAAGTCGGCAACAAACTGGTCAAAACACTGGAAGTGACCAAGGTGCGCGGGGCGGAGCAAACGACCGGCAACATCGTCAGTTTTGAAGTGGAGCCGGGCTGGGGCATTCGGGTCATCCCGATCAATAAAGTGAAAGGGTAGGTCGAATGGCGACTTTTCGACTCCCTTTTGCCAGTGAGAAAGCGTCAGGCAATCTCAGTCCTGAAGCGCGGGCAAAGGTGCGCGCGCGCCTGGCGCCGAAACTGCAGGACGCCTGCAACGAAAACGCGTCGCTCTTCGACTATGTGTGCCGGCTGCCGCTGGATGAGATTGGGGTGCCGGATTTCTACACCAAAATCACCCGCGATCAACAGTACCTGGAGCGCCGCAATCTCATTTATCCAATCGAAGGCGGTCTCTACGTTCACGTCTATCCGAACGACAAAGCGGAACGTGATATTTACATTCCAATCGAACCCCACTTGACGGTTGACCTGAGCGAAGTGATTCCTCAAGTGGAAACCAAATTACTCGATTTCGTCGAAAAGATCGGGGCGCAGGAAACCGACGAGGGGAAACGCGTCGAATTGCTCAAAGGGATTGACGCGAGCGTCAGCGCCAACGGCGCGACGAACAAGATTCACGTCTCGCCGCGCGAGATGGACGCGCTCAAGTACATCCTCACGCGCGACAAGGTGGGATTCGGACCTCTTGCGCCGATGCTGCTCGACAAACACATCGAGGACATTTCGTGCAGTGGAGTGGGTCCGATCTTCATCGAGCACAAGGTTTTCAAATCCATCGAAGCGGCGATTACTTTTCCGACGGAGGACGAGCTCGATCAATTCGTGATCTGGATGGGCGAATGGATCAAACGCCCCGTCACCGTGCGCAACCCCATCGTGGACGCGACGCTGCCCGACGGCTCACGCATCAACATCGTCTACGGGACCGACGTGTCCAAACGCGGCAGCAACTTTACCATCCGTAAATTCGCCGGGGTTCCGACCAGCGTGATGGAGTTGATTGACTTTGGCACGCTGGACTATCTGATGGCGTCGTATCTCTCCTTTGTGCTGGAAGAAGGGCTGAATCTATTCGTGGTTGGTGCAACGGCTTCAGGCAAGACGACGACGATGAATGCGATCACAACCTTCATCCGCCCGGACAAAAAAATCGTCAGCATCGAGGACACGCCGGAACTCCAGGTGCCGCACAAGAACTGGATTCGCGAAACGACGCGCGGTTCGTCCAAAGAGAGCACCGGCTCGGAGGTCGGCATGTTCGATCTGCTGAAAGCCGCCCTGCGGCAGCGCCCCGACCGCATCATCATCGGCGAGATTCGCGGCGAGGAAGGCGCGATTGCCTTCCAAGCCATGCAGACCGGTCACGGCGTTATGTCCACCTTCCACGCGGCTTCGGTCGAAAGATTAGTGCAGCGTCTGTCGGGCACGCCGATCAATATTCCCAAGACGTACATTGACAATCTGGATTGCGTGCTGATCCAGCAGGCGGTCAAAGTGCCGGGCAAGGGGATGGCGCGCCGCGTCACGAGCATCAACGAAATCGTCGGGTATGATCCGGCGTCGGAGAGTTTTTCCTTTGTGGAATCGTTTCGCTGGAATCCCGCGACCGATACATTCGAGTTTCCCGGATTTATGAACAGTTTCATTCTGGAAGAGAAGATTTCGCCGCGGCGCGGCATTCCACCGTTCAAGCGCAAGGTGATTTACACGGAACTCAAACGCCGCGCCAAGATCTTCCAGCGGCTCCACCAGGAAAGGAAACTAAAGGATTTCTATGAAGTCTTCGCCATCCTCGCCGAAGCGCAGCGTCAAAAACTACTTTGAAGAGATCACGAGTTTCGATCTCTTTTATCAGTTGACCTACATGACCGCCACGGCGGCGGCGGGTATTTCGCGCGCGCGCACGTTCCAGTTGGCGCGCGAATTGCCCTGTCCGCCCGCGCAGTACTTTCGGAGTATCCACCAAGTCGCAGAGAACCTGCGGTACAATTATCCCGACGCCGTCCGGCTGGTCGGCGAGCAAGCTAAATCGCAAAACACCAAGATGTTTCTACTCCGGCTGTCGGACGCGCTCCGGTCAGGCGAACCCCTGCCGGGTTTCTTGAAACGTGAAGCCGAAGTGCAAGGCGACCATTACCAAAACGATTACCTCAAGGGATTGGAGAGCATGAAAAAGTGGACCGACGCATACGCCGCCGTCGCCGTGTCCGCCTCGCTGATCGTGATCATCAACATGGTGATGACGATGATCTACAGTGTCAGTCCGGTGTTGATGGCGGCAATGATCTTTGTGTCGGTTGCCTCCTCGTTCGCCGTGGCGTGGCTGATCCTTCGCGCGTCGCCGCAGGAAACCAAGTTCGTGCCGCTGGCGCGCGGTTCCAAAATGCAGCAACTCTCCCGCCGGCTCTTCCTTTGGTTGGTTCCGGCATGCCTCGCCGTGTGCGCCGTGCTTGCCGCCGCGGGCTTGGACAAGGGCTGGCTGTTGATCCTGGCGGCGCTGTTTCTCGCACCGGTTGGGTATATCAGCTCGCAGGCGGATCAACAAACCACCGCAAAGGATACCGAGATCAGTTCCTTCTTGCGCTCGCTGGGCGGCAGCGCCACCTCGCGCGGCACCACGCTCAAAGAGGCGCTGGCAAGCATGAAACGCGATTCGTTTCCGGCGCTCCAGCCAGATATCCGTATGCTGGATTTGCGGCTCAAATCGTTTGGCAAGCCCGGATTGTGCTGGAAGATCTTTGGTTTGGAGAGCGGCAGTAAACTTGCCGAACAAGCGGTCGGCATTTTTTATGAAGCGATCAATCTGGGCGGCGATCCCGAGCGCGCCGGTAATCTGACGAGTGTGTTCGCCATGAAGACCGCCATGCTGCGCGCGCAGCGCATCGGCGTCGCCTCGAGTTTCTCCTGGCTGACGATTGCGATGCACGTCGTGATGACGGGGCTGATGATCTTTCTGATCGGCGTCTTGGAGCAGTTTGGCGTCAAGTTGGAGGAAGCGATGGCTTCGATGGGCAGCAGCACGCAAGTATTGGGCACCATGGGGCTGCAGAATATGTTTTCCTTCAGCGCCAGTCAAGTGCATTTTCTCTATGGGCTGACGGTCGGGCTGATCATTCTTCTTTCGCTCATCAATGCCTTTGCGATTGTCGCCAGCGAGGGCGCGCATTTGATCAAGATCACTTTTTACCTTGCCATCCTGCTGTTGCTCTCCGGCATCTGTTTCCTGACGGTGCCTTCAATGGTCAGGTTCGTGATGTGAGGCGTTATGGCGCTCAACCCAGTCCTTCCAAACCAATTCGATCTTGCAGCGCAGTCAGCCGTCGGTTCGAAACCGACGGCTAGTGCGGATTTGAGCGGTTTGCCCGCGCCAGACGGAGGAATGCCCAGGGCAAACGCAGCGCATCTGTTTGCCGAACTCGCGCGGCGATTGCGCCTCACTTAACGGCGGCGCATCCTTTTCGCCGCGGGGTTCGCGCTCATCGGCGCGGTGATCTTGCTGAGCGCGCTCGCTTTGGGGGAAACCTCGGCACAACAACCGTCCATGAGTCCAGCCGCCGAGAGATACTGGCGCAACCTAGACGTGGCGCAGGTTCAAAAAGATATGAAGGGATGGAACCGCGAGGATCTTGCGCGGCTCTTCATCACGGTCCGGCAACAAACCACCGACCCCGAGACGCGCAAGCAGATCAACTCCTTGGGACGAACCTTACGCCTGCCCGGTTTTGAATCCTCATCCTCTTTGTTCTCCCTGCTGTTCAATCAACCCGTCTTTGTGCTGGGCATCTTTTTGTCCATCGGAATCTGGGGCGCGGCAGTGGTGGCTAGTATTGCGCCTTATGTGCGCTGGCAACGCGCGCCCGCGCCGGCGCCCACTCTGCCACCGCTCACGGCAACCGAACAACCCGCCGAAGCCATTCTGGAAGAACTCTTGCCCGAGCTCACGCTCGAAACAGCGCCCGACACGCCGGAGAAAAAAGAGGAGGAAAAGAAACCCGAAGAACAACCGGCGAACGAACAGAACGAAGAAGCCAGTTCGGGCTTGGGTGACTTGGCGAGTCTCTTCGAAGAAGAAGATACTGCGATCACCGCGCTGGAACAGTTCTGCAAGAACCTGGCGGATATCGTGATTGACGATTTGGCAGCCAAAGCGAAAGGTTTGGTGCGCGATCTGCGCGCATTCGTCGCGCAGAGCCCCCTGCCCCCCAAGCCGGCATAATAGCGAGCGACCCGATGATTCTTTGGTGTGCAGTTGCCGGTCTGGTGGTTGGGAGTTGGCTGAACTGGCTTGCCGATTATTTGCCGCGTTTTTCCGCTGATCACTCTGCGCGGCACCGATTCGCGTCCGCGCCTCGTCCCAAGTTCACGTTCGCGCTGGCAAGTCTCCTCGCGGCGAGGGTCTTACACAAAAACCCAGCAGGGGAGCAGGGGCGCAGGGGAGCAGGGGATGCTTCGGCTATCGCTCAGCAGAGGAGCGGAAAGGAGACACTGCGACGCCCCAGCGCAGTATCTCCACTCAATCTTGCCATCGAGTTGTTGATGGCATTCCTTTTCACCGCCGCGTGGGTGCGCTTTGGTTGGTCGCCGAACTTGCTCCTCCTGGCATCCCTCGATTCGTTCTTTGTGCTGATCGCGCTGATTGACTACAAGTATCGTCTGATCCTGAATGTGCTGATTTTTCCGGCGCTAGCGGCGACGCTTGGATTCGCCGTGCTGACTACATGGCTCGCCCCCTTTGCCGCGCCGGGGATGTTTCGTCTGCCAGCGATGCTGGTGGGGGGCGCGTTCGGCTTGGCGATTTTCTGGTTCGCCGCGTGGATTCGCCCGGGCACGCTGGGCTTTGGGGATGTCAAATTGGCTGCGCTCATCGGTTTAGTGTTGGGATTCCCCTATGCCGTATGGGCGCTGTTGATTGGCGTTCTCGCGGGTGGTGTCGCCGTGATTGTCCTGGTGCTCACCCGTCAAGCGGACTTACAGGCCCGTATCCCCTACGCTCCATTTTTGTGTCTGGGCGCGGTGAGCGCGTTTGGATTTGCGCCTCTGTTGACAATTATCTAGTGTAGGGGTATCATAACGCGCAATGACCCTGCAACAGAGCGCGCCAGAAATTCCCCCAATACCTGGGCGCGGCGCTTCTGGCGGTGTGCCCGGCATACCTGCCCCACCGCCGCCGCGCAGCATTCCGCGCGTCGTGATGATCCTCTGGCTGGTCGTGATCGGCATGGCGGTCTTTTTTCTGCCGCTCTATCTGGTCGCGCTGACGATTCGCGAAGACGCCAAGACTATGGAGACCGAGATTGCGTCTATCCGCGTCTCGCTCACGAATGTGCCCACGCCCCCGCCGGAAATCGCCAATCAGATGACGCCGCTGGCACAGGCACAGCGGCAAATCGTCCAACTCTATCAAATCTATCCGACCCTCGCCGCGCCGCATGCCGACTTGGCTGCGGTGATGACGGCGATCAACAACTACAGCCCGTATGAGATCATGCTGACCGAAGTGACGCTGGCTGCGGAGCGCAACCGGATGACGCTCATGGGTCGCGCCTCGCGCGACGAGGTTGTGCTTACCTACGTCCACAACCTGGAACAGAGCGGCTTGTTTACCCGCGTGACCCTGCAGTCCGCCCAGGTCATCGCGACGATAACGCCAACCTTGACCCTGACGCCAACGGCGACGGCTCTGCCGACTGCCTCCCCGACGATTGCAATTCCGACGATCACGCTGGCACCCACGATCACGCCCATTCCCTCGACGAACACACCGCCGCCCACGGCGACCAGCACGCCCACGTTGACCCCATCGGCGACTCCCACGGTCACCCCCACCGGAACCGCGACCTCCACGAGTACTCCCTCGATGACGCCCGACCTGCGCGATGTCTACGAACCGGACGATCCGGATCCCAAGCCGATTGCAGTTGGGGAAACGCAGCAGCACAATTTTTTCCCTGGGGGGGACATGGACAATATCTTCTTCCCAGCCAAGGCACAGCGTTATTACCAGGTGCTTACGTCTGAACTGGCGCTCGGCGTTGATACGGTCGTGACAGTCACCCTCAATGGTAACGTGCTGGCTTACAATGACGATTATGCCCCCGGGACAGGCAATTTTGCTTCTGCGGTTTGTTTCCAGTCGCCGCAAGATGGTTCTGCGGTGGCAAAGATCACCAACAAGGGAGGATTCTACGCACCGGACAAGACATACAAGGTCAAAGTGAGCGAAATCTCGGGGTTGAACACGCCGCCTTGCCCAAGCGTGACGTCAACTCCGGCGGCGATGCAGATGCCGCGACTTGCGTTGATCAGCGCGCCCCCATTTGGTTCACCCCTAGGAGAGCAGGGCAGCAGAGGAGCAGGGGATGCTTCGGCTATCGCTCAGCAGAGGAGCGGAAAGGAAATGGCAAGCCAGAACGCTATGGCGAGCCGCGCAATTCGCGCCTACATCCTGGACCGGGCGAATCCGCGCGCGCGATTCGCTCCCATGCCGTACCGGTTCGCGATCACATTGGATCTCAAGGCGATGACCCCATGAGAGACCGGTTGAGTCAGTTCTTTGCCCGCCTCAAAGAGTTCCTCCAGACCAATCTGTACACTATATTGGCGTTGGTCTTTGTGGTGGTTCTCACGGCTGCCTATGTCATCTTTTACGTTTCTGCGATTGACCCGGGGCTTACCACCCGGAACCAATTGGAAATTCAGTTGGACGACGCCCGAAAGCAACTGTTGGCTGCCCGAAGCATTCAGCAAGAGCCGCCGGAGAGCCTGCAGACCCGCGTGGCTGATGCACGCGCGACGGTGTCGTCTGCGCAAAATGCCTTTCTGACCGGGGATCAAAGCACGCGGACAATTGATCTGCTGTACCAATACGCGCGCGCGAGCGGCATTACGATCATCGAGTTGCAGGTGCCTCCAACGCCAACGCCCCTGCCGACAGCCACCTGGACGCCCACCCGCCTCCCCACACCACTGCCCACGGCGACCTCATTGACAGACA
>Ga0233422_10000691_pt1 | contig 16137 bp, 26 predicted proteins | sample Watercolumn_Mata_2_FD_182724 | JGI IMG/M metagenome (GOLD analysis project Ga0233422, IMG submission 182724) | Freshwater microbial communities from Lake Matano, South Sulawesi, Indonesia - Watercolumn_Matano_2014_110_MG | ecosystem: Environmental > Aquatic > Freshwater > Lake | place...
CTTCCGCAAACTCCGCCATTTGATAAAGTTGCCATGCAATTGCCAAACTCATTACCAAGTCGTCGTGCATTCCCGCCTCCGCTTGTGCTTTGATTGTTGCCGTACCTCTTACTACCACGAAGGAGTACATTTCTTCTATGGTGGGTTTGTCGTAAATTCTTAATAACTTATTATCTATTGCCTCCTTTAATTGAGAGAGCATGGCGGGGCGGGTGGCAGAATTAGTATCCCAGCCATACCTGACCCCTTCCGGCGGGTTCTCTCTCCCCACCGACGGCATCTTAAATACCGTGAATTTAGCCATTCGGTTCATCGAAGCTAATCTATCCATTTCAAACACCCCGCCCGCATTTCTTTCATAGGCAACCACGGGCTTAGTTCCAGTTTTGTCGTATATTTTCTCTAAAACAGGGTATATAGAGTTAGTCATATCGGTAGCAATGGTTTTACTGTGGTACACGAGGGGTACGTCTATCTTAGTCTTGCTTAAAAACTGAACAGCGCAATAATCCCCAAGTCCGCTTGAGGTGTCAGCCGCCACCACAAGCTGCTCATTATTCTCTATTGGCCGGTATTGTCTAAATGAACTCATACCTTACTTGCTCCTTTACATTGTCTAAGTACCATTTCAAAGATGCGGGATTAAAATACTGCTCCCCGCTGGCAAGAAATGCCTCGGTGGGATTTTCGGGGTATTCCTGCTGATACAATTCTCTTAGTTCTTTTCTTTTCCTCTCCAGAAACTCTTGATTGTAGAAAGCACTTGCCGGATAGAACAATGGCTTAAAAGGCCTTTCACCCAGCGTACATTCGTCCCAGAAGGTCTTGCCATAGTTGTAGCCATTGGCGGTGGTTTCAAAAATAATCCTTCCTGTGGGAACTACAGCCTGCAACGCACCTGCTAGCAATTTCTGAAAATGTTGGTAAAAAAAACATTCCGAAAGGTGGAGATTGGTAATCGTTTTCGATCTTCCAAACTCGGTATTTTCGGCCGTACCAATCGTATAGCGTGAGTTGGTGGCTTCGTTAAAGAGTTCGTATTTGGAATTATACTTCAAGGGAACTTTAACTTCCGTGATTTCTTCATAGCTTCTAAGAAAAAACTTAACTCTGTCTAATAACTCTTGGGCATTGTCAGCGTTGTCGGCGACAATGACGTTGCGTTGGTTATCTTTCAAAAGGAAGTCAGCGGTAAAAATCCCGAGAATCAGGGAAGAAAACCCCTGTTGCCTCGCTTTCAAAACCAAGTCGTTGCCGGTATAGTCAACTAATAAGTATTTACTTTGGATTGGGTTTAAGACGAAGGGTACCACCTCCGCCTCTTTGTTGACAATCCTAAACCGGTCTTCAAGGAACCGCTTATAATTTATATTCTTCTCGGTCATGGGACAGCACTTTATTAAAGTTTATTTGGATTGCGGTATTAGTATTGTCCTTAAATACTCTCTTTTCCAACCACCACTTAGCACTCTCTATATTTTTGTCTTTGATTATATTGTCAACAACCACATTTTTGGCCACAATATCGGCATAATGTTGGGCGGCATCCATTCTCTGCACAAACTTTTCATCCCTCTCCCGCCTAGAATAGTACGTCCTTTCGGCTATTCCTGCATAAGCACAAGCCTCTGCGTTAGTACCACCTATCTTGAAGATGCTTTCTAATTTTACTTCTGTATCAGGTGTAATACTTTCAGGTCTTCCTACTTTTGATAAAGTTTTCATAGCGTTTTCTTATAACATCACAATAGTGAGGGTCTATTTCCATCATATAACAAATACGGTTGGTTTGTTCACAGGCGATAAGGGTTGAACCAGAACCACCGAAGAGGTCTAAAATAATCATTTCTGGTTTTGAATAATTATTAATGAAGAAAGAACACACCTGAATGGGTTTCATCGTAGGATGCAATCTCTTATTACTATCTTGTCCACTCATTCCCAAAACACCAACCCACTTATAACGAATAATCTGACGTTTGTGTTTGTTTTTTGACCAACACAATTCAAATGTATTACCAATAATTACGTCTGTTTCTTCGCTTCGCTTATCCCACACAAACCACGATCCATCTTTACCAAAATTAGGAAGTGTATCGTTATAATAATCAGCTCCCCACAGAAACACTTCCTCTGCAAAATCAATTAAAAATGAAGCATTAAAAGGTTTGTCGTCTCCAACTACTTTATTCCACTTTCTGCCTATCAAGATAGGCAAATCGGGATTTTCTTTTCGTAATTTGGCCGAGCCTTTAATCTTTGAGTAATCTGTATCCAAATCCATCCCATACGGCGGATCAGTAAATACCATATCTGCTTTCTTCCCATCCATTAACTTCTCTACATCTCCTGTCTTGGTACTATCGCCACACATCAACCTATGCCTTCCTAACTGATATACCTTACCTAGTTTACTATCTGGTTCACCTTCTTCTACTTCGGGTACTTCGTCTTCTTCTATTTCTTTGAATTGATCCATAAAATCAACCAAACTTTCTGGGGTATCTAGGTGAACCGCATAATCGTCTAGTTTCAGTTCAGGGTATTCCTCAATTAAACTTAACAAGCCTTCTTTCTCAGTCTTGCCGGCGTTATCGTTATCTTTTAGTGCGATATCCAGCATTTCCCTTTCATTTTCGGTTGGGATTACAGACACTTCTACTTCTTCGGCCCCTAGCTCTCTCAATGCCCTTAACCTCATGTTTCCCCCGATTACTATTCCATCTTTGTTTATCAAAAGAGGCTTAAACAGAAACTTGCCGTATCTATCCCTGTTCGTTTGAAGTTGTCTCTTTAACCTTGCAAATCCTTTTTGGTCAATCGTTCTGGGGTTCTTGTCCCATTCGTAGAGCCTATCTATTTTCCAGACATTTTCGGGCATTTCACCGCATTATATCACAAAGCCTTATTTCCCCCTTAGCAACAAAATTGCTTCTAGGTTTCCAAAGACTATCCACATCACGCCGGTAATCAGCGTCCAGTCAACATTCTCACTCGGAGAGTAGACCGAACAAAGAAACGGGATCCAAGAACTAAGGAATATGATAGCAATGAGTTTTTTCATCTTATTTCACCTCCTAACTTGTATAGAGTAGGACATGGTTAACTAGTTCTCTGGTTTCCTTTCTAGTTCGTCTATTGGCGTTCCGTCTGACATAGCATAAACATTGGGCGGGATTCCCCCGATAAATTGTCTAAGATAAATGGGGCATTGTTTGGTGTGTCCATATCTTCTTCCGCAATACTCACAAATTGTTTTGTATTCATTCATATCTTTAGAGTAGGACATAGTTAGTCAGTTAAAGTTCTCTTTCTTTCTAGGGATTAGTTATTTCCTTAACTCCCTAAATGCAAATTGTCTGTTGGATAAATCAACTCAAACCACTCCTTAATTTCCTCTTGGCTTTCCAAGTCTCTTTTAAGGTTAGCCTCTTTACTAGGATGGTTGGGATTGTCATGTTCCTTTCCGTCCCCTTCGGCCTGTTGGTCTTTGATTATTTCAGGTGGCATTTAACTTCCCCTTCTACTCGTTCGTATATCTTGTTGCGGGCAAGGTGGTCTAGTATCCTCACCCTCAACCGGACACTCCTCTACTTTTTTGATATAAGTGTTTTTGTATTCATCGGGTACATCAAACTGACACTCCCCGTCTTTGTAATACGGACATTTCTCGTGTTCCATGTAGTTGTACTCACCCCCCAAAGAGGCGTTGTGCTTGCTTTGCTTAACATAGAGTTATTATAGACCATTATTTTTCCTCTTTATACTTAACTTTCAATCCTCAATTTGGCATATTTCTTTTTGGTCAAGCCCCACGCCTGAGCCTGTGCAAAATCAGCGTCTTTCTTTTTCCCAACTTTGGGCCTAACTCCCTCTATATAAACCCTGCCAGTTGAGCTATCTTTGAATTTAAGGTAATAGGTTGGTTTAGAAAAGACATTTTCTATTAAGTAAAGCTCGTTCCCCCGCTTGCTCTTATTTAATAAATAAGCCTCTTTAAGTAACTTTTCAACTCCAACCACTTTTAAGGCGGCCATTCTTTGCTCGGTGTTTTCTAAAGAAAGGATAGTTTTAATTTTGACTTTTGGATTAACCACCTTTTGCCATAAGTCCTTTTCAAATTTAACCCCATGAAGCCAGTAGGTCTTTCTATCAGCGAAGTTTAAGGCATGGGTTTTAGTTGAGTGTAATTTCTTTTGCTCATTCACTTTAATCTTCGGGAATGGAAAAATATACATTGTCTTTTTAGATAGCCATATATAAGCATTACCAGCTTCACAAATTTTGGCTAGGGCGTCTATTTTCTTTTTATTTCTTTTGATTACTTTTAATTGTGGGTAAAACTCTCTGATAAAAATAGGCCAGACATTTTCGTAGTATTCCAAAATATTATACCACTCCAACCCCGGCTCCGACCCCAACTCTGACCTCAGATCCAACCACAGCTCCAACCCCGGCTCCGACCCCAACTCTGACCTCAGCTCCGACCTCAGCTCTGACCACAGCTCCGACCTCAGCTCCGATCCCAGCTCTGACCACAGCTCCGACCTCAGCTCTGACCACAGCTCCGACCTCAGCTCTGACCACAGCTCCGACCTCAGCTCTGACCACCACTCCGAAAATTTAGTTATTACCACCACCTTTCTTTTTCTTGACAAAACACTATTTAATTCTCTTGCCCCATTAATCAGTTTAGTTTTATTTACTCCACCGGTAAGATAGGAAAATTGTTTTCTTAAAAAGGCGAGGCGATTTTCTTTAGTGTTTTCCATATCAATCTTGAATTGTTTTTAGTTCCTCGTCTATCGGGTCGTACTCGGATTTTCTAATCACGACATAATTTCCTTTAGTAAAAGTTATCGGAGCGTGTTCGTCGTGAACCAGTCTGGCCTTTCCAGTAAGAGTAAATTTAGCTTTATTACCATAGATAGTTGATCTGGCCTCGCAGACAAGAAAGTGGGCATGGCCAGTTATTTCCCCCCTCTCAATCACCAGCTTTTTCATTGGCTCACCTTCCGATAATTCATCGGTTCTAAGAAAGAGTAAGTCTCCTTGGCGGGCGTAGATTCTTTTCATAGCTTTTCCCATTTTACAAAGAACCCCTATTTCTCCCAATTTATTCTATAATTTTTCATTTTTCCCTCGATTTTTTGACTAGATTGATCCAATCCTCTATCTTCATAACCGCCAAAATAGGCCGGTAGTTGCTTGTAATCATAAGCACCGGATCCTTAAACGGCTTTCTTTGGCTTTCCGCCTGTTCCCAGAAATCCCATATCTTAACTTTTTCCTGATTCTTACATTCTAAAGCAAATTCCAAGTCGGTGTAAATATCGCTTTTCCACGCCCATTGTGCGCCGCTTTGGAAACTTCTTTTAGCCTTTACGTCAAGACCGCTTTGTCTCAACAATTCGGCTACCTTTCTTTCTAATCTACCGCCCTTTTGTCGTCTACCTGCTGGTTTAATCATAATGAACGCCCACAAGTCCAACGCACAAATGTTTTATTGTCGTTTAAGTACATTCTATAAGAGTAATCGGTTGAGCAAACAACGTCTTTAGCGCACTCATCGGTTATCGGGTGGTAATGATTGTTTATTTGCCAATATCCTCTATCTACACCCACACCCCCCCATTTACGATTGTCATTAACCGCTTCCGGGTCAAGATTCCTATTCTCACACTTTAACACTTTCAAGGCTTTATCAGCGTCCTCACCAAACTTAAATCGTGTGTACCCCACAATATCAGTAGGAATGGGAGTTGGCGTTGGCACCTCGACTACTTGAGTGCTAATCGGTTCGTCCACCGAGGCATGAGCTACGTCATAACCGACAACTGCCGTCGTTATCATTATTGCTAGGATAAATTCAAGCATATTTTTCCAATCTTTTCTTTCGTTTAAGATAATCAATATAGTGATTTACCGCCATTCTTATAAAAGCACTCCTCTCCATATAGGAGTTAGACGCCCAAGCGTCCAGTTCTTTCAATAGTCTTTCGTCTAGGCTAATAGCTACTTTCTTTATCATGCTTTGTAATCCTCCATGGTTTCTTTTTTCACAACTGTCTTGTAAACTTCAAGCTCGTACCTGTAGTTGATAGTGTTTACTGACTTTCTCATATTACAACTCAAACAAAGAGGTTGGATATTTTCAATTAAATTAGAACCCCCTCGCTTGATTGGAATAATATGATCTTCGGTAAGTTGAATTTCCGGCTCTTGCCTTTTACAACAAAGACACATATTTCTATAAAAAGATTTAAGTAAAAGCCACTCCTCTAGCGTATGTTTACCCATCGCACCCTTACGTTTTGCCTTTTGATTGCGAGAATTGGCGAGAACGCTGGCATAATGGTTTTGATAATACTGCCGCCTCATGTTTAAAACTTTATTTCTGTTTTTTTGATACCATACTTTATTAAGCATACTAATTCTATTTTTCTTTTTAGCTTTATATATCAAGTCGTATTCTGCCTTATGTTTTCTATAACAACCAAGGCTACAATATCTAGCCTGAGCACTAGCCATAAAAAAATTACCACATTGTTTACAAACCAATTTACAAATCGGTCGGTTCCTCTTGTTTAGTTTCATATCGCTCAAAATTTCTCCAGAAATATCCGCCCACCTTATATTGTCCAAGTTTGCTTCTCGCGTCGCACTTTGGACACTTGTAATTTATATAAACATTTCCCTCTTTATCTTTGTTACTCGTTAAATAAAGCCCCTCGGTGTTGCCGCAAATACACTTGCGCCGGGGGTTTCCCAATACAATCGCCTTAGACAAGGTGTCCATTTCTTTAGCATCGTCAATCTCAATCCTTATATTGTTTGATAAATCCACAATCGCCTTCATGATTTTCCACCTCTTTTCTTAAAACCTTTTTGCGCTATTCTCAAAACAAACCTCACAAAAGCAAACGCGTACACCTTGTTCAAATTCTGATAGTTGTTAATTCCTTTCACCACCGGATCAATTATAGAAAACTCTTTCTTTACCTCGTCGTATGCAAAAGTTTTATACTTAAGTTGTTTAATTACCATATCCTACCTTTTTAACTATTTCCCGGTTTTGAAATTCCCAAAGTTTCTTGGCACATAAAAATTCTTCAAAGTAATCTTCACTTTCCGCAAACTTATACTTACCGCTTTCTTGTAAAAGTAAGACACCGCCTCGCGTAACCCCGCTCATACGCTTATAAGCACTTATCTGAAGGTGAGCTTCATCGTAAATATCTTTACCGGTTTTAACGTCAATCACCCAAGTATCACCGTTATTCTTAGTGATTAAATCCAAAGTCCCGGCAATTTTGTTGGTTTCGTCAAAAAAGGTTTTCTCATGCTCGACAACGGTCATTTTGTAGTCCTTGATCCAATTATAGAAGGCTTGTGCGTAACCTTTGTACGGTTCTGGCACGTCTATTACCGCGCCTTCCTTTTGATAGGCTTCGACAATACTATGGATTGTCGCACCCCGGGCTTTGGCGGCTTCCGAGGTTTCGCTAGGTACGTGCATGGCTTCACTCTCCGAAAGGGTCGGGTCTTTGGCCATAGCGTAATAAACTTCCTTGCCGAACCACCAACGAAGGGCCGGCTTGTCTAATACCTTTAAGACCGTAGTTACCGAAACGTAAGGCTTATTCTCTTTCCAATAAAACCCGGCGCGCTTGCCGTCGCGTTTATCATTCTCATTTAACTTTAGTTGTCTATCCATATTAGTTGCTCCACGTATCACCGCACCCCGGACAAGTCCACGTTTCTTGCCAATTACGCGCCATTTCGTACTGGAGTGGAGACCCGCATTCGGGGCAAATTCCTTTTTCGTCTATGCTTTCGGAATCAATAAAGACCTTGAGGAGCTGGTCTCCTGGGGTTATCGGGGGGAGATTACGGCTATTTAATTTCATATGCCTTATGGTAACACCCATGGAATACCTTGTCAAGTACCAAAATAGCCTCAAGTTTCAAAGATTTCTTGGGCAATTTCGACAATGTCGCGCTTTTCCGGCGTTTTTTCTGGTTCTAAAAAGGCTTTACGATAATGAAGTAAAACCTTTTGAATATAGGCTTTATTTCCGGTAAGGATAGCTTTTTTAACAAACTCTTTAGCTTCTTCTCGGTTCATATGATTGCCGGTTGTTAGATAGTGAACCCACCCTACTAGGAGGGTTAGACTTGTTTTTTAACCGATATTTGTTTTTACTAAACGGGTTTCTCTTTTCGTTGAGTATCACCGTAATAGCGGTTTAACGTACAAATATAAACGTTGGCTTGCCGTACTGTTGAGTAGCTCGCCCCCTTGCTTTCCGCCTCGGTTTCACCGCTTCCCGTTGCGTCTATTGGGCGGACATGCCTGCTAGGTCAATACTTTTTGTAAATCATAGCCTCACACGTTATCTAAGTTTCCCTTGGCTATATAAATTAGTTTTCCTAACTTAAGTGGTAAAAAAACGTTCAAAGTTAGCCCATAACCCTTCGGTGAAATATTACTATTATGTATCAGTTCCTTTATGTTATTAAACAAATAATTTTTGATTGTTTCCATATCGAACATGTAGATCTTATTTGGATTTTTGCCTTTGTTATCAAAAAAAGAATAAATCAGCTTATCGGCTTTTGTTTGGTATATCCACCCTAGATCACCAGTCTTTAGATCTTCGATTAACTCTACAAGAACATCATCATATTCCCCCCTCCTCGCTTTTTCTTCTACTTTAACTAACTCTCCTTTAACTTTGAGTATACGATCCCAGTCATCAAATACTCTCGCTGGAGCTTCTTGGATTATTTCATAACCCAAATATTCATAGTACATACCCATAACGGCATTAGTGTTTTTATCAAAGTCGTTCATACTTCATTACCCCACACATCCCACCCATCATGAACCTCTCTGGCAAATAGCTCTATCCTTTTGGCATTAGGAAATAGTTTTTCAATTATTTCTCTAAACTCATTAGGCTTCTGGGAGTGTTTACTAGTTTTTTCAATAACCTGAACGGAGTCAATACTTTGTATCGTCTTACCATCGCAGGTTGGCCCGCAAGTCCCCTTTCCCGCAATAACCAAAATCTCATGTCTTACTGAAGAATAGTGTCCCATAACTGGTTTTACCTTGTCCCAAACGAGATTTGTTTTATATTCGAACCCCCAGGCATCTAAAACATCGTTTACCCAGTTAAATTTGGGTGCAGTGGTCCACAAAAAAAGAACACAATCATTATGGGAAATCTCTCGGACTTTCTTCCCGAACTGTTTTAATTCTTCCAAATCCATAACAGGGTAATTATTCTCTGGGCTTCTTGTGGAACCTTGTGTTAAATCAACATCATATTTCCAAGGTGGGTCAGCATATATTACTTGATATTTCCCTTCTGGTAGAGGGATTTCTTGAACCCTTGGTTGAGGCAAATACCTTGTTATCAGTTTATTCCAGCTTATATTCTTACCCTCCGGTATTTTTCCTATCTCAGGGTACTTATCATAAGCCTGAAGTGCATAATAAATGGTTCTATCGGCAATATTTAAGTTCCGTGCAAGGTCTTGCACAAAAGTCTTGTTGCCTTTGGCGTGTTCTTGGGCTAATTTGTCTTCTCTTATTCGTTTTCCTAAGTTCCAATACCCCTCAACCAACGCCCACCTTGAAGTAAAAATAGCCTCGGTGATTATCGCCTTACACTCATCAACTAGCGCAGCGTACCAGTCTTGTGTTATAATAGAAGTGTTAGTCATAACTAACCCAATTTTACCGCTTGGCAACCATTTGTCAAGCGGTTTTTGGTGGGAGGTGAGGCTCAAACATCTAAAGAACCCCACCTCCCAAAAAATAATCGAGTCTATTCCCCAAAAATAGGCAAAACGACAAGATTACCTATTTTCATAGTTGTCCTTTTCAGAATCCTTGTCAAGAGGTATTATTTACAACCAAACAATTACCGAAGCTCTAGTCAGCTCTTCCTTTTCCATTCATTAACTCGATAGCCTCCTCTATCGGTCTTGCCTCAAAATAATGTCTATCTGTTCTACACATCAAAGCAACCCCCATCTGTTGCCCCCGTTTGGCTATTCCGTGAAGCCTAGCGTACCTGTCGTAAGTTTTGGCTGTTCCCGGCCGGATATAAAGCACTTTTTTACCATCAACTATTTCCTCCATAAATCCCCAAATATGCTCATGCCCGACAATAAAAATGTCTGCGGTTGGGAATTCGTTGTCCCTTAAATTCACGCAAGTATTAAAAATGTTTTTCTTGGATTTTCCCCAATAAGTGTGGCTCATGGCCACTTTATACTCTTGGTCGCCAGCTTTCAAATGAAGTAACCCCATCCCCGGGAAAACAGGAGCTTTGATATTCTCGGCAAACATAAATTCGGGGTGAACCCCTGCACTAGAAAACATCCACTCTGGGTGGTTCCCAATAACGCAGGCCGCCAGCTTATTCCCTAACTCTCTAGCCAAGTCTTTAACTGTAAAAGCCTGAATATAGGGGGGAACGACATCTTCGTAAGCCAAACCTCCCCAAACTCCGTTGTTAAACGTATCCCCGTCATCTATTAAGTAAGAATTGGGGGTAGTTAAAACTTTATCTACCAAGTCCTTAATGAGCTTATGGTCTGACTGATAAGTTCCTATATGAGCATCCGAAAAAACCAAGCCGACTGTCCAAGGAATATCTGGCCGGTCTATCTTTACCCGATACTCCCCTTCTTCTTGACAAATATCGGCCTCTCTGATTAGTTTGGTTACTGATTCAATTCCATCAAAGACTCTCCGCCAGCCTAAATGGATTCGTGAAGTCGGTGTTTCAATAATGTTTTCTTCTGGGGTATCAGGGATAAAAGGGGAATCTACTTTTTTAGTTGTACCGATTGAGTCAATGATAATTTCACGGCTCATACTACCAACATCCGATTATAGGCTCACTTGGCTTTCTCGAAATTTCCCGTAACTTCTTCCGGCAACCCGCCAACCTTGCTTTGTCGTCATTTTCGATTAACTCTTTAATTTTCCCCCACATCTCCTCACAAACACTATCTACGCATAAACCTTCATCCTTCAACCTCTGAAGTTGGGCAAGCTGGTTTATTAAACATTCTTTAGCGTCATAAATTATTTCAGCCATACTTTTTTAACTCGTACAAAAGCAAAAGGTAAAGCACTAAAAGAACTAAGCTAATAATAATCAGAACAGCCGAAAGTAACCCCATTAAATAGGTAAAACTTTTGCAAAAATACTCTTTTCGTCCCAGCCGAACCACTTGTCAAACAAATCTCTCGCCCATTTACCTAAAGCGACGATAAAGGCGGTGCCGAAAGTAATAGCCAACAATTTAACCGCCTCTTTGGGATCAGATAAGTCTAGTTTAAGAGCCATTATTGCTACCAAGCCGGCAGAAATGCCAGCCCTTACACCTCGATAAAGGATTTTCGCCCATTCTGGAAACTCTTTTTTAGCCATGTTCGTCACCCCCTTCTTAAAACACGATTAACTAATATCTTCCAAAGCGACAAAGTATCTAAGTCCTCTACAGACATCGTCCTACACCTCACCAAATCGCTTCTAAGGGTCTTTACTTGGTTTTGCCATACCTCCACATCTTTTTGCAAATCTTCAATGGTTTTTGCCTCTCCATCCGCCTTAAGTTGCGCTTGGCTCTTTTCCCAATTCGCCGTATCTCTCTCACTTCTTGCCTGATTAAGTTGTCCGACCAAATCCGCGTTATCTTTTTCTTGAGTTGATAAATCCGTCCGAAGGGTATTGTTTTCCAAAGAGAGTTCCGCCACCCTTTCATTAAGAGATTGAACTTTATCCTCAAGGTCTTTAATTCTGTCCTCTGGGCTATTGTAAGCTGGGAGCGGGCCAAAGTATGCCACAATCTTAAAAATGTATCTTGAAGGATCGCCATACCTTGCGTTAAAGAAGATTTCAGTTCCGTCAATCGGGTCGTTGCAGATATACGCCCCATCTTCAGCCTTGCCGACAATCGTGATCCAATGCTGTTCAACTTTCGCTGTATGGTAATCATAGTCAACCTTAACTATTACTGGCCTTTTGCTCGCAAGTATCGCATCTATTTTATCAAGCGGGGCGGGGGTAGTCGAGCAGTCAATATAATTATCCCAATCCACTTTCAGGTCTGGGTACACGTCTGAAATCCCACCATAGACAAGCAATGCTCCGTTCTGAAACCCTTTAACTCGTATAAGGTCAGTATTTAGTTTTTGGGGGTCGGTGTCTTTGCCGAAGTAGGTACAAAGGGAAGCGGCACAACACAATAAACAACCGTCAGACTTAATTGTACAAGTCGTGGAAGTGCCTAACTTGACTGAAGCCCAAGCTGGGTCTTTTTGACTAAAACTATTTATATTTGTTAATTTCATATTTTAGTTTTTTGTTTTCTTTTTTCAATATCTCGATGATTTGTTGCATTTTTGTATAAACTAAATGCTCGGTTGGTGTAACAATCATAAGGTTGTCTATTCTATTATCGCTTGGATTCCCGTTGATATGATGAACAATCTCCCAACCTTTTAATGGTCTTCCGAGATTTTGTTCTAAAATATGGCGATGTTCCCATATGTTCCCCTTTCCTACCACATAGACTTTTTTATATTTTGAACTTTTGGTACTTTTAGTCTTTCCATTGTTCCGTTCATAAAAGCACACCTGAGAACAATATTGTCTCCTTCTTGAACCAGATCTTGTCCTAACAACAAATTCTTTTTTACAACTCAAACAAGTTTTTTTCTCGCGATATCCTGACCCGCGCCGAGGAATAAAGGCACATATTCTAGAACAAAAATAGGCCTTTTTTCCTTTCCCCCGAGGCGTTGGGAAAAACTTCTTTCCACAGGTCAAACATTCCAATAACTTCCTTTTAGAAATCCTATATTCGCCATAACACTTTTTAGAACAAAATACAAAAGGCTTGTTCCCGATTTTATAAAAACCTTTTTTACACCACTTACACGTATAGTACGACATTGATTGTATTATACTTTAAATTATGTTATTGTGCAACTTTTTTTACAGCCAACTTCATAAGTTGTATTTTACTCCGTTATTTCAAACTTTTCCGTATTATGCCTAATGGTGATTACCCGAATAGGATTGACCTTATACTGGTAGATATTTTGGATTTCATACTCACCGGGGGAAAGTTCGTCTGGAATCTTGACGGAGATAGTAGCAGTACCACAACCCTTCTTTGCACCACTCGTAATCGGATTGGTGTAAAAAAGCACTCCATTAGAAAAAATGCGGGTTATGGTAGAGGCAATATCCATATACTTACAATAGTCTGAAGTGAACCTAATTACATCACCCCGCCTGACGACCTTATTCTCTACTTTGAACTCCGAACCTTTGATTTCAATTACCTTATAAGGATAAACCAACCAAAAAGTGACTACCCCTAGCGCAATCAGGGAAATTGCCAAAAGTACGGATGAAATCCAGTAAAGACGTCTTTGCATCATAGTATTTTGCTAACAACTATCCCTAAAATCACCGCCCCGATATTGACTGCGGTCAAAACGTTAATCTTGGTGGTAATCCGTTCCATCTTCTGCTCAAGGTGTGGGAGGTGGTTTTCCATGATCGCACTTAGCTTGGTGTCAAGCCTGTCGTAGTTCTTTTCTAGCTGGGCTACTCGGTATTCTAAGGTGTTGTTTTTGGTCATATGATTATTACCCCCAAAGAGGGGTAGGTATATGTAACCACAAGTTTTGGTTTGTTAGAAGCATTATCCCCTGAGTTAAAATCCAATTGGTTCCTTAAGTTCCCCTGCCAAGTAGGAGGTGTTCCAGTTCTATCAAAAGAAAAACGGGAACCGAATTTAGTGACACTAGTTAAACTTATACTGGCAATTCCCGTCGCGTTAAGGGTAAAATCGTTATAGGCACTTTGGCTAACAGAACTCATGTTTATATCTGACGCTTGCTGGGTCGTTCCAACCTGTGCGTAGTCAGCATTGGCAATATCTGTATTCGAAGCTGGGGTAGATTGGACTAGACAAAATGCCCCCCCGAAAGTATTGATAAAGGTTGTAGTTTGGTAAAAACTGCAAGTGGCACTAGAAACAATGGCAGAATCCCCTAAAGAGGAAGTGTCAAATAAAACAATAAGCCTATGCACCCGCGCCCAAGTGTCAGAAGTATTATCCGATAAGAAAAAATAGTCTAGGGTGGAGGCAGAAGTTACGGCAACGGTTCCCGCCCCTGCAATGATAGTTGCCCACGATTCTGCTGATCCAACCCTGCCCGCGTATCCATCTACACTCGTACTTTCAGGGTGTGCGTCGGGGTAAAATGTCCCCGAATCTAAAAAGATTAAGGGAAGTTTACCTGCTAAAAGTCTGGTTTCTCCCATAAAGTGAGGAATTACTAAATGGCTTCTTTCCCGATCAAATTTATAATTGTCCGAGGCAATATCCATCATGGTCAATACCTCGGCAAATTTACCTACGAAGGGGGAGCGGGGAAAGAAAGTTGCCCTGAAAGTCTTTTTATCCAGTTGTTCGTGAAAACTGTCGGGAGTTATCTTGACAATCGGATACTCTGCTTTTCCCCCAAAACAGGAGATAAAATCCCTACCATAAGAAGTATTTGCAAAAGCTACTAGCTCCCGTTGGAATTTCTTAAAAAGTGGTCGGAGTTTATATTCCATATCATGCCGGTAATTCAAACCTTAGTTGTACAATCAGTCCTTTAGCGGCAGTTGTGCTGATGGCATCGACATCTATCGCTATCCTGTCTGCGGTAGCTACGTCATCGTAAGAAGTATTTATTACAGCCGGAGTCGCGGCGGTGCTGGTGTCAACTTCGGTACTATCTATTGTAATTTTCGTGGAGAGCATATCCTGCGAGTCGGTAACGTTTCTGATTTGAATGTCAGTCGTTCCCGTTGTACCGGCCGTATAGACGCAGGCCGCCACTCCGGTTAAGTTCATTCCGTTTAATTCCTCTGGAACTCTGAAAAGAGCCTTACCATCTCCCGTCGCTGTATTCGTACCGGGGGCAAAAACGGGAATTTCAATTATCGTCGGTTTCCTGAATTTACCCGTCCCTTTCATTTTAAGGTCAAATCCTATATTCGTATCTCCACCGCTTGCCGTAACGGTTGGACTGTTTCCTGTGGCCGCGTTAGCAAGAGTTATTTCGTTGACTGCGGAGGCTGTCGCTGTTTGTTTAATCCACTCGTTGCCATTGGCGTCAGTTAGATTTTTATGTTGACCCGACTGATCGTGGTCAACCAAAATACCGTCAATAATATCGTTATATCCGTCAGCGGTTATCAACATCTCAACCACCGCGCCCGCCGAGTGAGCTTGCGCTGTACCCTCGACTCCTCTCGTAACAGAAGTAAGATTAGACCCCGAAACCACTCCAACCACCGTTTCTTCGAGAGTGGGAGTTTTCGTGCCATTGGAATCAACTCGGTCTATAACTAACTCAATCCCCGTGTCGGTAGGAAGGTTCGTTGTAGAAGCTAAAGGAACTGTCGTAACAACAGCGTCAGCTACCCCGCCGGCACCAATCTGGCCAACCCATTTCCGAGCCACTTTTTTGTATTTGTCTGTTGCGCTTGCGGCCATATTATTTCATAAAAAAAGACGCCCAACTAAAGGCGTCTAACCAAGCACTCGTCTTGGCAAAAACAGTTTATTTTACAACCTCTTAACATATTTGTCAATTAAGTCGTCCAACTTGACGGCAACCTTCTTGGAATAAGCGTTCCTTTAGACTGTAAAGAAAGAATCGTAAAGTCGGTATCTGCTGTAGTTGTGGTAACTTTGAACTGCAAAGCGTAAATCTTAGCCCTTTTCTTAATCGCCTTTTTGGTCGTAGATTGGGAATAAACCGAAGGTGAGTCCAATAAGTAAATCGCCCAACTTCCCGCACCTCCTCTTACGCTGGCTTGGGTTTCACTTCCGTAACACTCCCCGGCCAAATCAGTCCCGACACCGGTATTCGCACCGAAATTGGTAATTGTTTTCGTTCCCAAAGTCGCAAAACTATCGTCTTTCCTTACCCCCAATACTGAAAAGTTGATTGACCCCCTCGGCCTACCTAGTTCAACAATACTTTCTTTCAGATTAAGAATATCGGTTTTCCTTTCCGATACAGGAATAAGC
>Ga0233422_10000692_pt1 | contig 16118 bp, 17 predicted proteins | sample Watercolumn_Mata_2_FD_182724 | JGI IMG/M metagenome (GOLD analysis project Ga0233422, IMG submission 182724) | Freshwater microbial communities from Lake Matano, South Sulawesi, Indonesia - Watercolumn_Matano_2014_110_MG | ecosystem: Environmental > Aquatic > Freshwater > Lake | place...
ACTTGGTCTGTTTCAGGATTTTAAGGATCTTGAACAGCTACGCGCAATTTATTTCCAACTTTAAAGAAAGGAATAATCCGAGCCTTTCGAGCAAGCTCAATCTCTACAACTTTCAAAAAATCAGGATTAAGAGGAGTTTTCCCGATATTTACATAAGGAAGACCCAAATCATGAGCTCTCTTAAGTACAGATTTTTCTTGGAATTCTCTATTGATTTGATTAAGTCCGCCACCTGATCCAGCAGATTCCATTTCAACCGTTGGTTGAGAAGTTTGTTCAGCTGGAGCTTCAGTTGGAATTTGAAAAGATCCACTATTTGAAGATCCGTTTTGATTCTGATTTTGGGAAGCGTTGTCTTCTGCCATAAAACTCATAGAAAAATATCTATGTATTATAGCAGAAAAGTGCCATAAATAAAAGACCAATAAGCCTTAGCCTAGGATCAATTTAGCCAACTTTTTTAACCGCCTCTTCAATGGCTTTTGCACTTTCTTCATCGATTCCATCAACAGAAGCCAAATCTTTCGCGGTCAACCCCTTAATTTGTTCAACTAAAGTAAGATTAGCTTTAGATAGTTTTTCGATTAATTCAGGCGCAATTCCAAGGTCTTTTACGTCTTTTACTTCAGGTTTTACGACGGCATTTGCTGCTTTATAAGCATCACTACCCTCATATTCACTGATATCAAGAACGTCGATTTCCCAGTCGGTTAAAATAGAAGCCAGGCGAACATTTTGACCTTGTTTACCAATTGCTAGAGGTCTTTGATCAGGTTGTACATAAACTTTTGCTCTTTTTTCGTTTTCGAAAAGCTTAATAACAGCTGATTTTGCGGGAGCAAGAGCGGTTTTAATAAAGTCCTCCATATTTGCAGAGAATTGAATGATATCAATACGTTCTCCATTCAACTCATCCATAATATTTTGAACACGAACACCTTTTTGTCCGACACAAGAACCGATTGGATCAATTTTTTCATCTGTAGAAGCCACTGCCACTTTTGAGCGAACTCCGGCTTCTCTTGCAATAGCCTTAATCTGAACGACTCCTGATTTTATTTCAGGGATTTCAAGTTCAAGCAACTTCTTAACAAGATTGGCGTGTGTCCTAGAAATAAGTAATTGTGGACCTTTTGTAGTCTTGATAACTTTGTCCAAATACAACTTAAGTCTTTGTCCTGAGTAGTATTTTTCTCCAGGGATTTGTTGATCATAAGGCAAATTAGTAGTTGTCTTATTATCCAAGTTTACATAAACATTTGTGCCATCAACACGATGAATAATGGCATTTACCAACTCGTTTTCACGATCTTTAAATGTTTCGTACATTACATCTCTTTCAGCTTCTTGAACTCTTTGAATGATAACTTGTTTTGCAGCTTGTGCGGCAATTCTTCCATAATTCATAGGAGTAACATCCATACGAATTTCATCACCAACTTAAGCCTTCTTGTCATATTTTTGAGCCTCTTTTAAAGAAATTTCCAGGAATTCATCCTCCACTTTCTCAACAACGGTTTTTACAACATACACAGTCGCCATCCCGGAATTTTCATCCAGATCGATATCAACATTTTCCTCTTTATTTCCCCAATCTTTACGATAAGCAGCTCTCAAGGCAGCTTTTATTGCCTCAATAACCTTATCCTTTGGGATATTTTTTTCGTCGCACAACTGATTAATTGCAGCAAAAAATTGTGATTGCATATAAAATTTATTAAAAGATACAAAAACAGGAATCTTTAAATAAAAGATCCATGTCTAGTTGCGATTATACTGACTTTGAAAGGCTTTGTAAATAATTTCTTTATTAAACCCTTTTGAGGCCAAAAAGCGGTAAATCCTAGCTATTTCTTTTTGAGAAAGTTCTACTTCGAAGTTAAATCGTCGTTTTTGAAGCAATTCTTTAGCCATCTCTAATTCATCCACATCCGTGTCATTTAAAGTGCTATTAGCAAGATCTTCATCAATACCTTTAGATTTTAATTCTCTTTTTAGTAAAAATTTTCCCCGAGGATTAAAGCGAATTCTATCGGATACATAATCTTTAGCGTATTTATTGTCATTGAGATAATCTAGTTCCTTCAGTCTATCAATGACTTTTTTAGAAGCATTCTCATCTTTTAGTTCGTGTTTATTTAAAAACTGCTGCAGCTTCTTTTGTATTTCCAAACAGGTATACCTTTTCTTGGAAATCAACCAAATAGCATACTGCAGCAGTCTTTCATAATCGCTTAGATTCTCGTTAAGCATTTTCTACAGGTAATTTTTCTATCACCTTTTCAATTTCAGCTACATTACCAGAAGCATAAGATCTGATATCTTTTTCAATCGCTTTCAAAATTTTATTATTCTCAAGTAAGAACATCTTGGCGTTTTCTCTGCCTTGTCCAAGTTTAGTTTCTTTGTAAGTATAGAAAGCTCCGGATTTGCGAGCGATATTGTACTTTGTAGCCAAATCAAGCAGATCTCCTTCTGTAGAAATACCTTTATTGTACATTATGTCGAATTCAGCAGTCTTGAAAGGAGGAGCAATCTTATTCTTCACAATTTTTACTCTCACCTTTGTCCCAATAGCCTCTTTTTCCATAGAAGACGCATCTTCTATCTTTCCAGCACCTCTAATATCCATTCTGACAGATGCATAGAACTTTAGAGCCTGTCCTCCGGTAGTAGTCTCCGGATTACCAAACATTATTCCAATCTTCATACGCAACTGGTTCAAAAAGATCACGGTAGTCTTAGATTTTGAAACTACAGCCGTAAGTTTCCTGAGAGCCTGACTCATCAGTCTGGCCTGTAATCCCATGTGAGAATCACCCATGTCTCCATCAATTTCAGCGCGTGGAGTAAGTGCAGCAACGGAATCCACAACAATCACATCAATAGCGTTACTTCTCACCAAAGTCTCTAGAATTTCTAAAGCTTGCTCTCCACTATCTGGTTGAGACAAAAGTAATTCATCAACTTTTACTCCAATTCTTTTTGCATATTCTGGATCTAAAGCATGCTCAGCATCCACGAACGCTCCCACCCCACCTAGTTTTTGAGCCTCTGCAATAACGTGCAAACTCAAAGTTGTTTTACCACTACTCTCTGGTCCGAAAATCTCAATGATTCTGCCCCTAGGAATACCACCACCGAGAGCAATATCCAAAGAAACCGATCCGGTAGGAATAGTCTCAATAGGAACTCTATTGGCTTCCCCCATTTTCATAATAGAACCCTTACCAAAGTTTTTTTCGATCTGGGCCATCGCTAAGGCTATCGCCTTTTCTTTTTCAGTCTGCTCTTTCATAGAAATGACATTAAAAAATATTCTGTCCCCAATATAGGTGAGTAAGCACTCACCGTCAAGACTATTTTTTAATAATCTTGAATTTCCTCAAAAACAAGCCCACTCTACCACCCAAATATTAAATATTTCTAAAAAATTTCTAAATTATTTCTGAACTACAGCTGTCTCAACCGGAGCTGCGACTGCAGGTGCTTGCTCAGGCTCATCTTGCACATGGAAGAAACTATAAATACTCTTTTTTGTCCCAAAGGCCACATTCTTTGTGCCACATTTTTTACATTTATAAACATACTTCTTTCCAAAACGTTCTGTATCTACGATCTTTTCGCAATCTTTACAATAAAACACTATACTGCCATTACTCATTTGATGAATTGTTAATATCTTTTGTGTCTAAAGTTTCTTCTTCCAAAAAGCTGTTAATTGATTTTTGCATTTCAAAAGGAGAGCTTTCAACGGTTTTTTGAGGCTCAGCTACTCTCGGAGCAATATCACTTTGGACGCGATCATTAATATCAATCAAAGGCTTGAGAGTCCCTTCTTCTTCAAAATTAATATCACGTTTTTTAATTGCCAAAACACTTCCTAAAATCACAAATCCAACTCCTAGCATCGACATCATCATTCCGAATCCAATAGTTTTTTCAGTTAGATTGATCCCAAATTTTGGATGGAAATACACAGAGGTAGTCAAAATAATCATTAAAATCGAAAGTCCAGCACCGGCAATATGAATATATCCTTCTTGCATCGGCAATTTCAAACCGCGTTTTTCCAAAAGTTTAGCCATAATAAGACCAAAAGAAACAAGTCCACTTACCAAAACGATTAATCCAGCCAAATAAAGAGGCCCCGTAATTCCTAAAAAAGTATCTCCGGTTCGGAATTTATCTAAGTCTTTATACCACGGCAAAAACGAACCAATCACAACTAAAAAACCTCCTATCAAAACAAGTTTTTCTTTGAAAGGAAGCCTTTTTAATCTACTTTTAAAAGTTTCCATATGCGTATTGTTACATCGCCTAAAGCATAACTCAAAACCGCAGATTGTAAAGCTAACTCAAGCCCGATCAGGTTGCGGTTTAAAAATCCTATTTTATGGTAGGAGGAACAAGCTCTTTGCCTGTATCGTGCCAAGAAGTTTCCAGCCAGCTAAACTCTGTTACAAGATACTCTTTTATTGGCGGCAAATAACGTTTTTCTAATTTCCAATATTCATGATTCCAATCAAAATACAAATATCTTCGAACACGTGAATCATCCCCTTTCATCTCCAATATCGATTTGCCAACAAAATTACCATTTATTCCAAGAGCTCTAAAAATAGTAATAGGAATATCAATTAATGAAACCGGAGCATCAGATATTTTTAAATTACCCTTAGCTTCAAAAGCTTTTACCAGAATCAAAGGAATTGCCCTTTCGCGGTCATATGTCGGAATTTTATTAGCATTAACCAACCCTTTTTTATAAAGGCCAAGATTTATGTCAGTTCCAAAGCCATGATCGCCAATAATAACAATCATCGAATTATCATAAACCTCAAGTTTTTTCAGATTTTCAATTAACAATTTCATAGCTTTTAACATCGCCATTCCCTGTTTTTTTACATTTGATCTATTGGTGTCCATTTCTTTAATTCGAAAATTTTCATCAATCGTTAGGGGAACATGTAGGCCTATCAAATGGAAAAATTTAAAAGTTTTAACTTCATCTTCAAAATCAACAACTGTAGTTTTATTTTTCACTCCGTCAACAAATTCTAAAAACTGATCTGTAACACTTTTTTCAGTTTGTTTTTTGGTAAACCTATTATAAACAAATCGTTTCGCGAAATGTGGAACTATTTTGAAAACATCGGCAGTCATAAAACGCATAAACTCAGTAGAGTTTATTAAAAGATCATTTCTTTTAACGAAATTTGAAGCGATACTTTCATCATAAAATACGGTGTTTTTAATAGCGAAAAGATCAACTTCATATCCATTTCCCTTAAGTAATTTCGGCAAAGAATTACCAAGATACGCTTCCTTTATAAATTCCTGCATAGGGATTTTATTCTCATAATATTGCCCAGTCATAATAGATGGAACCGCAGGATAGGTGGTAGGGAATGCCGATAAAGAATTTCTATAATAAGTAAATCCATCAAAGACATTTTTATAAGAAGGCTCATCATTTATCAATTCTTGGAAAACATCAGTCTGGAAAGCATCCAGAATAATTACAATTACATTTTTGTCTTTTGAAAAATTATATTTCTGATCTTCCAAAATTGTATAACTTTTAAAACTAGGCTCGGAAGGAGCGGAATTAACTGTAATTACCAAGAAAATTGTTTGTATTAAAATAAAAGCAATACTGATAGTTTTGGCATTCTTATACAATAATTTAGATTTAAAAAATGCCAGAATAAATCCGGAAACCCACATCACACTGTCCAAATATCCATAGATTTTTTTTGCATCCCAATCAATTTCGTTTCCATCTAGCATCCCGTAATCCCAAGGTAAAATATTCGCTTGTAACCAAACAAGTCCTCCTAATGCCAAGAAGAAAACCACAATTTTTTCAACAGTTTTATGTCCAAAAAAACTAACTATCTTAGTAATTACAAGGGTCAAGATTATACATATAACAATTAGATAAACAGCCACTTTTGTAGCAGTGAAATCGAATTCGGCAATATTAATATAATGAACATTCATCGCGCTAAAAAAGAAAGCGGTAAGAGTGAAAAAGGAAACAGCCAGAAAAGTATTTACCACATTATCTTTAAGGTTTTTCATAAAAATTTATAAATTATTTTTTCTTCATCAGATATAGAGTTCTGGTCGAACCTTCAATCTGCTGCTTTTCAATAATATCAAAGAAGTTTGAAAAATCTTCCTCAAAATGTTTTTCATCATAATTAGGAAAAATATCTTCGCGAGTCTTAAGTAATCTTTGGGTGTTTGAATCTGCTTTTGGTACAAATTCAATGATCAAATTATGTGATATTTTAGCGAAAAAATTAGCAATCTTAATTAATGGGGTATTATTAGAAATGGCTAAGTGATGAATCAAAGCTAGCGCCATTACTAAGTCCACAGGACCTCTTTCCATTAAAGAATCTCTCTCTTCGTTTTCCCAGCCAATAGCAGGGCTAGGATTCGTAGCATCCAAAATCAAAGGCAAAATATTTTTTTCGTCTGCCCTTTTCATAGCTAAATAATTTTTTTCTACCGCCATTGGGTCAATATCAAAAGAAATTGTGTGAATACCTTTTTTCGCGGCAATTCTGCTAAAAATACCGGTATTTGCACCCATGTCCCAAACTTTTTTTGGAACAGTTTTGTCGATAAAATTACTGATGATTTTTTCTTTATCAAGTAGAGCTTCTTCTGAATAATTGGTGTCATTGTAATAATCTCCCCATTCAGTTTTGGTCTTATCTAAGCCTAAATTCCTAATGAATGATTCTAGATTGTCGATCAGCGCAAGCATCTGAAATTTACTAATTTTGCTTTTAATTTCTACAGCTTTATCGGAATATTTTTCCTGACTTTTTGAATGCAGATGAATATGAGTCAGTAATGAAAATTTAAAGTGAGTTCTCTTCGGTAAAAGCTTACTGGCGAGATCCAAGGGAATTCCATCGATAAAAGATTTCAATAACTGATTCATTCTCAGGTCTCGGTATTTCATCAGAGCTAGAGGGGAAAAAAAGTGCTGACAAAATTGTTTATAAGCTACCCATGGCTTTCCCCCCTCATATTTTTCAAAGGAGAGAGTGTCAATTAGTAAAGGTTTCCCATTTTTGAACTGAATATTATAAGCACTGGCATCTTTCAATGACATTCCATATTCAAGCGCCGTTTTTTGAATTTGAAGAGTGGTTAGAGCTGCATCTTTTAATTCTGAAAAACACCATTCGTAAGGATAAGAAATAAAAGAAAGATATTCTGGTTGAATGATCTTATGACGCTGATCATCGCTTGATAATCCCGAAAACTCTCTAGCCTCAATTTCCTTATGCTCAACCAAAAGGCCATTTCTAACCAAGTTTTCATAAAGCCCCGAATTCACCAAAAGTTAATAATTTTTTTCATAATATTTGTTAACTTGTCTAAAAATTTTTCCATCATCAAAAAATAAAAACCCACTTGGATCACGAAAAGAACCTGAAACTTTTGAATTAGTCATTGGCATCAGATTTTAATTCTGTTTTAGATTTTTTACCAAACTTGCTAACAAAAAATAGCTTTATTTTTTTGAAATACACTTTTAAAGCAAAAATAGCTCCCACAGAGCCGGCGATTACAATTTGAATAATCTGACTTCCTGTCCCCGCATCTAAATACGCATAAGTATCAGGAGCAAAAAGCACACAGTAGAAAACTATCAAAGCTAGTAAATTATAATGAAATTTTATCCTCATGGTGGTTGAATTAAATATGTACAAAAATTCTAGATTTAATCCTAGCAAAGTCAAGGCACTTTCCATATAATTAAATCATGAAAATCGCAATTGATATTCGTACTGCGGCAGGGGAAAAGGTCGGCAAGGGCTGGTACACATTCCACATGGTCCAAAATTTACTCAAATTAGACCATGAAAATGAATATATTCTTTATTCTAAAGATCCGGTTCCGGGATTTGAATATATCAAAAATGCAGAACAGAAGGTTATCGAAGGCTCGGGGATTTTTTGGCACAGAAAAGTAGCCAAAGACATTGTGAAAGAAGAATGTGACATTTTCTTTGCCCCAACCAGTTTTATTATCCCAACTTTACTACCAAAATCCGTAAAAACAGTCATAGCAATCCATGACTTAGTGGCCTTCTTATTCCCGGCAAATCACAACAAAAAGGCCGTTTTTATCGAAAAATTATTCCTCAAAAGGGCCTTAAGAAAAGCGGCCTTTATAGTGACAATTTCCCAAAATACCAAAAGAGACATAATGAAACTATTTGAGTACGACGAGAGTAAAATCGATATTGTATATTGTGGGGCAAGTGACGAATTCAAACCTTTAAATAAAAGCTTTATTCAGCCATTTGCCAAAAAAACCAAACTTCCAAAAGATTTCTTTTTAGCTGTAGGAACCTTAGAACCTCGCAAGAATTATGTCACGCTGGTCGAAGCTTTTGCTCAATTACACGACAAATACCCGAATTATCATCTAATAATAGTGGGAGGAAAAGGCTGGAAGTATGAGGAAATTTTTGAAACTGTGCGTAAGCATTATTTAGGCAAATTTGTACATAATTTAGGGTATGTTTCATCCGCCAGCTTGGTAAAGCTATATAATTTAGCTAAAGGGTTTGTATTCCCATCATTTTATGAAGGATTTGGGATTCCACCGCTTGAAGCTATGAAATCCGGATGTCCGGTAATAGCGTCTTATTCTTCTTCCATCCCGGAAGTGGTTGGGGATGCAGCCTTATTAATCAATCCGGTAAGTGGCATCGAAATAGCTGCTGCCATGGCAAAGCTAATCAAGGATCCAAATCTTTGTGAAAAATTAAGAAACGAAGGCTTTTTACAATCCAAAAAATTCTCCTGGACTGTTTCTGCAAAAAAGCTCCTAGAAATCTTCAGAAATTTATAAAATTAAATAGGGGAGCCAGCCTTGCCGCTATTGTTAAGTGTAGAAAATAATGTTATAATGCTAAAAGTTACTCTTGTAATGTAAACAAAAACAAAAATGACAAAACGATTCAGAATGAAGCTAGGGTTAGCAATTCTTGCCGCAGTTGCAATTCTGACCGTAATTGTCGTTTCTTTGAGTGCTACTTTTTGCAATACGGTTATTTCTGCTAATGTTTCTACAGATCTTTCCAAAGTTTCACTATTCTGCGATAATAACGGCAACTCAACCAATTGAAACATGGAAAGTAAGCCGGTTTCACCGAAACCAATCAAAACAGTTGGGATTATCACTAAACGCACTATTTCAGATCATCAAAGAGTTCTGAAACAATTAGTGGAATTCCTCAAAAAGCACAAAAAAGAGATTATTTTTGATGAAAATTCCAGTCCATTTTTCAAAGAGGAAAAGGGATACTGTAAAGAAGAACTCTTAAATAAAGTGGATTTTGCAATTGTTCTTGGAGGCGATGGTACTATTCTCAAAACTGCCAGAAGAATTCCTCGTAAAAAAGTCCTTATTCTAGGCGTAAACTTTGGAACATTAGGCTTTTTAACTGAATGTACTCCCGCAAAAATGTATGAATGTTTAGAAAAAATATTTCAAGGACAATACATCATAGATAAACGTTCTCTCCTTCGTACAACGGTTTATAGAAAAGGTAAGAAAATCACAACTTCTCTCGCTTTAAATGATGCCGTGATCAACCAAGGCGCTTTTGCTAGATTAATTAGCATGGATATTGAAATTAATAATCGCAAAGTTACCAGTGTAAAGGCTGATGGGCTAATCATCGCTACTCCTAGCGGATCCACAGCCCATTCTCTCTCAGGAGGAGGCCCTATTGTTCACCCAAAAATAGAAGGAATAGTAATGACTCCGATTTGTCCCAGCTCGCTCTCCATGAGATCGATCGTGCTTCCGGATAGCAGGCAGCTCACAATTACTATGGAAACAGAAAGAAGAGATGACCAAGAATCATTTATAGGGTTAACCATAGATGGCCAAGACATGATAGTTCTAAAATATGGAGACAAAATCAAACTTCGCAGGAGTAAAAGAGCTTTTTATTTAGTTCGTACAGGCAATAGATATTACAGAATGCTCCGCAATAAACTAGGGTGGGGAGGAGATATCTAAAAACTAGAAACATTTGCCTTCAGCAATTTGAGTCCCTGTACAAGAAAATCCCTGATATTTTTTATCTGCAGCAGCCCTTCTTTTTGCTAAATATTCATCTGCTTCTTGTAGAGTCATATTTCGTCCTTCATCCGTCGAACTTAACGAAAAAGATGATTCAGGTGATGATCCTTCGCATGATGACACCGCGCTCTTCCCACAACTTAACACTCCCAAAAGCGCCAAAGCGGCGACAATTCTTCCAGCTGTACCAATACGTGTTCCCGAAATAGTCGAAGCAACACCAGAATCAGCTACGACATCTGGACGTGCTTGTCTACTAGCAGTATTAGGAGTTCTACGTGTAGGAATTATTTCTGTCATTGATTTTAATATAAAAATTAAACAAACAGCACTGTACACGCTTTTAACAGGGTTGTCAAGAGGTCGTATTTCGGCATCTATTTCCTAAGAACCGCCTGCGCAGCAGCCAGTCTAGCTACTGGAACTCTATATGGACTACAACTCACAAGAGTAAGGCCTATTCGATGACAAAATTCTACCGATTCAGGATCTCCACCTTGTTCTCCGCAGATTCCTATTTCAAATTCAGGTTTTACTTTTCTAGCCAAATTAACGCACGTTTCCATCAATTTGCCGACTCCTCCTTGATCGATTCCAGCCATCGGATCTCTTTCAATAATATTTTTGTCGATATAAGCTGAGATAAATTTCCCAAGGTCGTCTCTTGATAAGCCCATAGTCATTTGAGTCAGATCATTTGTCCCAAAAGAGAAAAATTCAGCCTCATGAGCCAGTTGGTCTCCAATTAAACAAGCTCTTGGAATTTCAATCATCGTCCCAATTTTGTATCTGAAATTAACTTTATCTCCATAATATGCAATCGTCTCCTTTGCCATGTCTCTCAGATAAGTAAATTCATTGATTACACCAACCAAAGGAATTTCAATCTCTACGTCTACCTCAATTCCCTTATTTTGAACTTCAATGCCGGCTTCAGTAATAGCCTGTACTTGCATTTTATAAATATCTGGATAGGTAATTCCTAATCTGCATCCTCGATGTCCAAGCATCGGATTAATTTCATGTAAATTTGAGATAACCAATTTCAAATCTTCGACAGTCATTCCAAAATCATTCGCTAATTCTTGAATTTTATCTTCTTTATCAGGCATAAATTCGTGCAAAGGCGGATCAAGCAAACGAATAGTCATTGGACGCCCAGCCATTACCTCAAAAATTTCGACGAAATCATTTTTCTGATATTTTTTAAGTTCCTCCAATGGTTTTACCCTGCCTTCTTCATTTTTTGCCAAAATCATTTGTCTTACGAAATGAATTCTGTCTTCCGCAAAGAACATATGTTCTGTGCGACATAATCCAATTCCCTCAGCTCCAAATCCCACAGCCACTTTACAATCTTGAGGAGTATCTGCATTTGTACGAACTTGTAGTTTCTTGAACTCATTCGCCCATTCCATTACAGTACGGAAATTTCCGGTCAACTCTGGATCTTGCATTTCTAATTCGCCTAACATGACTTCTCCAGTAGAGCCATCAAGCGTAACAATGTCTCCTTCATTGATAACTATATCTCCCACTAAAATTTTCTTTGCGCTCGCATTCACAATAATATCAGTACATCCGGCCACGCAGCATTTCCCCATTCCCCTACAAACCACAGCCGCATGACTAGTCATTCCTCCACGAGCAGTCAAAATACCTTGAGATACATGCATTCCGGCAATATCTTCAGGACTGGTTTCTTTTCTTACCAAAATTACTTTTTCATTTTTATCAGTTGCCCAATCTGTAGCATCTTCAGCCGTAAAAACTACTTTTCCACAAGCAGCTCCAGGAGAAGCAGGCAGACCTTTCGCGATTACATTTCTTTCGGCACCTCGCTTAATTTGTGGATGCAGTAATTGATTTAAACTCTTCGCATCTATTTTCAACAAAGCCTCTTCTTTTGTGAGAAGACCTTCTTCTACCATTTCTACAGCTATCTTAATTGCAGCATGAGCCGTTCTCTTTCCATTTCTTGTTTGCAACAAATAAAGCTTTCCCTTTTCGATTGTGAACTCAATATCCTGCATATCTTTGTAATGGGCTTCAAGAGTATCCTTTGCTCTCAACAGTTGGTCATATAAACCTTCATTGATTTCAGCTAATTTGGAAATTTCCAAAGGAGTTCTAATTCCGGCAACTACATCTTCTCCCTGAGCATTGATCAAAAATTCTCCGTAGAAATTTTTGTCACCATTTGATGGATTTCTTGTAAAAGCAACTCCGGTACCGCAATCATCTCCCATATTTCCAAAAACCATCGATTGAATATTTACGGCGGTCCCTTTTAATCCGGAAATGTTATTAATTTTTCTGTAAGTTTTTGCACGATCATTATCCCAAGATTTGAACACGGCCTCAATCGACAATTTCATTTGTTCCAAGGGATTATCAGGGAATGATCTCCCCGCACTTTTATTCACAATTTCTTTAAATTCTACAACTAGTTTTTTCAAATCCTCAGCGTTTAAATCAGTATCTTGCTTCACGCCTCTTTCCTCTTTCAATTTATCAATCGCTTCTTCAAAAAGACTGTGCTCAACCCCCATTACTACATCCCCAAACATTTGAATAAATCTTCTGTAACAATCATAGGCAAATCTCTCATTACCTGTTTTATTCGCCAGGGCTACCACCGTATCATCATTAAGTCCAAGATTCAAAACTGTATCCATCATTCCAGGCATAGAAACAGCAGCTCCACTACGTACGGAAACAAGTAATGGATTTTGAGAATCTCCCAATTTTTTTACCATCTTCACTTCAAGAAGTCTCAGCTTTTCCTGAAGCTGCTCAGCAAATCCAGCTGGATACTCTTTGTTCTTTGAAAAATATTCACAAACTTCAGTCGTAATAGTGAATCCAAATGGAACCGGAATTCCAATCTTCGTCATTTCAGCAAGATTAGCTCCTTTTCCGCCAAGAAGCTCTTTCATGCTTTTATTTCCTTCATCAAAACTGTAAACGAATTTATTTTTTCCGAAACCCTTAACAGCGCTAGTAGCTTTAGCAACTGAAGATGATGGGATGACCATGATTTTATGGTTAGAAGTTTGATTTGATATATTCCAGAAATATGCCCTGGTTTGCAGTATATAAAATAAGCAAAAAATTACAAACCAATAAAACTGACAAAACCACTATTAGTCCTTTTTGCCAATTGAAAAAATGGCTTTAACTTTCAAAATGTCCCTCCAGTACAGCTACTCTTCTTGGTAAATTCTCAGCCGCTAAACCATTAAAAGATTGTTCCAGTTGAGTTAAGCGGTATTCAACCTTATCCAAGCGTTGCTCAACTTTATCCAGACGCTGTTCGACTTTATCCAAGCGCTGCTCAACTTTATCCAGACGCTGTTCGACTTTGTCTAGTCTCTTCTCAACTTCAATCATCCTGTATTTCAATTCTCTTACTTCTCTCCAAAGATAAACCAGCTGCTCTTCTATAGCTTGAAATCTTTTATCAAACTTTTGATCCATTTCGCGCATCTTTTCCAGTACATCGTCAAATCCAATTTTCACCATCAAGGCTAGATCGTTCACGGTAGTTCTTTTTTCTTTAATTTTTTTACCCTTTGGACTTCCAACTTTAGCAGATTTTTTCATATATAAAATATCAAAATTTAATATTATCTTGCCAAACCAATAGCAAACATTTATTAAATTTTTCTAAGATATTTCTAAAGTTTTTCTAAAGTCTACTGATAATTATAAAATTCCCTTCTCTCTGATCTTCCCTTCGATTCTCGCCAAAGCTGTTATATAAGCTGCCTCTCTGAGAGTGCAGCCATATTTATCAGCATTGGCTTTTACGGCCTTCCAGCCATCTACCATGATCGGCAATAATTTTTGAAGAGCTTCTTCTTCAGTCCAATATTTATTTTCAGCATTTTGTAACATTTCAAACCAGCTTACCGTAACACCACCGGCATTAGCTAAAATATCCGGAACAACCATAACGCCTCTCTTGGCCAACATTTCATCCGCTTCTGGAGTTGTTGGACCATTTGCCAATTCCAAAACAATTTTTGCTTTTACCTTGTCTGCATTTTCAGCATGAACTTGATTTTCCAAAGCAGCCAAAATCAAAATATCACACTCTGTTTCCAACAGCTCTTCATTCGTAACTCTTCTTCCTCCAAAATCTGTATCACAATTTACAACAGTTGTTTTCTCGGCTTTACAAGCCAATAATTTATCAGGGTCAAAGCCATTATCAAAAATCAATCCACCTTGAGAATCAGATGCTCCCACGATTTGATAACCTTTTTTAGCAAGCAATTGAGCCATTACTCCGCCAGCATTTCCAAATCCTTGGATAATCACCTTTGTATTAGCAGGTTTGAATCCTGAAGATTTTGCAATTTCATCAAGCACGTAAACTCCACCTTGAGCAGTCGCAATATTTCTTCCTTTACTCCCACCATATTCCAAAGTTTTCCCGGTAACAACGCCTTTCGCATCGTGTCCAACATATTTGGAATATTCATCAGCGAACCAGTCCATAATTTGAGGAGTGGTATTTACGTCTGGAGCAGGAACGTCTTTCGTAGGACCGACAACATCAGCAATTCCTCTTACGTACCCACGAGTAAGTCTTTCAAGTTCCCTTTGTGATAATTCTTTTGGATTAACCACAATTCCACCCTTCCCTCCTCCAAGAGGAATTCCAACCACGCTACATTTAATACTCATCCAAGCAGAAAGAGCCTGTACTTCACCCATATCTACATTCTGATGATAACGGATGCCTCCCTTATATGGGCCTGCATAATTGCTATGCTGAACTCTAAATCCTTGGAAAAATTTCAAACTACCGTCATCCATTTTTACCGGGATACTAACTTCCACAACTCTTTGTGGATGCTCCATCAATGCTTTTACATTTGGATCAAGGCTCATAATTTTCGCGGCCTTCTCAATCTGCTTCAAAGTGTTTTCAAATAAAGACATTTTTTTGATTTTAGGAAAATATTCGGGGGCAGTTTATTCTTTCGCTTTTTGAAAATCAAGTTAGTTAAAAAGACCCAAGAAAGTGAATTCTATTGGAGGCAAATTCAAACTGAAATACATCACAATCATTTGGCCGAGAAATCCTGAGAATAGAGGAATCGTCAAATTGTCATCCATTTTTTTAGTAAAAACTTCAACGAAAGTAGCCGTAATTGCCATTGGCGCAAATACAATAAACAGATGCGGAACAGCTAGTAAGCCAACAATCATATTCATCAAAAATCCACCAAGAGTTCCAACTACAGACTTAGTTCCATAAAACTTAGTTTCTCCAAAAGCTTTACCCAAAAGAGCAGCAACAAGATCTCCAAAAACAGCCATAGAAACTGCCATAAAGGCGACCCAGTAGTCAAAAGCTGAAAAAGAAATAATACAAGAAATTACTAAGAAAACAGCTGAAGAAAGTCTGGTTTTTTCATGATGCCTCAAAAATCCTTCAATAGCCTCGGCAATTCTAGGTCTATGTTCCAAGCGAACATATTCGACTTCAAGCAATATAAGAAGCAAAGCAGTCATCGCCAATATCGCTACTCGAGGAGAAAAGTAAGTTAGCAAAAAAGTATAACCAACTACAATTAAAATACTCGACAAGTGAAACAACTTGCGAATCATCTCCCGAAATAAAGAAATACCGTCCATATTTTAACTTGGCTATTTCCAAACTTGATACCACTTTTTAGCCGGAGTCTTTAATAAGTTCATCTGGTTTTCCAAGACGAAAATTTTCTCCTGCAAAGTGTTGACTAGTCTCATGAAGTTTTGACGTTCATCACTGTGTTGATTAACCATCTTCTCCAAAATTTTTGTAAAATTGCGAAATTCATCGGCGGAAATCATATCTTTGCCAGCTGATTTTGATCTAGAGATTTCAGAACCAAAATCCATAGTTGTTTCATTCTTCTCACTGGATTTAGAATTTTTTTCTACATTTTGAATACCATAAAATCCACACAATGAATTTTTATCCACA
>Ga0233422_10000695_pt1 | contig 16073 bp, 20 predicted proteins | sample Watercolumn_Mata_2_FD_182724 | JGI IMG/M metagenome (GOLD analysis project Ga0233422, IMG submission 182724) | Freshwater microbial communities from Lake Matano, South Sulawesi, Indonesia - Watercolumn_Matano_2014_110_MG | ecosystem: Environmental > Aquatic > Freshwater > Lake | place...
GACGAAAAAACAGTTTGGATTTAATTTATGTTTTGCCAAAGAGTTTGCGGTTTTGCGCCACTCTTTTTGCTCGGCCGTTTGGTCAGTACCAAGTGCTGTCCCACTTACCCTCGCAAAAATAGCACTCGGCCCAAAACCGCCATTTTTATTATTTTGGCAAAAAATTTATGGCTCAAGTAGAACCGCAAACAAAAATTTTGGAACCAATACCGGCACTGGTGAGAGTGGGACGGCCTCTAAAAACGTCCAACGGCCAACGACCAACATCCAATACTTCCACAAGTATTGTGCCTCCAATGCCGCAAGAATTGCCGGTGGGGATTTGGAGCCAGCAGGCCATTAAAGTTTTAGAAGAAAGATATTTATTAAAGGATCAGGAAGGAAAAGTTTTAGAAACTCCGGATCAAATGTGTTGGCGCGTGGCCTGGGACATTGCTTGCGCGGAAGGAAATTATGGCCATGGTTACGAAGAAATTCTTACTTTGGCCAAAACTTATTACCAGCTACTTTCTTCTCATGAATTTTTACCTAACTCGCCAACTTTAATGAACGCCGGCAAAAACAATGGTCTTCAGTACAGCGCTTGTTATGTTATTCCGGTAGAAGATTCTATTGAGGGAATTTTTGACGGGATAAAATACGCGGCCATTATTCATAAAAGTGGGGGAGGAACCGGGTTTTCATTTTCTAGATTGCGGCCAGCTAATTCTCGGGTTGGTTCCACTAAAGGAATAGCTTCCGGGCCGGTATCTTTTATGAAAATTTATGATGCGGCCACCGAACAGGTTAAACAGGGTGGGGCACGGCGGGGGGCCAATATGGGCATTTTACGCGTGGATCACCCGGATATTTGGGAATTTATTCACTGCAAAGAAAATGGGGGAATAAATAATTTTAATATTTCCGTGGCTATAACAGATAAATTTATGGAGGCTTTTAAAAACAAAACTTCTTATGATCTTGTTGACCCCAAAACCAAACAAGTTGCCGGTCAGCTAGAAGCTCAAAAGGTGATGGGGGAGATTGCCCAGTTGGCATGGAAAACAGGAGACCCGGGAATGGTTTTTTTAGACCGGATGAACGCCGGGGTAGGCAACCCCGTCCCTTCGCTTGGGCCGGTGGAGTCAACTAATCCTTGCGGAGAGCAAATTTTATATCCATTTGATGTATGTAACTTGGGGAGTATTTTTTTGACGTACTTTGTCCGCCCCGTTCAAGACGGGTCGAGACAGGTTGAAATTGATTGGGAGAGGTTAAAAATTGTTACCCAACTGGCCATTCGTTTTTTAGATTCCGTTATTGACCGCAACCCCTTCCCCTTGCCTCAAGTTAAAGAAATGGCCCAGAATATTCGCCGCATTGGTTTAGGAGTGGGGGGGTGGGCGGATTTGTTAATTCAGTTAAAAATTCCCTACGACAGTGATGAAGCCTTGCAATTGGCAGAAAAACTGATGAAATTTATTTCTGACGCCGCCCGAGAACAATCACAAAAATTGGCCCAAGAGCGAGGGCCGTTTCCTCTTTTTAACGAAAGCATTTATAAAGATAGTTCGCCAGTTCGCAATGCTACCTTAACGACCATTGCCCCCACCGGCTCAATTGGAATTATTGCCAATACCTCTACCGGCATTGAACCCCTTTTTGCCATTGCCTATCAACACAATAATCAACAGGGGCGGGAAATGACTTTTTTTAATCCTCTGTTTGAAAATTATGCAAGCCAGAAAGATTGGTACACGCCGACGGTCAAAGAAAAAATTTCTAAAGCGGGGACTTTGGCTCATGTGGATGAAGCCCCCTTGGAAGTAAAGAAAATTTTTCCTACCGCTCATGACATTTCTTACGATTGGCATGTCAAAATGCAAGCGGCCTTTCAAAAATATACGGATAACGCCGTGTCTAAAACGATCAACATGATAAATTCTGCTAGCCCCGAAGATGTTCTAAAATCTTATTTACTGGCTTATGATTCCGGCTGTTTAGGAATCACTGTTTACCGCGATGGGTGTAAAGATGCTCAAGTTTTAAATTTGGGAACGGCCAAAAAAGCCAACGGCCACGCGGCGGTTTCGGCAGTTTCTGTTCCGGTAGAACTTCAGCCCCGGCCAGTCAAAGTGGAAGGGGCCACTTACCGGATTGAAACACCTTTAGGAACGGCCTTTATTACTGTTAACCATTCAGCTAGCGGCGATCCTTTTGAATTGTTTATTAACATTGGCCGAGCAGGCAGTGAGGTCGCGGCTATGGCCGAAGCCATTGGGCGGCTTATTTCTACTACTTTGCGGTTTGGCAATCATTTACCAGCCAAAGACAGGGCAAGAGAAATTGTGGATCAGTTGCGCGGGATTGGTGGGGCAAACGCGGTAGGCTTTGGGGCGGATCGGGTTCGCAGTTTGCCGGACGCGGTAGCTAAGGCGATTGCCATGCACTTTGACTTGAACGGAAAAACAGAAAGTGTTTCTGAGCCAATTTCAAATTTCAAATTTCAAATTGAAAATTCAAGCGCTGTGAAGCGCGATCTCTGTCCCTCTTGCGGAGCGGCAGCTTTTGTGTTTGAAGAAGGTTGCTCCAAATGTCACAGTTGCGGGTATGCAAAGTGCTAGACTGTCTTCTTGACAAAATTCCTTGGATGTTATAACATAATTATAACATGACCATGACCATCTTTCAAGTGGGAAACAGCGCGGCCATCACCATCCCTCGTGATTTTTTCCGAGAGATGAATTTTAAGTTTGGGCAAAAGTTAATGTTGCAACCAGTTCCCAACACCAAAAAATTTGTCGTGTCTCCAGTGGAAAAAATTAAACCAAAAACTGGCGTGTCTTTGGAGTTCAAAAAGTGGCTAAACAATTTTTTAGACGAAGACGGAGCCCTCCTTGACGAGTTAGAAGAGAGGTAAAAGTGGTCAAATTTATCCCCATTGACGAAGTTTACGCGATCCACGAGGCTATTCTTAGTAGGGCAGCAACTAGGGGCGAGGTAAGAGATTTTGCCCTTCTTCATTCGGCGGTAGAACGGCCCAAGGCTACTTACAGTGGTCAAGAACTTTATCCCACAATTTTTGCTAAAGCGGCTAGTCTTTTGCAGTCAATTTGTTTAAACCATGCTTTTACTGACGGTAACAAAAGGACGGCTTGGGCGGCGACCAAAAGATTTTTATGGCTAAACGGTTATTATTTGCAAGCAGAAGTAAAAGCCGCGGCGGATTTCATGGTTAAAGTGGACAATGAAAAACCAGACATTGTTTTTATTACTGCATGGCTCAAAAACCATTGCCGAAAAAATGATCTATCAAACGCATATGCGTAAGATAGGTCAGGAGGATAAGTATTTTTCTAATTCTTTTTTCATTTGCCCTTCGGTTTCAATATCTTTGAAATAAGATAAAAACCTCAAAAACATTCCAATATCGATTCTTCGCAGTCTTTTTAGAGCCAAATTACCAATTTCTTCGGAAGCCACCCGTTTCTTTTTTAGAAAAAGAATATCTCTTTCCGTTTCACTGACCGCCCGGTCAATTTTGGCCAGCCGGTTTTTGGTTTTGGATACCGTGGCCTTGTGAATACCCGTATAAAGTTTCATATGACTATACATTTCCGGCGGGCGAGATTTTTTGATGACCACAAGATGGGACAAATCTGGAATTTCATGGGTGGTAAAAAGAGCCTGACAGTGCCAACACTTTCTCCGGCGCCAAATTTGAGAGTTTTCTCGCGTGGGGCGGGAGTTAGTGACGAGAGTTACTGGTTTATGGCAATGCGGGCACTGCATATCAAGATATGGACATTCTAATTGAAAAATTATTAGCAAACAAGCGGCAAAATTTCCTCTTCTGCCCATTTTTTTATCTAGATGCGCCCCATAGGAAGGTTTTCAGCGGTAAGATATTTTAAAAACATGGATAAGGAAAGATTAAAAAGAGTTCAGCATAGAAGGTCGGGCCTGTTCGCCTTATTGGGACGATTGGATAGAGAAGAAAAAGTGATAATAACTAGCCAAGGACCCAGCAGATTACAACAACTATTGGAGCAAAATGCTTGTGGTAGTGACCTAAATGAACAGGAAAAAAAGGAGGCGAGAATTCTTATTGACAATTTGCCGTTGGGGGATAAAGGTTGTTGGGTCTGTGGGTTTGATAAAGAAAGAAATAACCGTAAAGTGATTTCTGGGCTGGATATTTGCCGCGGCCATGCCGGTTATGCCTTAGCTACAAGAAAGTGAAAGAGAAAGACGGGTTTTTGGTAGTCCCTCGAAAAAAAAGTTCTGACTCGAGCCTTTTTGGGGCGTTAATGGCTTTTCAATATGGCCGTTCACGGGAAGAAGCAGAGGCTGGTTTTTCTAAGATGGCGGAATTAGCTCAAAAGAAGAAAAGGCAAGCAAAAGCTAGACCAGTTTAAATTCCAAGATAATAAACGGATCATTGTCTTCAATTGGCTGGCCTAAAAAGGCGTTTTTTTAATCTCAATGGCTACGACCCCAAATTCTTTTTCTTGTTCTTCGGTATAAAATCTGCGATAGATTTGCACTCCATCGTCAATACTTTTAGCATCAGGGACGATTTTTTTAAGAGGTTCTGCCTTGAGCATTTCCCAAATAGATTCATAAGGAGCAACGCGTTTTACCAAAACTTCAAGATTGTCTGTCTCTTCCTCGTTAAAAATTATGATGTGGTCACCAGGTTTTATTAGACGGTAGTAACCTTTTCGAATTCTTCCTTCAATGGTCTTTTTTCCTTGTTTGACAAAAGTAAAATACGGTTCAGCGCGGTGGTTGTGATAGGTGGTGCAATTTCCTGGCTTTTGACAGGGGGCTTTGATCATAGCTATTTTTTCCACACATAAACCAGAAGCATGATGGCGATGGCTAAAACGCCGGCGGTCATGTAAAAAAGAAGCAGCCCTTGGTCAATTTGGGTAAACATTAGTTTGTTACTCCTTTTATAATTTTCAACCCTAGAATAACAAGAGTTAGTAAGGCTGTCAAGCCAGCGAGCACGGAAAGCAGGGAATTAATAGAAAGAGCCGGAGCGCTTGCTTCAAAGAGTTTTAAGATTAGTGAGGCAAAAACCAGTTTGGAGAGATCAAATAAATATTTTGCCAGTTCTTTGCGTTGTAGTGGTGATAATCTCACCTCTCCATGTTATTATTTCCCTAGATGAAAATCTACACGAAGACCGGAGACGACGGGACTACGGGGTTAATTGGGGGTCAAAGGGTTCCCAAAAGCGATCCTATTATTGAGGCTTTGGGAACAATTGATGAATTGAATTGCTGGATCGGACTTCTGAAAAGTAGAAAGCAAAAAGTAGAAAGCAGAAAATTGGAAGGGATACAAAAAGATCTGCAAAAAATGGCTTCGGAGATTGCCGGAGGGGAAAGGGGAATTATAAATTACGAATTAAGAATTATGCAGATGGAAAATGAAATTGACAAAAGGCAAAAAAAGTTGCCGGAAGTTCATGGTTTTATCTTACCTTCCGGTCCAATTCATCTTGCCCGAGCCGTTTGTAGGCGGGCAGAACGAAAAGTTGTGTCACTAGTCACTAGTCACCAGTCACTCGCCCCTATTGTTAAATATTTAAACCGCTTGTCAGATTATTTGTTTGTTTTGGCCCTTGACGAGAGAACTAAAAAGTAAGATATTCTAAAAAAGGGAATAGTTACCTCCAAAAAATTGGAGGTTTTTTAATTCCTTATGAACATACCACCGGCTTTATCTTTTGATGATGTTTTGTTGGTTCCGCGAAAATCTAATGTTTTGTCCCGAGCGGACGTTTCCCTAAAAACAGAAATTGCCCCGAATTTTTTTCTGGATATCCCTATTATTTCTATAAACATGGATTCGGTGACCGGCACAGATATGGCCGTAGCCATGAGCCAAAACGGCGGGGTAGCTTTTATGCCGCGGTTTGACACACCCCAAATTCAGGCCGAAAAAATTGCTAAAGTTAAAAAGCAAAACCAAAAAGTGTTTGCCGCGTTAGGATTGCGGGATGATTGGTCGGAAAGAGCGGCCATGTGCGTTAACGCTGGAGCCGACGGGTTAACGATTGACGTGGCCCATGGGCACATGAAGCAATGTTTAGAAACAACCAAAAAATTGAAACAAAAATTTAAATTGCCGGTGATTTCCGGAGTCGTGGCTACTTATGACGGGGCTTATGATTTATTTGCCGCCGGAGCAGACGCCGTTCGTGTTGGGGTCGGGGCGGGAAGTATTTGTGTTACCAGAGTAGTCACCGGTTGCGGGGTGCCGCAAATTACCGCTTTAACTGATGCCGTGCGGGCTAAAAATAAATTTAAGAATAAATTTGTGATTGCTGACGGCGGGATAAAAAGTTCCGGAGATATTGTTAAAGCTTTAGCTGCTGGAGCTTCGGCCGTTACTTTGGGATCGTTGCTGGCCGGCACGGACGAGGCCCCGGGGAAAATTAGAGAAAAAAATGGGGTGGTTTACAAAGAATACAACGCGTCCACTTCCGTAACGGAAAAAAATAAACAAATCAAAAATCACAACGGCCACAGACCCCATTTTAAGTTGCACATTGAAGGGGTGGAAGGATTAGTCCGGTATAAAGGGCCAGTTTCGGAGGTTTTAAATCAGCTGTGCGCCGGAGTGCGGTCGGGTTTTTCTTACTGTGGAGCAAAAAATATTAACGAGCTATGGGAAAGGACTAAGTTTGTCCAGATAACCAACGCAGGGCTGGTAGAATCCCGGGCCCATGATGTAGAATTATTGTAAAGATGGAATTAAACGAGTTAACCGCCATTTCTTCTGTTGACGGTCGGTACCGCAAAAATACGAGCCTGCTGTCTGAATACTTTTCGGAATACGGATTTATAAAACTGCGGGTGGAGATCGAAATTGAATACTTGATTACTTTACTGCCGCAAATTGGTAAAAAAATTACTAAAGAAGAAGAGAAAATTTTGAGAAAATTGTGGCAAGAATTTTCGCCGGTGGACGCGCAAAAAGTAAAGGATCACGAAAAAACCATTAAACATGATATTAAGGCTATAGAATATTTTATCCAAGAAAAACTTGGGGAAAATTTTAAAAACCTGATCAGTTTTATTCATTTTGGCCTGACAAGTTATGATGTCAACATCCCGGCTTATGCCCTAGCGTTAAAAGAAACTAATGAAAAAATTTTATTGCCAACCCTTTCTGATTTAGAAAAAAAGCTCGTTAGTTTTGCTTTGGAAAATGCGGGTTTGGTAATGCTAGGTCGGACACACGGCCAACCAGCGGTGCCAACTACTTTGGGCAAAGAAATAAAAAATTTTACCATGCGGATAAAAAAAACCCTGAACAGGATAAATAACTATAAATTTGAGGCTAAACTAAACGGGGCAGTGGGGAATTTTAATGCCATGGTAGCAGCCTATCCGAAAACCAATTGGGTTAAATTTTCTGATAATTTTTTAAAAAGTCTAGGTCTAGTCCCTAATCATTTTACGACCCAAATTTTGCCGTATGATAATTGGTTGGAATATTTTTTACAGCTTAAACTTTTAAATAATATTTTGATCGGGTTTTGTCAGGACGTGTGGCGCTATATTAGCGATGACTTTTTTATTCAAATACCCACGGCCGGGGAAGTGGGGTCGTCAACCATGCCACAAAAGGTCAACCCCATTGATTTTGAAAATGCGGAAGGGAATTTAGGCGTGGCCAACGCCTTCTTTGAGTTTTATGAAAGAAAATTGCCCGTCAGCAGATTGCAAAGAGACTTGTCTGATTCCACAGTCAAACGGACTTTTGGGGTTGCTCTGGCTCACAGCCTTTTTGCCTATCAAAACATTCTTGCCGGCTTGGGGAAAATTATCCCCAATAAAGTTAAAATGGAAGAAGATTTAGAAAATCATTGGGAATGTCTTGCCGAGGGAATTCAAACAATTTTGCGAGTGGAGGGGGTGCCGGACGCCTACGAAAAATTAAAAGAATTAACGCGGGGAAAGAAAATTACTAAAGAAATCTTGCAAAAATTTATCACCGGATTAAAAGTTTCTAAACAAGCCAAAGAAAAACTGTTAAAATTATCACCGCAAAGTTATATTGGGCTTGCAAAAGAATTAGCATGCTTACCGCCGTAATTGGCTCTCAATGGGGAGACGAGGGAAAGGGAAAAATTGTAGATTACCTTTCCCAAAAAGCAGACTATGTAGTGCGGTTTCACGGCGGGAGCAACGCTGGGCACACAATTGTTAACCCTTACGGAAAATTTGCCTTGCACTTGGTCCCATCCGGAATTTGTCACGCTACAACAAAATGTTTGATTACCAACGGCGTGATTTTAGATTTGAAAGTTCTTTTGGAAGAAATTGAGGAATTAAAAAAAGCAAAAATAAAAGTGGCCGGCAGGCTATTTATTTCTCCTCGGGCGCATATTATCATGCCGTACCATAAAATTTTGGACGGTTTATACGAGCAGGCTAAAGAAAATTCAAAAACCGGAACAACGGGGCGAGGCATCGGGCCGTGTTATGCTGACAAAGTTAGTTATAATGGTCTAAGGATTTTTGACCTCTTAGACTTTAAAAGATTTGCTAAAAAATTAGAAACCCAGCTTAATTTAAAAAATAAAGTAATTGTGGCGTTAGGGGGACAACCTTTAGAAAAACAAGCCCTTTTAGATGAATTTGGCCGGTATCAAAAACTAATTAGACCTTACATAAAAGAAACCGCCTCTTTCTTGCAAAAAGAAGTTAATAAAAGAATCCTTTTTGAAGGGGCCCAGGGGATTTATTTGGATAATGACTTTGGGACATATCCATTTTGTTCAGCTTCCTCAATGTTGCCCGGAGCAATTAACGCAGCCAGCGGTTTGGTAAACCGAGTTGATAGAGTGGTGGCTATTTGCAAAGCGTATACCACCAGAGTGGGAAGCGGCCCTTTCCCGGCGGAACAAGATAATAAGATAGGGAGCAAGTTGCGCGAAATTGGCCAAGAATTTGGGGCGACCACAGGCCGGCCAAGAAGATGCGGCTGGTTAGACTTGGAACTGGTCAAAACATCATGCCAGTTGATGGGGGCGACAGAATTAGTGATTACAAAACTTGATGTTCTTTCGGTGTTAAAGAAAATAAAAATAGCCGTTGGCTACGAGTTGGAAGGGAAAAAAGTTAATTATCTGGATATTGACGCAGAGACTTTAGGGGAAGTGAAAGTGCTTTATAAAGAATTTGCCGGCTGGCAAAAAGATTTAACAAAAATTAGAAGGTACCAAGATTTTCCAAAAAGGGTTAAAACTTACCTAAACTTTATTCAGAAGTTTACCGGAGTGCCCATCAAAATCATTTCTGTTGGCCCTGATCGGAAACAGACAATTTTGCCCTAAAAATTTTTCCTTTGACCCTTTTTACTAAAAAATGCGCTTTCAGTAACTGGTAAATAAACCACTCTACCAGCCAGCGGAATCCGGAAGAGGTGGGTTTAGTTAGACCGGTTCCCAATTGTTCGTCTGTTAACGCCACGCCGCGGACGGTGAAATCAACCACTTTGGCTATTGGGGTAGTAATTTCCACAGTGGGTTTTATTCCCATTTTTTTGGCCATCGGTTCAGGCATTTTTACTTCCCCGCTTTCTATTTTTTCAATGCCCCCAATTTCCGCCACTTCTTTTTCCAATTCAATTTCCCGGGCGTAATTTTCCCAGTATTGGTCCGCCCCAGCTTCGCTGGGTCGAGACAAGTCTGCCGGTTCGCTTTCTTTGGTTGACCCGCCTCCGGCCGGTGCCGGAGTCGAGGCAAGGGGAGATGAGGGTTGTGGGGAAGATGGCGGTGGTGGGACGGGCAGGGGAGCAGAGTTTGGCAATGGCGGATTTTGCGGTTGATCCGGGGCAGGGTTGTCCATGGATATAGGATAACACAAAAACAAAATTAGTTATGTGTTATCATGAGTTTAATGACGAAAGTTTTTGATGATTCCCAGCTTGGCAGGTTGTCAGAATTTACTGCTAATCTTAGCCTAGTTTTCTTTGCTTCAGTGGTCTCGCCAATTTTTTCCGGCGTTGACGAAGTTAACTGGTTTATGCTAGTGTTAGGGGTAAGTTTTACAGCAGGGTCGTTATTTATTAGTTTGCTTTTAGCAAAAGAGCGCAGATGATTTTAAATCTTGACTGGCTGAAAGTTTTTTATCTTGCTGGCGGTCTTCTTTTATTGGCAATTGCCATTGTGGCTTACCCATCTCTTCAATCCCGCTCTTCCAAAAGATAATCAAAACTTGGGGAAAGCTCATGATCGGGCGAATTTGTTTGGTCGAGGCCAATTTCTAACCAACTTTACCCAAATTACATTTCACTTCAGCGATCGCTGAAGTGGATGTGTTTGAAGTTTTTAAGTTTCCAAGTTTCGGGGCTTTTCAAAAATTATCAAAAACTTAAAAATCAGGCTCGTTGGAGGAATTCTTGTGGAAGGTAATAAGAGCAAGAATAAAAACTTTCTGACCTAATTTACCCACTAGGGAAAATAAGGCCAGCTTTTGAAGCTAAAAAGTCAAAAAACCAGCCTCGCAGAAGGAACTCTTGCGAGGTAACTTGGCAAAGTAATCTGCAAGGGCAGTAACCCCAAAGGGTTTTCTAACCAACTTTACCCTCTAGGTAAAACTTGGTTGGGATTTTGTTCGCATTAACCTTTAGTGATTAAACTCACAATAAGCAACAACATCTGGCTTTCTGCCGCTACAACAACTTCGTTTAACCCATTTGGAGACTCGGCAGCCTTTTTGTCAAGAAACTCGGTGGCCTTGTTTGGGTCACCACCAAGCGCCGCCGCAATAGCTCGGTAACCTCCGAGAGTTGATGGAGTTCCGTCAGATAAAGTTGGCACTTTTTGCTCGGTCATAAGTTCACCCGCTTTCTATAGGCCAATTCTCTCTCTCTGCTTTATTTGTCAAGTCCCAACGGGAAAAGCGCTGTTTTGAATGATCAATGCTCAACGCCCAATGATCAATGAATGCTCAATTTTCAAATTGAAAATTTCAAACTTTAAAAATTCATTGATAAATTGATCATTGAAAATTGATCATTCGTTTGCTTCTTGCTATGATGAAACCACGGTGGACATTTTTGCCTTTATTGCCAATTTTCCGGCGTTTATGCTGGGGCTAACGGTGGTTCTAATTTTTCTAGGAGTTCTAATCCTAGGGTTTTACGCTGCCGGATATTTATTTTTCCAAGTTTACAAGTGGCGCGACCGGGAAGAAAAAGCCCTCACTTTTATCACTCTCCAAGTGGCGGTCCCCCGGGACAATGAAGTAAAAATTGACGCCATGGAGCAATTTTTCGCCTCGCTTTACACTCTTTATAAAAGCAAGAAAATTCTTTTTGACTATGTGGATTTAACCAGTTTTGTGGCTCAAGAAGCGATCGCTTTTGAAATTGTAGCCGGGCCCGGGGACATCCGGTTTTATGTTTCTGTTTCTAACTCTCACCGCGAGCTTTTGGAAAAACAGATTCACGGCACTTACCCGGGGGCCCAAATTACCGAAGTAGAAGACCCCAATATTTTTACGGAAACCGGAGAGGTGGCCTTTGCTTCTTTAAAATTGCGCTCGTCAGATTACCTTCCTTTAAAAGTTTTTCGCGATCTAGCCGTGGACCCCATGTCTTTACTAACTTCTTCTTTGGCCAAACTTAGCGAAAACGAAGGGGCGGCAGTGCAGTTTTTAATTTCTCCCGCTCCCGGATCTTGGGCGGGCAAGGGGCGGAAGTTTATTTCCCGAACCAAGAAAAACGAGGCCGATCCGGAAAAAGCCCGGTTTAATGTGGATGCCAAAAGTTTAGAGGCCGTGGAAAGTAAAACGGCCAAACCCGGCTTTTTTACTTCTGTTCGCATTGTAGCCAATTCCACCACCAAAGACGGGGCCAAATTAATTTTAGACAATATCAAGAGTTCCTTTGCCCAATTTTCTTCGGACCAAAATGGTTTCAAGCCGGATAAAATTCGCATCCAGCAAAATTTCATGACGGATTTTATTTACCGCTACCAACCTCTCTTAAAAAATCCTTCCGTTTTATCTTCCGAAGAATTGGCGACCATTTTTCATTTTCCCAATAAATCCGTGGAGACGCCCAATATTTTTTGGCTTAACGCTAAACGCGGACCCGCGCCCCAAAATATCCCGGAAAAGGGAGACGTGTTTTTAGGCAAAAGCATTTTTCGCGGGACAGAACGCCCCGTTTATTTGTTAAATCCTGACCGCAGGCGGCATGTTTATATTGTAGGGGCTACAGGGACCGGAAAATCTTTGTTACTCTCCCAAATGATTTTGCAGGATATTCGCGCCGGTCGGGGGGTGTGTTTTATTGATCCCCATGACACCTTTGAAGGGATTATGGAGGCAATTCCTCCGGAGCGAGCCGAAGATGTGATTTATTTTGATGTGGCTAACACCGAAAGGCCTTTGGGGTGGAATATTATGGAAGCCCGCAACGAACAAGAAAGGCACTTAACCGTCACCGGTTTTATTGGTCTTCTCTATAAATTATTTGATCCTCACCAAACGGGAATTGTGGGGCCAAGATTAGAACATTCCGTCAGAAACGCCATGTTAACCGTGATGGAAGCTATGCCGGGGGGAACGATCATTGAAGTGATGCGCGTTTTGCAAGACCCGGGCGGCCCATTTTTGCAGGAGTTACTACCCAAAGTTTCTGACCCTTTAGTCAAAAGATTTTGGACCGAGCAAATTGCTGCTACTAGCGAATTTCACAAATCAGAGACTCTTGACTATATTGTCTCCAAATTTGGCCGGTTTGTGACCAACAAACTTATCCGCAACATTGTAGGCCAGTCCCAAAGTTCGTTTGATTTTCGCCAAGCCATGGACGAGGGAAAAATTATCATTATTAATTTGGCTAAAGGAATGATCGGGGAAGAAAACAGCAGTTTTATTGGAACCCTTTTAGTCCCTAAAATTTTATCCGCGGCAACGAGCCGGCAAAATATTCCAGAAAGTGAAAGGCGGGACTTTTTCTTGTATGTGGACGAGTTTCAAAATTTTGCCACCCCGGATTTTGCCACTATTTTGTCCGAAGCCCGAAAATACCGGCTTAATTTAACCGTGGCCAATCAGTTTATTGCCCAGATGGAAGAGGATATTAAAAACGCGGTTTTTGGCAATGTGGGGACAAAAATTGCTTTTCGGGTGGGGGTGGCTGACGCCCAATTTTTGGCTCACACTTACGCCCCCACTTTTGGGGAACCGGATTTAATAAAAGTAGAGGCCTTTAACGCGTATGTGACCACTTTGGTAAATAATGAACCAACGGCCTCGTTTAGTATGGAAATTAATCATGACTTTGCCAAAATAAATAGCGAGCGCAACAAAAAAACCGCCCAGATTGTCAAAGAACTCTCCGCCCTAAAATACGGCCGAGACGTGCGGGAAGTGGAAGCCGAGATTGCCAGTAGGAGCCATTTGTACTAATCATGCAAGTTTCTAAACCGGAATTAAAAATTTTTTCGGCGGTAGGAATTAACGCCGGACAGGTAGCATTTGCTACACTGATAGCTTCGGTGTTTGGGGTTGACAAGTTAGACTTTATTTTAGTAATCTTTGCTCTAGTTCTGGTAGTTATTTTTTGGGGCTCGAGTTGGTACTTGGCCCGAAGGTATCAGGCATGAACGACCGGTTTTTTTTGCTGTTTTTAGGAATGTCTGTTTTTGCGGTGATTTACGCCAGTCTTATTGTGTATGTTTCTTACACCAACCCCCGTCGCGGCTCGGGCCGGAAATAAAATTTTCTCATGACCTTTGAAGAAGCCATTAAAATGGGGGAGTACCAGCCGGAAAAGTTGAGCCAGTATCCAGAGTGGGCTACTTTTTCTCGTCATGTCCAGTGGGAGTACATCTCCAAAGCCATGGCCAATCGCAAAACTCAGTTAATGAGAAAATGGTCAGAAGCCATAAATTTTATGGACCAAAGCGAAATACCAGAACTTAAAAAGAAGATTGCGGATTCTATTTTTGAACAAATAAGAAAATTGGGGGAGGAAAAGGAAAAATTGTACTACGAGTATTCGCAGTACACGGATTAACCTTGTTTCTGCTATAGCATAAGTTAGGTTACAACAAAATTTGGATTCTTCTGGTAAAATACGACCATACGGATCCGTCGTTCAACGGCAGTGACCCAATTCTTAGTTTTTCGGAGCCATAGCTCAACGGCAGAGCAGATGTCTTATACACATCATGTTGTAGGTTCAAATCCTACTGGCTCCACAAGTGGCTCCGAAAAGCTCGCTTTGCGAACTAAAATTGTGACGATGGTTCGACTCCATCCGGATCCACAGAAATGGATTTTGCAAATCGTCGGGGATGGCGCTCGCCGCGCCCGCCCCCGCGGCGAGCGCTGCAAAGCCCCTTTTATATACGCAAAAAAGCCGCCGATTATTTAAAGAGTAGTCCGAGCCGACTTTTTTGGCGAAGAATGATAATTCTTCGCCATTATGTTTCGCGCGCGCTATTTTGGCCGCTGAAGCGGCCACTTCTATAAATTCTCTCATTAGTCCGAGCCACTCACTCCCGTTTTTGGAAATACTTGCCATTTTCTCTTTCAACTTTATTTTTAGTTCCACTAGTTCGTTTTTCTTTTGTTGATAGATTTGAGGATCAACAATTTGGTCAAGATAACCCTCAAGAAGTCTGTCAAGTTTTTGATCAATTTCCTGAATTTCAGAGGAAAGTTTAGCAATAGCGGTTTCACTGTTGGCTTTTTCTTCCGCTTCTTCTTTATCCAGTTTTTCCAGCCAAAGATTAGCCCAGCTTGCGGGCAAACTGGATTTGGCGACAATCGCCCGCAACTGTTGCTCTAAAAATTCTTCCCGCAGATAATTTTGGGAGCAATCGGTTTTCTTTTTTGTACAGCGGTAGTAGATGTAATCAACATTTCCACGGGTAGAAAGATAACATTTATGTTTAACTTCGGCGGTGATGGCGCAACCACACTCGGCGCACCTTACCAATCCCAAAAAAGTGAAGTTGTGTTTTTTGTTTTTGGGGTGTTCCCGAGCTGCAAGAATTTTTTGGATTTTCTCGAAAGTTTCAGGCTGGATAAATAGTTTATGGGTGCCTTCGTAAGTTTCACCGCCGAAGTTTATTATCCCGATGTAAAACTTGTTACTCAAAACTCGTTTGACTGTATCGAGGTGAAGCATTTTACCGTTATATTTGGTAATTCCAAACTTTTGGAAGAACCTTGCAATATCTGCGATAGAGCTTTCGCCTTCGGCGAAAAGCTCAAATGCTTTTTTGACAATTTTTGATTTTACCGGCTCAACTTCAATGGTTCGTAATCTTGGCTCGTTCAAATACCCGTAAGGCGCTTTATTTGGTAAAATTCCCTTTCGTAGTTTCTGACGATTTCCTCGTTTTACATTTTCGGAAAGATTATCTACATAATATTTAGACTGGCCAAATGCGATTGAGAGCATAAACTTGCCCTGTGGGGTGTTATCAAACCAAAATGTGGGGAATTTTAGGTCAAGCAGTTTTCCGGTATCAAGAAGATAGATGATTTTTCCTCCATCTATGGAATTTCTGGCAATACGATCTGGATGCCACGAGAGAATTCCGTTGGCTTCTCCTTTTTCTATCTTCTCGATGACTTCCTGAAAAATCGGTCTGCCGGGAATTTTTGCAGTTCGGGATTCAGTTAAGAAACAAACGATATTCAGTTTTTCTCTGGCCGCAAATTCTTTGAGTTCTGCAATTTGTGATTCAATAGACAAAACCTGTTTTTCTTTTTCATCGGTGGATTTCCGGCAATAGACGATGTATTTAATCATGTTTTTTGATTTAGTCCTTAAATTTTTGCGTTTTTCTTTTCTTCTCCTTAATTGCGGCGGCTTTTTTGCGTATATAAAAGGGGCTTTGCAGCGCTCGCCGCGGGGGCGGGCGCGGCGAGCGCCATCCCCGACGATTTGCAAAATCCATTTCTGTGGACTGTTTACGAAAAAATTCGGACTGAATTTCAAAGGTAGGGCGGCGGCTGCCGCCATCCAGCCGCCGCCCCATCTTTAACAATCGCCTGCCCGCCTCTGGCGGGGCCTTCGGCCTCGTAAAAAGTCGG
>Ga0233422_10000696_pt1 | contig 16062 bp, 15 predicted proteins | sample Watercolumn_Mata_2_FD_182724 | JGI IMG/M metagenome (GOLD analysis project Ga0233422, IMG submission 182724) | Freshwater microbial communities from Lake Matano, South Sulawesi, Indonesia - Watercolumn_Matano_2014_110_MG | ecosystem: Environmental > Aquatic > Freshwater > Lake | place...
TGCGTCTCGTTCCGCTGCGGAACCTGGGGGCGTGCATGAGTCCGGACAATGCGTGGATCTTTCTTCAGGGCCTTGAAACCTTGGCACTCCGTATGGAACGTCAATGCTCCAATGCCCTGGCAGTCGCTCGATTCCTTGAAGAACACGAAAAGGTGGAGTGGGTGAGGTACCCTGGGTTGCCCTCAGACCCATTTTACGGAATGGCGCAACGGTACTTCCGCGGGGGCGCAGGAGGCGCGGTGGTCGTTTTCGGGATCAAAGGCGGGGCAGAGGCCGGTCCGAGATTCATCAACAGCCTCAAACTCTTCTCGCACCTGGCCAACGTGGGGGACGCGAAAAGCCTGGCGATTCATCCTGCCAGCACCACCCATTCGCAATTGTCCCCGGAAGACCAGGCCGCAGCGGGAGTGCTTCCCGATCTCGTCAGGCTGTCGGTGGGGATAGAGCACCTCGACGACATCCTTGAGGATCTCGACCAGGCGTTGCGACATAGTGCCTGATCACTCGCCGTGTTCATGATCGTGCCCTTTACTGCCGTGGCGATGATGGTAATGCCCATGACTCGGAAGATCAATCGGTACGGCTGGGGTACTACGCTTGCCCTTAGCGGGCAGGAGGGCCAGGGCGCTTTCAAATTGCCGATTTGCCTGCTCGACTAATCTGATCCCTTCTCGGACCAATTCGGCCGCGGCTGGGAATCCCTGCTCGTCAAGGATCTGAGCCACCTCGACGTATCCGCTCACATGCTCAATATTATGGTCGATCCAGTGTGAAAGACGTATTGAACTCTTTTGAACATCATCCATTGGACCCCTCCGGGAATCATTACTGCCGTTCCTATCTATTCCATGTAATCGACTTCACTGCAATATCAGGGGCGCTTTTGAATCACCATTCCGAGAAAATTCAGGAGGATCTGTCGGCCTTCCGGCACCGGGTTGCCTTCGCATTCCCGTATGTCCCAGCATCGCTCGGGGTGAAAAGCCAGGCCATAGACCTGCTTTTCAGGCACCCGTATGATCTGGGCCCACGACATATCGCTGTACGCGAGGTTCACCAGCCGCTCCGGCACGCGTTTCACCTCTTCATAGTGGCTCTCTACCGCCCTAAATCTGCCCGGATGCGTCACCACACCTCGGAAAATAGGGTCTTCCCCTAGCGTGGTCAAGAACACTACTCCGCGCTCACTCGTGGCTTCTTTCGGGTAACGTGGGGGGAACGTGCCCACATGGCTTGGGTCGATGAAACCAACCTCTCCACCGAATGCGAGTGCGAGGAACTGGTGGCCGCCGCACACGCCCAATACAGGCAAATCCTGGCGCAGAATCGCGTGCCTGAGGAACCGCTTAACGCGATCCAGTTGCTCTGCGGCTTCCCCTTTGTACATGTACCACGGGGTCCCCTGAGGGCTTAATACGAGAAAATCGATGCGGGTTCGGTCAAATGAGCTCTCGGTGCACGCCGAGAAGTGGCAATAATCGAGACAGATGCGCCAGCCGGCCAACTCGGACGCCTCAGCAGGGAGCCGTTGGGTTAGGGCCTTTCTCAGTTGTTCATGGCGTGCAGGATCGGGACTTTCAAGTTCGAGATCGAGCAGCAGGCCGTGCAATGTGTATGCTCGCATGCAAAGGACGGCGACCAGCACGGTCAACCCGCAGACAGCGCACGCCAGCAGCGCCCAGGCTATCTTGCGGCGACCGGCAAATCTTGACTCTCTCATAGCAATCTACAACCGCGAACCGGCCCCCGGTAGCTCTCGCTCAATGCTAAGGATCAATCACCACATTTCATAGGGATACCCATACGGCTGGTACATCGTCCCGTACGGCAGCCCTCCCCAAGAGGGAATGGACCTCCGCAGAAACACGTGATAAACGTCGCCGTCAATTGCCCGCAGTGTTCCGCGAATGCTCTGGTCTGCATAGACCGCGCCCTGAAAGACGTTCCCGTCCTTGCCCCCGTAGATCATGTGTCCGCGGACCGTGCCTCGGATACCGAACCGTGCCGTGCCCAGGAAGTTGCCCCCCTCGACGATCCCCTCGATGGCCTCGCCTCTCTGGGATGTTATGGTGACTGTACCTTTTGCTCCAAAGATCGGACCCTGGGCCTCACCCTCCCATTTTCCCCGCAGATCGACGCCGGCAAATCCTGAGGCAAAAGAGGGCGACGCGGCAAGTATCATAGCCCCAACCAGAAGCAGCCTGCACAACGAGTGGACATTCATGCCAGCTAATTTAGCATATTCTTCAAAAAAAGGACAGCTAAAGTGTGCTCGGGGCGCATTCATGCAGTCTCCCGGAGGAATCGATTCTCGCCGTACCCTCTGACAGGTCGCGTGTCCGGTCTCAATGGCCGGCTGTCACCAGGCTTCCGGTAAACCACGACCTCACCGGCCCTCACTGATAGAGCCTCTTCATTCGCACTCCTCAGATTATATTCTCAGGATCGTGCATTTCGTACTTGCTTTTGAGGACTGAGTGAGACTATGGTCCGGGTCACCAACCGGAAAGGTGGGGAAATTTATGTCACATATTGAGACGATCCTGGCGGTTAATAAAGTAGAACTTGAAGCATTTGTGGATTTCCCCTGGCGAATCTACGAAGGGGACGCAAACTGGGTAGCCCCCCTTAAATCTCAAGTTCGTCGCCTGCTCGACCCTTCGAAACATCCCTTCTGGGATCGTGCCGAACGCGCGCTTTTTCTCGCACGCCGCGGGTCGGAGACGGTTGGGCGCATTGCGGGAATCGTCGATCACAATGCCAATCAGCATCACCACCAGCGGCTTGGAACGTGGGGATTCTTCGAATGCCGCAATGACCCGGAGGCAGCGTCAGCATTGTTCAAAGCCGTGGAGGATTGGCTGCGCGGGAAAGGGATGGACTGCGTACGGGGCCCGATGAATCCGTCGCCAAACTATGAGATAGGGCTCCTGGTCGAGGGGTTTCAGTATCCGCCCGCGGTGATGATGACCTATAACCCCCCTTATTATGTTCGTCTGGTTGAAGGCAATGGCTTCACGAAGGAGAAGGACCTCCTGGCGCTCCGGGCGGACGAGTCCCATAGCTGGAACCCCAGAATCGAGCGCCTGGTCAAGCGGCAAAGAGAGAGAAATCATATCAACATTCGTCCCCTTAGAATGACAGATCTGGCCGGAGAGGTTTCACTCATGAAATCTCTGTACGAAGAAGGCTGGGCCAACACTTGGGGGTTTTCTCCCATGACTGAAGGTGAAGCGGACGAACTCCAGAGCAACCTCCGGTGGTTCGCCGATCCGGAACTCGTTTTCTTTATGTATTATGGTGAGGAGCCCGCGGGGGTCGCCATGTTCTTGCCGGATATCAACGAACTGCTCAAGAGGTTCAACGGCAGAATGGGACTCCTGGGATTAATGAAAGCCGCCTTCTACCGAAAGAATATCAAGGGAATGCGCGTGGTTCTGTTCGGTGTAAGAGAAAAGTACCGGAAGCTCGGCCTATCACTCGCGGCGCTGGATTACTTCAATCGAGTGGCCAGAGAGAAGAAATACCGGCACGCGGAATTCAGTTGGGTGCTGGAAGACAACTGGGCTGCCCATCGGCTGGGGAAGGAAGGGGGCGCTCTGCCCTACAAACGATATCGCATCTACCGCAAATCCCTCTGAGTGTCGCTCAACCGTGGAGGCCTCCCCGGTGGGCCGAGTCCCCCCGTCGCTAATGCCGAACCGGAAGTCTTAGGTCCGGGATCTGTGCGCCTGCCTTTTTCTCGAACAGGACCATCATCTCAGGGTGCCCCATAGCGATGAGCGTGTCGCGACATTCAATGGTCGTGTCCGGCCCCGGGTTGAACACCATTGACCCGTCACTCTTCTTGATCGCAATGATGATGAGGTCCAGGTCCTTCCGAATGTCGGTCTCCGCGAGCCGTTTCTCGCAATAAACAGAGCTTTCGGCCACCTGCACTTCTTCGAGCTCCACGTTGAGCTGTGTGTGGTCCATGACCACTTCCAGGAAGCTCATAACGGTCGGTTTGAGAATGCTCATCAGCATGCGCATGCCGCCTATCTGATACGGACTTATGACTCTCGTGGCCCCAGCCCTCAAGAGCTTTTTCTGGGCGGACTCCTCCGCGGCTCGTGCGATGATCTCAAGGTCCGGCCTGATCTCTCTCGCGCTAAGCACAGCGTAGAGGTTTTCCGCATCCGAGTCGAGCACAGCGACGAGCCCTCGGGCATTCATGATCCCCGCACCGATAAGTGATTCTTCTTCCGTGGCGTCACCGGCGTACATGAGGTACCCGAGGTCCACGATCTTTAACTGGATCTGGGGGTCCTTCTCGACAACGACAAACGGAATACCCCGCTCATGGAGTTGCTGACATATGTAGGAACCCATGCGGCCGAACCCGCATACAATGAAGTGGTCTCGAACCCTTTGTACAGCCTTCATGAAACGTCGCCTCGTCACAAACGCATAGATTTGGCCCTCGATAATCAACCTCGTCCCTGTCAGAACCGCATAGGTCACCACGCCCACACCAAGGAATATGAGAATGATGGTAAAGATTCTCCCTTCGTTGCTCAACGGTCTGACTTCCCCGAAACCGACGGTGGTCAGCGTGATGACCGTCATGTAGAAGCTGTCCAGAAACGGCCAACCCTCGACTATCTGATAGCCGAAGGTGCCGAGCGAGAGCACAAAGACTATGGCAAGGAGGGCTTTGATTAGGGCAGGAGCGTAACTCACCATCGAGCTGTCTTCCCCGCGCGGCCGGAAGTCCTCTCATTCCTCTTCCAGCACGTAGACCCCGGTAAGGTTTCGGAATTGCTCGTCGCAGTCCAGGCCGTATCCGACCACGAACCCGTCCTCGATGCGAAAGCCGCAGTAATCAAGTTGGACATGACGTTCTCGCCTTCCCGTCTTGTCAATCAACGCTGCAATCTTGATGGACCTTGGGCCCTGTGCTGCGAGCACCTTCCCGTATTCGCTCAAAGTCAGACCGGAGTCCACAATATCGTCGACAAGGATCACGCTTCGGTCCTTCACCGGCAAGCAGATGTCCAAGCGGACCTCCAACTTGCCGCTGGAGACCGTCCCCGATCCGTACGACGCGATCTTCGCGAAGTCCACCTGACAAGGCCTGTCGAGCGCCCGGACAAGGTCCGCGAGAAACATGAACGATCCTTTCAGGATACCAACCAATAGAAGGTCCCCTTCCGGGTGGTGTTCCGAAATCTCTCGACCCATCTCCCTGACTCTGGCTGCTATCGTGTCGGCATCGAAAAGGATGCGTTTGCGAAATTCCTTCATGTGTTCTTCCCTCCGGTTCGCTGTACCGGCGTATTCACTCTACACGTCTATCATATCGCCTCAAGCGCCCGAGAACAAGGCATATCTTGAGAAGAAGAGTCCCTCAGCCATAGAAATGAGAAGAGTAACCTTCGGTAGTCTCCTCTTGTAGGGGCGCCGCTTGCTGCGCCCGTCCTGGTGGGCAGGGCAATCGCGCGAAACGCGGGACGGCCCCTACAACACGATCAGTTGGAGGCAGGGCTAGTTTGGTCACCATCTGCTTTTCGCGCCAAAGTTCAGATCGTCGGCCATGCCCGCTGAGAGCAGGACTTCTGCCCTTGCGCCTATCATGGCAGCATTGTCCGTGCACAGCCGCACCGAAGGGAACACCGGCTCCACGCCGCGGCGTACTCCTTCCGCGGTCATCTTCTCTCGGAGCGCGCTATTGGCCGCGACGCCGCCACAGACTACCAGTCTCGTTGAACCGTACCGCTCCGATGCCTTCATCGCCTTTGCTACAAGCACCTCGACAACCGAGTCTTGAAACGCCGCCGCAATCTTGCGAATCTCGGGGACGTCCGCTTCGGTCAGGTCCCGGGGCACGAGCGGATGAAAGCTCCCCGGCACATCGTCCCTTCTCTTGACCCCAAACGTCTCCTCCACGTGGCGCAACACTGCGGTCTTGAGGCCGGAAAAAGAGAAGTCGAGATCGTCCCCCTCCATGAGGGCCCTCGGAAAGGTCAGTCCGCCCGGATCGACGCCTCTTGCCTGCTCCTCGATAACAACCCCGCCGGGGTACCCCAGCCCGAGCAATTTCGCCACCTTATCGAAAGCCTCGCCGGCCGCGTCGTCCCTTGTCTTCCCCACCAGGTCGATCTCCAAGGGCGCCCGAACGTGAAACAGACTCGTGTGACCGCCTGAAACAACCAGCCCGACAAAAGGGAATGTGAGATCATTCCGTTCGAGAAAGGCCGCGAAAAGATGGCCATGAAGATGATTCACACCGCAAAGCGGCACATCCAGGCTCAGAGCCATTGCTTTAGCCGCAGCAATACCCACGAGGAGTGACCCTATCAGACCGGGCCCTCTCGTCACACCGATCCCCTGAATCTGTCGCGGCTTGACCCCGGCCCTCTTCAAGGCCTGCTCGATCACAGGCGAAATGGCTTCTATATGCTTGCGTGAGGCAAGCTCAGGGACGACCCCTCCATACTCTTTGTGCACGTCGATTTGGGAAACGACCACGTCCGACAGAATCCGCTTGCCATCTTTGACCACGGCAGCGGCCGTCTCATCGCAGGACGTCTCGATTCCGAGAAGCAGCATCAGACCCGACCCAGGTTGGCCCGCAAGTCTTGAATCTGCTGGACCCGGTGTTCTATCGCTTCACGGGAAAGGTTTACATAGCGCTGGGGGAGCATCTCCCTGGACGTGCACTCCAACACTGCGAGCAGTTCCTGATACTCCCTTTGGCTCGCCAGGTCAGCCGGGATGAAGTCCGCGACCTCCTCCAGGAGCATCTGCGCCGTGAGCCTTCCCTCGACGCGTCGTCTGCGTTTTAGCTGGGTCAGGATTTGATCGAAGTCCGCGGGGTAGTACGCCTCCGTCAGCTTGATGAAATCGTCATATTGGTCGGGCGAGAACTGAGCCGAGTCGATTCCTGCCTGGGTGAGCACATGCCGGATGAACGCCTCTCTCTCTTCTCCCTCGTTGTCGAATACCGGCAGGTGCTCACCTGCCCTGCCCGACCGCTTGATGTCCGGCTCGAGGCGATCCGGTCGGGCAGTGATGATTACCCAGACAATCTTTCCACGATTGCGATCGTCCGACATCATTTTGAGGATGTTACCGAAGAGTCGCCGGTCCACCTCGTGGGTCTGAGCGCTGCGGCCGCCTATTTCCGTATCAGCCTCGTCATACATCACCATGACATTACCCAGAGCTTCCAGGACCGACCGTATGCGCTCCCAGTTCCGTTCCGTCTCGCCGACGTAAGGTCCGCGGATGTTCTTCAGGACGACCGCGACCCAACCGCACTCCTTGGCAAATGCTTTGTAGATAAAGGTCTTACCGACACCATTCGCGCCGGGCACGAGGATACCGACCGGCATCAGGTCCGCTTCATCGCCCCGGATGCATTCTTTCAACTCCCGCAGTTTCTTCAAGAGCCGCGAGGCGCCGATTACCTTTTCAAACCCGTATGACAGGTTGGGAAACTCGATGTGACCTTCCAGCTCTTTCTCAATAATCTCCTTGGTCTTTCCGAAGACAAGATCGGGAGTTACGGTGGCGCCCTTGTACGACGCCTGCTGGAAGATCTGGCGCATGGAAAGCAACGTCAGGCCCGCACTGCTGTAAGCCAGCTGCTCGGCGGAGATCGACGACGCGGTCTTCTCACGGGCCATGAGGTCTTCGATGAACCGTTCTCTCTCCCCCTGATTCGGCCGGTCTATCTTGATGGTCGTGCAATAGGGAAGATCGACGATACGCTCGTTCACGCCTCCCAACGTCTCGGTGACCATGAAAACGATATCGGAAGAAGCCACGAAGGTGGAATCGGAGAACCAATTCTCCAACGTTATCACCTTGAGGCGATCGGAATCGAGCATTGCCTCGCCCCTCGCAGGAGGTGCGACCGCCTCACCGTATCGAATCACGATCGCAAAGTCCTTGCGGACCTTGCGCGATCCCATCCCTTCGGCCGGCACCATAACGTTGACGCGCGTGAGTTCTCTCAAGGCCGCGCACGCGGTGAGGATGTCCGCCCTGGATGCGGAGAGTATCCGAGCGACGCGGTCCTCCCCTATCTCCTTACCGACAAGCTGGCGGTCCAAGGGATTGAGAAATGAAATGCCAGTGACCGGGTCGTAAACCACAATGATCCGGGGCGACGACGTTCGGTCGGGCTTTATGAGGGCCTCGACGAGGAAATCCACCAGGGACACGTACCTGCCGGGAGCCACCGGATATATGTCCCTAATGTTGCCATAAATGAGAAAGACGTTGGACTGCGCCGAGACGTACTTCTCGATGATCTGTTGCGCAAATTCCGGAGGCGTAGAAAGCTCGTCGGTCATGGTATCTATAGTGGGTTCGCGTCCGTCCCCGCCCTTCCCGTCAGGCCAGGGGATTGTAGGGGCACGGCCAAGAGATCGTCTCACAAGCCGCGAAATACCTCGGATGGTAGAATGGTTCCCGTGGTCTGCCTACGAACCTCTGTAGGGGCGGACCCGTGTGTCCGCCCAAATCGGGGCAGACACGCGGGTCTGCCCCTACAAGCATAGCACTAGGCCGGTCTGGCTTAAATCCAGCTCCTCAGCCCAGGTCTCTTTCCTTCTCCGGGACGCCTGCCTTGGCCGCCGCGCGTGCCTTCAGCAGCTCATCGAACCGACTGGCAGCCTCCCGTTCCGCGCCGAGTCGCTCGTACGTCTCGTCCTGGGCCCCCACAGTGGCGGTACGCATCTCCGTGGCAATCTTCGCTTCAGCGCGCATCCGCCCGACTTTTTCACGTATCGCCACGATCGACTCGTCGATGGCCGTTTCGCCGAGTCCTCGCAGTCTGTCTTCCAGTTGAATCACCTGCTGGTTGGACACGAACTCCGCAACCATTTCGCCCTGCTCTTTCTTGAGCCTCTCGATCTCTGAAGAGAAGGTGCGGAGCTTGACCTTGTAGTCATCGACTTTCCGGCGCTGGCCGTCCAGTTCGCCGGCCAACACTGCCTGACGCTCGTCTATCTCCTTCATCCTCGTGATATAGCGAGCGCCGGCCTCTCGGTGAGACGGGTTTCCCGGTTCGGCTTCGGCCAGGCCCAGGCTGCCTTCAAGCTTGCGTTGGAGGTCCTCGTCCTCTTTGTTCAGAGCTTTGAGGGCCTCTTCTGCCTTCTCTCGCTCGCGGGCGAGAAGCGCTACGGCCCTTTCCATCTCTTTGTAATCCCGCTTTGCCTTGTCGATGGCAGCCGCGTAGGTCGACCGGATGGCTTCGGGACTTCCCGACACCACGTCGTCGCCGGCCCTAATGAAGAAACCCCTGATTACCGCCCACAGTTTTCCGAAATAGCCCATCGTGCTCCTCCCTGGCAGAATGCATCCCAAAAGCCTCGGGTGAAAGGTCCGCTGCGATGTCGCTTGGGGCTCGCCTCGCGTCTGCAACCCATCGACGCTGGAATTTGCGTAGGGACCAATAATTCCGGGACGTTATCCCCCTCACCCTGCCCTCTCCCCCAAGGGGGAGAGGGTTTTCACGACGACCTTAGCGCGGGAAGTGATTGCAATAGTTAGGAGTTTTTGGGGAGGGGTCCGGGGAGGCACTTTTTGCAAAAAGGGCCTCCCCGGTAGCTCTCCTCAAATCTCCTAGCTTTGTCGGGACTTGCCGTTCCCGCCTGAGGCCAGGAACCACTCTGCAATGTCTTCCCAGCTGTGAAATCTGTTGGTCACCGAAATCGTGGACTGCTTGTTCCACGGCCGGATCATCAGTCCAACGCCGATGCCCGCATCCAGATACTCTTCCACGTATTCAACGTCGTCTTCGATGATGAATTCCACCTGGTTTTCAAGAATTTCGGACAGCTTGTGCCGTCGTCCCCCCTTCACGATCATATCCGGCACCTTCCGTCCCCAGTCGAGGGCCTCGAGTTGCCGAAGCGCGGTCTGGGGATGCCGTCGGCCGGTTATGAACAGGAGAGGCTTTCCTGTCTCGTCGTGGATCCTCCCCAGCACGTCGATTGCCGCTTCATACGGGTCGATGCGGGGTTGGGAGTACATGTAGTCTACCGCTTCCCAGAGCGTTGCCGTATCCAATCCCAGCCGTTCCAGCTCCCAGGTGAGTAGGTCCGCAGTAGTTAGGGTCTTCCCTTTCACTTCGTTGATGCGCTCCAGAATTACCTCAATGGAGTTGAGCACCACCCCGTCAATATCAAAGGCTATGTTCATCAATTCAAGGCTCCTTCCAAATGCCCCCTGGTCATCAATTACCACATGCAACGACTTTTGGGGAGTCCCCTTAATTCCGGGGACAACCTACTCAATTCCTCGGTCGCTGAAAATTGAGTAAGGTGTCGCCGGAGTTGGCGGCACAAAAGACTTGACACGCTTGGATTTGGTGCCGTACGCTCCGTAATTGGGGTCTCTTGGGCGTTTAACCAGTACATTCTTGTCCGATTTAAGAAGGAGGGGTACCATGCGGCGCAAACCCTTGACGCTGATCGTCGTCATGCTTCTTGGCCTGGGTCTTGCCATCCCGGTGCCGGCAGCTGAAGAAATCAAGATCGGGGTGCTCTACCCATTGACCGGCGGGGCCGCTGCCGAAGGGAGAGAACTTCGCAACGGAGCGGAATTGGCCCTGGAGCTTGCCAATAACGCCAGGCCGGAAGTCGATATGACAATGGCCAAGAATGCGGGAATCAAATCCCTGGGTGGGGCCAAGATAAGGCTGATTATCCAGGACCATCAAGGCAATCCTCAGTTGGGCGCGGACCTGGCCAAGAAACTCATTCAGGACGACAAGGTTGTGGGTCTCATGGGCGCGTATCACTCCGCAGTAACCAAGACCGTCGCTGCGGTGGCCGATCGTTTCGGAGTGCCCCTCATCAACGAATCGTCCACGAGCCCGGCCCTGACCAGAGAAGGCTACAAATGGTTCTGGCGCACCACCCCTCACGACGAAACGTTTACCAACGACCTTTTCATCTTCCTGCAAGGCTTGACCGAGGGCAAGGCGAAGGGAGTCAAGGCAGTGAAAAAGGAGGACCTCCTGCCTATCGTTTCAGCCTGTGAGAAGACCGAATGGGGTTCCGGCGTCGATGCGGCCATCAAGGAGATCGGTAAGGCCAAAGGGTTTCTGACCCAGGTGAGCCTGCTGTATCCTGCCAAGGCCCCGGACCTTTCTTCGGAAGTACAGAGCCTCCTCGCTCCCAAACCAGGCACGATGCTGTTTGCGAGTTACGGCGCGGATGCTATCCTCCTGATTAAAACCCTGAAGTCATTGAAAGCCAAACCAAAGGTCATCTGGGGCCAGGACGCGGGTTTTGAAAGTCCTGAATTCCTCTCTGCCCTGGGCGATGATGTCAACGGGATACTTACTCGGACCGTGTTCAGCCCAAGGGTGGGAGAGGTAAAGAAGGTCTCCAAGCAGGTCAACGACATGTACAAGGCGCAGCACGGCCGTGACCTCAGCGGAGCCTCTGCTCGCGCTTTCACTGCGCTGCAAGCCTGGGTCCATGTGCTTGAGAAGGCCGGTTCAACGAAACCTGAGGCTATCCAGAAGGCAGCCAATGAAGTCAAGATCGACCCGGCCGAACTGATCGTGCCCTGGGCCGGCGTCAAATTCGCGACCACAGGCAAGGACATCGGCCAGAATGAACTCGGCACCGGCATGATCGGTCAGTACCAGAAAGGCAAGGATGGCAAAATCGTCCTGGAAATCGTCTACCCATTTGAACTTGCCACTGCGGACATGATCTATCCGTTCAAGGGGTGGTAAGACAGCAAAAGTGCTCATTACTGATCAGCACTGAGGAAGACCGTGTTTGTCCCGCGCGGTAAGAGGCCGAGAATCTCCAAAAACCGCGTAAGCAGGACAATAACGCGGCACGAATAGTCAGAACGGCAACCCTCACGCTCGGCTGCAGATGCGAGACTGACCGTCTACAGGCGTTTAGCGTCTTCTGAACATTGGGCAACGATGGAACACCTGCTCATCGAGATAACCAAGGCTCTGGTGTCCGCACTCTTCATGGGGATGGTGTTCGGACTGGTGGCACTGGGACTCACCATCATCTGGGGCGTCATGGACATCGTGAACTTCGCCCACGGCGAGTTCCTGATGATCGGCATGTACGCGGGTTTGCTCACCGCTCTAATCCTTAAGGTCGATCCGCTGTTCGGTCTGCCCGTTGCCGGGGTCGTCGGGTTCTTGCTGGGAGTGGCGTGCTACTACGGACTCGTGAAGTTCCTCCTGCGCGGACCCATGATCGCCCAGCTTTTTGGCACCTTCGGCCTGATGCTCTTCCTGCGCAATGTGGCCCTCATGGTGATGGGAGCGGACCCTCAGAGCGCCCACCAGGGCGTTCTGGTAGGCAAATCGTTTGTTATAGGGCCTGGGATCGTCATCGAGCTGACCAAGTTAGCCGCGGGTGGACTCTCTGTAGTAGCTTTTGCCACCACTTGGTGGTTGATGAATCGAACGGAAATCGGCAGGGCCCTCACTGCCACGGCACTTGACGCGCAGGCTGCACGCTACATGGGCGTCCCCACCGAGAAGATGAACGCACTTGCCTGGGGTCTGGGCGGCGTCACGGTTGGAATGGCAGGCGCCTTGCTCGTGAACTTCTGGCCGGTGGATCCCAACGTGGGGCTTCTCTTCACCATGATCGCTTTTACCACGGTGGCTCTAGGAGGTTTCGGGTCGATTCCCGGCGCAGCTTTTGCCGGTTTGATCGTGGGGCTCGTGATCAATATTGCGCCGATCTGGGATAGCATCCACGCGTTCTTGGGTCCGACGTCGTTCCAGGGCGGACAACTCCATCAGTTCAAGTATTCTTTTGTCTATCTGGCTTATTTCCTCATCATGGTATTGAGACCGCGGGGGCTATTCGGTTGGAAGTACTGAAAAGCGCTTTTGATTTCTCGGACTTCCCCAAGATCGACCTCTGTGTGGCCGGTGCTGTCGGCGCGTTTCTCCTCGTCTTCCCTGCTTTGCCTCACTCCGGTTTTACCATGGCCACCATGATCCAGTTCCTGATGTTCTCGGTGTATGGGATGGGCTGGAACACTATCGGCGGGTATGGCGGTCAGGTGGACCTCGGCAAGGCCCAGTACGTGGGGATCGGCGCGTACACCACCGCGGTCATGATGATTCGCTGGGATGTGCCTTTTTGGGTTTCTATGCCCATTGGGATGGCTCTTGCAGTCGGTTGGAGCTTTATGATCGGCTATCCTCTGTTCCGCCTGAGAGGTCACTACTTTGCCATTGCCACGATCGCCACATCATTGATCCTGAAAGACGTTTTCGAGTCCTGGTCGTTCGTAGGCGCGGCCAGGGGCCTTAAGATTCCGATCAAGGGCGAGATGCCCAACTTCCTCTTTCTCCAGTTCCGTCAGGATTACTACTACTATTACATTATTTTGGCCTTCTTCTTTATCGGTCTGTTCTACCTGAATTGGTTCCGGCACAGCCGTATCGGGCACCAGCTCCGCTGCATCAAGGATAGTGAGGATGTCGCTCAAAGTCTCGGCATCGACGCGCATTGGGCCAAGATCAAGGCGTACGCTACTGCGACGGCCTTCGTGGCCGCGGTAGGCTCTTTCCACGCGTGTTACAATTTCAATATCGAGCCGGAAGATGTTATGGGCCTCGATCTGTCGGTCCTCATTGCTCTCATGGCGATGTTGGGAGGCGCTGGGAGCCTCTTTGGCCCGATAATCGGTGCGGCCATTCTCGTGCCCATGAAGAGCTTTCTCGGAGCGTGGCTTGGCGCCAGAGCCGGCCTGATAGGTCTGGACCTGATCATCTATTCCACGATCATTATGGCGATTGCCGCTTTCGAGCCGCGAGGCATCTGGGGCTTGATCACCCGTCTCAGGCAGGCCCGGAGGAACTGATGGCTCTCCTTGATGTCAAGGGACTCGGAATGCGGTTCGGCGGCTTGGAGGCCAATTGGGATATCTCCTTCCAGGTGGAGGCCGGAGAGCTGGTCGGTCTGATCGGGCCCAATGGAGCGGGCAAATCGACTCTATTCAATTGCATAGCCGGAATGCATAGCCCCACCGTGGGCAATATCTTCTTCCGAGGTCAAAACGTTACCGGGTACAGGGCCTACGAGATGGCCCGACTGGGATTGGCTAGAACATTCCAGGTCTATGTTGCGACGGGAGACCTGAACGTGCTGGAAAACGTTATGGTCGGGGCCTTTATGCGCACCAGTTCGCTGGTCAAGGCGCGGACCAAGGCCGAGGGTATTCTTGAGAATATGAACCTGGCAAGTCTCGCTCAGGAAAGGGTTGCCAATCTGCCGGTGGCGGCCCAAAAGCGCGTCGTGATGGCCACTGCGCTGGCTACGGACCCGGAACTGCTCCTGCTGGACGAAGTAGCCGCAGGTCTGAACCCTACCGAAATGGACGACATGATTCGCATGATACGATGGGTTCATGGCCAGTTGCACGTGACGGTGATGGTAGTTGAGCACGTCATGGAGTTGGTAATGAAGCTTTCTCACAGGGTACTCGTTGTGGAAAGCGGGCGACTCATCGCGGAGGGAGAACCGTCGGATATCGTACGCCGACCGGAAGTGATCAAGGCGTACCTGGGCGAACGCTACGTGACGGAACAGCTAGGAGAGGAGTGAGTGGAAGCGGTCTGTTCGCTGTGCAGGCAGGCCCTTTTTCAGAAAGGCACTTCTCCGGAGATTGCAGTTGTCGAAACCCGATGACAGTTTTACGAGCCAAGCGAGCGAATCAGACGCACCCATCCTGAAGATCGAGGACGTCAAGGTCCGGTACGGGACCGCGACCGTGGTTCAGGGGGTGAGTCTCGAGGTCTTCCCTGGAGAGACAGTTTCGATAGTGGGTGCAAACGGCGCGGGAAAGTCAACGGTGCTTAAGGCAGTCATGGGCTCCCAGCCTCCCTATGCGGGCCGCATCCTTTTCAAGGGTCTCGAAATTCAGAAACGGCGGACGGAAGACATCGTGAAGATGGGATTGATCTACGTCCCCGAAGATCGACGGCTCTTCAAACCGCTCTCAGTGGAAGAGAACTTGCTTCTTGGTGCGTATGCGCTCAAAGACGAAGATCGCAAGAGGGCTAACCTGGAGTTCGTGTACAATCTTTTTCCCGCACTTCTTGCGAGGCGCTACCAGGCTACGGCAACCATGTCCGGCGGCGAACAGCAGATGGTTGCGGTCGGCCGCGGACTCATGAGCAACCCGGAGATATTGATGCTCGACGAGCCTTCTTTGGGACTGGCGCCGTTACTCGTGGATGAGGTCCTCGACACGGTTCGTAGGCTTAAAGAGCAAGGCCTGACCATTGTGCTCGTGGAGCAAAATGTACGTGAAGCTCTCGAAATCTCTGACAGGGCGTATATTCTGCAAACGGGGAGAATTGTCCAAGAAGGCCCTGCACGAGAGCTGCTGCTTTCGGATGAGATTAGAAAAGCATTCCTGGGAATGTAGGATTGCCATCTTGTTTGCAGCCTTCGACCCGAGGAGCATATGATCCGGGGAGGGCAATTTTGCGACAGGCTCAATGCCTGGAGGCGACGTGATGCAAAGCATCGATCTGAACTGTGACATGGGTGAAAGCTTCGGAGCATACAAGCTCGGCCTGGACGAGGAAGTAATCAAGTATATCTCGTCCGCTAACATCGCCTGCGGATGGCACGCGGGGGATGCCATGGTCATGGACAGGACCGTGCGATTGGCGGCGAGCCACGGTGTAGGAATCGGCGCCCACCCGGGCTATCCTGATCTTCAAGGGTTCGGCCGCCGCAACATGGACTGCTCTGCTGATGAAATCCGTGACTTCGTGATCTATCAGGTCGGTGCGCTCATGGCCTTCTGCCTGGCCAACAGTGTGAAGATGCGCCACGTCAAACCCCACGGAAGCCTTTACAACACGGCAGTAGAAAACCAAACCGTCGCCGCTGCCATTGCCGAGGCTGTGCTGAGGGTCGATCCCGGGCTGATGTGTGTGGGCCTTGCGGGATCGAAAGGCGAGACGATGAGGAAAGTGGCCGAGCAGATCGGTCTTAAGGTGGTATGCGAGGCGTTTCCGGACCGAGCGTACGCACCGGACGGCACGCT
>Ga0233422_10000699_pt1 | contig 16036 bp, 14 predicted proteins | sample Watercolumn_Mata_2_FD_182724 | JGI IMG/M metagenome (GOLD analysis project Ga0233422, IMG submission 182724) | Freshwater microbial communities from Lake Matano, South Sulawesi, Indonesia - Watercolumn_Matano_2014_110_MG | ecosystem: Environmental > Aquatic > Freshwater > Lake | place...
TGACTATATTTTCTGAAAGGGTGTGCATGGATGTCGCTGCTTATTTTCTTGTCTAACTAACGTTAATATAAGCATTTGCGGTATTTTATGCCACCTTTTTTTATTGCCCTTGTGAATAATTCAGGTTAAATCATTAAAAAAACATGGCTGATTTTGTGTGGATTTCGGATCAGGGTTACGATTCTGGTTACTATTATATTGAGGTCAGCATGAGTTCATCAACGATTGATGGCTCAAAAATTAATGCTATGGTTTTGGCATTTGATTATGATACTGGCAGAGTTGTTGCGGGTTATAATACAGATATAGTACCGGTCAAGTTTCAGGTTGGTCGTACTCCAACAGATGTTTGGGAGTATAAAGTATTCAATCCTGCAAATGGAAAGATTGCCTTGACAGCTAATGCAAATGTTGTCAATCCCATTATAGACGTAGTAGGCAAAACTGTAACGGTCTGGTTGCAATTAGTTGATGGAGATGACGGGACTGGTTTTGTGGTTTCGTTTGACAATGGGTCTGCTGAAGATTATATCAAGACTGATGCTGATACTGCATTAGCTGATGGAAGCAGGCATGAACTGTATGGTGGTTCTTTAACGCCTGCGCCTGTTAACAATGCGCCGACGGTGCCGAACCCGATAGCCGACCAGAACGCCACGGAGGATACAGCGTTCACCTGTACGGTGCCGGAGAACACGTTCAATGATGTGGATGCGGGTGACAGCCTGACCTACACGGCAACGAAGTCCGACGGCACTGCCTTGCCGGCATGGCTGAGCTTCAATGCTGGTGCGCGCACCTTCAGCGGCACACCAGCCAATGGCGATGTGGGCACGATCACGGTGAAAGTGACGGCGACGGACAGCAGCAGTGCCAGCGTGAGCGACGAGTTCACGGTGACGGTGGCGAACACGAATGACGCGCCGACGGCGAGCGACAACACGGTGACGGTGACTGTTGGCCAACCGAAAACGATCAATGCTTCGGATTTCAAATTCAGCGATCCGGATGCCGGCGACAGCATGTCATCGGTAAGGATCACCGAACTTCCGGGTCAGGGAACACTGACACTCGATGGTAACACTGTTGCAGACAATCAGGTGATCCCAATAGCAGACATCAATGACGGCAAGCTTGTCTATTCACCGGCTGCAGGGCAGTCATCAGCCCAGGATACTTCACTCCACTATTCCGTGTTCGATCAGTCCGGTCTGGAGAGTGCTTCGGCCTCTGCCCTGACGCTCGATCTGGTCGATAACACTCCTCCGACCTTCACTTCTTTCAGTGCTCCTGTTGCGACTGTCAATGAAGATACCCAAAAGGAAATTACATTTGCCGATCTGACAGCAAAAGGCAACGAGGCTGATACAGACGGTACGGTTGACGCCTTTGCAGTCAAAGCCGTAACATCAGGAATCCTGCTCATCGGTGAAAATGCCGGATCGGCGACAGCGTTTGCTGTAGGCACGAACGATACCATCGACTCAACACACAACGCCTACTGGACTCCCGCTGCGAACGCGAATGGAGAACTGAATGCATTTACGGTGACAGCGCTGGATAATTTTGGCGCGGAATCAGGTGCTTCTGTGCTGGTGAAGGTCGATGTTATGGCGATCAACGACGCGCCGACGGTGCCGAACCCGATAGCCGACCAGAACGCCACGGAGGATGCAGCGTTCACCTGCACGGTACCGGTGAACACGTTCAGCGATGTGGATGCGGGAGACACGCTGACCTGGAGTGCAACGAAGGCCGACGGCACTGCCTTGCCGGCATGGCTGAGCTTCGATGCTGGCACGCGCACCTTCAGCGGCACACCGGCCAATGGCGATGTGGGCACGATAACGGTGAAAGTGACGGCAACGGACGGCAGCAGCGCCAGCGTGAGCGACGAGTTCACGGTGATGGTGGCGAACACGAATGACGCACCGACGGTGCCGAAACCGATAGCCGACCAGAACGCCACGGAGGATGCAGCGTTCAGCTTCACGGTGCCGGTGAACACGTTCAATGATGTGGATGCGGGAGACACGCTGACCTGGAGCGCAACGAAGTCCGACGGCAGTGCGCTGCCGGCATGGCTGAGCTTCAATGCGGGCACACGCACCTTCAGCGGTACGCCAGCCAATGGCGATGTGGGCACGATCACGGTGAAAGTGACGGCAACGGATGGCAGCAGTGCCAGCGTGAGTGACGAGTTCACGGTGACGGTGGCGAACACGAACGACGCGCCGACGGTGCCGAACCCGATAGCCGACCAGAACGCCACGGAGGATGCAGCGTTCAGCTTCACGGTGCCGGTGAACATGTTCAATGATGTGGATGCGGGAGACACGCTGACCTGGAGCGCAACGAAGTCCGACGGCAGTGCGCTGCCGACATGGCTGAGCTTCAATGCGGGCACGCGCACCTTCAGCGGCACACCAGCCAATGGCGATGTGGGCTCGATAACGGTGAAAGTGACGGCAACGGATGGCAGCAGTGCCAGCGTGAGTGACGAGTTCACGGTGACGGTGGCGAACACGAACGACGCGCCGACGGTACCGAACCCGATAGCCGACCAGAACGCCACGGAGGATGCAGCGTTCAGCTTCACGGTGCCGGTGAACACGTTCAATGATGTGGATGTAGGCGACACGCTGACCTGCACGGCGACGCTGGCGGATGGATCGGCGCTGCCAGAGTGGCTGCACTTCGATCCGTCGAGCCATAATCGAGCCATAATATCGAAACGATGGCCGACTACTTCCTGACAGGCGGCTCGGACAAACGCGCAACCGATTCGGCCTCGGCGATCACGGCGATGGTGACGGGCCAGAAGACCGACGGGGGCAACCTTTCGTGGGCGTATGGCGATCCGGCGGGCGGAGCGCTGACGACGATCGCCGAAACGCTGCGGGCCGACTATGGCTTCGCCATCGGCGTGGCCAGCACGGTGGAGTTTTCGCACGCAACTCCGGCTGGCGTGGTGAGCCACAACGTGAATCGCGGCAACACCTGGGCCATTTCGCATGAGATACTGACGGAAACGCAGCCGGAAGTGGTGATCGGTGCGGGTCTGGACAGCTACTTCGCCAGGGCGGGAGTCGCCAAAACGCCGACGGATACCGACTCGGATGCCGACAACAACGGCTACAACGACGAATACGACGCCTTCCACAATGGCACGGTGACCGACTACACGCAGGATGTTGAGTTCGTGGAGCGAGCAACGGGAGTCGATGGAGGCGATGTGCTGGCGGCTGCGTCAGCAAACGTGAGTCTGTCAGCCGGGGAAAGGCTGTTCGGCCTCTACGGCACTTCGGGCGGCAACTTCGAGTACTACGATGTTGCCGACACACCGGGCACGGTGACGATTACGCGCAGCACGGGTGACGGTACGCCGACTGTTGACGAAGACCCGACGATGACCGAAATGGTGCATTCGGCGCTGACGGTGCTGAACCAGGATCCGGACGGCTTCTTCGTGATGTTCGAGCAGGGCGACATCGACTGGAGCAACCACGCCAACGACTACGAAGCCATGATCGGTGGTGTCTATGACCTCGACCTTGCTGTCACGGAAGTCGAGGCGTACGTAGCCAGCGGCGTCAACGGCATCGACTGGTCGAACACGCTGGTGATTGTGACCAGCGACCACTCGAACAGTTACATGCGCAACGAGAGCGTGCTGGGTGTGGGTGACCTCGGAACGGTGGGCATGGACGTGATCTACGCCTCGGGCGGTCACACCAACGAGCTGGTGACGGTCACGGCGCGCGGCGCAGGGGCGGAGTACTTCAGCACGCTTTCAGGCCAGATTTACGCCGGAACGGAGATCATCGACAACACGCAGATATACACGGCGATGATGAACGCTGCAGAGAAGGCCGGAGCGGAGCATATCATCCTGATGATCGGCGACGGTATGAACATCGAGCACGAAATTGCCGCCAGCCGGTACCTGTACGGGGAAGACTTCGGGCTGTCATGGCAGGACTGGGGCACGCTCGAAGACGGCTGGACGGGCTACGCCACCACCTGGGACGTGACTTCGTACAACAACTACGCCAAACTGGAGGGAGCGGCCAACTATACCCCGACGACGTACGATTCGACCATCGGTTACGATCCGGCGCTGGGCGGTGAAACGCCGTACCCGGTGGCGATGACCTTCAGCGGCACGCCGGATAACGAAGATGTCGGTACGCTGGATATTATAGTGACGGCCACCGATGAGAACGGGGCAAGCGCAAGCCAGAATTTCGTGCTGACAGTCACGAACACCAATGACGCGCCGGTGTTGCTTAATCCGATTGCAGATCAGGGGGCAACCGAAAATGTTGCATTTAGTTATACGGTACCCGCCAACACCTTCAAAGACGTCGATGCCGGAGACAGCCTGGGCTATACGGCGACACTGGCAAACGGCGATCCGCTACCGGCGTGGCTGGGTTTCAATGCAGGAACGCGTACCTTCAGCGGTATGCCGTTTAGTGGTAACGCTGGAGCTATCGAGGTGAAGGTAACAGTTATGGATGGCAGCAACGCCACCGCAAGTGATTCATTCATGCTGTCGGTGGCCGATGTGCTGGATGATGGTGACAGGATTGGTGGTTCCACGGTGAATCTGCCAGAGGGTGTGACTGCTCTCAACAACACTCTGAGTACTGGTTCAACAGCAGAACAGATGCTCTACTTTGTCCAGCATAATGAGAATGTCGATCAGGATAGTCTTGATGAGATTTATGAGCAGATCGACGATTATTTCGGAGACGATGATGCCGTTCAGGTTCAGTCTCTGACCCTCAGTGGCGGTGAAGCGGGGCAGGGCGTCACGATAACAGGTGAAGCTGGTAATCAGGTGATGGTTATCGATGCCAGTCAGTTGTCTGAAGGAACGGTGATAAATCTTAACGGCGTCGAGTTTGCAATCATCATCGGTCCCGGTACTTACGGAGGTGGCGCTGGAGGCAATATCATCGTGGCCGATGGGGCTTCCCAACACATCATTCTTGGTGCCGATGACGATACGATTCATGGTGGTGCCGGAAATGATTATGTTGGTTCGCTTGGTGGCAATGACATGCTTTATGGAGACGAGGGGAACGATACGCTTTCAGGTGGAGCCGGTAACGATACGCTTGATGGTGGGGAGGGGTCTGATACTGTAGAGTTCAGTGGCATAATCTGTGAATATGCGATCGGTTACAATTCAACGACTGAAACCTGGACGGTTTATGACAAGGTTGCGGATCTCGATGGCATGGATATGGTAAAAGATGTCGAGACCTTCAGCTTCAAAGGAACCAGTTCCACGACTGCTCAGTTGGCAGCGTCTTATCTGGACAGCACCGCACCAGCAGTAACATCTGTCAACCCCGAAAACGGCTCGACAAGGGTAGGCGTCGACAGTAATATTCGGGTGACTTTCAGCGAAACGATTCGCCTTGAAGGTACAGCGGGGGTGGTGCTGCATGAAGGTTCAGAGGCTGGTGCGCCTGTTGCGGCGACGGTGAGCGTAAGCGGGTCCACTCTGACAATAGATCCATCCGGAGCACTGCACAATGGAACGGAGTATTATGTGAGGCTGGCAGATGGCGGCGTGCTCGATCTGGCCGGTAATCAGTATGACAATAACGATGAACATGATGCGTTCCACTTCTCGACGCTCGATGCCGCTGTGGCCGCCACAGGAGGCACTTCGGACGGCCTGGGCACCGGCGAGGTCGTGGCAGGTCTGGCCGGTCTCGGTCTGCTGGCTTTCCTGATTTTCTGACAGCAGGGAAGCTTCGTCTCGGGTTCCGCGGAGCTTTTACGATTCCGCGGAACCTTTGTCGCTTTCTTTGCACATGCATAAGCTTATCAGTATTTCGTGTTATCCGAAATGGTAAACAGCAAAAGATCGGGCTGAAGCCCGGGTGTGTTTCTGTTTGACTCTCCCCGGCTCGAAAGCCCGGGGAATGTTAATGCAGGAGTGCTGCATGCCCCGGACTTCTGTCCGGAGTTGATGAAGTATAAAAAAAGCAGGGGCTTGAGCCTGATTGCTTTTTCAATATTCTTTACGCTCATTCCTTGTGCAGATACTCACTCTTCAAGGTCTGGGCGCGGTATTGGTTCCGACAAGCCTGGATTTGCAATGACGAAGGTTTAGAGCGTAATCCGGGTGAAAAAGGTGCTTTTTCCTGGCAAATCCGACAGGCGGCAAGGTGGTCTGAGATTGCGGTCTGTTTTCGGAGTGATTTTCCCTCGGTATCCGTTTTGTTGCAGGATGGCGGGGGTTTTTCTTTTCCTATATTCCCGGGAAGATCGCGCGCCCGCCGCTACGTTCGTTAAATCTCAGGCGGGATGATTTTTTTCAGTACCCTCATGCAACCTCTTTTTTCATCCATCTGCTGCGTTGACTCCGGGGCCTGTTCGGGGCAGTTTAATATGGAGTTCGACATCCGGCTCATGCGGGCGTTTGCGGAGGGGGCGTTCGCGCGGGAGTTTGGCGAGGGGCGTTGCCTGTGGCGCTTCTATCGGTGGTCGCCTGCGGCGGTGTCGCTCGGGCGGAACCAGAATCCGGCGGAGATCGACCGCGAGCGGTGCCATGCTGATGGCGTCGATGTAGTCGTCCGGCCCACCGGCGGGCGGGCGGTGTTTCACGCCGATGAGCTGACCTACTCCTTTTTTGCCGCCACGCCGCTGCCGAATGAAGTGATTTACCGGATGGTGCATGAAACCATTGCGCGGGCGCTCTCCAAAATCGGCGTCGCGGCGGAGTTCTGCCGGTCACAGCCCGACTTCCGGGCGCGATACGCATCTCCCGAATCGGTCTCCTGTTTCACTGCTTCGGCCCGTTATGAGTTGCAGGTTGATGGACGCAAGATTGTCGGTTCGGCGCAGCGGCGCCAGGGAAATGTAATCCTTCAGCATGGTTCTTTGCCGCTGAGTGCGCGTCATCGCCAGATTTCGCGTTATCTTGCGGGTGCGTCCCGCGAACTTCTCGATGCGGTTGATGCCGACATGGAGCGCAAGACCGCCTCGCTCGACGAGTTCACCGATGCGGGCTATGCCGATCTCGTGCCGCTCATCATCGCCGAAGCGGGTAACTCCGCCGGATCGGACGCGATACTGTTGACTTCGCAGGAGATCGAATGCCTCGAAGGATTTCATCAATCACTCTAACTGACGACCATCATGAACCAGCCCTCCGGCAATAAACTGCCTCACGTCACGACCCGCAGGATGCTCGATATGAAGCAGCGCGGTGAGAAGATCGCCATGCTGACTGCTTACGACTATACGATGGCACGGATTCTCGACCGTTCAGGCGTCGATGCAATCCTCGTCGGCGACTCGGCGAGCAATGTCTTCGCTGGTCACAACACCACGCTGCCTATGACCGTTGACGAAATGATTTACCACGCCAAGGCGGTGGTGCGAGGCGTGCACGCCGAGACGCGCCGGGCGATGGTGATCGTCGATATGCCATTCATGAGTTATCAGCTCTCTCCGGAGGACGCGGTGCGCAACGCCGGAAAGATCATGAAAGAGCATGAGTGCGATGCCGTCAAGATGGAGGGTGGTCGCGTTATCGCAGAAGCGGTCAAGCGGATCACCGATATAGGCATTCCGGTCATGGGCCATCTCGGCCTTATGCCGCAGTCTATATACAAATACGGAAGCTACAAGGTTCGAGCGATGGAGGAGGAGGAGGCCCGGCAGCTTATGGAGGATGCAAAGATTATCGAAGAGGCAGGCGCTTTTGCCATTGTTCTCGAAAAGATTCCTTCGAAGCTCGCCGGTGAGGTGAGCCGGTCGCTGACCATTCCGACCATCGGCATCGGCGCGGGGCCGGGGTGCGATGGCCAGGTACTCGTGATCAACGATATGCTTGGTTTGAGCACCGAGTTCCGCCCGAGGTTTGTCCGCCGCTACGCCGACCTCTCCTCAGTTATCGAGCAGGCGGTCAGGAGTTATGTGGAGGATGTCCGCAGCAACAGCTTTCCGCAGGAGGATGAGAGCTATTGAACTGGCAGATGAACTCTTTTTTTAAAAAGATTGCGTGAATCGATTATTTTTCAAAATATTTTCAGTATCTGTACGCAAAGGTTCGGAGACAGAATTGCTGATTTTGTTACGATGATCGGCCCCATCCTGTTTATCGGGAGCTTTGGCGAAACGGTATTTACCTGAAGGGACACAGGCGACAGGAAACGATAATCTTCCCTGATACATAATTATTCTTTATGAGTATCGAAGAAATAAAAAAGGGACAGAAACGCTATCCTCCGGTATTGAAAGACGGCGAAAAGCGCCCCCAGACTCGCTTTCCCTTCGTTTCGCGTTCATTTGTGCCTTCGGTGTTCACGGTCATGAACATGGTGTCAGGTTATGCGTCGATTGTCATGGCTGGAGAAAGCAATTACATTATCGCCGGCTGGCTCATTTTTCTGGCGGCGTTTTTTGATACTATCGACGGTTTTGTTGCCAGGCTGACCAACAGCTCTTCTGAATTCGGCGTGGAACTCGATTCGCTCTCCGATCTGGTCTCTTTCGGTGCGGCGCCGGCTTACCTGGTCTACCAGTTCGGTCTCTCAAGTCTTGGTATGCCTCTCGGTTTGCTGTTCAGTTCTCTTCTGATGGTGGGCAGCGGATTGAGGCTCGCCCGTTTCAACATCAACCTGATCGATTATCACAAGGACTCTTTTTCCGGACTTCCCACTCCGGCTCAGGCGATGACTGTGGCCTCTTTCGTACTGTGGATGAGTGTCGAACCGTTATTTTCAGGATCCGCTCTTCAGAAAGCGCTGCTGGTTCTGACCGTCTCGCTTGCCATTCTCATGGTCAGCAAGGTCAACTACGATGCACTGGCCAAACCTACTGTCGAATCCTTTCGCCGTCATCCGTTACAGATGATTGCCTATGTGATTGCGATTTTCTGTGTGCTGGTCTTTCAGGCCAAGGCTTTTTTTGTGGCCATGTTATTGTATATTCTGCTCGGAATCGTCAGGTCCCTGACGCTCATGGTCAGGCAATGGCAGCTCTGATGCGTAGTTTCGGCCTTTTCAATTTGCAACGTAACCATTTCTATGGCATTCAAGGCTAAGATCAAGGTAACCCTCCGTCCGTCAATCCTCGACGTCCAGGGTAAAGCTGCGCAGCACGCGCTTGAAAATCTCGGGTATTCGAGTGTGGAGTCGATCAGAATCGGTAAATACATGGAAGTCACTATTGGCGAAGAGGTCCTTACCGATGCGGAAAGGGTCTGTACCGAGATATGTCAGAAGCTTCTGTCGAATCCGGTCATGGAAGACTTCAGCTTCGAACTCGAACCCGTCAACTAAACTGCACAAGCTCTTATGGCTGATGTAACCGTTGGAATCGTGGTATTTCCCGGTTCGAATTGCGATCATGATACCGAATATGCCGTTGCTTCGTTTCCCGGCGTCAGGCCCCTCATGCTCTGGCATAACGACCATGATCTGAAAAACTGCGATGCTGTCATTCTGCCCGGTGGTTTTTCCTACGGAGACTATCTTCGTTGTGGTTCGATAGCCCGGTTTTCACCAATCATGCGTGAAGTCATCGAATTCGCAGGCAAGGGGCGTCCGGTGCTCGGCATTTGCAATGGCTTCCAGGTGCTTGTCGAAAGCGGTCTGCTTGAAGGTGCGCTTATCCGGAACATCGGCAGGAAATTCATCTGTCGTCAGTCCACCATCAGTGTGATCAACAGCGACACGATGTTTACCGATGCTTACAGTACAGGCGAGGTGCTTCGCATACCGGTTGCCCACGGTGAAGGCAACTACTACGCCTCTCCCGAGACCATCGACAGTCTTGAATCGCACGGTCAGGTGGTTTTCAGATATACGGATGCAGAGGGAAATGCAACGTCCGAGGCCAATTTCAACGGCTCGCTCAACAATATCGCCGGGATCGTCAACAGACAGGGGAATGTGCTCGGTCTGATGCCTCACCCCGAGCGGGCCAGTGAACCGCTGCTCGGTTCAGCCGATGGACGCAGACTATTCGAATCACTGTTCAGCCATCTGACCGCTTCCTGAGTCAGTTATCCGATGGGTACCTTCATCTCATCGCAGAAAACCCGGATTTTTTCGTGGCTGCTGTTCGATTTCGCCAATACCTCGTTCAGCGTCATGATGATCACTTTTGCTTTTCCGCTCTATTTCAAGAACATCATTTGTAAAGGAGACCCCGGAGGCGATGCTCTCTGGGGTATGAGTGTCAGCATCTCGATGCTGCTGGTGGCGCTCATTTCACCGGTTCTCGGAGCACAGGCGGACTACTCTGGCCGGCGGAAACGTTTCCTGTTTGCCTTTACGCTTGTTTCAGTGACTGCTACTGCACTGCTTGCTCTTTCCGGGCCAGGTACGATTCTGCCGGCATTGCTGTTGTTCATTCTGGCCAATATCGGTTTTGAGGGCGGCCTGGTTTTCTACGACGCATGGCTTCCTGAAATCGCCTCCCGGCGAAGTTTCGGCAGGGTGTCCGGTTACGGTTTTGCTATGGGCTATCTCGGTGCTTTCGCCATTCTGCTGCTTCTGCAGCCGCTGCTTTCCGGGGGGATAGTACTGACGAATATTGCCAACCTGAAGCTGAGTTTCTTTATCGTCGCCCTGTTTTTCGCCCTGTTCTCTGCCCCACTTTTCCTGGTTCTTCGTGACACCAGAGGTACTTCATCACGCGAAATGCCTGGTCAAAGCGCTTCCGGGGCGTTTTCATCTGTCAGTCGTTCAATGAGAGAGGTGGGGTATACGATAAGGCACATCATGAGTTATCCGGATCTGGCCCGTTTCCTGCTTGCCTACTTTTTTTACAACGATGCAATTCTGACGGTCATTGCGTTTTCATCGATCTATGCCCAGAACACGCTGGGGTTCACAACAGGGGAGCTGATCACCTTTTTTATGACCGTACAGACTACAGCCATTCTTGGTTCGGTGGTTTTCGGGTTTGTTACCGATCGTATCGGTCCGAAAAGAACCATCGTTCTGACCCTTTTCATCTGGTTCGTTGTGATTCTGATGGCTATTTTTTCGATGAGCAAGCAGACTTTTCTGGTGACCGGCCTGCTTGCCGGTATGTCGATGGGCTCCTCACAGGCGGCTTCCCGCTCACTGATGGCGCGCTTGACTCCAAAGGAGCACGTCACTGAATTTTTCGGTTTTTACGACGGCAGTTTCGGCAAGGCTTCCGCAATCATCGGCCCTCTGGTATTCGGCATTGTATCGGCCCAGGCCGGGAGCCAGAAGGTTGCGCTGGCCTCATTGCTTGTGTTCTTCGGCATCGGTCTGCTGATCCTTACCGGTGTAAGGACAAGTGCGGCGTCGGCAGTGCCGCAGCAAAACGTGCAGGATGTTTCAGGCATCGAGACCTGACGATCGCTTTACAGAACCGCTGCAATATATTTTCAGTTCAGCCGCAAAGCCTGGCACATCATAGGTTGTATCTGAGAGCCTGTTGTATTTCGGGTTTCCGGATCGTATTGCTGAAAGACCGGTTCTGGTATATTACAGTAAGAGCAGCCCTGATATGCTTTCGCCGGATAATGAACTGCTGTCCGGTGTTTTCCAGAGTAAACTGAAACGTTATGAGTCAAGAGTTTTTAATTACCATTGTACCGATGTCTGAAGAAGAGGAGGCTGAATTCAACCGCCAGGTTGAAACGGAGCGTGAACGATGCGAACGGGAGCGGGCCGGAAAGAATTCCGAAAGAGCCAGGAAAATAGCTGAATCGAAAAGGAACCGGAGATCGGCTGAGCAGCTTGGACTGGATTTCTGAGTTGTCTGATTTCCGACTATTTCCACCTGTGATATCCGATTCCTCAGGATGAAATGGTGCCACGATATTCCAACGAGACAAATCTTTTCGCTATGAAACCCTTCGTGCTGTTTTGTGCTGTACTGGCGCTTTGCGTTTGTTTACCGTCAGGGACACCGTCCGTCATTGCTGCCGAGCCGGAGATTGTTGCCGTTCCGGCGGGCGTCGGCTCGATCAGGATCAGGATCACCGGCTTGCGCAACACTGACGGAAATCTTTCGGTTGCGCTATTCAACGTTAAAAAAGGATTTCCCGGAAAATTTGACAGAGCCTTCATGAAGACCCTTGTTCCGGCAGCCGGAACAGAGCATGTGGTGGTTTTTGATCATGTGCCTTATGGCTCCTGGGCGGTTGCTGTTCGTCATGACGAGAACGGAAACGGAAAGCTCGACGCCAATTTCCTCGGTATGCCCAAAGAGGGGGTTGGTACCTCTAACAATCCCAAATCGAAATTTGGCCCGCCATCTTTCGATGATGCCGCGTTCACTCTCGATGGCAGCACTATGGAGCTGCTCATCAACCTGCGCTACCTCTGACGACAAAGAGAATCGGCCGGTAGCGCAATACCGGTAATAATTGTTTATGGTTCGTGATCTGTACAATCAAACCATTGATCGATGGGCGTTGTCGAAGCAGTCTGTGTCAGTGTTGAAAAAGGGACGGTCAAGCTGCCGGTTAAGTCGGCAGAACTGAGGAAGGCATGGGGAGTCGAGGGGGATGCCCACGCCGGGGAGTGGCACCGTCAGGTTTCAGTGCTCGCAGGTGAGAGCATCGATCTTGTGCGCCGGATGTTTCCGGAACTTGATCATGGCATGTTCGGTGAAAATCTGGTAACCAGGGGAATCGATCTTCTCCGGCTTCAGATTGGTGACCGGTTGCAGATCGGTGAAGGGGCTTTGCTTGAAGTTACCCAGATCGGCAAGGAGTGCCACAATGGCGGGTGCGTCATCCGGAAAGCCACAGGCGACTGCATCATGCCGCGTGAAGGTATTTTCTGCCGGGTGGTGGTTGGCGGGGCTTTAGCGCCGGGGAGTCCGGTGGAGGTTGTGCAGATCTGATGGGACGGCAGAGGGAACCGCGCTCCGGATTTTCAATTCATCATTCGACATTCATAATTCATAATTATCTCCTCACCCTCCTATGCGCGACATGCTCGATTCGGCGACGGCGTGGCTGTTTTTGAGGCCGTCTTTTGGTTTTTGCCGTACGGCATCGAATATCTGCTTGCTTATTTTTTCTTCATTCATTCCCTCCCTGAGTGCTTTCGTCAGGTCAGTGCTTTCGTGGTGGTAGAGGCAGCTTATCAGCCGGGCGTCGGTGGTGATTCTGAGCTTTGAGCAACTGCTGCAGAAGTTGCGGGAAAAGGCCGGGATTATGGCGATAGATCCCTGGTGGCCGGGCAGCCTGAAACTGTAATGCTCGGTTCCGGTGCCGGTGACTGCTTCCAGCTCGGGAAATGCGCTGCAAAGGTGTTCACGGATCATCTCCGCACCCATGAACCTTCCGGTACGCCATATCTGGTGATCGTCGAAAGGCTGCAACTCCATAAAACGGACCGTGATGTCGTAGTTGCGGGTCAGCTCGACAAATTCAGGGATTTCATCACTGTTGATGCCCCTGAGCAGAAGAGTGTTGAGTTTTACGGAAAGTCCTGGGGTGCCGAGCATCCTGTCAAGCACTTTTCGGACTTTTTCAAAATGGTCGCGACGGGTGATCGATCTGAATCTCTCCCTGTTGAGCGTGTCAAGACTGAGATTGACACCATCCAGGCCAGCCTCCATCAGAGCATCCAGAGTCCTGTCGAGCAGTACGCCGTTGGTGGTGATCCTCACGGTGTCGATACCCGGCGTTCTGTTTGCCGTTCTCACCATATCGGCGATACCGGGATGGAGCAGCGGTTCTCCGCCGGTGAACCGTATTTTTTTGATGCCCATTTTGGCAAGCAGGGTGATGAGGGAGGATGCGGCGGCAGTGTCGAGTTGCTGCGTATGCCGGGATGCATCGGCTTCCTCTTTAAGACAATAGGTGCAGCGCAGGTTGCAGGCGTTGGTGACAGCAATACGCACATAATCGACTGTGCGTCCGAAACGGTCGGTCAGCATGGGGTGCTGCTCCTGCCCTGAATCATGGCTCATCAGCTGTTGCTTTTACCGATCAATTGACAGGCTTTGGCCAGATCTTCGGGGTCGTTGACATTGAGCAGTGTCGAAGAGTCAACCGGTTCGATCAGCATCACTTGTGAATTCATAAGGAAAGACTGAAGCGAATCGTTTCCTGAGGCATGTCTTTCCAGAAGCCTCCGGCGTGATTTTGGTTCGTATATGGCCAGAAGGGGTTTAGGCCGGCCTTTGTCGTCGGCAATGAAGGCCGTGGCGAACCTGAAGGGATTTCTTCTTTCATGCAGTGCGCTGAGTGTCCTGTCGTCGATGAAGGGAAGGTCGCAGGCTGCAAGGAGCCAGGCGGCTTCAGGAGTGTGGCGTTGTGCCGAAAGCAGACCGCCAAGCGGGCCCATGTCGAGGTAGCTGTCCGTGATTGCCGGCAGGCCTGCCAGCGCATAGGTTTCAAGCTGCTCTTTTCGGCAGGAGACGAAAACCCGGTCACAGAGAGATGAGAGCAGCCGGGCGGTTCTGTCGAGCTGGTTCTGCTCGTGGTAGCGCAGCATGGCCTTGTTTCGGCCCATGCGGGAGCTGTAGCCGCCGGCAAGCACAAGGCCGTTGAACGGAAGTGCAGAGACCTTTTTTCTGAAGAATTCCATAATAAAGTCACTGATGCCGGCTACGTCATCTCTTTCAAAGCAGGGCAGGCCGAACCGGTCGAGTCCTTCGGAGTTACCGCTGTGTACCAGGGTAAGCACCTCAGGAATTCTCTCATGTTCGAGTAACGGCAGCAGGTCATGGCTGGTATCGATGAACAGAAGTTTCGGTACCGGCAACTCCTTGAGCCCTTCGATGAAGAGCATGTCGGCGCAAAGTGAAATGGCCGCGGTATCGATGCCTGCGGTGCCGATGGACATGACAGCTTGCTTCTCCCTGTCGGAGATCATGACCGGTATCGCACCCGCTTTTGTGAACCGGTCGGAATCCTTGCCTTCACGATCGATGTCGAACCGGTGGCAACCGTGTTTGAAACAGGCCACCTCATAGCCCTTTCTGGTGAAGTGCAGGATCAGTTTTTCCATGAGCGTGCTCTTTCCCGATCCGGACAGACCGCATAATGCTATTTCATAGGGGTGGAACATGCTTTGCCGGTTCGTTCAGAGTGATGCTGTCCAGGGAAGCAGAGCGCAGGAGACCAGCGTTCCTGCCGGAAGCGGTTCGGGAGAAGCCGGCGCTTCGATCATACAGTTCGCTCCGGTCAGGGCGGTCAGCATGTGGGACTCGGTCTGATCTGAAAGACGACAGTGGAGCGTACCATTCTCAGCGCACACACGACCGAAGAGGAATCGGTGACGCTTCCGGTCTGCCGGAAATGGCTCGTCAAGAAAAGCCGCGAACTTTCGCGAAGGAGTGGCGCCCTGCATCATCGATATGGCCGTTATGCAGTATTCGAGGAAGCACACCAGAGATGACACAGGATTGCCCGGTAACGAGAAAACCGGCTTTTCCGATGCTGCTATACCAAAGTATAAAGGTTTTCCCGGTTTCTGGGCAACATTCCAGAACTTCTGCTCCACGCCGAGTGCTTCGAGCTCTTCCTGCATGAAGTCGTACTGTCCGGTCGATATTCCTCCAGCAGTGATGACCATGTCCGATTCGGAGATCGCTGCAGCAAGGGCCTCCTTTATAGCCTGGCGATTATCCCTCAGTTGCCAGCTCTGCTGTACGATTGCGCCTGATGCTGCGATGCACGCTTCGAGCATCGGCAGGTTGCTGTTGTATACGGCCAGCCGCTCGATCTTTTCCCCCGGTATGCGCAGTTCATCTCCAACCGTGAGGAGCGATACAGCCGGTTGAGCCGATACCCTGGCGCTGGCGATGCCGAAAGTGGCAAGTATGGCAATTTCAGCAGCAGTAATGCGGGTGCCTGCGGGTGCCTGCGGTTACCAGCAGTGTGCCGGTGCCTGTCTCTTCGCCTTCATGGCGGATGTTTGCCCCTTTAGGAGTCGTTAATAAATAACTATAACAAATAGAAAAAAGTACTATATTGTCATTATGAAAAAACATGATGACAATATAGCGCCGATAAGCGCCCGATTCAAGAAGCTGGAATTTGCGCTTGATGAGC
>Ga0233422_10000701_pt1 | contig 16017 bp, 17 predicted proteins | sample Watercolumn_Mata_2_FD_182724 | JGI IMG/M metagenome (GOLD analysis project Ga0233422, IMG submission 182724) | Freshwater microbial communities from Lake Matano, South Sulawesi, Indonesia - Watercolumn_Matano_2014_110_MG | ecosystem: Environmental > Aquatic > Freshwater > Lake | place...
GTGGACTGGATAATAGACCGCGTCGCGGTCTAAAATCCAGGCCCGGGGGCCTTCCAGCCGGATCAGATACGCCTTCCTGGCGATGTCCGATCCGACTTCGTTCCCGGCACAGTCTTTCTGTGCCGGTTTGATTTGGCCGCGCACATAGATCCACGCGGCCCCGTTCCCCGACGGATCGGGGTCCAGCCAATATTCCCAGTCACCCCAGCGCGGATGCCGGGATGACGAGGAAAAACTTCCGAAGGGGTCCCGGGCGGTGTAACCGCCCAGGAATTTCACCAGGGGATTATAGTCGTCTCCGACTATAATCCCCTCCATGACCCGCCGGAAAGCGGTCCGGTGGGTTTCCAAATTTTCCATCCTTCCTCCTCCCCGCCACCTCTTGGCAGGGGCCGGTTGATTTTCGGGGACCGGTGCCCCTTTATTTATTTGTCCGCCTTCGCATAAGCTCCGGCGAGACTATGGGCGGAAGCCGCCGCGGGAATCGTGAAAGTCTTTTCCAAAGTTCGACTTTTCCCTTGCGACAAACAAGTTGTCGCAATTCCTCAAAGTCGAACTTTTCTTTCAAAACTCTCGTGGCGGCTTCGCCGGCATATATGAAGTTGTCAAAGAACTTTTTTGTTTCTCCAGCACTAACTTTGGACTATAATACATTTATGTATTATGTATATCTGATTAAAAATGAACTGAACGAAATTTATTACGGTTATACCAGAGATTTGAGAAAAAGAGTCACTGAACATAATCGGGGCTATTCTTTTTCCACGAAGGATCATCGGTGGAAGCTTGTCTATTATGAGGCCTATTTCTCGAAAGAGGATGCTGAAATTAGAGAAAAAAGACTCAAGTACCATGGACAAGCTTTGGCTCAACTCAAACGTCGTATAAAGAACAGCTTTGCTTCAGTCCAAAGTTAGTGCTGGATTCCACAAAAATGCCAGTGAGTCGGAACAGTTATAGAGAAGAAAGTAAAATATAACTGCGATCCGTACTCACTGGCACTTTTATCTCTCTTCTCTATCGGCTAATAAGCCTGCATCGGATTTCGCCGGAGCGAAACCCGGTACCACTTATTACTTCCGGAACGGTTGCCGGAAGGCGAAGCAGTTTTGTTTCCGTACCCGGCGACTCTCTTCTCAATGTATGGATCTCGCCGGATATTTGGGTATTCCCTCTGCCTCGTGGCCGTTTAATGCCGTTTCATCAGAGGATAGTCTTCCCTAAGAGATATATCCTGCGATAAAACTGAGCTATTTTCCTTAATTCAATCAAAGAACTCTCTTCTTTCGGTTTGCCAAGCCGCTATTTCAGCTTGACGGGGAAGTATAGCATTTCTGGAATGGATTGTCAATAATAGGGTCAATTAAATTTCTGTGAAACATTACAAAGTTGGATAATTTAGCTTGTATATTGACAAAAACAATTATATTTGCTAAACTATAAATAACGACCTAAAGACCGACAAACCAGCACGAAGTGCTGGAATTTCCAATAACCAAATCCCAATTTCCAAATAAATTCCAATATCCGATTCTAAAATGACCAAAACTTATGATTGCGAATGAGCTAGAAAAATTGGGGCTAACGGACAAAGAAGCTAGGGTGTATCTGGCCGTTTTGGAGCTGGGAGAAGGAAATATTGCTAGAATTTCCCAAAAATCCGGCGTAAGAAGGACAACCGTCTATGACATAGTGAACTCTCTCAAAGAAAGGAAACTTTTGAATGAATTGATAAAAGGCAAAAAAACTCTGTATTCCGCCGAAGATCCGCGCAAACTTGATGATATGTACGACGAGCGAAAAGCAACGCTCAAAAGAATTCTACCCGAGTTGCTTTCGGTGATGAACGCTATCGAGAAGAAACCGCGCATCCGCTATTTTGAGGGCGCAGAAGGAATCAAAGAGGTCTATAAGGACACGCTGAAATATCCTGATCAAGAGCTGGTGGCTTGGGTCTCGCATGAAGCGATGACTGATTTTGATATTAATTGGCTTGAAAAATATTATATTCCCAAGAGGCTCGAGAAAAAAATCTGGGTGCGGGTGATCGCGCCACGGGTACAGGAGCTTGAAAACTATAAAGAGCGCGATGAAAAATCTCTGCGCCAAACGAGATTGGTTGATCCGAAGGAATTTCCAGCGGAGGTCGAAATCAATCTTTACGGAGGACGAAATGTGGGCGTGATGGCCTTTGGGGAACAAATGGGACTCGTGATCGAAAGTCAGAAAATTTATAAAACCTTGAAAAGCATATTTGAACTGAACTGGAAATCTTTGTCAGAGCGTGGTAAAATAGAGGAGTCGTAATTCTTAAAACCCCTAAATGGGTCGTCGTAAAAAGAAAAAAGACAAGGAAAACGGGAACGGGAACGGCAGGCGGAGAAGGTCGCGGATCAAGGTGGATACGAAACGCTCCATTATCGCGGTGCTTTTGATCGCGCTGGCGGTGCTTTCCGTCTTCAGCCTCTTTGGCGGGGCGGGGGCGTTCGGAAAATACCTCAACAAAATCCTTTCTCTCGCTTTCGGATCGGGGAAGTTCCTGCTTCCGCTCCTCATGGTCATTGTCGGCTTTTTGTATTTCCGCCGCGACACGGAGTCCTACTATGTTTTCGTGGGAGCCGGCTTCGTTTTGTTTTTCGCGGCCATTTTGGGCCTTATCCATATTTTCTATCCCCTTTCCAAAATGGTGGAAGTGGCCCGGGCCGGGGAGGGAGGCGGGTTTCTGGGCGCGGCGGCGGCTTATCCGGCACTCAAGTTCTTCGGGTTCTGGGCGGGGCTGGTTGTACTTCTGGCGATTTCTCTGGCCTCGCTGCTTCTGGCGCTCAATGTTCCCCTGCGGGCGCTCGTGAAGCCGATTGAATGGATAAAGGAAGAAGAGGAAATGGAAGACGAGCGGCCCGCCTTCGCCGAGGCTGCGGCGGGCAAGGGCGAAGAAAAACAGAGTGCATCTGTGAGAATCAGCGAAATTTTGAAAAGAAAATCCGAGGCGGAAAGGCCGGAGCGCAAAATGCCAGTTTTGGAAAAGCAAAGAATTATTGCCGGATGGAAACTGCCTCCCCTTGATCTTCTCGAGCGGACTACCGGCAAGGCCAAAGCGGGAGATATTGAGGCCAACGCCAAAATAATTCAGGAGACTTTCAAGAATTTCGGGATTGAGACCGAAATCGGGGAAATCAGTGTTGGCCCGTCGGTGACCCAGTACTGCTTCAAGCCGGCCGCCGGGATAAAGCTTTCCAAAATAACGGGGCTCAACAACAACTTGTCGCTAGCGTTGGCGGCCCACCCCATCCGGATCGAAGCGCCCATTCCCGGAAAATCGCTCATCGGCATTGAAGTTCCCAACAAAACCTCGACTCTGGTGAGACTGCGCGATATTCTGGAAAGTTCCGAATTTTCCGAAAGAAAAACCAATCTTACTCTGGCTCTCGGCCAGAACGTCGCCGGAAACTATATTCTAGCGGATCTGGCTGAGATGCCCCACCTTATGATTGCCGGCGCCACCGGAACCGGAAAAAGCATTTGCATCAACACGATTATCACTTCACTGCTCTACCAGAATTCCCCCGATGATTTGAAATTCATTCTGATTGACCCCAAAAGAGTCGAGCTTACCGCCTGGAACGGCATTCCTCATCTTCTCACGCCGACAGTCGTTGACAACGGAAAAGTGGCCAATGCCTTGAAATGGGCAATTGGCGAAATGGAGCGGAGATACAAAATGCTCCAGGACTCGGGCTCGCGGGACATCTTTTCCTACAATGAAAAGATAAAAGAGGGCCGAAAAAAGGAAGTAGTGGATCCGGAGACAGGAGAGGTTGTCGAGGAGAAAGTGAAACGTTTGCCGTTTGTCGTGATCATTATTGACGAGTTGGCGGATATTATGGCGAGCCACGCCAAGGATGTCGAAGCGGCCATTGTGCGGATCGCCCAGATGGCGCGGGCGGTTGGGATTCACCTCATCGTTTCCACCCAGCGCCCGTCAGTCGAGGTGCTCACCGGGCTCATCAAAGCCAATATCACGACGCGCATCGCTTTTCAGGTAGCGACTCAAATTGACTCGCAGACCATTCTGGATATGGCCGGCGCGGAAAAGCTTCTCGGAAACGGGGATATGCTTTATCTTTCCGCTCGTTCTCCTAAACCGAGAAGAATTCAGGGAGTTTTCGTTTCCGAATCGGAAGTGAAGAGAGTGGTGAAGTCCATCAAGTCCCAACTCGAGAGCGAAGTCGAATACGACGAAGAAATCACCGCCCCGCAAAAATTAAGCTTCGGCGCGAGAGGAAGTCTTGCTTTTTCCGGTGAGGGAGGCGAAGGGGAAGACGAGCTCTATGAGGAGGCCAAAGAGACGATTATGAACGCCGGAAAGGCTTCCGCTTCGCTTCTTCAGCGCCGCCTTAGGGTGGGCTATGCCCGGGCGGCGCGCCTTTTGGACCTTTTGGAAGCCAACGGCATCATCGGTCCGGCCGACGGCTCAAAACCGAGAGAAGTTCTGGTTGGAAGCGCCAAAGGAAGCGGCGGCGAAATCGGCTACGAAAATCCGGAGGCGGACCAATCAAAAAGGGAACGTTGGCAGATGTGAGATCTGGGTGTATAATAAAAGAAAATAAAAAGACAATCTGGCAGGTTTTCTACATCCTGCTTTTATTGTGAAAAATGAGATGTGAGATGCGAGGGGTAAGAGGTGAGATTAATTTTTTCTAACCTCTAACCTCTAACCTCTAACCTCTAACCTCTAAAATATTGCTTCGCGGTTTTACCAAAAAAAAGGTCGGCTCCTACACTCTTGGCGAGTATCTCAAAAAACTTCGCAGCGACGGGAGAATCACGCTTCACGAAGTTTCGCGGGAGACGAAGATTCCGGTGAAATACTTGGAAATGATCGAAGAAGGAAAATACGAACTGCTTCCGCCGGACGTTTATGTCAAGGGATTTTTGCGCAGCTACGCAGGATTTCTGGGGGTTGAAGCGAAGAAACTCATCAATCTTTACGCCCGGGAGCGGGACATAAAAGTGAATTTGAACGGAAACGGAAAACCGGCTGTTCCCCCGAAGAAAGAATATATTCCCCGTTTCGTTGTCACCCCCAAAATTATCACGGCGGCCGTCATTGCCCTGGTGGTCGCGGGCGGATTTTTCTATCTTTACAAGGAAATCGGCCGCTTCGCGGCGGTCCCGCGACTGGTCCTTACTCAACCGGCAAGTAATGAAACGAGCCTTGACGGGAATTCACTGACGATTACGGGCTTTACCGACGAGGACGCGCGCCTTACCATCAACGACCAGCCGGTGGTGGTGAGCGACAGCGGCGAATTCAAGGAAGACATTTTACTCCGGGAAGGCCTCAACACGATAACTGTAAATTCCGTTAATCGTTTCGGAAAAACGGCTACCCAAGTTGTCAACGTGAAATCGAATTACCAAAGTCCGGAAATGGCGGCGGATGAGGAAAACAGAAGCGAGGCCGGCCCGCCTAGACCCGGCGAGGCTGGCGAGGTGAGCGGAGAGCAGAATTCGAAAAATGAAAACGGAGTCAGAGTGTCCGTAAGAATTGACGCTTTTCCGACCTGGCTCTCGATTGAGTCGGACAGCAATCTGGTTTATTCCGGGACGATGCTCCCGGGAGCCAATCAGGAATTCAAGGGCGGGCGGGAAATTCGCCTCACCAGCGGAAAGGCCAATCAGACTTTCATCCGGGTCAACGGCAAAGCTGAAAAAAAACTGGCCGATGACCCGGGAATAGTAAGAGACGTTGTATTTACTCTGAATAGTGACTAAGAATTATTTGTAAGATGAATTTATGTCCAAAGAAAAAGAAAATAGGGAGGTTGTTCTAGAAGAAACCGTCAAAGAAATCAAAGACCGCTTCGGCGAAGGCTCCATTATGAAACTAGGGGAAGTGAAAAAAGTGGATGTGGCTGCCATTCCGACCGGCTCTCCCTCCCTTGATATTGCCCTTGGCATCGGGGGCGTTCCGCGCGGAAGAATTATTGAAATATACGGCCCGGAAGCTTCGGGGAAAACGACTTTGGCGCTTCACATTGTCGCCAACGCTCAAAAAGGCGGCGGAACGGCCGCTTTTGTGGATGCTGAACATGCCTTGGATCCGGCTTATGCCAAAAAAATCGGGGTCAAAATGGACGATCTTTTGATATCCCAGCCCGACACGGGCGAGCAGGCCCTTGATATCGTGGAAACTTTGGTGCGCTCGAACGCCGTGGATGTGATTGTGATTGACTCCGTTGCCGCTCTCACGCCGCAAGCCGAAATTGAAGGGGAAATGGGGGACACGCACGTCGGGCGGCAAGCGCGCCTCATGAGCCAGGCTCTTCGCAAGCTCACGGCGCTTGTTGCCAAAGGAAATGTAACTGTGATTTTCATAAACCAGATCCGGATGAAGATCGGAGTGATGTTCGGGAATCCTGAAACCACTCCCGGCGGGCAGGCTTTGAAATTCTACTCCTCCGTTCGCATCGAAGTGCGCCGGGCGGCTCAAATCAAGCAGGGCGACCAAGTGGTCGGAAACCGCGTGCGGGCCAAAGTAGTTAAAAACAAAGTGGCTCCGCCTTTTCAGACGACGGAATTTGACATTATGTACAACGAAGGAATCTCAAAGGAAGGGGATTTGATTGACACGGGCGTGAAATACGGCGTGGTTGCCAAGACCGGAAATTCGTTCTCTTTCGGCGAAACCAAACTGGGAGTAGGCCGCGAGAAAGCGAAAACGTATCTGCGAGAGAATCCGAAAATCTACGCAGAAATTTTAAAGGCAATTAAGGAGAAAATAAAAGAATAAATTTTTCCAATATTTTGTAAGTCAGGGAGGCAATGAAAATGGACAAGGAGAAAAGAAAAGCTCTTTTACAAAAGTGGCAGGAATGGGAGGGAAAGCTTCCCTGCGAAAGAATTATTCGCAGGGGTGGCTTGTTCGGCGAGGATATTGTTCTCCTAAAACAAAGAATTAACGGATTATTGGGTTACTCGGCTCCGCTTGACGTGCCGTGCTGGGGAGCCGAAGGAGGATTCTGATACGAACTGGCTGAAAAAACTATTGAGGCGGGGAGAAGAAAAAAGCGTGAAGTACTTTAAAAGGACTGAACGCGAAGTGGAAGCGGTTGTCAAGAATCCTGACGGGAGCGTGTCTCACTCGATAATAATCGAGTGCTTCCCACCGAGAACGAAAGGAGGACAGTATGGCTGATGACGAAGTTGTCAAAGGATTGCGGAGGAAAATCAGGAATCCTGAATTCGAAAAGCTGATCGCGCAAATGCGGAGACGGCAAGAGGAGGAATGCAAACGCCGTCTCTGTGCTTTCTGGAATAGCTTGACCGGGCCGCTTTTTGTAATCAACATCTAAAAAACGGCAAATATTTGTCATCCATGATAGCCTCGGGCCACACCGGGGCTTTTCTTTTTGGGAAACGAAAAAAGCGGCGCGCTTCGTTCGGACAGCGGCCGCTTTTTAAGATTGTGTACCCAAATGTGCGGATGACAGATGCGCAATCAGCCGCGACCTTTCGCAAGTTATATGGAAAAAAAGTTAGTCATATAAACGCATATGCGTTTATATGACTAAAATCTTTTTACTCAATCAATGTCAAAGAATCTTTTTAACTTGCTTTCGTGAAGAATCCTTTCGGCGGTGATAACTTCGACGCAATGCGTAACTTTGTATATTTCTGCGATCAGAAGAATTTCGTCTTCGCAGGGATAAGGATATACCCAGACGCTTTTCTGAAGTTGATAGAATCCCAGCTCCTTTATTTTTTCTCGCAAGGCCTCGCGAGCGCGATTCCTGCGAACGGGGATATCAAAGGTGACAATCCGCCATTTTCTGTCCCAACGTTTTGGTTTTTTGATAACAAGCGTGTCAAAGCAAAATTCCCGAATTCGTTTTTTGCCCGTATTTGTGAGTTGAACTTTTATTTTGTCTCCTTTTTCCTGAAGCACTTCTATTAACTTTCTTTTTTTAAGATTGTATATCGCGTAGTTTAGCTGCTTTCTGGAATATCTCTTGGACTTTTGATATCTGCTCAAGTGCCGAAACATATTGGGCGCGAAGGCGCCTGCGAATGCAACACCGCCAAGAGCCAGAGTCATAAGCAAAAACTTGGCAGCGGTTGCCGAAGCGCTGTCATCCTCATAAAGAAATTTCTCAATGTTTTCTCGTAGCTTACTGGCCATACTCCTTAGTAGAGAGACAGGAAAGCTCGCTTTATTTCATTATAAATTCTGCATATTAATTAGTCAAATAAACGCATATGCGCGTAAGTGACTAATTATAAAAATGAATAAAAAGAGCAAAGGTTGTTTTTCTGTTCGTAAAATTTAGTGAGGATGATGTGAATGTTATTTCACTCTCTCCACATATTCTCCCGTTTCCGTGTTGACTCGAATTACATCTCCCCCTTTTATGAAGAGCGGCGTGGAAACTTTGATTCCCGTTTCGAGCGTTACTTGTTTTGTTCCGCCGTCGGCGGTATTGCCGCGGATGGCTGGCGGGGCTTCGACGACCCGAAATTCCATTTTAATTGGAAGCTCGATGTTGATAGGCTGGTCATTGAAATTCAAAATCGTAATTTCCGTTCCTTCGATCAGATAATTCGTCAAATTTCCCAAAACGGATTTGGGAAGGGAAAACTGCTCGTAGCTGGCGCTCGCCATAAAAAAATAATTGTCTTTTTCGCGGTACAAAAATTGGGCCTTTGATTTTGAAATCTCGGCTTCCTCAACTTTGTCCGATCCTTGGAAGTTTTTTTCCAGTATCGTTCCGGTCTGCAAATTTTTGAGCTTGGTGCGCAAAACCGCTCCGGCCCGGCCGGTTTTGGAATGCTGATGGAACATAACAAGAAAAGGCTCGCCGGAGAGCGAGATAGTTTTTCCGGTTTTAATTTTAGAAAGAGAAAGCATATCTGTTTAGTGAAAAGCTAAAAACGCAAAACGCAAAACTTTAGAGTTCGCTTCGCTCACAATTATCTATAGGGTCGCGAAGCGACACCTTAACTTTTCGCTTTTAGTTTTTCGCTTTGAGTTCACTTAATAGTGTATGACAAAAGCGCCATGGCTCTGGCCCGTTTGATGGCTTTGGCAATCATCCGCTGGTGCTTGGAGCAGTTTCCGCTCCGGCGGGGCGGGACGATTTTGGCCTGCGAGTTCATAAAACGGCGCATCAGCCGCGTGTCTTTGTAATCAACGGCGTCGATTTTGTTGGTGCAAAAATAACAGGATTTTTTTACAGCCGGAGTTTGTTGAGTGATATGATTCATAATAGCTTCAGCCTTAGTTAGTTTGGCAGGTTGATACTAAAATTTCCAATTACTAATTTCCAATTTCCAACAAAAAATTAAATATCCAATGCCCAAATTGGGATTTTGACATTAGGAATTTTATTAGAAATTAGGAATTGGATATTAGAAATTTAAAACGGAATGTCTTCAATCTTCACCTCGTCCTGATTTTCATCAAGCTGGATGGTCGGAATTTCTTCCGGCTGGGGCGGAGCTGCTTGTCTGCCGGCTGGCGGGGCAGCTTGGGGCGTAGCAGGCTGGAAAGAAGAAGCTCCTTGCCCGCCTGGACTCGGCGAGGCTGGCGGTTTTCGGTCGAGCATCTGCATATTTTCAGCCACGATTTCGGTGGTGTATCTTTTGTTCCCGTTCTGGTCCTGCCAGGAGCGGGTCTGGAGTCGGCCTTCGACGAAAACTTTGCTTCCCTTTCGGAGATACTGCCCGGCAATTTCAGCCAGGCGCCGCCACATAACGATGTTGTGAAACTCGGCCGCTTCCCGGCGCTCGCCGGTCTGGGGATCTTTCCAGACGCGGTTGGTGGCCAGGCCGAAATTGGCGACGGACTGACCCGAGGAAGTGGAGCGCAATTCCGGATCGCGCGTCAAATTCCCGATGAGGAGGACTTTGTTGAGAGCCATAAGATTTAAGTTAAAGATTAAAAGTTAAAAGTGAAAAGTTTTGGTATCCCGCTTCGCGGGATGATTATTTTATGTTATTCTGGGGTTTCTTCAAGGATTTCACTCAATTTTTCATCCAGTTCGGAGAGAGCGGTTTTGGTTTCTTTTTCAATCAGTTTTTTCTCCGTCCGGGGTTTTTTGATTTCAGCTTTTATTTTTTCGGCGGCCAGTTTTTCCACTTCGGTTTCCGGAGTGGCTGCGGGAATCGGTTTTCCAATTTCGTCGGCGCGGACAATCAGATGACGGGTAATTTTGTCATTCAATGAAATGCGCTTCCCGATTTCGGGGATATTGTTTCGATTTTCCCCATCTAGTTCAAAACGCACCCAGCTATAAAAAGCATGCGTATTGCGCTTGATGGGATAAGCCAACTTTCTTTTTCCAGTGTCAGTGAAATCTCCCAAAAGCTTTCCTCCAAGACTTTCCAGAATTTCCGTCAATTCTTTTTTGATTGTTCCCACCTTGTCTTCGTTGGAAGCAGGAGTGAAAAAAAGCAGTTCGTACTCCATAGAATAAATTTAGTCCGCCAAAGAAAGTCCTCCTTAGCGGATTGCACCCCTCTATCCCAAAAGGCGGAGAGGTTTCGGACTTTCTTGGATGTGTTGAGAGTCTATCATGCCATCGAGATCTTGGCAAGTTCTCCGTGTCTGTGATAGGATGATTATGTAACAACTAGGTGTTCTGATATGTTCGACGAAGAAAAAGTGAAAAAGGATTTGGAGAAAATGCGCCGTGCTTATGAAAAAGCAATTAAAAGAATTTCCGATTTAAAAAGGGAACAGGATCAGATTGGCAAGGAAATAGGGGAAATAATAAGTAGACAAAAAGAATAAATTTATGCCATTAGAAAAACTAGAATTTGGACAGGGCGTCCTTACCCCAGAGTTGATTGAGGAGTTGGGCAGAAAGTATAAAGGGTTACTAAATGTCCTAAGGGAAGAAAATAGCAGGTGTTTAAGTAGAGCGGAAATGATAAGTTCGGAGGAAGTCAGAAAGGGGATCTTGAGGCGATTAGGCCAAATCTCGATTCGGGTAGCGGGAGTAGATGAAGAACTTCGGGCAAGCTTGAACTAAATTCTAAACTCCACCACATCCCCATCCTGGACGATATATTCTTTTCCTTCCGTTCGGAGCCGGCCGAGTTCGCGGGCGTGCGACCAAGGAGCTTTACCCGCCGAGAGGCGGGCGGCTTCAACCAGTTTTTGCCATTCAATCACTTCCGCCCGGATGAATTTTTCCTCGAAATCAGTGTGAATCACTCCACCCGCTTTCGGAAGTGGGGTGTTTTTTTGCACCGTCCAGGCTTGAGTCTGACGATTAGCGATGGTGAAGAAAGTTACAAGATTTAAAATTTCGTAGCATTTAGTTATCAACTCGTCCAAATTTGATTTCAGTCCCAATTCCTTGATTTCTTCATCTGACATTTCAGACATCTCCTCCTCGATTTTTAGGTCAATTTCTAGAGAATTCCTTACCCTAGAGCCGAGCACTAGGGTATTTTTTTCTCCTTTATTTAAAACGTAAATTACTGGTTTCCAGGTAAGAAGCTGAAGGTCGCGTGCCAGTTCATATTCTTCTTCGTCCAGTTTTAGTTCTCGGGCTAGTTTTCCTTCTTTTAGGATGTTTTCTATCTTCTTTACAATTTCCAGTTTTCTTTTTGCATCCTTTTTCATTCCCCGAATTTCCGACTCAAGTTTAACAATTCTATTTTCAATAGTCTCCAAATCGGCCAGAATCAGTTCGGCGTTCACTATTTCAATATCGTGTTCGGGATCAATTTTTTCGTGAACGTGAGTTATGTTTTTATCATCAAATGTCCGCACTACGTGGGCTATAGCATCCACTTCCCGGATATGTGAGAGAAATTGGTTTCCAAGCCCTTCACCTTGAGCCGCGCCGCGAACGAGCCCCGCGATGTCCACGAATTCAATGATAGTCGGAACGATTTTTTCCGCTTTTGAAATTTTGGCGATTTTTTCGAGCCGCTCATCCGGAACGCGAACAACGCCAACGTTGGGCTCGATGGTGCAGAAAGGATAATTGGCAATATCCACCGGATTTTTAGTAAGGGCTTTGAATAAAGTGGACTTTCCCACATTCGGAAGCCCCACAATGCCGACCCGAACCATAAATGTTTATTTGAGATTTAGATTGTTTATTGCTAAAATAGTATTACATTAAAGACGTCTGAAATCAAGACGACAAATGTTTTTGGTCCGAAAAGCCTCTGTGCGATTCCGGAAAAACACCTTGTTTTTGAAGTGTTTTTTTGTTTGAAAAATTAAATAATTTCTGTTAGTATTTAAATACTTAGCTTATCTATTATGTCTATCGAACAACGAATAAAAAGGCTCGGAGAATTAAAATCCGATGACGAAATCGTAAGGAAGTTGAATCTGGAAGTTCAAAAACGACCTGCGATTGCAAATTTATTTAGTTATCTAAAGGATGCAGACATTGATTTTAAAACGGTTATTAATAGAAATACATGGACTAGCAAACTTGGTCGAGATACTCACTCTGTTGACCTCGGCATTCAACCAATCCCTCAACATATAAAAGAAAAAGCTTTATTTCTTGAACATAAATTCTCAGATGAGGACACAATAATCTATCGTTATCTTCATGAATTGTCCCATGCCCTATATCAGCATTTTGCGTCGAAAGTGGATTTCGTGGATTTAAATCAAGATTTTCTTGAATTTGCACAAAAAATGAATGACGAAAACGGTTATAATTTATCAACTCTTCCATCACTTCCAGCATATCACCAAGATGGTTTGACTGGAGCGCTCGAGGATATTGCTGAACTTTTAGCCATGCGTCTTTATAGCGAAGAATACTTTAATCAATACATGGAGATGTTACAAAAGGATACGTCCAATAAGAGAGAATTAAAATTGCACACATTAAATAAACAGGAAACAGAATTCGTGAAGTCATATGTTGAGAAATTTATTGATCTTGCATCGAAAGCCAAATATACTAGACCTCAAAAATTAACTAGGATATACTGACATTTAACATAAATTGGAAAACGCTCCATTTTGAGAATTTCTTAATCTAAACAAACAATAACAAGATTATTAATAAAGAAAAAATATGTCTATAGAAAAACCCTATCATCCAACACCAGAGGAGGTATTAGCGGCAGAACATACGATGAATGAAAAACAGCACTTTACAAGCTCACGCAGAAACCGTGATGTAAAAAAAATGGAAAAATTAGTCGGCAGAGCTCCTGACACAAAAGAAGAATATCAAGCGTGGTTAGAAGATTATCAGGACAAGCTTTTAAAAGAAGAGCAAATAAATGATTATATTGCTGAAAGTCAAATCGCGGGAGAAGGATTATTCGCAAAACGAGAATTTGAAGCTGGTGATTTGATATCAGAATATGTCATTGGAAAGTACGAGAAATATTATACTGAAGATGAGATAGAGCCTGATTCTGATATTGCAAACAATGGAGTACAAGCTGGGATTGACAAAGATGGTAATTTTCTTTATGTAGGCGTACCGCGAAAGCATCCAAGGAATTTTGTAAATCATTCTTGTGAGCCAAATGCCGGATTGAGCATCATTGACTTGCCTGATGGCGTGAGAAATTCGCGGTTGGTTGCGATTAGACCGATTAAAAAAGATGAAGAAATTACGATCGATTATGGCACAACACAATTTGAAGAATGGGAAACTGAAGGATGTAATTGCGGTAGTCCAAATTGCCGAGGTCATATAACTAATTTTCAAAAGCTTCCCAAGGAAACACAAGAAAAATATATTCACTTAGGAATTGTTCCGAAATGGGCCCTCGATTTCTTAAGAAGAGGAGATGAGTGGGCGGAAGGAGAACAATTTATACCTGGCAGATTTGGAGTTGGAAAACCACCTGGCGCAATTGGTCGAGATTTTGGAGATGATATAGAGAATTTTTAAGTAATTTAGACTCCTGGCTATTCCCCGGATGTAGTGTTTCTGACCACAGTTTCTTAATTTAGTAGATCGGAAAAACACCTCGTATAAGTGAGGTGTTTTTTATTCCACCGGAACAGAACTTATAATCCTGCCTTTCTCGTTTCTGGCGACGATTATCCGCTCATAGCGAGGCGGGGGCAATTTTAGCGTAAAGGCAAAAGGAATGATTTTTTCAGAACTGCCGTTTACAGAATGTCCGATAGTGTTCGCTCCGTGCCGACTTTGAAAGACATTGAATTGTTTTAGATTCAGGCTATTTCTTATTTCCTAGGGGATAGCATTTATCATAGATTAAAGTGAAAAAAAGTAAACTAAAGGGTAGTCAACTGCATCCACGTGGATACAGTTGACTACCTATTGCGGGAAATGTAGAATAATAACAAGGAAGCGTTTTTTACGGAGAGATGTGAAGTCTTTGGCTATAAATTATGAAGGCCACAAAGAGCTTTCGAGAGAAAATCGAATATTTTCTTTACGAAGACGATAGTTTTGAAGCGACAGCCGCCAAGTTTTTGCTGATGACGCTGGCGCTGGGCGGAGTTGTTTTTGCGGGGGCTGTTCTCCCGGGAATACTGAAAGCGGCGGCGGGATCAAGGCATTTCCGAAATTATGACAAAAAGCAATTCAAGTTTGCTGTGAATAATCTAAAAAAGAGAAAGCTTATTGAAGTAGTTTCCGAAAAAGATGGTCATATAAGAGTAAACCTCACGAATAAAGGAAAAAAGAGAGTAAAGGAATTCACGCTGGAAAATCTTTCTATTTCAAAACCCAAAAAATGGGATCGAAAGTGGCGTGTTTTGATTTTTGATGTGCCCACCCATCCTAAAAAGTTGAACATTGCGCGCGCAGCGCTCCGCGAGAAAATAAAGGAACTGGGATTTTATAGACTGCAACACAGTGCTTGGATATTTCCGTATCCGTGCGAGGATGAGATTCTCCTTGTCGCGGAAATATTTGGAGTGACTAGATACATTGAAATTCTCACCGTTGATAAATTGCTTCACGAATCCCGAATAAGAAGCTTTTTTAATCTGAAAATCATTTAATCCGTGCTATTCTGATATTAAAGCTGTTATGCGGACGCTTTCAAAGTAAAGAAATAAGGTAGTCAGTTATATCCACGTGGATAAATTTGACTACCCTTTTCATTATTTATGGGATTTACAGGGCCGAGGTGCTGAGCGTTTGTGGTTTGCAAAATGTTATCACAAATGCTTTGTTTTTCCACTTTCTTCCAGTTTTTTGACGACATCCGAGACGAGTTGCGATTTGTTGCGGTCGCAGATTAAAATCGCGTCGGGAGTGTCTACGATAATCAGATCTTTCACGCCGATGGTCGTGATTAGTTTGTCGGAGCCATAGACCAGGAGGTTTTCGCTCTCAAAATCAAGATGCTCTCCCTCAATTTTCACCAAGTGCTCCTTTTTGTTTCCGATCAGAGTATTCTTAAGAGCCGTCCAGCTTCCGACGTCGCTCCAATCGCTACTCACGGGCGCGAGAACTACGTTTGGCTCGTTTTCCATCACGGCATAGTCAAGGCTGATTTTGTCCATCTGGGGAAATTCTTCCTCCAGGACGCGCTCAAAATTTTTCGTCCCGACCACCTTTTTGATTTTAGTTAGTCGCTCGTAAATATCCGGGACGTAGGCCTTGAATTTTTCAATGATCGTCCCGACTTTGAACAGAAACATCCCGCTGTTCCAGTAGAAATTTCCCGAATCCAGATATTTTTGGGCTGTTTCGAGGTCCGGCTTTTCCACGAATCTTTTCGCCCGGTAGAATTCGGTTGAGCCGATTTTTTCAAGAAGGCTGTTTTTCTCAATGTATCCCAGGCCTGTATCGGGGGTGGTGGGTGTGATACCGAAAGTAATCAGGTGATCCGGGTGCTTTTCCAAAAGCATATCTGCCTGCCGGATGACTTCGAGTAGATTCGCCGGATTTTTGATGAGATGATCGGCCGGAAAAAATCCAATGGTCGCGTTTTCGTCTTGGGCGGAGATTATGGCTGCCGAAAGGGCGATGCAGGGAGCTGTGCTTCTCCCGACGGGATCGGCGATTATGTTTTGGGCAGGCATTTCGGGAA
>Ga0233422_10000702_pt1 | contig 16016 bp, 14 predicted proteins | sample Watercolumn_Mata_2_FD_182724 | JGI IMG/M metagenome (GOLD analysis project Ga0233422, IMG submission 182724) | Freshwater microbial communities from Lake Matano, South Sulawesi, Indonesia - Watercolumn_Matano_2014_110_MG | ecosystem: Environmental > Aquatic > Freshwater > Lake | place...
TTCGTCGAATTGCTCCAACCTTCCGTACGTGAGGACGACGACGGGAATCCCGAGTTTCTTTTGCAGCTCGTCCGCTTTGGACGACTGCATGTACGTGACAAAGATCACATCCGGTTTTACCTTGAGCACGGCCTCGAGGTCGGGTTCCTCGTTGATGCTTTTGGGTCCTCCCGGCCCGATCACGGGCAGCGAAGCCAGTTCCGGATGAGCCAGCCAGTAGGGTCTTCCCATCGGACGGCTCTTTTCAAGACTCTCGACTCCCACCACCTTGTCGGCCTCCCCGAGATAGCAGATTTGTCGGAGGGCCCCCGGAGAGAGGCAAATGATCCGGGCCGGCGGCGAGGGAACCTCTACTCGTCGACCGGCAGTGTCGGTGACTGTCGTTTTCCGGTCAGCCCAAGAGATTCCGTTCCCACTCAACCCCGACATCATGATCGAGGCTGTCACCACTGCGGCAAGCCAACTTCTTCTCATGTGCTCCATCTCCGATGCGCTTCTATCCCTGGCTTACCGGAACCACGACCGGGTAGCCGCCAATCTCAGCCAGGATAACGCTCACGCCGTAGACTTCATGCACTACTTCCGGCGTTATCCCTCTCTTGTCCACTAGAGCGTGGACGGCGCCGTCCTTCAGTAACAGGAATGAGTCTGCAAATCTCAAGGCCAGGTTCAGGTCGTGGACTGCGATGAGCGCGGACAGACCTTGCGCCCTGACCGTCCGGCACAGGAGGTTCATGACTTCGATCTGGTTCTTGAGATCGAGATTGCTTGTCGGTTCGTCCAACAGAAGAAGGTCCGGCTCCTGCACAAGCGCTCGGGCCAGCACGACCTTCTGCGTTTCTCCGCCGCTGAGGGAAACCACCGGCCGGAACGCGACTTTTTCAAGGTCCATCAGGCCAAGCACGTTCGCAACGACCCGATAGTCAGCTCCGGTTGCGGCCCATTTGATGTGCGGCCTGCGGCCGAGTAGTACGGTCTCGAAGACGGTCATTGGCTCTTCCCCATGCTTCTGAGGAACATAGCCGATGCGCTTGGCCACGTCAGTCCTGCTCATCCGGACCACATCCTGCTCGTCGAGCAACACGGAACCCTTTCTCGGCCGGAGGACCCTGTTCACGCATTTCAGGAGCGTTGATTTTCCTGCGCCGTTCACCCCAAGCACCGCCATGACCTGTCCGGGTCCTACGCGAAAGGTTACCGCATCGAGGACAGGTCGGCTGTTGTACCGGAACTCAACATCTGCCACAGAAAGGTTCATCCTCTTTGGCCTCGCACGAGCAGGTAGAGGAACAGGGGAGCGCCCATGAACGACGTGAGCACTCCCACCGGGAGGGTCCCGGACCCGATGAGGATCCGGCCGAGAGTATCCGCAGCGAGAAGAAGGAGGGCCCCCACCACACAGGAGTGCGGCAAGAGCATGCGGTGGTCCGCTCCCACCAGGCGCCTACCAATGTGCGGCGCAAGCAGCCCCAGGAACGCTATCACCCCGTGAAAAGCAACCACGAACGCGGATAGGAGAGCGGCCACGAACATACCCCACAGTCGGACCTTCTCCACCGCCACTCCCAACCCGGCTGCCACGTCGTCACCGGCTGCCAGGCAGTTCAAGTTCCACGCGTTGAGCGCAAAATAGATGGTGCCGATCACGGTGGCGCCGGTCATCACAGCAATTTCAGGCCAGCTTGAGCGCGATACGTCCCCAAAGCTCCAAAACACCACCGACGCCAATTCGACCTCGGTGGCGTAATATTGGATAAGGATGGTCCCCGAGAGAAACAGAGACGAAAGTGCCACTCCGGCTAAAATGACCGCTTCCGGGGCCATCTTCTTGATTCTCGCCAGAAACAGGATCACGGCAGTGGTGATCATGGCGCCCAGGAACGCGCAAAAAGTCACCGAATAGATGCTCCGAATCGTCACCAGGGTTACCGCCGTTGTCCTCAAAGCCCCGTACTGAGTTGCACCGGCCCCAAGGACCACTATGGCAAAGGCCGCACCGAACGCTGCTCCATGACTGATCCCCAGTGTAAATGGCGATCCAAGGGGGTTCCTCAGGAGGCACTGGATCACTGCGCCGGAGATTCCCAGGCCCCATCCCGCGACGATAGCAGCAGCGATCCGCGGCATGCGAATGTTCCAAACCACCACGGTGGCCGGGCCTTGCTCCAGGCCCACGATGGTCCGTAAAACGCTCCGGATCGACAGATCGTACTCGCCTGCCGCGACCGCATACACAGCCAGAAAGGTCAGAAGCACGCACAAGCATGCGAAAAGGAAGACCTTCTTCCGCATCTCGCTCGCATAGAGCGTTATCAGATGGTCTTGGACCTCCATCGTGCCTTTCCTAGGAATGCGAACCGCAGCAAGAGACCCTGAGCGTTTTCCGAACGCACCCCGTTGCAAGGGCTCCATCAACCCGCGAGGCGCAATCGTAGCACCTCTCTCGATCTCTTATTCACATCATATCACGATATCACAAAAGATGTACGCCTGCAACATCGCGGCAGTATGACAGGAAAGGGCCCTCGAATAAGCTCGCAATCCACTGCTCCTGAGAGGAGGTCTTGAGCCTCCGACTGGCGGAGTGACGATATGAGAAACGGCCTCTGAGGCGCCTCCAGACGCACGTGATTCCGCCGGCGGTAGTTACGGGGCAGAAAGGTGTGTGGGTTTGGTTGGCTCCTCAGGAGCCGCTCTTTTTGAGAATTTGGCTTGGAAAGTAATTATTTTTCGTTAAGACGCTTTTTCCTGTTGACACTCCAGACCATTACGTCTAAAGTTTTAAAATAATAGAGACTTTCACTGGGGGTGACGTTGGGAAGCGCCGCGAGAGCGAGTTATCGCATTGCCAGGCCTGAAATTGTCACCGTGGTAATCAGACGGGAAGACTACGCGAAGCTCAAGCACGCGGGCGGCCCGCGGCCCGATCAGATCTGTATGGCGCTGCGCCACTATCTCAAGATCCTCGGCGAAATGGAGTGGCGACCATCAGTAATTGACCACAACGGCCATTCTCAGGACGTAACGACCTTCCAATGCGGTGTACCCAAAGACGTCTGTGACGAAATCCGCAGCCTGCCCGGCCGCTTCGACACCCATACCATCGAGGCGATGCGCCTCTTCCTTCTTTGATTCCAGGCTGATCAACCTGCGGGCGATGTTGCCGAGGGACCTTTCGCGTTCACGCGGCAAGGTTCCAGACTTCCAGCACCACGCCGAATGCCGCTATTATGCCCCCGGAAATACGGTTCACCCAAAGCCGCTCTTTGAAGTCGAACTGTGGTTGAAAGAATCGCAATACTGCTATAAGGATCGGCGCCCAAAGGGCTGACCCGAGGAGGACCCCAGCCACGAGGGTCGCGGTGCGCACATAGTCCGCCTTCGGGCCTCCCATCCCTAGCGCTGCAAATACTGCGGTGAACATGAGAATGGGAAGAGGATTGGCAAGCATGAACAGGAACGTCGAAGCATAAGCGCCTAGCAGCCCCGTCCCGTTATTTGGCGCGCCATCGGGCTTCGGCCTGGAAACAGCGGTCACGAGGCCGAGCAAGATCAAGACTACGCCGCCCACATGCGCGAGCCAGGCCTGCTCGTGCACCACGAAATCATAGATAAAAGTGACCCCCAGACCCGCGATCGTGCAGTAGATCCCGTCTACGGTTGCGGCGCCAAGTACCGAAACCATTCCGGCGGCCGCGCCATGGTTCAGGGTCCTTCTCACACAGAAGAGCCCTACAGGGCCGACCGGCGCGCACATGATCAGTCCCAGAATAAGTCCCTTAAGGAATATGTATACTCCGCTCATGCCTCTGCGATAGATAGCATTGAAATACGGGGATCTCCGTCCCCGCTGCGAGAGCGCCCTTGGTTGGGCTCCGACTCAGTGTTATGAACAGTATTTTCCTTGTGCCGGGCCTCACGTATGCGGGTCCGACCCAGCCCAGGACCCTGGTCGGATAACGTGGGCGAAAATACCACAATTCCTCGGTCGATGACTACCAGTTTCACCTGAGCCGCGCAAGCCTTCTGTTGCAGCTTAGGATTCCCCCCACCTGCAACAGAAGGCTTGTGATTGCGGGGACCCCGAACGCGATCCGGGGGACAAGCAATCTCCGGCCCGCGAGATTCCACCTTGAGGAGTTCGCGCTCCCGGCTTTTCAGAGGGCTCGCAATGATAGGTTCGCCGCAAGCATTGCCCCCGCGTAAATGAAGGAATACGTCCGCCCAGCTTGACTCATCGAGCATCGAAGGATTAACCTGGAACCGACGGTCTTTGCTTATAGGGGGGGCCCGGGATGGGATGAGCAGCCGGAGAATTTCAGCTTCAGGAATTGTAGCCATGTTTCACCTCCCGGTTCTCGTCAGAATCATATCGCGCAGCATGCCGGCATTCTATGCGGCACTTGTTCTTGTCTGCACACCAGGAGTCGCTCGGACAGACGATCCGGACATGTCCTTGATCTCCTATGCGGCGGAGGGCAAAGCGGAAAAGGTAAGGTCGTTGTTACAGCAGGGCGCAAATGTCAACAGCCGTGATTGGAGGGATGGCGCCACACCCCTGATAATGGCATCAAGAGGAAGACACCCGGAGGTTGTGAGCCTCCTCCTGAGCAGGGGAGCGAAGGTTGACCAAAAGGACGAGAGCGGTTACACAGCGCTCATGTACGCTTCCGACGAGGCCACCGCACGAATACTGGTACGACAAGGCGCTGACGTTAGAGCGAAGACCGCCGATGGGACCACGGGGCTCATACGGGCGTCCGAATACGGCCACAGGGGAGTCGCCAAGGTCCTGCTTGATGCGGGGGCCGACGTGAAGGCCAAGGACAGCCGCGGTTGGACGGCTCTTATGGCTGCTACCGACAAACAGTGGATAGATATCGTAAAATTGCTCCTGGAACGGGACTCCGATGTCAACACCAAAGACGTCAGAGGGTTGACTCCTTTGCTGAGGGCGACTGCGGATAGAGACATCGCCATCATGAGACTCCTTATCAACAAGGGGGCTGACGTCAATAGTGCTGACAATGAAGGAAGGACCGCCGTGATGTGGGTACCCGACCATCTTGAGGCAATCAAGTTGCTGCTGCGCCATGGGGCCGACATCAGTGCTGGGGACGGGAAAGGCGTGACGCCGCTGATGCTCGCGGCGGCGCACGGTCGCAAAGACGTTGTGGAACTACTCATTGACAAAGGGGCCGACGTCAATGCTCGCGACAAGACAGGGGGGACCGTTCTCATGAGAGCAGCTTCCCGCGGGGATTTGCGCATGCTGGAGATGCTTCTCAACAAGGGAGCTGATGTGCGCGCCAGGAACGAAAATAGCGAGACCGCATTGATGATTGCATGCGAGCAAGGCAGCGAAGACGTTGTGCGGTACCTCTTGGACAAGGGGAGCGATCCCCACGCGAAGGACAAGGATGGTCGTACGGCCGTTGATTGGGCCGTGGAGCTAGGAAACAGGAGGGCTGCGGAACTGCTCAAGCGCCGCGAGGAAGCGAAATAGACGGAGACCCCCCTCACCCTGCCCTCTCCCGCCAGGGGAGAGGGTTTCTCATGCTCCCTCCCTTGACGGGAGGGGGAAGGGGGAGGGTGATGTGGATTAATGTCAAAGCGCTTCACTCTATTGGCAGGGGACGAGCGGTCTGAAGGGGCGAGTTCATGGTCGGTCTGAGAATGTGGTTGCCCATAGTCCTTTGGGCGGTTGTGATATGGCTGATGTCCCAGTATGGGAGAGTCCCCGATCTCTCTCCGTGGTTGACCGTCCAAGCGACAATGATCGCGGGCCACATCGCCCTGTATGCTTGCCTCGGGTTCTTTGCAGCGCGGTACCTTGCCTTCGGACTTCGACTCCCCGGAGTTCTGGTCCTGGTATTCAGCACTGCTTTGTGTGCTACGTTCGGCATCGCTGATGAACTTCACCAGAGATTGGTTGAGAATCGTTCCGCGGATCTGGATGACCTGATTGCGGATTTTGCCGGCGGTTTCGTCGGCAGTCTGGCGTATCTCTGTTTCGCCTGGCTTGCCGGGACGATCCGGAATGACCAGGATCGCTCTGTGGAACGAACAGACCTTGCACGGCCGGGACGGGTGTTTGGATCCGCCCTTCTCCTCTTCGTCTTTTTACCTATGTTTATGTATTCCGGCATCCCCGAGACTTTGTTTCGCTTCATAGGCAAGCACAGTGGGCTGCTCGAAGTCGGCATGCTGAGGCAACGTATTGAGCCTTCGGCTGCTGTTGATTCAGGGAAGGAATCAAAGGCAACAGGCCGCACTGAGTCAACTGAGGGGCAGGTAATTCCGCCACCTAAGGCCACGCCTGCCGACAAAGACGCACCGACCACCCAGGCTGTAGTGGAAGAGAAAGACCGAGCCGTAAAATCGGGCCAAGACAAGGTGGACAACGTCACCGACACCGCCGTCAAAGAGCGAATTTCAGCTGTCCGGCAAGCACCAAGTCCGGATGTGGAGGCAGCGCCCAGAAGTACGGATTCTCAAAAGAACCCACCTGCTGAAGACGTAGACCACCTCGCCGCTCTATACAAAGAATTGGCGGATCTGGAAACTCAGGAGATGCACATGGCGGCGTACGGGCTCGAGTATCCTCCCAGGGCCGCGCTGAGGGAAAAAATCGAGGTATTCAGGGTGAAAATCCTTCAAGTCGAACGCCGCCCACTGACGCCGGAATTGGCAGAGCGGATCAGGAGCCAATATCTATCGGTATTCAAGTCTGAGCTGGGTCGTCTCGAGGTCAGGAAAATGCACATGAGCAAGTACTCGCGCCAGTATCCGCCCAGGGCCCTTCTCAGGGAAAAGATGGATTTACTCCGCAAGAAGATCACTCACATCGAGTCAAGTACCGGAGGCCAGTCTCCCTAGGCTTTCGCACTTGAGGCAGCGAGAGCCGATGGTCGATGCCCATCCCCCAAAAGACTCCTTCTCTCATTTCAGCCCGGCCTTGCGCCAAGCATTGATCAATCGTTCGCGTACGGCTGGATCTTTGTATAACTTCGCAAAGGCATCCGCCGAGAAGTTGGGGTTGAGCCGAAGGAACTCCGCGGCTGTCTTGGAGGCATCTTGATGGCGGCCACCCAGGCCATATGCAGCGGTAAGATTGAGCAAGCAACCCGTATTGTCCGATTGAACGTGGAGCCCTTTCTCCAAAGTGGCTATTGCCTTGTCATACTGGCCCATCAACATGTAACTGCAACCCAAGAACGAGTATTGGAATGCCGGAGGTATGGGATTCAGGCGCATCGCTTTTTCCAGAACTATAACGGCTTCGGCAGGTCTTCCCGAATAGGCTAGAAACCACCCCAGAAAGGCCAGGGCTTCGTGGCCGTTGGGATTCAGCTCCACAGCCCTTTCCCCTTCTGCAACGGCCTTATCGTACTCGTGCATATTGAGGTAGATCATCCCAAGCATATAATGGGGGGTGTCCAACGAGTCATCCAGAGTGAGCGCCTTGTTCGCGATTTCGTAAGCTTTGCGTCCCGATTCCCGAGGGTCTTTACTCCACCGGAACTGTGCGTTTAGGTAGTGAGTCCAGGCCAGTTTCGCGTAAACCAGCGCAAAATCCTGGTCCAGAGCTACGGCTTCTTCGTACAACCGCTGGGCCTTGTCATTCGCGTCTTTTGTTATCTGAATGCTATACTCCCTTCCCTGCAGGTACTTCTCGAACGCCTCCAGATTATTCGTGAGGCCTTTTCTTTGCCACAAAGCCGCCTGCTCCCCGTCAGTGAGCTTCACGCGCATGGCTCGCATGACCGCCAACGTCACTTCATCTTGCAGGGCGAAGATGTCTGTCAGGTCTCGGTCGTAGCGTTCCGACCAGACGTGCCCTCCTGTTTGAGCATTAATGAGCTGGGCCGTGATCCGAACCCGGTCCTTTTCCTTGCGCACACTGCCTTCCAGCACGTACCGCACCCCAAGCTGTCGGCCCACCTCCTTAACGCTTACGGGCTTGCCTTTGAAAGCGAATGAGGAGTTCCGGGCAATAACGAATAGGTGCGGCATCTTGGAGAGGCCACTGATGATCTCCTCTGTTATCCCGTCGCTAAAGTATTCCTGCTTGGGATCGTCGCTCATGTTGTCAAACGCGAGCACTGCAATAGAGGGCTTGTCGGGGAGCTTTAGTGCAGCCTCCTTTGCCAACTGACCCTTTTCGGGCGGCGGAGCGGAATGGAAGTGGAAGTACCAGATTGCGACAGCGGCCACCAGCACAACACCGATCATGGCAGCAATGAGAGTGCTCTTCCGCCACGCTATCGGCTTGGCCGTTTGAGGTTCTCTTTTGGCTTCAGCGCGTTCGCCATGCCCTATCAAAACCTTATACGCAGGGACCGGCTCCGCGATGTTCTTGACGGATTTCTCTCCCAGATATTCAAACTCTACATCCAGCCTCTTCTTCACCTGTTCATACGCAGAGCCGGATATGCAGATGCCTCCGGGGTCAGCCAGACTTTCCAGCCGGGCAGCGATGTTTACGCCGTCCCCGTATATGGTCCCTGCGTCTTCGATCACATCACCGATGCACACACCGATACGGAACTCCATTCTCTTGGGTTCGAGGACGTCTGCGTTTCGCCGTTTCATCTCTCGCTGGAATTCCACCGCGAACGTCACCGCATCGACCACGCTGGGAAACTCGACGAGAAAACCGTCGCCCGCAGTGTCCCTCACTCGGCCCTTGTGGAGCTTTACCAGCCGAGACATCTCTTGCCGATTGAAGGCCAGAGTTCGGACAGTGTACTTGTCGTCCTGTTCCATCATGCGGCTGTAGTCTTTGACATCCGCATGAACGACCGCGACAAGCTTGCGCTTGCTTTTGTCCATTGTCATGGGAGCAACTCCTTAAGAACGGAAGGTTTCTCCACAGCCTGGCCAACGCCTCTTGCGCCTTGCGTCCGGAGGTATTGCGGATCCATAAAGTTGACAGTTGGTTTGGGCGGGTGCTCGGAGCTGGAGTCGGTGACTTCCGGTTTGGCACCACATTCCTCACAGAACTTGATGTCTGTTGGGTTGTCGAAGTCGCCTGTCCGGCATTTCATGGCTTCCCCCCGGGTGGTGGAGAGAGGTTGCCGGTGGAGCTCTCACGTTGCCGGAAATACCAACGTGACAGAAGGATTGATGATAGTCTTTACCCCCTGATAACCTTCATCCAATCTAACGGAGACCATCACCATTGTCAATCAAATCTCTGGTGATCCAGGGTACTTGCCGCTCGTTCATATCACGGCTCGTGCAGCCGGTAGAGAGCAAAGGTGAGCACCAAATCGCGGCAGCAAGGCTGATTAGGGAGGGCAGTGCATGCAAACAACTCGGCTACGACATCGGGCAAATCGGGGGGTAACTGATAGTGCACTGTGTTGGCATCAATACTTTAGCGTCACACCGGCAGCCCCCCACCCTTCCCTCCCCCGCAAGGGGGGAGGGTTTTGAAATCCTCTCCCCTGTGGGGCGGACTTTCCAGTCCGCCGGCAGGCTAGAAAGCCTGCCCCACAATAGAAAGGGGGAGGGGGATGTTGATTGCACGGCGAAGGCGCGGATTTCCATGCATTTCACTATAACTGTGCCTAAGCTCAATGGACTCACTCTTTGGGGCTCACTGCGGCGGCCATTCTTTGCAGAGTGAGCGAAGGATTTTTCTTTCCCATTTCTTGAAAGACCTTGGCCAATTCCCTCATGACGTGAGCAACTCTGGGGTGATCGGTGCCGAGGTTTTTGACAAGGGTCAACATTGCCCTTTTGTACAGCGACTCAGCTTCAGCGTAGTCTCCTCTCGATCGGCACATGTCCGCTGACAGGCACAGATTGGCTGCGTAGCTGAACCAATCCTGGTCGCCCCAAGCTTCCTCGGTCACGTCCTGGAAGGACAATATGAATCCCGTAATTTCTCCCTGGGGGCTTGAGACAGGTATCACCCTACTCTGTACGCGGACTTCCGCACCTTCTTTGGAGATGAGCGTGTAACTGCCCGGCGCGGAAACGAACCCAGGCCTCATCTGGGCCGAACTGAGAACGTCTACTCGTTCTCCCCCTTCCTGGTCCTGCAAGGCGCATACCTCGGTCACGTGACGCCCGCTTGCCTCTTCCCTGGACCATCCGGTGAGGGTCTGAGCGACCGAATTGAGGTCCTCGACCATCCCACCCTTATCGGTGAGAATCACCGCTCCGCCCATGATACTGAGCGTCGTGGAGAAGGTTTGAGCGGCCCTACGGATTCTCGAATCCTGTTGGTGCTTGTACAGAGCAACTTCAACGGTAGTGCGAAGGTCGGCCTCGGAGAACGGTTTCACAAGGTACCCGAACGGCTCGGCCAGCTTGGCTTTCTGTAAGGTCTTTTCATCGCTGTGCGCCGTAAGATACACCACCGGAACATCGTAAAGCTCGTGGATTCTTCTTGCCGCTTCGGTGCCATCCATCTTGCCGGCGAGTTTTATGTCCATCAGAACAAAGTCGGGTCGTGTCTGTCCCGCGCTCACGATGGCTTCTTCGCCCGTGCCGACGATTCCTGCGACGGTATATCCGATCGCCTCGAGCTTGCGCCGGATTTCCATTGCCACCACGACTTCGTCTTCAACGATCAGAATTCTTACTGGGGGCATTCGCCTGATCCTCCTGACAGGACATCGCGGTCCGGAAAAGTGACCGTGACGGTTGTTCCGGAGCCCGCTTTTACTTCGAGCTTGCCTCGGAGTTGCAGCTCAGCCAGATTAAGCACCAATTGGAGTCCCAAAGACCTGGCGTTGCGGTAATCGAAATCTTTCGGGAACCCTCTTCCATTATCCGCAACCGTAAGCACATATCCATCATCCGATTCGTTTCGATAGAACTCGATGGACACTTCGCCCGGCCTATGTTCGGGAAAGGCATGTTTCTAACAGTTGGTAAAGAGTTCATTGATGATGAGGCCACATGGGATGGCAGTTCCTACGTCGAGGAGGACGGGGTCGACTCGCGATCTCACCGACACGGGACTCATGCCTTCCAGGTACGTTTGAAGCAGCGTATCGGTCAGATTGGGTATGTACTCGGAGAAGTCGATTCTCGCGAGGTCTTCGGACCGATAAAGCTGCTCGTGAATAAGCGCCATAGCCCGGATGCGACTCTGGCTATCGTTTAGGGCCGCAAGAATTTTGTCGTCCTGGACTGAATCGCACTGAAGAGCGAGCAGACTACAGACGATCTGCAGGTTGTTCTTCACCCGATGGTGAATCTCGCTCAAGAGGGTTTCCTTTTCTCTCAGCGAGGTCTCGGCTTTTTCTTCTGCCTCTCTGCATCGCGCGGCCTGGAGTTCGAGGTTCCTGGTGCGTTCCTGCACTTTCTGCTCCAGTTGTTCCTGAGCCTCTCGTAAAGCTGCCTCCACGCGTTGTCGGGCGGCTATCTCGCGTTGCAGATCTCGGTTAACCTGCTCCAACGCCTCCCGTTTCTCCTTTTCTTCTTGGTATATCTGAGCCAGAGCTTCCGCGTATTTCAGGGACTGCTTCACAGCCAGAGACTGCCCCTCGTCGGGCATTTGCTCGGACTTCTCCTTCTTGTTTGCGGCCGGCCCTCGGGAGAAAGCCACAACGCCATCGATCTTTCGGAGAAGCTCCAACGGGCTGAAAGGTTTTACAAAATAGTCGTCAGCGCCTGATTGGAAAGCCTTCTCCTGGTCTGATGCCTGGCCCCTCCCGGTCAACATCACCACCTTCAGAAAACTGGTCGCGGGATCGTTCTTGAGGATTCTGGTTGCTTCCAAGCCATCAATGTCTCCCGGCATGGCTATGTCCATGAGGATTAGATCGGGTTTCTCCGCCCTCGCTGTTTCGATGGCTTGGACGCCGTTGGCAGCCGTGAGGACGGTATAACGACCGCGTCGAAGGGTTGCTTCAACCAGGTCTCTCACCTCCTGCCGGTCATCCGCAATCAGTATCTTCTTCATGGTTACCACAGTCTAATCAGTCACAATTATGAATTCGTCGTCAATGTCTTTCTTCTTCTTGGCCTCTTCGGCCTTCCTGGCTTCCTCAGCCTTCCTGGCACCGTCTCCTGTGTCCGTCTTGTCTTCCCGGACTCCAAGTCCAAGCATGGAGAGATGGTCCTTGACAGCCTTGACCGCTTCCGCTCTGCCGTGGGCGGATGCCTGTACTAATGCCTTATAAAGACTCTCAAGTCCTGTGTTGAGATCGTTCGGGTCCGCTACGGACAAGAGAAGTGTCGCCACTTCCGTGTGCCCCGCTTTTATGGCTTCCGTCAAGGCCGTCTCTCCGGAATTGTTCTCCCACCGAACATCAGCACCTTTCTCCAGGAGGAGTTTTACTACGTGCGGATACTTCCAGAAGGCCGCCTCAATGAGGGCCGTGTTGCCTCGCTTGTCGACTGCATTCACGTCCGCGCCCTTCTGCAGGAAATACGTGACCCGATTCATGTCCCCAGTCCCTGCCGCATAGATCAGTTGGCGGTCCCACTGATTTGCAGCTGCCGGTCGTTGCGGCGGTGGCGCTGCGGGCTTCGGTGCGGACTTGAGTCTTACTGGGGCGAAGGCGGTCTTCTTGCCCGCGTCGTTGCGAGCGGCGTCGAGCGCGCGCGCCAACGCGGGAAGCACCGATTCCAGCTCCACGGGAGGCGTTGCCGGTACCACCGTCAGTCCCTGCGCAAGTTTCAGACCGACAGGCCCGCTCTCTACTTGAATCGGAGGTGATGCGATCGACTCTCGCACATCGTCAGCAAGTCCAATCAATGTGGCCTTATCGTATCCGGGGACGACAACCAGGAATTTGGCCAGGGAGCAACGTCCCACCTGGCCGAAAAGAGCTGTCACGGCGCTAATCCGTTGGGCCGTCTTCTTGAGAACAGCTTCCGCTTCCGTTTGGCCGTGGTCTGCTACAATGCCATCCCACCCGAGCAGCTCCGTCATGATCAATCCCACCGGCGCGTTCCTGGTGCCGGCGATGTTGATCTCCCGTTTGACCGTCACGAGAATGGCCTCACGGTTCAGAACCCCCGTAAGCAGGTCACGAGTCGTCTCCGCATCAGGGTGAGCCTCCTGGTCCGCCGATAGCAATCCGCTTCTCGGATCAAGAGATCGCTCTCCCTCGCGGAGGCGGGACCTCAGTGCCCGAGGGTCGAGCGGCTTTATCAAGTAGTCATCCGCCCCTGCATCCAATGCTTCGATGATGTCGTCGGTACCGTCTTTCCCGGTCAACATCACCACATACGGACGCGGGTCTGCCACTTTTCGTCTGAGCGCCCGACAGAGCTGAACGCCGTCAAGCCCAGGCATCATCCAATCCAAGATCGCTATCTCGGGGTGGTCCGGCCGTTCCATAAGGGTCAAGGCTTCAGCTCCGTCACCGCAAACTACCGGATCGTAGCCCCATTTTGTTAGCGTTACCTGTAGGACTCTCCGTGAAATCGGATCATCATCCGCGACCAAGACCTTGCGAATCCTGGTCTTGTCTGCAAATGCGGAAACTGCCTCTCTTAGAGCGGCTATCTGTCTTTCTAGAGTAGGAAAAAGCGCTTGCGCGCTCTCGATGTCACACGATTTGGCGAGCGCCTCCAGTCTCAATACCGTATCGAGGACTCCCTTGGCCTCCAAGTTGGCTACGGACCCCTTCAGAGCATACACGTTATTGGCAAGGGCCTGCGCTTTCTTCTGCTTCAGCGCGTCCCGAATGGCCGCCATCAATTGCGGCTCGTAGTCAAGGAACAAGTTCACGACTTCCCGCGCGAGTTCCGTGTCCCCAAGCATTCGTTCCGTGACAGCATGTCGGTCGAAAACTCCTTCCGCCCGGCCTCTCAGCTCTCGAACCTGCCCTTGTTCCGGCAGCAACTGGTCAATCGCCTCAACGATGTTTTTCCGCGTCACCGTACTGTATTCGGCTACATCCATCTCTTGCTCCGGCTCGACTTATTCAACAAATCCTTACTGAGCCATATCCCCGCATTCGGTCCAAACTTCCACCCGATTTCGTCCTTTTCTCTTCGCTTCGTACAGCGCTTCATCCGCCGCCCGAATCACGGTATCCACGTCCCGATGGTTCGTATTCGCGGTGCTCGTGACCCCGAAGCTTAACGTGACCGGCAGGTTACCTTCCGGCGTTCGAATGGGGTTGTCGCTGAACTTTCGGCGCACCCTTTCCGCTATCTCATACGCCTGATCGGCAGTACATCCCGGGAGCACGATTACAAATTCCTCTCCCCCGTATCTACCGATCACGTCGTAGGTCCTAACCAGAGGCCCCATCGCGAGAGCTACCTCGCTCAAGACGGCATCTCCGCAGAGATGCCCGTGTTCATCGTTAATGCGTTTGAAGTGATCTATGTCGGCCATTATGAGACCTACCGCTGTCCCTTCGCGACTCGACCTCGTCAATTCGTTGCTCAGCCTTTCCCGAATCGCGGCCCTGTTCCACAGCGTGGTGAGGGCATCGTGAGCCGCCTGGAATTCGGATTTCTGCAAGGCAGCGGTGAGATCTCGCTCCAATTGGACGATGCGAGCACCCGCTCGAACTCGAACTTTCAGTTCGTTGGTATCGAAAGGTTTCGTAATGTAATCGTCAGCTCCCGCTTCAAGACCCTCCACCACTTCCGCCGTCTCAGTCTTGCCTGTCAGAAGGATGACGTACGTGTAGGCCTTCCTTCCGGACTCCCTGATGTGACGACAAATCTCAACGCCGGTCATGGCGGGCATCATCCAATCGAGGATGACCAGGTTTGCGGGCTCCTCGCGGTCCAGGGCGCTCAAGGCTTCTGTTCCATCAGCACATGAGACCACTTCGTAGCCCCATTTCTTCAGATTAGCTTCCAGCACCTTTCTCGTTACCGCATCGTCGTCGGCGATGAGCACCTTCACCTGTCGACTCCCTGAACAAGTGACGCGAGCGACTCATGGAGGCTCTCCAGTTGACGCTCAAGCTCTGCCAAGGCCGCTTCCGCTCCTGTTGTGGTACCGCTCCTGCCTATCTTCTCGAGGGTCAGAGCTGCCTCAAAGGCCGCGTGAGCGGCAAAATTGCCTACCGATCCCTTGAGGGCATGCGCTGCTTTGTGCAACGCGTCTGCATCCCCAATTCCGATCGCGTCTCTGATAAGACCCAACGTTTTTGGACTTTCATCAAGAAAGATAGTCACCAATTCTTGAAGCAGTTCTCTATCCCCAGCCACGCGATCAAGCAGCTTTTCGTAATCAAGGACATTCGCGGCGCTCCCGGCCTCTGCCTGCGGGTCCGAAGACTGACTTGCAGTCCCGGCAATTTCTTCCAAGACGTTAAAAAGCTCGTCGGGATTGATAGGCTTGGAGACATACCCATCCATGCCCGCTTCGATGCATCTTTCCCGGTCGCCTTTCATAGCATGAGCCGTCATCGCAATAATGGGAATATGCCCGCCGGTGACCTTTTCGCGCTCTCGGATAGCTCTCGTGGCCTCAAGACCGTCCATTTCAGGCATCTGGATGTCCATGAGTATGAGCTGAAACTCCTCGTTCTGACACGCGTCAAAAACTTCCTTGCCATTTTGAGCTACGGTTACGGAGTGTCCCATTTTTCCGAGTAAAGCCATAGCCAACTTCTGATTCACCGCGTTGTCTTCCCCAAGCAAGATGTGAAGCCCGCGGGTGGTTGCCTTGAGCCTAGGACGGCTGTCCGGCAGAACTTCAGTCTCATCGATCGGCTTGTGGAAGACTGCCTTCGTGATCGTTTCGAGGAGCTGGGAATGCTTGACAGGCTTGAAAAGGTATCCCGAAATATTCAAGTCCTTGCACCGGGCCCCATCCAATCTCTGGCCGGCTGACGTAAGCATTATGATTGTCGTTCCTTCAAGAGCGGGGCTCCGATTTATCCTCTCGGTCAATTCAAACCCATCCATTCCCGGCATTATTCCGTCCACGAGGACCACCGGAAAGGCCTGACCTTTCTTGGCAGCCTCTTCCAGCAGAGCCAGCGCTGTCGGTCCACCGTCCGCGGTTGAGGGCTTCATGCCCCACTTCTTGAGAGTATCCCCCAATATGCGTCTGTTGGTGGCGTTGTCAT
>Ga0233422_10000704_pt1 | contig 16007 bp, 10 predicted proteins | sample Watercolumn_Mata_2_FD_182724 | JGI IMG/M metagenome (GOLD analysis project Ga0233422, IMG submission 182724) | Freshwater microbial communities from Lake Matano, South Sulawesi, Indonesia - Watercolumn_Matano_2014_110_MG | ecosystem: Environmental > Aquatic > Freshwater > Lake | place...
GGAGATGTTCTTCTATGACGGAACGCTGTTGAAGAATCTTCGTTCAAGATTCGGAAACAATGTCCGATTCATCGATTTTGATGCATACCTGGTGGCATACATCCACGATCTTGACAAGAAAAGTCCACCTGAAATCGAACGGGATTATGCAAGATTCAAGTCCTTCTATTTTGCACACAATCCGGATCCGGCCAAATAAGAGAGAATTCTGGAGCATCTCAGGAGGATGAGTCACAACTAGTGCCAACCCCAGAAAGTAATCCTGTGTCCTCGGGGGCGGACGCTTCGACTTCGCGCCGCCGTGACGTTACCCTGAGCGCAGTCTCGACGTTATGTGTCGGGACGAAGTCGAAGGGTGCGTTACTGCCGTCCAAACCGGCGGCGCTGCGCTCAGCGTGACGGTATACAAGATTAGTTATTTGGAACGGCACTGGTGGATAGTTACGATAGTTTCTTGACATTTCATCATATCAAGTTGATCTTGGTATTCAGGGATGTCCTGATGTGACGATCCTTTTTCGTTAACACGAGGTTCCCCATTTCTTTTCAGAAAAGAAATGGGGGAAAGTCCCGCTCTTGGATCCCGCACGTGAGCGGGATCCTGAGAAGCGGGAAAAACTTTCTCCCGCTGACCGCTGACGGTCAGCGGGACAACGCACGTGGTGCGCCCCATCGCACACGCCGAAATTCCGGTGCGGAGAGAAATCAACAATCGTAAGAGTCTCAGCAATTGCACCGGAATTCCCGCCTGCCGCCAAAGTTCTACGTAGCGGGCAGGAAACCCGCACCGTTGAGCATCCACCCGCACAGCCAGCAATTTCGGGGGCTCAGGGCATTGGGCAAGCCCATCGGTGATTCTTGCCCAGAGCCTCCGAAATCATCGGCTGGCGGGTGGACGGCTCGAGCGTGCGTTCAATTTCGGTGCGAGCCATTCGAGTACGATCACTTCAAACAACCACCCGCACCGAAATTCAGGCTCCGGAGTCCCTTCCGGGACAAGCGGGTGGGTGCATAGCCACGAGGGTTATGATTTCGGTAGTTCTCTTTTGAGCCAAAGGCTCATCTGCCTCCGGCAGAGGTTACTTTCTCTTCAAAGAGAAAGTAACTGACGCTTCTGCGCTCTACCAAGTCGCGTCAGCATGATCTGAATCAACCTTTTTTCTTCTGTCAGAGAGTCAAAGAACTAACGTAACACTCCACTAGACTCCCGGAGTCTAACGCAAAATGCAAATCGGGCCTTGGCTGTGTCGACCGGAATACCAATTCAGTACCTAGTGGTTGCATCACCGACACCCTGCCAACATCCAATCATCGCACGGCTTCACCAGCAATCAAGACGCCGGCGTTGCTGATCGTTGTCTAAAGACACCTCCACCTGAGATATGGTGGGGTGTGATCCCAGCCGTCGGTCTGTTCACGGAAACTTCCGGGTATTTGTTTCGGTCGGTCCGACTTGAATATCGCTGATAAGCTCGGCCGAATCCTTGCCCTTCCCGAAAGCCTTTGCGAACACTTCTAGAAGAGTCCGACACTCTCTGCACAGCGTGAATCGATAGTTCTTCTTGTCTTTCTTAGGCCCCGATGCGAAGGTCAAGGCAAAAAACCCCAGCTCATCCAGCCTCACGTTACCATCGGAAACCACGCACGATTCGTCCCCGAGGCGGCGCTTGCACAGATAACACGCCAGAAGGTTCAGGACGCCTTGGTCTGCGAGTTGGGTCTCGGTATGGACGTCTCGATAAGTCATGCCCGTAAATGCCAGAACCCTAGGTCGCTTCTCATCGGATTTCATGCTCCCCTCCTTTTTTCGAAGATACGCATAAACAGGCCAATCTCAAAGATTCCGGAAACTCATTTCATCAACCGCACACCAGCACTTGTGAAGGCAGCGGCGAACGAGGACCCGCTCCCATCCCTTGAAGTTCACATCCATTTGCTTTTTGCCTCGTGCAATGGTAGTTTTCTGCTGCGCGCCCTAGTGTCGCGTGCCAGAAATACGTTGAATAAACCCGTAGGCCGCTCCTGACGGAGCTTGTCGGGATCTTGCTATTTTTGAAGCTACAAATGGGCCGTCCCTGACGGGACTTACTCAACATACTTGGGAAACAGGACACCAGCCCGCTTCTGACAAAGCTCTCATTCCCTGCGGACTGCGGGACGAAAAAACCCCTGTATCGGCAGTCGTTTCGGTTGCTTATTCAGGCACCGAACTGTGGAATCTTGCCAGAATGAAAAATACCGAGTTTACGGTATTGCGTTTCTCCTTGTCTCGGATTAACGTTTCGTGGTGGGTTCGGAGGCGGTGTCAGGATCGCAGACACGGACTCCAGACTCATTGAGGTTCATACACAGTCCAAATACTTCCAAGATGTTGAGAGAGGGACCCTCCATATGAGAAACATTCTGCTTGTCGAAGACGAGAAAGACCTTAGCGATATCGTTGGTTCTGTTTTGGGGGAAGAGGGATATAATGTGAAGAAATCACTTAACGCCGAAGGGGCACTTCAACTTTGTGAGAGTAGTCAGCCTGACTTGATTATTTGTGATGTCAAGATGGGGGAGATGAACGGCTTCATTATGCTTGAGAAACTCAAGACGTGTGAGAAGCTGAAGAAGATCCCGTTTATTTTTCTGACGGCTTTCGATAATGCAGAGGGTAGGAAAAAAGGGCTGACGCTGGGCGCTGACGCATACATCACAAAGCCGTTTGACGTCGATGAACTTCTAAGAGCAGTGCGGAAACTTGTACCGCCGACATGAATGTGTGCTGAGGGTCGCAGGACTTTTGACGGAAGTAGCCTGTCGCCGATGCCAGATCTGTTCGGATCTTTGTCCTTCCGATGATCGCTCTTTGATCATCGACGGTACACATCAACGGTGGAGGTCAAGAATCCGGATCCAATATTGAGGAACGGCGGGAAAGCGTTTTGCCTAAACTGCCTGCGCAGGTGTTCACGGTTCCTGTGGTTCCCCCGGCGACTCATTACAGGATCGACGCCAAGTTGGACGCGGTCGCAGGGGACCTTGCAGGCCGCGGTTCCATCACAATACACAACAGACACAGAATCCTCCAGGAGGCTCTATGGGTTCGCTAATGGAGTCCAGGATGACGGCCGAGCAACACGCACTGATCAAGAAAGTGTTGGTCGCACAAACGGAATCGCTCGGCGTAGTGGAAACCCCCATCGTTGAAGATCTGCTGAAGAAGCACAGATCCCGAACTGTGCTCGATATCGGGTGCGGCGAGGGGTCTTTCTTGCTACAGATAGCAGGAAGGCTCAAGGGAGCCCACTTCTTGGGAATTGACCAGAGTCAACTTGCTGTCGATGACGCGCTTCGCAAGCTTCGGGGGCGATCGAGGCGCAATGTGAAGTTCAGAACAGCTTTCTTCGACCCGGGTTTCGATCGTACCAAGTACGATGCCATCATGACGCGCTACACGCTTCAGCACTGCTCCAAACCACAGGCATTTGTAAAGGCTGTTTTCGATAGGCTGAACAAGAAAGGCATATTCCTCTCTCTTGAGTCACTCGACGCCTACACGGATTGTCACGAACAAGACCCTGTTTGGGAGCGTTTTCGAACCTCTGTCGCGGCAATACACAAAAGAGTCGGAAGCAACGACAACATCGGAAAATCGCTTGGTTTGCTGCTCAGAGATGCCGGTTTTCGGGACATCCAGGTACGTGTCGTGCTCTGCTCACCGTCGACGGTTGGAGTGGAGAGGTTTCGAGCTGTTGTCCAAGAATCAGCGGAGCTCGCTGTCGCCTTTTTCCCGGATCTGTTTGACCGGAAGCTCCTTGAAGATCTGAAGGAATGGCTTGGAGATCGGGCCCGCCTGCAGGCGAAGGACCCCTACCTTTGTTCGGCTATCGCAAACGGAACAAGACCGTAGCCATAGACGCAAAAGGAACGATCATTATGTGCAGCCACGCGAGCTAGCGACGGCCCTAGGTTTGCTTGAAAGGCTTTATGACGACATCTGATCTACGCGCAACCGACCTATCGCGCAGTGTAGGTGACACGAACCTTGGAAGACCATATCTGTTCAGCCCGATTTGTCCGGATGTTTTTGTCGGAACCTTTCCTGTCGGTCCTAGCCCCGAGTGATTTCTATCTCACTACCCCGATCCGTACCGTTTGCGCACCGCAGGTATCAGATACTCCCCGAATGCTCTTTCCAGTGAGTAATCCGGCTTCCATCCCCAGTCGTTGGTAGCAGCACTCACGTCCACGTCTGCCGGCCAGCTGTCGACGATCGCCTGCCTCTTCAAATCCGGTGCAAATGAAATCTCAGCGTGGGGAAACGCGCATCGGACATGTTCATGAAATTCTTGTGCAGAAGGATTGAACGCACTGACGTTGTAGACCTGCTGTGAGAGGGTTTCGCGGGGAGAAGCCTCGAGCCGGAGAAGCGCTTGCACGGCGTCCGGCATCGCCATGAAGGGAATACGGGTGTCCTCGCGAACGAAGCAAGCGTACGGTTTTCCCTGGGCCGCGTTGTGAAGCATTTCCGGCGCATAGTCGCTCGTTCCCCCTGCCGGGAGCGTTGCGGCGCTCACGAGACCGGGAAACCGGAGACACCTGAAGTCAATCCGCCCTGTAGTACTCTCTGCATCAAGCTGGCGATAGAAATTGGCGTAGTAATTCCCTAGTTGCTCGCAATATAATTTGTTGATGCCGTACATCGTGCGGGGCTCACACCATTCCGATTCCCGAATCTTGGCTGCCTGGTTCTTCACTTGGAGATTTGGAAGCCCGTAGACGGCAATGGAACTCGGATATAGAAACTTGATCTCCCGCCCCTGAAGGCGAGACTGAGTGACGGCGATTTCCAGGAGTTGGAGCGTCCCATCAACGTTGACGCGATGGGCCAACGGAGGCTGCCGTTCGGCGCGCGTCGAAAGCAAGGCGGCCAGGTGATAAATGGTGTCGAAATTGTGTGCCGTTGATAGATTCTCGAGGATGCTCGGGTTCACAATGTCACCGATAACCGTGAGCGCGCACCTTTTGCGAAGCGGCTCATCGAGAGGATTCAGATCCATTCCAACGATCTCAATGCTGTCAACATCTGCCAGATGGGCGATGAGGCCGTGGCCGATTTCGCCGTTGGCGCCGGTGATCAGAACGGTTTTTTTCAAAATCCCTCCATTCCAGTGTGAGAAGACAGTCCCTGTAGTGTGACTTCGGCGATGAACGCGGCTTTCTCGTCACCGAAAGGACGACACGCCCAACGCTGCTTGAACAAGATAGTTGTAAATGCCTACATGAGCAACGGGCGGGGGCGTCCGGCGTGCGCCCTGGATCCACGTGTGAGAGAACGCCCCGCGCTTTTCCTGGATGCAGTGTCAATCGAAGCGATGCGGATCTTGTCATCGGCGAAGCCGTGGTTGTAGAATCCCTGCATCCTGGCCCCCCTCTCTTCAGCCATTGCGTTGATTTTAGCACCCCAGTTCTGTACCTTTTCTCAGCGCGTCCCAACAAGTCTCTCCATAGCCATAGCGTAGACTCAGTAGAGCCTGTGCACAGGTGACATCGAGAATGAGTCACGTCGTCCAGATGTGGAATGCAACGATAAACTGGCTCCATTCAATTCGGTCGAAGGCCTTGAAAATGTTCCGGCCTTCAGAAAGAGATGTGGACCGCCCTGGTCAAACATCCGGAACAGAGTCTTACAGGACGCTCATTGACAACGCGTCGGATTTCGTTACGGTCCTGGATGCGTCTGGAACGATCCTTTACGATGGAACATATCTCAACATATGGACGGATGATGAGAGCCTTCCTGCGCTTCCTCGGGAGCAATTGCTCGGCCGAAAGATTCCGGCTGTGCTAGGTGAAAAACTGGTCAGCCGTTCGTGGATTTCATTCAGAAGGTCGTGAGAACAGGGCGTCCAGAATCGATCGAGTATTGCCTCGATGTCCTCGGAGGTCGGCGCTGGTTCTAGGGCCACTTCAGTGCTATCCCGGCTCCAGATGGCGCTCGTAAGACTGTGCGCATGCAGGCGCGCGACATTACAGGCAGAAAGCTGGAAGAGGAAGTGCGTCACCGCCTCGTCTTCGCACTGCGAAGTATCAACGAGTGCGTCAGCATCACGGACATGGACGGCAATATTCTATTTGTGAACGAAGCATTTCTTACAACTTACGGATTCCAGGAGAACGAGCTCATCGGGCAGCATATCCGAATTGTGCGTTCGGAGAACAACTCTCCCGACTTGACCGGCCAAATCCTTCCGGCGACGCTCCAAGGCGGTTGGCAAGGGGAACTGCTCAATCGCCGGAAAGATGGAACTGAGTTTCCGGTTCATCTTTCCACCAACATGATCCGCGACGAGTTGGGGACACCAGTGGCGTTGATCGGCGTGTCGACGGACATCACTGAACGCAAGAGTGGGACCACGTCGGCCTGGTCGTCTCGGACATGGGATTGCCGAGGATGAGCGGTTACGACCTATTCCTAGAAATGAAGAGCAAGAATCCGTGGGTGAAGATGGTTTTGGCAAGCGGATACCTTGAGCCTGAATTGAAGTTTCAGATTCTGAAGTCGGGGGTGAAGGAATTCATTCAGAAGCCCTTCTCGCGCGAAGCGTTGTTGAGATCCGTTCGGGATGTTCTTGATTTCCAAGGATGATTCGACGGACCCAAAATCCGTCGATTGCCAGGTAAAGGATCTCTGTGAATGCTTGGCCTGTGATACCATCTATAGAGGGAACTGTCTATGACACTGCACAAGCAAGCAGAGGAAACTCACTGGAAGTCTGAGGAGAAGTTTGCCAAGATCTTTCGGTCCAGCCCAACTGCCATTGCCATTACGAAGATGAGCAACGGTTGCTTGATCGATGTCAACCAGGCATTTGAGAAGTTGTTCGGGTGTCGCCGCGAAGAAGTCATTGGCCGGACATCGGTCGAGCTGGGAATGTGGTACGATCCGAAAGACCGGGAACGGTTGCTGCAGTCCATTGCCGCGGGAGAACCAGTTGTCGATCGGGAGTACCGGTTCCGTTCACTCAGTGGAAGTGTGCTCATTGCTCGCTACTCAGCGGAGATCATTGAGCTTGGGGGCGAGCCCTGCCTTGTCTCCGTTTTTCTGGACATGACCGCATGCAAGCGGGCAGAGGAGAGTCTCAAACAGTCTGAGGAGAAGTTTGCCAAAGTCTTTCTATCCAGCCCGGCTGCCATCGCCATTTCCAGGATGCGCGACGGTTATCTGATCGATGTCAATCAGGCGTATGAGAAGCTGTTCGGATATCGGCGTGAAGAAGTCATTGGTCGCACGTCAATGGAGATAGGTTCGTGGGTAGATCCGGATGACCGGAAGAAGCTTCTGGAACGCATAGCCGCGGGCGATCCGGTTGTCGATCAAGAATACCGATTTCGGTCGAAAGACGGTGGTGTGTTCATCGCTCGTTATTCAGCTGAAATCGTTGAGCTCGCAGGGGAATCCTGCCTTCTTTCTGTTTTCCTGGACATAACTGAGCGCAAGCGAATGGACGAAGAACTCAGAGATTCCCAACGGCGGATGGCGGACACCATTGAATTCCTCCCAGATGCCACGCTTGTGATAGATGCGGAGAGTCGAGTGACAGCCTGGAATCTAGCCATGGAACACCTGACCGGGATCAAGTCCGAAGACATGCTTGGAAAGGGGAACTACGAGTACGCTCTCCCATTCTACGGCCGTAGAAGGCCGATCATGGTTGACCTTGTAACAAAATCCCAAGCTGAGCTTGAAGAGAAGTATAACGATTTGCAGCGACGCAACGGTTACTTGGAAGCGGAAACCTATGTGCCGACACTCGCTGGGGGTGAGGCGTACCTGACAGCCAGTGCGGCTGCGCTTCGTGACGCCCGGGGTAACATCTGTGGTGCGATTGAATGTATCCGCGACATGACGCGGCATAAACGAGCGGAAGAAGCACACCGTGAAATCGAAGAGCGGCTCCGCACGATCACTGATACCGCAAAAGACGCAATCGTCATGCTGGACGACAGCGGGAAGGTTTCGTTCTGGAATCCCGCCGCTCAGGCGATGTTCGGGTATGCCGCCGATGAGGTCCTCGGACAGGATTTCTATGTCGTTTTGACACCTGAGAAGCACCGCGATCTTTACCGCCGCGGCTTTGCCACCATCCAAAGGACCGGAAGAACCCCTGCGCTTGGCAAGACCCTTGAGTTGGCACTGTTGCGCAGGGGTGGTAGTGAATTCCCAGCGGAAGGTTCACTCTCGACCATTAGAATTCATGACAAATGGAACGTCGTGGCAATACTGCGTGATATCACTGCTCGGAAGCAGGCGGAACGCGAACTCCAGAACGCCAAGGAGGCTGCCGAGTCCGCCAATCGCGCGAAGAGTGCATTCCTCGCCGTGATGAGTCATGAGATTCGAACTCCGATGAACGCGATCATTGGCATGTCCGGCTTGTTGCTGGATGGTAACCTCACGCCGCAGCAGCGCGATTTCGCGCAAACCATCCGAAACAGCGGTGAGTCACTCCTCTCCATCATCAACGATATACTTGATTTCTCCAAAATCGAAGCGGGCAGACTAGAACTTGAGAACCACCCCTTCGACCTGTGCCAAGGTGTGGAAGCCACTTTGGATCTTTTCGCTCACCGGGCTCGGGGCAAAGCGATCGAACTGGGTTGTTTTATCGAAGCCCACACGCCGACCACCGTCATTGGCGATTCCAACCGCTTGCAGCAGATTCTTGTGAATCTCATCGGAAACGCAATCAAATTCACCGAGAAAGGTGAGGTCATGGTTACCGTGGATTCTAGCGAAGTGGAGGCGGAGCCTGTTGCTGAAGGCTCAGGTGGAACGACCGCACGGGTAACGGAACAGGAAGGTCGGATGTTTGAATTGCATTTCTTAGTCAGGGATACCGGCATTGGCATCCCTGAAGAGCGGATGAGCCGCCTCTTTCAAGCCTTCAGTCAGGTGGATGCGTCAACGGCTCGAAAATATGGTGGAACCGGACTGGGCCTGGCGATCTGCAAACGCTTGGTAGAGATGATGGGTGGTCGGATATGGGTGGTGAGTGAAGCGGGCAAAGGTTCTGCTTTCCATTTCACTGTTCGTGTCCGCGCTGCACTCGGTGCGAAGCCCGTGTACCTTTCAACTGATCAACCTGCTCTGAGCGGGAAGCGTGTGCTCATTGTGGACGACAATTCAACCAATCGGAAGATTCTCTCTCATCAGGTCACATCATGGGGAATGGTTCCAATTGCGACCGACACCGGCAAGGAAGCACTGGAATGGCTACGTCGGGGCGATTCCTTCCATATCGCGGTGCTTGACATGCTGATGCCGGAAATGGATGGAATGACCCTGAGCGAGCAGATTTCAACGCTACCCGCTGGCCACTCGATTCCTTTGGTGATGCTGAGTTCCAGTTCCGAAGAGATGGATTCCGCCCAGAAACAACGCTTTCGTGCGACTCTTTTCAAACCGGTCAAGGCTTCCCGATTGTTTGATACTTTCATGGAGATTTTCAGCCCGGCAGACAAGGCGATGGTATCGTCCGAATCGGAGGAGCCGCATTCCCCGTTTGATCCTGAGATGGGCAAGCGTCATCCTTTATCTATCCTGCTTGCCGAGGACAATGCGAGCAATCAAAAGCTTGCCCTGATAATGCTGGAACGCCTCGGATATCGAGCGGACATCGCAGGGAATGGCATCGAGGTTCTCGAAGCGCTTCAACGTCAGCCCTACGACGTGGTGCTTATGGATGTGCAAATGCCGGAAATGGACGGCCTGGAGGCAACACGGAAAATCCGTCGAAGCGTCGCTGCTGAACTGCAGCCCCACATCATTGCCCTCACCGCTGACGCTATGGAGGAGGACCGAAAACAATGCTTCGCCGCCGGCATGAATGATTACGTCAGCAAACCCATCCAGGTTCAAAGCCTGGTTTCAGCCTTGAACAGAAGTCCTGCAAAAGAAACGGCTGCAGCGCCCTCCCTATCAGATGGTACGCGGCCTCAGACGGCAGACAGGAATCCTGATGAGAGCCCCCCCGCTGAACACAAGATCGGGCCCATACCTGAGGAAACGCAAGCTGGTGGAGCTATCTTGGATCTGACCGCTGTGCAGCGGGTTAAACAAACACTAGGAAAACGGGCTGATGAAATCTTTCTCGGTCTTCTGGAGAATTTCTTGGATGATTGTGTGAGGCTGCTTGCTGACGCGCGGGGAGCGATGCAGCGTGGGAGCATGGAAGACCTCCGACGAGCTACGCACACACTGAAATCGCACAGCGCTACGTTCGGTGCCACGGCACTCTCGGCCACAGCTCGAAATCTAGAACAATTGGCCCGTCAGGGGACACTCGAAGGTGCATCTGAGCTGATCGCTCGTGCCGAACAAGAATACGCAAAGGCCAAAGCTGCGCTCGAGGGCATCAAAGGAAAGGACTAGAATGGCCAGGACCCGAACAGCGTTAGTCATAGATGATGAAGCACTGCCCCGCATGCTTCTGAGCACGAGTTTGACGGAGGCGGGCTATGATGTTTGTGAAGCGAGTAGCGGCAAGGCGGCACTGCAATCGATGCAGAACCAGCCGTTTGACATCGTGCTCCTCGACCTGGTCATGCCGGAAATGGATGGTTTTCAAGTCCTTAAGCAAATGAAGGCCGATCACAGAGTACGTGACATACCGGTAGTAGTGGTCTCCGGCAATGAGGACATGGAAAGCGTTGTACGATGCCTCGAAATGGGAGCAGTCGATCATCTATCGAAGCCGTTCGATCCGGTCCTGCTGCATACGCGGGTTCGTGCAGCCGTGGCGCTGCGCGAGTTCAAAGCGGAAGAGCTTCTCCATCGGGCAGCAATCCCCCCGGGAGAGGCACAGACTGCTTTGAAGCCAGAAGAACCCGGAGGCGCAGAGGATAAGATTGACAAACGGATGAGTACCTTGGGTTTCATGCGGTTCCTGGTTCGGACTCTTGTTCCATGTAAGAAGCAGACAGTCTTCTTGGTTGTTCTTCTGCTGGTCTCCCTCGCCATCGAGGCGGTCATGCCCCTTGGTTTCAAGTTCATTACAGATGATGCTCTTCTCGCGCGTAACTTCCAGGCTCTGATTCTGATTCTGTCAATCCTTGTTGTAGGTTTCTTGCTTGTCGTGCTCACTGAACTCGGCTCTGACCTTGTCTTTGCCCGCCTGTCAACGAAGGTCTTGAACGACTTGCGCTACAATATGTACCGTCACCTGCAGCGCCTGTCGCTGGGATTCTATCAGCGCGTGTCAACCGGCGAGATTATGTCGCGATTTACGACGGACTTTTCAGCCGTCGAGAGTACCGTGCTGGTTTCCTTGCCAATTGTGCTCAGCGAATCTGTGATGGTCGTGTTTGGATTGGTGCTTCTGTTCGTCCTCGAATGGAAGCTCGCGTTGTTTGCGATGGTCGGTCTGTATGTGAGTTACAAATCGGGACGAGGTGTTGAACGGCCTGCATCTGGTGCCGACGCGAACGTGAAGCGCGGGCAAGCAGAGATCGTTGCCGTGTTGCAGGAGAGTGTGGGTGCGCAAGCCGTTGTGAAGATATTCCGCCTACAGAACATGGTGGTTGAACGGTTCAAGCGCCAACTGGCGGATTTCTCTCGTACAGCCGCCAGGGCAGCCTTCCTGTCATATCTGACCGATCGGGTGCCAGGTCGGTTGGTTGAGCTGTTTAGCCTTCTCACGATCGGTGCGGGAGCAGTTCTGACTATCTATGGGTACCTTACTATAGGCGAATTGATCGCATTTCAAGTGCTATTGACAAGTCTCGTCGGATCTGTGCAGGAGTTGACGTGGAGCGTTCCAAGCCTCGTGCGCGCTGCAGGCGGGATGAACAGAATTGAACAGCTGCTGAACGAGCAGCCGGACGTCGTAGACGCTGCGGACGCTACCCTACTTGCCTGCCCTTCCCGCGACATCACGCTGAGCGATGTGACTTTCGGATATGCGAAGGGACAAACCAGTCTGAAGAATGTGAGTCTGACGATTCCGGTGAATCATTCAGTGCTTCTCGTAGGTTCGAGCGGAAGCGGAAAGAGTACCGTGCTGAACCTCCTGATGCGATTCTATGACCCCCAGCAAGGCTCAGTCGCCATTGACGGACACGATCTGCGCACTGTTCAACAGGATTCGCTTCGCCAGCATATGAGCGTTGTCCTTCAAGAGAACTTTCTGTTCAATACTACAATTCGAGAGAATATTCGTTTGGGCAAGAAGGGAGCCACTGACGAAGAAGTTGAGACGGCTGCGAAGGCCGCGCAGATGCACGCGGTCATCATGAGTTTCCCGAAAGGTTACGACACAATTGTCGGGGAGCGAGGCAGCATGCTTTCCGGCGGCCAGCGTCAAAGCCTAGCCATTGTGCGAGCCGTTCTCTCCGACCCCCGAATTCTCTTGCTTGATGAAGCCACGTCTGCGCTGGATCCGGCCGCCGCGAGCTCTATCGACGACGTCCTTGACCAAGTTGGTGAGGGAAGAACGGTAATTGCCGTGACACACCGTCTCAAGTCTGCACCCAAAGCTGACCTTATCTTTGTATTCAAAGGAGGGGAACTCATTGAGTCGGGGAGGCACGAGGAACTGCTGGAACGCGGGCGATTCTATGCTCAACTCTGGAACAAGCAACGGGGTTTTGTGTTGTACGAAGCTGGCAACCGAGTCGAAGTGGATCCCCAACGCCTTCGAAATATTCCTATTCTCTCACGGCTAGACGAAGAGTCACTCGAAGCGGTTGCTGAGCTCCTCGTCACCGAACGATATCCGAAGGATCGTTGGATCATCCAGGAGGGAGATTCTGGCGACAGGCTTTTCATTGTAGTGCGAGGGCGCGTTGCAGTATTGCAGACTGAAAAACTGGGCCAGGAACGCTGCGTTGCAGTTCTGGAGGATGGTGCCTACTTCGGGGAGTTCGCACGCATCCGCAATGTCCCAAGCACTGCCGGTGTGCGAACTCTTTGCGATTGCACTCTCCTTTCTTTGGCGAGGGAGCATTTCCTGCGTCTTCTAATACGAAGGCCTTCCATACAAGAGGAGATCGAGCGAACACTCTCGGAACGAGGTGCTCTGGACGCCGCATCAGAGCTTTACGCCGGCCGCGTCTGAGAGCTACACGCCACGGACGGTCTGAGTGTCCTGCAGAGTCGAGCGTTCGTTCGGAAAGAAATGTGTCAAATCACACACACACCCGGAGGGTAACCATGAAACGTGCAGGGTTGACATGTCTAACGCTGATGTGGTTGGCTGTCGGTGCACACGGTCAGGACTTCAAAAAGCCGAATACCTTGGCTGCGAAGAGGCAGGCGCCTCCGACAAAGACTGCAAATGAAAGCAACAAAGCAATCCTCTACCCTACTCTTTCACAGCAGTGGACCTCAGTTCCACCATTCGTCCGACTGGTAGGGGACGAGTCGCCAGCCCAAGAACGACCTGTTGAGTTGCGGCAAGACGAGAGAAAGGAAAACGCAGTGTCGTTCGAGTTCGGGATGGATCTCGTTAGCAGGTTTGTCTGGCGCGGGATCGACAACGGCAATGCTCCAGCCTTTCAACCGTATGCGTCAGCATCGTTCGCGGGATTTGAGTTCGGGACCTGGGGATCCTACGCCTTCGGTGCGCCGGCGGGGACGCCCCCATTCTCGGAGAACGACTGGTATCTACAGTATTCGGATACCACCTCCGTGGGGACCTTCACAGCGGCATTGACCGACTACTACTTTCCGTCCGATGGGCTGAGATTCTTCAACTATCGAGGAGGCAATGAAGGCGCACACACTCTCGAAGTGAGTCTGAGCTATGGGGGGACTCAGAAGTTCCCGCTAAATCTCATGGCTTGCGTCAATGTCTATAATGACGCGTCGAATTCAATCTATCTTGAAGTCGGCCACTCATTTGAAGTTGGCGAGCTCTCCGTCAATGCCTTTGTTGGTGGCGCAGTGGGTGAGTCTGATTGGTACGAGGTTGCAGACAAAGGTTTTCGATTGATCAATGCGGGGCTGACGTTTTCTCGGACTCTTCTGCTTTCGAGCACGTTTTCCTTTCCTGTGAGCGTCTCTGTAGGGATAAATCCCTATTCTGAGCGATCGTTCCTTGTGTTCAAGGCCAGTTTGTGATGTGAGACAGTCCGTTGATGACCCTGTGCATCCCTGCCTCTCTATGCCGTTCTGGCGTCTGTGCCGCAATGGCTAACTACCAAGATTGTAATATCATCTGACTGGGGTGTGTCGCCTGCAAAGCGTCTGACATGTTCCAGCAACGCCTGGGTGATGGTTGCAGCCGGCGTGGCTGCAGAGCAATATGGTTGCAGAGCCTGCGTAATGCCTTCACGACGAAACATCTTCCGATCCTTGTTCATTGCTTCTGTCACGCCGTCTGTGTACAGCACCAAGGCATCGCCAGGGCGCAGTTGCATGGTTCCGGAGTCGTAGACAGAATCGTCGAAGAAACAGAGCGCAACGCCGGATTTCTTTTTCACAACCTCCACCTCTTTGCCAAGCCGGAGGATGAAGGGGGGTTCATGCCCGGCATCGCAATACTGGACTTCACCCGTCTCAACATCCAAAACACACGCGAAAGCTGTCACGAACATCTGCCAGGGATTCTCACCTGATAGCTCTTTGTTGACTTTTTGCATCACTTCAGAAATCGCGCGATCTGCTTGGGACGCCTGTATTCCAAAGAGTGTCTTCGTCACCGCCATGAACAGAGCTGCTGGCACTCCTTTGTCGGACACATCTCCGATCAGGAAGAACAGGTGCCGGTCATCGAGCATGAAATAGTCGTAAAGATCTCCACCAACCTCCTTCGCGGGTTCTATGATCGCGTGCAGATCGAATTCCTTGTGATCTGGAAATGCGGGAAAAGTCTGCGGCAGGAACCCCATTTGAATATTGCGCGCGATAGACAATTCACTCTCGATACGTTCTTTGGCTGCTGTAGTCTCTGTTAAGTAGTCAACGTAGATTTGCAGCGTCGACTCCATCTGACCGAGTGCTTCAGCGAGTCTACCTACTTCGTCCCGTTTGGCCTCACAAATGGACTTGACCTTCCTTCGAATAGAGTCACCCCAGTTGAAATTCTGCTCGACCAGCACCCTGGTATAGCCGGTCAGCTCGGACAGCGGCTTCACAGTCCGCGAAATGATGACGTAGATCCCCAGAAACAGCACCAAGAAAATCAACGCGTTGAACGACACAGAGAGCACCGCTGTGTCCCGCAGCTTCTGCTCCAACGAACTCATCGAAACATCGGCTCCGACGACAAACACCTTTCCGTTGGTGGCTTCGAGAGGGATGAAGACGGAACGGAACCTACCATACTGGTCAGTGTACTCAGCAGTGCGCATCTTCCTGTCAGCAAACGATCTGAGCAGCGAATCTGGTGGGGAATCATAGGGAATGAAGAATCTATCGTAAGTTCCGTTTTGGATATCCTTTGGATCATCACTGCCTAAGACGTACCTGATGGTATCTCCAAACATCATATACGAGTACACGTACCTTAATCCCGTCCGCTGAGCGAATTCTGTCAACATCTTCACATTCTTCAGGTGCTCTTCATCCGAAATCGAGTTTTGATGTTCAATCCCAGCGTAGAATTTCGGCGGAAAGACGTAGGAAACACCGTAAGCGGCCGTCATGAGATTGTCATCGATTCCACTGAGAATCTCTTGCTTCTTCGTATTGTACGAAAGGAAGGAGCCAACGGTGATGGAGATCAGGCTGACCAGAAAGACCCCCCACAGAAGTTTCTGTTTGATGCCGAGATTTTGAAGCATAGGCGGAAAGTCCTCTCTTGAGAACGCTGTCAGGTATTTGTGTGGGACTGGTGATGAACCACGAAGATATTCCGGTTACGCCCACCTGAGCGTTCGTACTTGAACTCGTCCACTCCGTCGAAAGCCAGAAAAACGCCCAGGCCGCCAATGGGACGATTCTCAAGAGGTTTGGAGAAGTCTTCACTATCTGGAAGTTTGTTCTCTCGGGGGTCGAACGCCACCCCGTCATCCTCAAT
>Ga0233422_10000706_pt1 | contig 15967 bp, 13 predicted proteins | sample Watercolumn_Mata_2_FD_182724 | JGI IMG/M metagenome (GOLD analysis project Ga0233422, IMG submission 182724) | Freshwater microbial communities from Lake Matano, South Sulawesi, Indonesia - Watercolumn_Matano_2014_110_MG | ecosystem: Environmental > Aquatic > Freshwater > Lake | place...
CTGTCGGCGCCACAGGATCTCGCGACAACGTCTTCTCCGGCCTATGTCACGGCAAAATTCAGCGACCTGACGGACGGCTACATCCCCTACCACGTCAGCGACGCGAGCGGACTGGCGAACTCGGGCCTTTACTGGGATGGGACAAATCTCGGCCTTGGGACGACGGGGCCGAGCTACAAATTCTCGGTCTCCGACGGGACGGACCAACTCGGTCTCACCCACGACGGGACGGACGCCTATTTCAAGACGACGGATGGCTCGTTCATTTTCCAGACCGACGAGGGGACGCATACGGCCACAGTTGTTTCTATATACGGAAAAGGGAACGGTGTAGGTTTCCTCCGTATTTACGAGGAGGACGACGCGGAGTATTTAGAAATCTGGGCGTATTCTAATTGGGGATATATTCAGACTTCTGGTCCGGCGAAGGGCGGGTTGGCCATAAATCCAGATTACGCAATTCCGGTTTATCTTTGGTCCTCCATCACCTCCGGCAACCCCGAGTTTCGCGTCTACGGGTGGGACGCGGGGTTGAGTGCGGTGAGGTATGGGAGCATATCCGTAGATGCGGCGGGGGCAACGACGATTGCCTCCCAGTCCGGCGAGGACCTAGTCCTGAATCCGTCGGGCGGCAATGTCGGCGTCGGGACGACGACCTTCGGCACAAACGCCGTAAAAGTCCTCGCCATCGGCTCCGGGACGGCTCCGTCCACTTCCCCCGCCGACGAATGTCAACTCTGGGTCGAGGACGTCGGCGGCGCGGGTCAAGCCGAGCTTCGCGTCCGGGACGAACTCGGCAACGTGACGACTCTCTCGCCTCACCGATTCGAGCTTTTCCAGCCCAAGTCCGACTATGTCCTCCCGTGGAGCTATTACAGCGAGAACGCCTATATCGGGAAGGCCATCAACGTCGATATGTATGGCGCAATCGCCGAGGTCGAGCGGCTCTCCGGCAAGAAATTCATCTACACCGCCGACATCAAAAAATCGTCCTGGGACGACAATCAGGAACAGAACGGCCGCGACCGGGAGGCGCAGATAGACGCGGCCAACGCCCGCATCGCGGCGCTCGAGGCGAAGATCGCCGAGCTCGGGGCCAGGATCGCCGCAGACCCAGAAGGCGAATCCGCAAAAGCCCTGAAAAATGAACGAACAGAATCGATATCTGAAAAAGCGGGCACTAAAGTCCCTAATAAATACGAGAAGCGCCGGCCTCCGAAATGGATCAAGGACCGTATCCGGTAAGGTGATTTAGGAGACGAAAGGAGCGGCCGGCCGATGAAATGGAAGTTCTTCCGTAAAGCCGTAAACAATCCGGCCGTCCGCTCGATCCTTGTCAGCCTCGCGCGTCAAGTCCAATGGACCCCAAAAAACTACACTGCGCTCGCCCAGGCCGGATATGAATCCAGCGCAGCCGTCTATGCTTGCGTATCCCTGATTTCGCGGGCGGCAGCCGGGATCGAGTGGCGCGTATTCCGCGGCGACCGTGAGGCCCCGTCCGAGCATCCGCTTCGGCGCCTCCTCGATCGCCCAGATCCCTGGACCGGCTCGCGCCGGTTCTTGACGCGGCATTTCGGTTTCCTTCTTATCGCGGGGAATTCATTCTGGATCAAACTCGGCGTCGCCGGCCGCCCGCCGATCGAGCTCTACATCCTTCGTCCGGACCGTGTCTCGATCAAGCCGAGCGGGATGAGCGCGGCCCCGATTCTGAATTATCAATACACGGTGTCCGGGAACGCGGAGTCGATAGAGCCGGCTATCGTGTATCACGCGAAGATGTTCCATCCGACGAACGACTTCTATGGATTGAGTCCGCTTGAGGTCGCTGCCCGAGGGGTCGATATTACAAACTTTGTCAACGAGTGGAACGCCCGACTTCTCCAAAACGACATGAGGCCGCCCGGGGCGCTGACGACCGACCAGGCGCTTTCCGACGCGCAGTTCGAACGGCTCAAGAAGATGATCGGGAGCGATTGGGGCGGATATGAAAATGCCGGGAAGCCACTCCTCCTCGAAGGCGGCTTGAAGTTTACTCCCTTCTCTTTCGGCCAAAAAGACGCTGACTGGACACAGGTTGCTAAGTTGACGAAGCGCGAGATTTGCTCGATCTTCAACGTCTGGCCGGAGCTCATCGGGGACGGCGAAGTGAAAACATTCGCCAACTCACGGGAGGCGCGGAGGGCGCTTTATACGGAAACAGTCCTCCCGCTGATGTTCGAGCTTCGGGACGACCTTAATACCTGGCTCGCGCCGGACTTCGGCCCAGACATTCGTCTAGAAATCGCGCTCGAACGGATTGAGGCCCTCCAGGAGGACCGCGCGTCGAAGTTCGCCTATGTCGCCTCAGCCGATTGGCTTTCGATTGACGAGAAGCGGGCTACGACCGGCTACGGAGAGCTCGGCGGTGCGACGGGCGGGATGATTCTTGTCCCGATCGGGAAGATCCCGCTTGACATCGTCGGCAGCAAAGATCCCGAAGAAGCGACCGGCAAAGCCGGTAAACGGCCCGTAGACGGGCGATCTCCTGAACTAAGGCTACCACCCACCTTGCCCGAGGTCGCCCCACAGAAGGCCGGAAAACGCGAAAAAAGCGGCTTTTGGACGGCCTCCGTCGAAGTAAAAAGGGCGTTATGGGACAATTTCGTCTCCCGGGTCGAGGCCAAGGAGCGCTCGCTTATAAAGCCCGTCAAGTCGTTCCTCGACGCCGAAACGCGGCGGATCGCTGTCGAAGCCCGGCGCGCCCGCAATCTTGGCGAGCTTCACGTCGCCGAGATCATCGACCCGAAGGCTGAGGCAAAGCGATACGCGAAAGAGCTTTTTCCCTTATACGCAGAGATCGCGCGGCTTGCCGGCGCCTCCGGCGTCGCCAATTCGAAGGGCGAACTTATGACCCTGGAGCGTCGGGACCGGATTGACTTTTTCAATCTATCGCCAGAGCTGGAAGAATCGCTCCGGAAGATGATTTTGTTTTCCGGAACGAAACTCTCCGAAACGACGATGGCTCTAACCCGGGATATTCTCAAGACATCGGAAATGGCATCCGAGACTGTCGAGCAATTTACGCAGCGCCTAATTGAAAAACTCGATGCTCTTTCGCAGTTCCGCTGCCGGCTGATCGCCCGAACTGAAACGGCCAAAGTCGAGAACTGGGGGACGCTCGAAGGATACCGGCAGACTGAGTTCATTGAACGGAAAGGATGGCTTTGCGCCTTTGTCGACGAGAGCCGCGAGGAACATAAAGAGGCTGACGCCCGCTATTCGGACGCCCCGATTCCGTTGGGCGAGGCATTTGTGGTCGGCGGGAAGGAAATGATGTATCCCGGCGACCCGGCCGGCGATGCGGGGAACGTTTGCAACTGCCTATGCACGCTTTATCCTGATGTCGGCTAATGGAGGAGAACATGATCTCGAAAAATATGAAGCTCGAACGCCGAGCCTTTAAGTTCCGGCTGGATTCGCTTTCTGAGGAGGGCGTTTTCACCGGCTATGCCTCGATCTTCGGCGTCGAGGATTCTTACCGCGATATTGTCGAGGCGGGTGCCTTTAAAAAAACGCTCCGCGAGACGAAGTCCTATCCCTGCTTGTGGTATCACGACCCGGCCGAGCCGATCGGCATAATTACCGCCGAGGAGGATTCGAAGGGGCTTCTGATCCGCGGTGAAATCAATATGGAAGTGCGGCGCGCCAGCGAGATCCGGGCCCTGATGAAGCAGGGCGCCGTTAAGGGGCTATCGATCGGATTCGAAACGGTCAAGGCGAAGGTCGACGAAAAAAACGGGACGCGGACGATCAAGGAGATTCGCCTGTGGGAAGTTTCTTTGGTAACTTTCCAGGCTTGCCCGGGGGCCGAGGTTTCCGACGTCAAGTCGAGCTTCGCCGATGATATAGACGCGGCGCTCCTCGTCGTCGCCGACCTGGACGACCGGGCTTGGGCAAGCGAGGGCCAGCGCCCGCAGGTTCACAAGGCAATCGAGAAACTTATGGCACTTGTCGCGGCGGAGCCGCCAACAGGCACTGCGCCCGCAAACGACGAGCCGCCCGATACAGCGGAGGCTTCCGACCTTGCGGAAATTAAATCCTCGGTCGAAGAAGTCAACGCTTTCCTGACATTATGTACTTCTTAGGAGGTTACGATGATCGAAGAAATCAAATCCCTCCTCCATGAGCAAAAGAAGCTGATCGTCGACTATCAGGCGAAAAACGAAGAAATGCTCAAGGGGAAGATCGGCCCGGCCGAGCTCAAGGCGTTCGAGGACAAGATCGTCGCTCGGCTCGACGGCGTCGACAAGGAGCTTGTCGGGCTGAAGCGCCCGGCCTCCGAAGTTGCCGGCAAGCTCGAGGCGGCCGAGAAGAAGGCGGCCTTCGAAAGCTGGCTCCGGCGGGGCGAGCCGATCCCGGCCGAAAAGAAGGTCATGATCATCGGGGACGATACCCTGGGCGGCTATCTGGCTGTTCCGGAATACGTCGCCGAGATCATCAAGACCGTCAACGAATTCTCGCCCATCAGGTCGTTGGCCCGGATCCGATCGACCTCGGCGAAGTCGGTCCAGTTCCCGACCAGGTCGGCGACCTTTGCCGCTTCCTGGGTCTCCGAAATCGGGACGCGGAGCGAGGCAACGGGCCAGGTCTATGGGTTGGAGGAAATCCCGACTCATGAACTCGCGGCCCTCGTCAAGGTGTCCAATCAAGACCTCGAGGATTCTGCCTTCAACCTTGAGGCTGAACTTTCGGCCGACGCGGGCGAGAAGATCGGCGTCGCCGAGGGGACAGCGTTTGTGACCGGGAACAAGGTCGGGCGGCCTGAGGGAGTCGTCATGAATTCCTCGGTCGTGTCGGCTACGAAGACGACTGCGTCTGCTTCGGCCATCACCGGCGACGAGATGAAGGAAGTCCTCTATGGCCTCAAGGAAACCTACGCCCGCAACTCGACCTGGGCGTGGCGCCGGGCGACAACCCTTTATCTCTCGACGATCAAAGAACTGTCCTCGGGAAGCAATCAATATCTCTGGCGGCCCGGGCTGATGGACGCCGATCCGGCGACCTTCCTCGGGAGGCCCTATGTCGAATGTCCCGACATGGCGGCGATCGCGGCGTCCGCGAAGTCCGTCATTCTCGGCGACTTCCGGCGCGGCTATCTCATCGTCGACCGCCTGGCCGTCAACGTTCTCCGCGATCCCTACACCTCGAAGACGACCGGGACCGTCGAGTTCCTTTTCAGGAAGCGCGTCGGTGGCCAGGTGGTCCTGTCCGAGGCGTTCCAGCTCCTGACTCAGCTCGCATAAGGAGGGCGAAATGAAAGACCTATACCACAATCTCCTCGCGGCCCTCTCGATGTATCCGCAGGCCCTCACCAGCGCGACCAACGGGGACGCGACCGTGGACCTTGCCGGGTTCGAGGGTGCCCTCATCGTCATCGCCGCCGGGACGATTACCGACGGCACGCTCTACACCTGGGAGCTCAAAGAATCGGACGACAACTCGACGTTTACGGCCGTCGCCGCCGCCGACCTGGTCGGGACCGAGTCGACGTTCACGGCCGCGAGCGAGGACAACGTCGTCAAGAGCTTCTCCTACATCGGCTCGAAGCGGTATGTCCGCGTCGACCTGAAGACCATTTCCGGCTCGCCCGTGACGGGTGGGGTCTTCTCGGCCGTCGTGGTCAAGGGCGCCGCCCGGCACAACGCGGTTCAGTAAGCGGCGGCATGGAAGCGAAAAAGGCAATCGACGGGCGCGCAGGCGTCGATAGCCTTGACCGTGTACAGGGAGCCGGCGACGCGCCGCCGGCCCCTGGCTTTTTCCCGGGGGGAAGATGAGAGTCCGAGTTATCGTAGGGTTCGACTCATACTGGCCGGATGGTGTCACGCTAATAAACCACAGGGTAGAGGACGAGCTGGACGTCCCGGCTCACATCGCCTCTGCTTGGATTGGCCGCGGATGGGCGGCCGAGATTGGCGAGCAGAAGGCGATCGGTAGGGCCCCGGAGAATAAGGCCCTGGGTCCGGCACCGGAGAACAAACGGCGCGGAAGAAGGCCAGCGAAATAGCAGCGAAATCACGCGAGCGAGGAAGACATGGGCGACCTGATCACGACGGCCGAACTGAAAGCCTATCTCAACATTTCCGAATCGACGCATGACACGCTTTTCGGCGTCTTGATTTCGCTCGTCTCCGAGATCGTAAATAAATATATCGGATGCGAGCAATTACAGGCGACCTATACGAACACGAAAATAGACGGGAATGGGCGGAGAATTCTGGACCTCCCATACTGGCCGGTTACGTCGATCGGCACAGTAACCGAGGACGATGAAACGTTAACAATCGACGCAAGCGACGGCGACGCCTGGCTCAATAAGGAGCTCGGGTATTTGGAGAAGGCCGTCGGCGAGACATGGATGAATGAGCCGCAAATCGTCATTGTCGCCTCGATCGCGGCCGGCTATGCGGTCGCAAGCGTCCCGAAGCCGATCAAGACGGTCTGCTATGTCGAAGTCGGCCGCCGATGGAAGGAGTCGATCGGTCGGGCCTGGGGCGAATCGAGCCGGAGCCAAGCCGACGGGTCAGCGGCGTTTGTTGAAGCGGGGGATCTCCTGAAATCATCTGAAAAAATCCTTGAGCGATATAAAAGGCCCCGGATATGATTCAAATCTCGTATGATGGCGCGCAGGCGAAGGGCTTAATTGCCTCGGCGAAAAACCTGGGGCGCGCGGCGCGGCGTCAAGTTACAGCATGGGGGGGCGCGACCGTTAAGCGATTGATCCGGGCCGTGAGCGGCGAACTCCTCGGCCATTATAAAAATAACGCGGCGAAAAGCGGGAATCTTCGCCGGAATATCGGAATGAAGGTCGAGGCGGCGGAGGTCGATGCGGCGACCTTCGTTATCGCGACGGGCGAGTATGTCGGAAAAAAGGAAGTCCCGTATGCCAAGATCCACGAATACGGGGGGACGATTAAGAAGTCCGACAAGAAGTTGACGATCCCATTCCCGGGCGTCCGCGGCCGGGCCCGGAATTATCCGTCGGCGTTTTTCATTAAGACGAAGCGCGGAAACGTGATTCTGGCCGAGCGCCGGGGGACGGGAATCCGGCCGCTTTTTCTTTTGCGCGACAGCGTCAGAATCCCGGCCTCGCATTGGCTCTCGATTCCGATTGACGAAATGACGCCTCTTCTGACATCGGAATATCTTGAGGAGTCGCGGCTTCTCGAAATTGCCGCCGAGATGGGGACCGCCAATGCCTAGCCCGACGAACCCGAAACGGCTTCAGATTCGGGATCGCATCGTGACTGTTTTGACGGCGATCACGGCGGGGGCGAATTATTTCTACACGCCGGCGAAGGTCTTGTGTCGCCTCGTCCATTGGAAGGAGGCCGATGCCTTCCCGACGTATTGTGTAACGCATGACTCCGGCGGTGAGAATATCGATTTAACGGACAATTCTTACGACTCGACGTTTTATATCTCGGTCTACGGGTATGTCCGGGACGAATCTGACCCGACCGCTGCGTTGATCAAAGCTGTCCGTGACGTCGAGCGAGCGATCAACGAGGATTGGAAAAGCGGCGCCTCGGGAACGCTCGGCGTTCTTGCGGTAAGGATTCTTTTCCCGGAACCGCCAGAAACGGATAACGGGATCCTCGCGCTCGATGGGAGCTTTGGCTATTTTAATCTTCGAGTGCGCTTCACGGTGACGGGCGACTGGGGCGCGATATAGGAGGACGAGATGAAAGAATATTTCACCTGGAAGGCCGATCGGTGCTTTACCCGCTCGGGCGCGGAGCTCAAGCCGGGGAAGGTTTACGCGGCCGCCGACTTCTCGGCGGAGATCGTCGAGGAGTGGATCAAGAGCGGAGCTGCTGAGCCCGCCAAGAAATCGCAGAAGGAGTAAGAAATGGCCACACCCACTGGTTCGGAACGACGGGCTCTCGCGGCCGGCTTCAAGAAGAGCTCGACCTGGGGGACGGCGGTCGCCCTCGGCGCCGGCGACGGTGCGCTTCTCAAGGGCCTCAGCGGCCTTATCCACGGGAGAGATTATCTTCCGGCGAAAGAGGCAGACACACCTTTTGTCCTATCGGGTGTCATGGGCGACATCAAGCCGGTGGATTTCACACTGGCGTTCGATGCGCGATATGACCCGACTGCCCTCGGTGTTGTGCTGGCGCTCATGTTCGGGACTGCCGGCGCGCCAACGCAGCAGGGCGGAACAGCCGCGTACAAGCACATCTTCCAATGGGCGGACACGCTCTCAGGGAAGTTCGGGACATTCTGTGCCGAATATCCCGGGAAGATCTTTGAGGTCGCGAGCGCGAAGGCCTTGGAATTCTCGCTCAAGGGATCGAGCGGGATCATCCAGGGCGAGGCGAAGTTGCGTGGGAATACCGTGATTGACACGAGCGCGACGAACACGGCGACGCAGATCGACGCATTGACCTACGCCGACCGGGAGAACCGGATCGCCTTTTCACATTCGAGCGTCAAGATCAACGCCCAGAGCGGCGGGGACGTGACGGGCGAAACTGCGCTTGAATGTAACTCCTGGGAGGTCAACTATAAGCGCGGGGGCGACGGGGTCAACGTGGCGGGGTCTGCGTCGATCATCGAGCCGGCCGAGGGCGACCATCCCGAGATCACGGTAAAGCTCGGGTTTCCCAGGATGAATTCCGTCAACGCGGCTTTCTTGGCGACCTTCATCGCCGGGACGACTCAAAAGCTCCTCCTGAAATGCACCGGCGCTCTGATCGCGGGGTCGTACTACTACGACCTGGCGATGTACTTTCCGCGCCTCCGCATGACGAAGCCAGATGCGTCGTGGGAGGAGATCGTCAAGAACGGCCTCGAACTCAGCGCGGAACAGGCGAGCGCGAATCCGACCGGGATGAGTTATACGCGGCCCTATATCGAGCTGATCAATCTTCGGACGACCGACTATCTCACATAAGGAGGAGTCATGTCGAACGTAAGGCGGCTAATCGGAGTATCTGATTGGCTTTCCTTTGACCTCGAAACGATGTTTCTTGAGCCGCCGACGCTGCGCCTCAAGGTTCGGGTTGTTGATGGGCTGGCCGGACTCGACGCGAGCGGCGTGAAATACTCGGCGATCGTCAAAGAAATTCTGATTGCCTCCGTCGCTGAGTGGGATTTAGCCGAGGATGGCGTCCCGATCCCGTGCGACGAGGAAAATAAACGCCGCTGGCTCCCGCTTTTCTTCGGCCAGCGGGTCAAGGGGACGGGGCGCCTACTTGGCCTTGAGCTCGCGGAGTACGCCGGGAATGAGGAGAACTTCTTAAAAAATTAACCGGCTTCCTCGCGTGGTACGAGGATTGGGGCGCCGTCGCCGACTGGGAGCGCGTGGGGAAGCCAGGAGGTCCGAGATGGCAGAGCGAAGCGCCGACCCTGGATGCGGCCGGAATGGCCACCTGGGAATGGTACGTTAAGAACGCTGGGCAGTTCGCCCGGGCGACCGGATGGACGGCGCGCGCGATAGAGCGTATCGGCCTCGATTCGGCGGCGGAGGCGGTGTTCCTTCGGGGACTCGAATCCATAGATGCGATGATGCGGCGGCTTCGGGCAAAGGCGGCAGCCGAGGCTAGGGCCGGAAAATAATGGCAGATATTAAGTTCGTCGTCTCGGTCGACGCGAAGACCGGAATCCAGACGATCAAGACGCTCGACGAGGAATTGGAGAAGCTCGGGCAGGCGAACCGGGCGGGCGGAGCCGCGGCGGAAGAGTCGGCGGGGCGGCACGCCGGGCTCTGGAAGCAATTTTCGGCCGGCCAGATCGCCGCGGATCTCCTAAAGAAAGGCCTCGGCCTCGCGAAGGGTGCGGTCATCGACCTGTTCGAGGCGGCGATCGAAGGCGAGAAGACGGATCGCGCGCTCGAGGCGGCGCTCTTCACGACTGGCCGGACGGCGCTCGGGCTGAGCGACCATTTTAAGAAGCTCGGGGCGGAGATTCAGCGGGAGACGATCTACAACGACGAGGCGGTGAAAAGCGCCTCGACGCTCCTAATCCAGATGACAAATCTGGACCGGGACGGGCTCGACAGGGCGACGAAGGGGGCGGCGGGCCTGGCCTCCGTCATGGGCATGGACCTCCAGAACGCGGCGTCCCTGGTCCAGAAAGCCCTGGAGGGGAACTGGGGGACGTTGAGCCGGTACGGTATCAAGGTTCGGGAGACAGGGACGGAGGAGGAGAAGCAGGCCGAGCTGCTGGCAAAACTGACGGTTTTCTACGAACGGGCAAAGGCCGAAACGGAGGCTTTCTCGGGGAGGCTGGCGCAGCTAAGGAATATCTGGGACGACACGAAAGAATCCGTCGGCGGGGCGATCGTAAAGAACGAGAGAATCCTGGAGCTGATCGAAAGGATTAAGCAAACTCTGGAGGATTTTGTTTCGAGCGGAGCCGCCGACGAATGGGCGAATAGGCTCGACAAGGCCGCGGAATTTGCGATCAATATCATTGAGCGATTGAGAGATGCTACCCGTGGGCCGTTCGGGATTGCCGGCGGACTTGCTGAGGATATCGCCGGCATTACGAATTGGACCAACACGCTGAAGAAGGAAGCATATCAAAAGGCCGTCGAATTCAAGGAATCGCTCAAGATTCTCCGGCCGTCAATGGAGGAAATCCGTAAAGAATTCGAGAAAGGCCCGGCGGCGGCGAACGCCTACGTCGCCAGGATGAAGGCGCTCGACGAGTCGTTTGATAAGAATAAAGGCGTCATCATGAGATGGCTCGATTCCGCGAATAAATGGCTGGCCGGACTCGGGCAAGCGGAAAAACAGACAAAGGATACCGGCGGATCGCTGAAAAAAATGATAGATGAATTAAAAAGATTAGCTGAGAATACGGACGCATCTCATCCGGCAATAAATAAATTAGAGAAAGCCCTTGCCAATTTATCTAAATTATCAAATATACCAAAATCAGATTTAAAGGCTATTTCTGATCGTTTAATTGATTTAAAAATACAAGCCGGGGAAAGTGTACCATTCGCATTATTTGTTTTGGCTAGAAGGCTCAAAGAAATTGAAACCCCGCTTTCTCGCACTTCTATGGCCTGGGATATTTTTGGGAAAATTCTTTTTAATGCTGGATATAGAATAAAGGGCATGGTCGAGCTCGGCCAGACGGCAATTCCTGCTATTAACAAATTCTCCGATGCTGTAGCAATCGGAAGTGGTACGCTTTCGGGAATGAATATTGCCGCCGAAAAACTCGGGATAAAATTAAGATCAGATTTGAAGAAAGATTTTGATATTGCAGTTTTATCATTTAATTCTTTGCGTAAAGCTGGCGAATTAACAGAAAAGAGCAATGTTGATTCTATTATTAATATTATAACAAAAGCCAAAGAATTAGGAATGAGATTTTCAGATTTGCCTATAATTCTACAAGAAGCAATCAAAAAGCTTGGGATTTCTTGGGGTGAAATAAAAACAATACAAGATGAAATAAATCAAAAAATATTGACAAATTTTCAATCGGTTCTCGGGGCAGTGGGAGGACTATTTTCCTCTCTCGGAAGTTTGTCGAACGCTAACCTCGCCCAACAGATGCAGAATTATGACCTCGAATATCAGGCGAGGAAGGCGGCAATCGACAAAATGATGCTCTCTGAGGAGGAGCGGTATGCCGCCTATGGCGCACTTGACGAGGAATATGCGAAAAAAAAGGCGGATCTTCGAAAAGCAGAAGGGCAGAAAGCGAAGGGATACGCCATTTTTGCGGCAACAATCAACACGGCCCAGGCCGTAACGTCGGCCCTGGCGACGACACCTTTCGTCGTCGGGCTCGTCCTGGCGGCGCTCGCCGCGGCTAAGGGCGCTATTGAGATAGCGGCGATCAAGGCACAACCTATTCCCCTGAAAAAAGGCGGTATTCTGACAAAGCCGACCTTTTCCCCGGACGGGAGCTTTGTCGCGGGCGAGGCGGGCCCGGAGCTTGTCGCCCCACTTTCGAGCGTCCCGTCGATGGTACGCGAGATCATCCGTGACGGAGGCGCGGCGACAGCCGGGAGGGGAGTCCTCATCATTAAGGTTTACATCGGCGAGCGGGAAATTGAGGACTTTGTCGTTCAGACGGTCGAGCGGCGCGCATCTCTTGGCCGCCTTACGCTTGCCTCTAAGGCGGTGCGATAATGGCGTTTCGGATTGCCTTCCTCAATCGTTGGCGCGCGGGATCGATCCTGGCCGAATCATCCGAGCATCCGCAATACCCAAGCGAGGATAGCCAAATAGATTCGCCGTCGTTCGCTTGGCGCTCGCGGAACGGGAGCGGAAGCGGGAACGGTCTTTTCGTCATAACTGCGGCGACGAAATACATCGACTTTGACGAAGGCGGGGCAGAGCTGACTGCAACGCTCACAGTCGGGAGTTATAATGGGCAAACGCTTGCGACCGAGGTCAAGACGCGCCTTGACGCGGCCGGCGGGACGTATACGGTAACATACGCTGAGGCAACCGGAAAGTTTACGATCGCGCGCGCGGCCGGGAATTTCACGCTGCGTTGGCAAAGCGGGACCAATACAGCGAACAACGCGGCCGGCGTCCTCGGTTTCGACAAGACGGCGGACGATACCGGGGCGGACACCTATACAGCCAACTATGCGAGAGCTCATTATCCTGCCGAGTATATCGACATCGACCTCGGCTCGGCCCTAGAATACGACTTCATCGCCCTTCTGAATCACAACATTTCGGCCTCGGCGACGATCACGGTTTACGGCGCCGACGACTCGGCCTTTTCGGTCAACCTTGTTTCTGACGTTATTTCCCATAACAGCACGAACATATACGCCTTTCTGGCGGCGGCGCGCACGAAGCGATATGTTCGAATCCATGTTCAAGACCCGACAAACTCGGCTCGCTATGTACAGATCGGGACGCTATATTTGGCGAAATTTTGGGCACCGCCGGCCGCCCCGATAACCGGGCAAGAGCGGAGCCGGGACGACGCCGTTGAGCCAGAGGAAACGGACGAACGAGTTGTCTTCGGGGACGATAAGGTCAAGCCTGTTTACCGCCGCGTCCAGCTCGTCCACTTGACGGAGTCTGACGTGACAACGTATCTCGATACGATGTTCGCGGCTGTCGGGAAAATTGGCGCGATTGTTTTAATTTTCAATCATTCGGCGCCGAACTCGTCGAGCCTTTTATGCCGACTCGCAGAGATGCCAGCGGTCGCCAACGTCGCGTATGATAATTGGCGTGCCGACCTTTCGATCGTCGAGGTCGTTTAATGTCGGGTCCGGCCTCGCCTCCGAGCGGACTTTCGGCCTCTGTAATTGGCCCGAATCAAATCAACCTGGCTTGGACGAACGGCGGCGGCGGCCTGGATTATGATTTAATCGAGGTTGAGCGCAACGACGGCGGGGGATGGGATCGTATCGCAGAATTGGCGGGCCATCCGACAAGCTACGTTGACTCATCCGTGGCTGATGGCTCGGCTTACAATTACCGCGTCCGGGCTTATGGCGGGACGCCTCCGGATTATACGTCGTACTCGAATGAGTCGGGAAGCGTCACGACATATCTATGGGATCCGAGCGAGTTCACCGGTTCGGCGTTGTCGGATACTTCGATCAAGATTCTCTGGCGCGACAACTCGACAACCGAAACCGGCTTTGAGGTTTACCGCGACGGGGCCTACTTGGCGACGGCGGCAGCAGGGGCGGTCGAATATACGGATATAGGTTTGACGCCTGGAGTATCCTACCGGTACAAGGTCCGCGCCGTTAACGCTTTGACGGCCTCGGGATTCACGCCGGAAATCTCGATCACGACCGACGACCCGCCGGCCGCGCCATCGGATCTCACGGCGACGGCGGTCGGGACAACCTCTATCCGGCTCAACTGGGTCGACAACGCCGACAATGAGACGGGATTCAAGGTCTATGAGTCAACGGACGGCATTTCGTTTTCCAAAATTGCGGACCTGGGCGTCGACATTCGGACCTACTTGAGGACGGGGCTTATTTCGAACACACAGTATTGGTATCGGATTTACGCGACAAACTCAAGCGGGGACTCGGCTGCCTCGAACACGGCGAATGCGCAAACCTTCGCGGCTATCTCGACGCCAACGAATCTCGCGGCAGTTGCCTACGGATCGGGCCAGGTCGAGATCACGTTCCAAGATAACTCGGAACTCGAAGACGACCATCGGCTCGAGCGGAAGACCGGAGCGGGCGCATTTGCAGAAGTCGCAACGATAGAACCGAACCGGACCTTTTACCGGAATTCCGGCCTGGCGGCCGGGACGATTTATGTCTATCGGGTCCGGGCGAAGCAGGGCGGAAGCTATTCGGGCTATTCCAACGAAGTGACCGTGACGACGCTCGCGGTGCCCTCCGCGGCGACGGGCCTCGCGATTTCCAGTGTCCAGTCAACGCGGATGCGATTGACCTGGACGCGGAGCGCGAGCGTCGACGAGGTCGGCTATATCATCGAGCGATCGACGGGCGGGGCTTATACGGAGATTGTCCGCGTTCATGCGGGCGTTACATCGTTTCTGGCGACGGGCCTCTCGCCGTCGACGATGTATTATTTCAAGGTCACGGCCTTCAATGCGGTCGGATCGGCAGCTGCGGCCGGGCCCGTAAATGATACCACGCTTGCGGCCTATGTCCGGACGAAAATGGAAATCCTTTTCCGCGACCCGCGGGCACGCCTGACCTATCTTGTCGAGATTAACCCGAAATTCACGCTGGCCGGGTTCTCGCTTACGGCGACAAAAACTTATACGTATGAGGTCAGCGTAGGCGAGCGCGGTGTCAATGTGACTCAAGTTTACGAGAATGGCGTCGCTTACGTAGAGGAAGATGCGGCGGCTGATGTTGAGTCGGTCGCCGGGACGTTTTATTTCGATTACTACGCGCGGAAGCTCTACGTTCATACGTTCAGCGGGGCGAGCCCTGCCGGATTTACGATGGAGGCCGGCTTTTGGCTTTATTACACAAACAGGCAGAGCAAGGATTCCCACGTTTCGTTTAACGGCAATAATTATCTCGGGCTTTTTCGGGCCGAGGATCTTCCGGACGTCACATCCGAAATAAAGCGCCTTTATGAAGGGACTTGGGCCGGATCGTCGGGGTCGGTTTCGCTCATAAACGCAAAAATTGGCGGTGCCTGGTACTGGGATGCGCGCTTTGATCGGTATACGTTCGAGAATCGTCAATTACGGATTCTCGTCGGGGGCGCCGGTTTTGCTTATTCTGATTATTACCTTCTGGCGACATACTTGATTTCCGACCGAACCTGCAATGATCAGCAGATTTCATTTGAGTTACGCGACCTCCGGGATAACCTCGACCGACAGATCCCAGAGCGCGTCTATTCGACGACTGAATATCCGCGGCTCGATGCAAACGCAAAGGGAAAATATATTCCCGTGGCTTATGGCACGATCGCGAATTATGTCCCGGCCTGTATCGATACGACCGACAGAAAATACAAGCTCTCGGACTACCGAATTAAATCCGTGACGTCCGTCCTTAAAAACGGATCGTCAACGCTCGTCGCCGGGACAGATTATTTTGTAGACTACCAGCGCGGGGTTATCGAGCTCGCGCGTTCCGTGACGATGGGGAATGAGGATTATTTGCTTTGTAGTTTTACCGGGCGACCGAAGGATGATGACACTTTAATATCGACCGTGGCCGATATTTTCGTCTCGTTCATGACGACGCACCCGGGCCTTGCGATTTCCGAGCTTGACCTTGACACAATTTATGATACGAGAATCGCCAGGACGGCGGCGCTCGGCGTCCTTTTGACGCGCCAATCCTCGGTCGGCGAGGTCATCCGAACTCTCGAACTCTCGGGCCGCGCCTACACGGATCAGAATGCGGAAGGGCGGATCGGCCTTCGCGTGGCTCCGACGTCAGCGGCTGAGGACGCCGTCCTCATCGGCGAGCATCAAATCTTCGACATATCCGCGGCCAAGAAGCAGGCCGACATATTCGAAACGG
>Ga0233422_10000707_pt1 | contig 15949 bp, 13 predicted proteins | sample Watercolumn_Mata_2_FD_182724 | JGI IMG/M metagenome (GOLD analysis project Ga0233422, IMG submission 182724) | Freshwater microbial communities from Lake Matano, South Sulawesi, Indonesia - Watercolumn_Matano_2014_110_MG | ecosystem: Environmental > Aquatic > Freshwater > Lake | place...
TCTGCTGTGCTCACGCAGGTGAACAAGCTCTTCTACGAAAACGTTGACCGTGGCGTCTTCATCAGTATGGTCTATGGGATTTTCGACACCCGGCGGAATGTCCTGACGCTGGCAAGAGCAGGGCACAATCCCGTCATCATGCGAAAAACCCAGTCAGAGCAGGCCCAGGTCGTCAATCCGATGGGACTTGCCCTGGGACTCGATGCAGGAGAAACGTTCGCGAAATCAATTCAGGAAGTGACGATCCCTTTCCAATCGGGAGACCTTTTCGTATTCTATACCGACGGTTTTCCCGAAGCCATGAATAAAACGATGGAGGAATTCGGCGAAGATCGGCTCTGCCAGACAGTGCAGAAGTACGCACGCGGCACGGCGGCGGAAATTATGGATGGCGTGTTTGCCGAAATGAAGCAGTTCGTCGGGAAGGCAAAACAGCACGACGATATGACGATTGTGGTTGTGAAGATTGTATGATCTCTGAAGTCCGTTTCAATCCTCCGACTTCACGGTTGAAATCGGATTCCTTACGGTATTGGAAGAGAATGGAGCAAGTATGCGATTCCTTGTCATCAACGGACCCAACCTGAACCTTCTCGGCAAACGAGAGCCGTCCCTCTATGGCACGACGACGTTCTGGGATATCGAGAACGAGCTGAAGAAACGGTTCCCTTCTGTTGTCTTCGAGTACTTCCAGTCGAACAGTGAAGGTGCCTTGATTGATCATATTCACAAGGCAGTCGACGGGGCATTTGACGGACTGGCGATCAATCCCGGAGCGTACGCACACTACTCGTACGCTATTCGTGACGCACTGGCGATTCTGAGGATTCCGGTCGTCGAAGTACACATGACCAATGTCTATAAGCGGGAGGAATTCCGTCACCACTCCGTTACGGCGCCCGTCTGCAAAGGAGTGGTGGCCGGCTTCGGCGCGATGAGCTATGTGCTGGCGGTGGAGTATCTGGTGGAAGCGGTGAGTGGGAAGGGATGAGGAATTGGGTGATTGAGTCATCGGGTCATCGAGCCATTTGGTAATGGGGAGATTCGGCGAAATCTGGAACTTCAAACGTGAAACTTGGAACTGAAGGCAGAAGACAGAAGGCAGTAAGCAGAAAGCAGAAAACTCAAAACTGAAGACTCCAAACTCAGACCCACAGCCATGATCAAAGCTGTCATCTTCGATCTCGATAACACGCTTGTGGACTTCATGGCGATGAAGGCGCAAGCGATCGACGCTGCCATCCATGCCATGAGGGATGCCGGGCTTCGACTCTCGCATGAAGAGATCCGGAAGCGCATCGACGAGATCTATGCTGAGCGGGGGATTGAGTTTCAGAACGTCTTTGATCAGCTCCTCTTCGATCAGTTCAGTAAAGTCGATTACAAGATTCTCTCGTCCGGCATCATCGCATATCGGCGCGCACGCGAGGCAGCGCTCGTTCTGTACCCGCACGTTACCCTGACGCTTGTCGAGCTCCTCAAGATGAACCTGAAGCTGGCGGTGGTTTCGGACGCACCAGGCCGCGAGGCGTGGCTGAGACTCTGCTATCTGAATCTCCATCATCTGTTCGATGCTGTCGTTACGTTCGATGATACGAAGAAGCGAAAGCCAAACCGGGAACCGTTCGACGAAGCGCTGAAGCGGTTGGGGATTCAGGCGCACGAAGCACTCATGATTGGCGATTGGGCCGAGCGTGACGTCGTCGGTGCAGCACAGGTCGGGATGAAGACTGTTTTTGCGCGATACGGGGACACGTTTGGCACGGTTCATTCGCACGCAGACTACGAAGTTGATGACATCACGCAGCTCATCGATATTGTGAAACAGGTGAACAGGGAGTCATAGCGATGGGTTCGATTCTGGGGATTGGTGTGGATGTCGTTGATGTGAAGCGCATGAAAATCGCGCTCGACGCGTGGGGTCCGGCGCTCGTCAAAAAGATGTTCACCGATACAGAAGTCTCCTACTGCAAGTCGAAGAAGAAACCGCAGGAACACTTTGCCGCGCGGTTTGCCGCGAAAGAGGCGGTGAGCAAAGCTATGGAAACTGGCTGGAGCGGCAAGTTCCGGTGGCGGGACGTGGAAGTGGTGAACGATGCGTCCGGGGCACCGAAGGTGATCCTCCACGATTATGTGGCAGCGCAGCTCGAACAATGCCGTGTTCATGTGTCGCTTTCTCACACAGAAGACACGGTCGTGGCCTTTGCCATAATTGAAAAGAAGGATTGAGGGGCAGGTCGGAGGGGCTAATTGCAAGTCAGTTCGTTTTTCTCTATCTTTGTTTCAAGAACTGCTTGAAGACTCCTCACGGTTCAGGAAACCTGTATGAAGCATATCGGCATCAAGAAGCTCTACTATTCGATCAGCGAAGTCAGCACCATCACTGGTCTCGAACAGTATGTCCTCCGCTACTGGGAGTCCGAGTTTCCACAGTTGAAACCCGCGAAGAACCGCGCCGGCAACCGGATCTACACAAACAAGGACATCAAGCTCATCCTGTACATCAAAAAGCTCCTTCGCGATGAGAGGTACACAATCGAAGGTGCCAAGAAGGTGCTGGAGGAGTACGTGCCCGAAACCGACGCACCGGAGCAACTTGAGCTCCTGAACGTTCCTCAGAAGAAGAAAATTCAGGACGAGGAAATCCGGTCTGAGATGATGGAAGTTCGCCAGCTTCTCGAAGATATCGCGGAGAAGCTGAAGTAGTCTCTGCCAACCTCCTTCTTTTCACGCGAATCTGAACGCTCGTGGTATCGCGTTCGTATACCGCCGCCCTCTGCTGTAGCCACATTCCTCCGACAACTGAAATCCCCCGATTTGAAATTGTGACTCCAACTTGAAACTCCAAACTCAATTCTCTTTCTCCCTTCCCTTTTTCTCGAATTATTTCTACCTTTTTCGCCATCTGGAGTTATCTTCCGCCGGACGGGATAGTTGCCGGGATTGTTCCGTTCAGCATCCCCCTCATTTCCCCAGAGGAGTATTATGGATTTCTCATCGGTCGGACGCGGCCTCCTCGGTCTCATCATTGTCACTGCTCTGGCATTCGCCTTCTCTTCCAACAAACGGGCCATCAACTGGCGCCTTGTCGCTGTGGGACTGGGGCTGCAGTTTCTCTTTGCCCTCTTTGTGTTGAAGACGAGTATCGGTCGCGATGTTTTTGACGCAATCGCCCGTGCGTTCGTCAGACTCTTCGCGTTCGCGCTGAACGGCGCACAGTTCGTGTTCGGATCACTTGCCACGGCACCAGGCGAGGGTGGAAGTCTCGGCTTCTTCTTCGCCTTCCAGGTTCTTCCGACGATAATCTTTTTCGCTTCTCTGATGGCAATCCTGTACCATCTCGGAATCATGCAACGGGTAGTGCAGGCGATGGCGTGGGTAATCGCGAAGTTCATGAAGGCAAGCGGCGCTGAGTCGCTCTGCGTCGCGGCGGCGACGTTCATCGGTCAGACCGAGGCTCCGCTGGTGATCCGGCCGTACATCGCGAAGATGACGCAGTCTGAGCTCTACACGATCATGGTCAGCGGTATGGCGCACATCGCCGGCGGAGTGATGATCGCGTACTACACGTTGCTCGGCGCAGCGTACGCAAAATCCTACGCGCTCGGAGTCGACGCATCTCAGATATACTTTGCAGGACACTTGCTGGCAGCGGTTATTATGGCGGCTCCGGCGACGATTGTTGTGGCGAAAATGCTCTTTCCTGAAGTGGAAGAGCCGCTCACGATGGGGACAGTGAAGCTGAAGATCGAAAAATCCTACTCCAACGTGATCGAGGCTGCGGCAGGCGGAGCATCCGATGGCGTGCGGCTGGCGCTGAATGTCGGGGGGATGCTCATTGCATTCATCGCGTTTATCGCTCTGATCAATTTCCTTCTTGGCTTGCTTGGTGACCTTACAGGACTGAGCGGAATCTGTCTCACCAATTTTGGGAAGCCGCTTTCACTGGAACTTCTTTTCGGTCTCGTCTTTCAGTTTGTCGCGTTTGCCATTGGCGTTCCCTGGGGGGATGCACTGAACGTCGGCAGCCTGATGGGAATCAAGCTTGTTTTGAATGAGTTTGTAGCCTACTCGCAGATGGCCGATGTCGTTTCAGCTCACCAACTGTCGGATAAGGGTATCGTGATTGCGACCTACGCGCTGTGCGGATTTGCCAACTTTTCGTCAATTGCGATACAGATCGGTGGAATTAGTCCGCTGGCCGAAAACCGGCGTGCAGATATTGCGAAACTGGGCTTCCGGGCGCTGCTGGGGGGAACCATTGCCACTTGGATGACAGCGTCGATTGCAGGTATGTTTGTCGGCTAAATCCGAAATTCGAAACTCGAAATTCGAAGGAAATCCCAAAACCCAAACACAAAAATGAGGACACGTAGTTTGATTCATTTTGGATTTCGTGCTTCGGATTTGTTTAGGATTTCGAATTTCGAGTTTGAGATTTTACTCAAGCGCATTTCCAACATCTGAGTGCCGCGTATGACCAACGAATCTAAGCGATATCACTGGTTTGCTCTGGGAGACCTCAACGGTTTCTTCGGGCTCATGTTTGACAACCTCACGGTACTCTCCTTCCTGGCGGGAATTCTGATCTTCGTCTTCGATTTTCCCGCGGAGATTGTCTATGCACGAATGTTCCCCGGCACGGCTTTCGGCGTTCTCTTCGGGGATCTTGTCTATACCTGGATGGCGTTTCGGCTCGCAAAGAAGACCGGAAATCCCAACGTCACAGCGATGCCGCTCGGCCTCGATACGCCGTCGACGATCGGTATCGCGCTCGTGGTGCTTGGCCCCGCGTTCGTCGGGCTGAAAGCGGAGGGGATGTCGGAACAGGACGCGGCAATGATGACGTGGTACATCGGCATGGCAACCATGGTCATGATCGGTGTGCTGAAGGTCGTATTCTCGTTCATCGGCCAGTGGGTCCAGCGCGTTGTGCCGCAGGCAGGGCTTCTGGGTTCGCTTGCCGGCATTGGGCTCGCGCTCATCGGACTAACCCCCCTCGTCGATGTGTTCGGTGTTCCGATCGTCGGCGTGATTTCCCTCGGCCTGATTCTCTACACGCTTGTTGCGCGGATTAGACTGCCGAAAAACTTCCCCAGCGTCTTCGCCGCGATCTTCATCGGGACCGCGCTCTACTATCTTCTTGGTTCCACAGGGTGGATGGGAGGGACGTACGCCGGCGCCCCGCCGCTGGAATTCCACTATGGCTTTCCGACGCCGACGCTTGGGTTCCTGGAAGGTTTCACCCGCGCTCTGAAGTACCTTCCGATTGCCATTCCATTTGGATTACTCACCGTTGTTGGCGGCATCAACGTCACTGAGAGTGCCAAGGTCGCAGGAGATGACTACAATACAAGAAGCATTCTTCTGACCGAAGCGATTGCGACGCTTGTCGCGGGATTGTGCGGTGGTGTTGCGCAATCGACTCCGTACATCGGTCAGCCTGCCTACAAGCGGATGGGCTCGCGTGCGGGCTATACGCTCCTGACAGGATTGTTCATCGGTCTGGGCGGGGTGCTCGGGTATGTCTCGTTCTTTGTCGAACTTATTCCGCGTGCAGTGCTTGCTCCGATCCTGATCTTCGTTGCCCTTGATATTGTCGTGCAATCGTTTCTGGCATGTCCGCCGCGGCACGCTCCGGCAGTTGCATTCGCGTTCTTCCCGACGGTTGCGAGGCTTCTCTCCATCAAGCTTGGTAATCCGGAATTTGTACCGATCGAGAACTTTCAAAAGCTGCTCACGGCTTCAGGCAAGCCGCTCCCCGAGCTGCTCGTAACGATCGCTCTCGGCAATGGCTTCATTCTGACTGCGATGTTGTGGGGCGGATTTCTTGCGGAGATGATCGATCGTAAACTGAGGATATCCGCGGTCTATCTCTTCCTCCTCGCGGTCTTGACCTTCTTCGGCGTCATCCATTCTGCCTCTCCCGACGGTGTAATGTACCTGCCATGGACCCTGGACGGATTTACGCAGAAGATCCCTTATCAGTTTACCGTCGCGTACATAGCATTTGGGATCATGCTGCTCCTCTTCTCGTTTACAAAAGAGTCGCGCGAGCCGATGCCCGAACACGAGTAGCGAGGCGTTGTAAGAAGGAGCCGTCTCCTCTTGACGGCTCCGCGACGCAACAAGACCGCCCCGTTCACGATATCCTGCAAGGAGGTCTACAATGCGCTCACTCCCCCTTTTCCTGTTGCTCCTGGCATCCCATGCCTTCTGCCAGGTATCACCCATGATTCATTTGAATTCCCCCCGGGCCAACATATCCGTTGATTTCAGACTTGATCCGGCAGGAGTGCCACAGTGGAGAGTATCCGGCCCGGGCGGGATGTTGATGGCATGGTCGAATCTGGGCCTAACCCTTGACCACGGCCGCCCGCTGACGTCCGGTTTCGCTTTGGTCGACTCCTCCATCAAGGAACATGACGAAACCTATCCGGTGGTAGCAGGCAAGTCGAAGCAGGCGCGCGACAATTTCCGGGAGCTTCGCGTCACGTTGCAGGAATCTGCGTCGCCCCAACGCCGGCTTGAGCTATCGTTTCGCGCCTACAATGACGGCGTGGCATTCCGATACCTTCTTCCGGTTCAACCAACTGTCGCGGCGTTCGGCATCGTTCAGGAGAACACTCAGTTTCACTTCCCTGGAGACCTCAAGGCGTGGGCTTTCCAGATCAACACGTTCCGCGCTTCATATGAAGGACTGTACCTGCCGACGATGTTGGACGCGATCCCGGACACCGGATTGGTTTACCCTCCTCTCACATTGCAGCGGCCGGATGGTGTAACCATGGCGATCACCGAGGCAGAGTTGACCGACTATGCCGGTATGTACTTCCGCGGGATGCCGGGAACAGCACTTCAGGTTGCTTTGGCCCCGCGGCTGAACGATGGCAAGATTTGTGTGCGTGGCCGTACACCGTTTCCTTCTCCCTGGCGTGTGATCATGATCGGAGAGAAACCGGTGGATCTGATCGCGTCCACGATCATCGAGAACCTCAACTCCCCTTGCGCCCTCGAGGACGTTTCGTGGATCAAACCGGGCAAGGCCATTTTTCCGTGGTGGCCGAATTTCTTTTCCGACAAACCCGGAGTGGCAAGTAAACTGAATTTTGAAAACCAGAAGTACTATATCGATTTTGCGGCGGAGAATAACATCGAGTACCTTGAATTGGAGCCGCCCTGGTACGGCGACGAGGCCGATTGCATCAATCATCCGGAGAAGTATGACATCACCAAACCGGTCCCCGAGCTTCGCCTGCCTGAGCTCTTTGAGCACGCGCGGAAGAAGAATGTTGATATCTTCCTTTGGGCGCATTGGGAAAATGTGGATCGCCAGGGCGATGACGCCTTTGCCCTGTACAAGACGTGGGGCGCCGCGGGCGTCAAGATCGATTTCATGAACCGTGACGATCAGGAAATGGTGCAATGGTATCACAAGACGCTGAAGAAAGCGGCTGAGCACCGCTTGATGGTCTACTTTCACGGCGCTTACAAACCGACCGGCACGCGGCGTACGTATCCTCATCTCCTCACGCAGGAAGGCGTCCTGGGCAACGAGCAAAACAAAGTCATGTACCTGGCCACGCCGGAGCATACCCTCACGCTTCCGTTCACACGTATGCTCGTCGGTCCTATGGACTTCACCCCCGGCGGTTTTCGTAATGCGACTGCCGCACAATTCAAGCCGAACTATGACCAGCCGATGGTCATGGGGACTCGCTGTCATCAGCTGGCAATGTTCGTGGTATACGAAAGTCCGCTCGAGATGGTGTGCGATGATCCAGGGGCCTACCGCAATCAACCCGGGCTGGACTTCATTCGGGTTGTTCCAACGAGTTGGGACGAGACCGCACCGATCGACGGACAGGTCGGTGAGTATGTTGTCATTGCCAGAAAGCGCGGAGAAGAGTGGTATCTTGGGGCGATGACGAATTGGACAGCCCGGGAGATAAAGATCCCGCTATCGTTTTTGGGTCAGGGTACATATCAGGCAGAGGTGTATAAGGACGGACCGGATGCCGACAGGAGTCCCACCCAGGTGACAACCGCTACCGAGACTGTGACCGCGGGGGACTCACTCACCGTTCGGCTTGCTCAGGGCGGGGGATTGGCAATCCGTTTCCGGAGATAGGTAGTTGTGAAATCTAAGAGGTTCCTTTTGTCATCGACATGAAACCTGGCAGGTTTCCACGCGCATCGGGGGGAGGTGCGGCACAGGAATCCGGAGCTCCTTGTGACAATTGCGCTTGGAAACGGTTTCATTCTGACGGCAATTTGGGGCGGATTCCTTGCGGAGCTGATTGACCGCAAACTCAGGATCTCTGCCGTCTATCTGTTCCTCCTTGCCGTGATCACGTTCTTCGGCGTGATTCATTCGGCATCGCCCGATGGAGTGATGCACCTTCCCTGGACGCTTGATGGGTTTATGCAGAAAATCCCGTATCAGTTTGCGGTCGCGTACGTTGCATTCGGCGTCATGTTGCTTTTGTTTTCATACACGACGGAGTCACGCGAACCCTTGCCAGAGCATGAATAATCGTGTTTGGAAGGATTAAACCTTGCGCAAGCAGGGCTGTCGAAGAGAGAAACAGAAAGGAGACAAAAATGAAAGTGCGGGGAGCTATCATCGGTGCAGCAATTCTGGCGGTCATGCTGACGTTGAGTCTGGGAGCATGCGCAGATCGTGGCAGTAATCCAAACCCGAGAGATTTGAATTTCGAGATCGCCCAGTTTGCGATCATCGACTACGGGGATGTTGAGAACGGGATCGAGGATGCAACGACCGAAACCGAAATGACATTCAACAGCACGATGCTGAGCTACAGCGTGATGGGGGGAGACAGGCCGTTCAATCCAGGTGATCCCGGACTGCGGGGGATGCGATGGTTCGATCGGTTTGATTTCGGGAAACATCTCGGATTTCTGTTTCGACAGCTGAACCTGACGGATGACCAGAAGGTGGCGGTCCGAGATTTGGCGAAGACATTCCACACCGCGATGAGGCCGCTTGTGCGACAATTCCACGAAGCGAACAAGACCATCATTCAGGACGCAAATACTCAACGGAAGGCCATCGTCGATCAGGTCAAAGCGGGTACCCTGACGCGGGAAGAAGCGGCTGTGAAGATCCGGGCGTTGAACGAGGCAACGCGTGACCTCATCAAGGCAAACCAAGCTTCGCAGACGATCAAGACGGACATGTGTGCCGTGCGTGACACTTTCTTCACCGGTGTACGAGCTGTCCTTCAGGGTCAGCAAATAGCAAAATGGGATGCCTGGATCGCCAGACTGAAGGATCCTTGCCTCCCGTGATCAACGGTTGAATCTCGGAAACGAAGAAGCCGGTCGCTGCCTGACCGGCTTTCTTCTTTTGTTGCGCGGTTGCTGATTGGTAGAAACATGTCTAACTTCTCATCTATCCGACCTGCCTTGTCGTCAATCTCTTTCGCTGGGCCAACTTGAAAGCGGAAGGGATCGAGCCGCTCAGTTGCGCAGCAGGTACTGCAGTTTCACGAAGTACTGACGGGCCGTCGTGGCAAAGCCGGTGTCGCTGCCATAGTCGAGATAGTCGTTGGTGATGCCAGCGTAGAAGGTTGTGAATGCGTTCAGCTTGTAGCTGAACAAAGGGTAGACGCTGAACGATTTGTCGAATGAGTTGTACTGCGCAATCCCCCGAAGGAATGCCTCCGTCGTAAACTGATACGTTGCGACAGTCCGCACGATATTCCCGTCGAAATATAGCCGGTCGGTAGCGATACTCGACAGACGCGCCCGCGAATAGGCAAGATCTAGTTTTAGTTTCGTCGTGGGCCTGATCGTCAGTGTGGCACCGAGTCGATGCCCGGTTCCCAGATCTGGAGTGGAGGAACGATAGATGAACCTGCCGAGCTGAGCCTCCAATTCCAGCGAAAGCTCACGCCACGGCCGGGAATTCATGAAAACGCTGAAACGCCGTACGTTGTTGAACTGAACATTCCGAAACCGCTCGTCATTGACGAGATGATACATGGCATCAACGTGAGTCTGCCCCTTGAACTGAAGGCAGAGGCTTGGCTGTACGTTCTGCTCTTTCTTCACTCCTTCATAATTGTACTGAATGTTGGCCGAAAGCTGAATGCGGGCACGGTCGAGAATGGAGTTATTGGGATAGATGGTATACCCCTGGTAGATGCCGATGGCTCTGTAGTCGACGGAGGAGAAGAGTCCGTTGTAAGTTTGGTACGTTGGTGAGAAATTATTGATCACAATGTTCAGGTTGTATTCGCGAGAGGAGTGAGAAAGCACCAGGTGAAGGCCGCTCCCGGAATAACGCTCCCCATCGAACCCAGCCGTAAACTCCGTGTCGCCGAACCGCCGGCCGGACGTGAAGAGCCCGGGATCGTTCAGTTCCTTCGTCTGCGAGAGGAATCCCTCGCCGGAGAAGTACCAGTTTCCCCAGAATTTGTAGTTCCAGTCGAATCCCAGAAGATAGTTGTGGCCGTCTGAGAAATTGCGGGTCATCAGCATACTTCCGATGTACGTTTCATTCCCGAGGTCGTATCGCACTCTGCCGATATTGGAGAACGACTTGCGGGAGGATGAAAACGTATTGCTTCCTTCTTCCCCCGGAACATCGAACGGTGTGTTGCGGTCATATGCGCCAAGGTACATGTACGAGACGCCGCCGCTCTTTCCGTTGATGCGCGCGGCCCCGAGGGGATTGTTGATCGACCTCGAGTAGTACATCGGAGTCTGGAGCAGCTCCTGTCCTGTAAGGAAGAATGGCCGCTTCTCTTGATAGTACAGTGCGAAGGTCGTATTGACACTGATCTGATCGGCATCAGTTTCTATCTGGCTGAAATCGGGATTGAGCACTGCGTCGAGCGTAAAGCTCGGGCTTGGCGAGTACTGAATTCCTCCGCCAACGCGCCCCTGAATCTTATTATTTGAGAAACCTGACTTGGGATCGCTGGCATTAACAAGACTGCCGGTTTGCTGCCCCATCGCATATGGCAGAAGCTCAAACGAACCGCCGGACTCAATATCGGCGAGTCCCGTCAGAAGCCCGGCTTGTGAGAGATCGCTGGGATTGTTCCTGTCATATTGTGTCCATGAGATGATGACCCGGCTCGTCCGGGGATACACACGGTAGAGGAGAACAGACCACTTCTGCTCTCCAACGTTGGGAAACCGGAGGCTCTTGAACGGGATCGCGAGTTCCGCGGTCCAGCCTGAGTCATTGCGGGCAGCCGCGGAGTGCCATACGAGATCGAAACTCTCATCTTCGTTATTCAGAGTCTTCATCAGATCTGCCTGAATGCCGAACGGATTGACGGCGAACTCATAACCGCGCTGGAAGTCGCCGTAGGTATCCAAAATCGCCATCACGAAATCATCCTGAAAAATCCGATCCCGGTCAGTCATGTTGGCTCTGATTACTCCGGGGTCCGAGTCGTAGCAGCGAAATCCGATGTAGAGGTAATCGTTCGTGTAGAGGGCCGTAGCGAAGGTAATTTGCGGCGCGCGAACGTTTTCACCCGGTGAAATCTCATAGGAGAGGTTCACCGGCTGGCCCAGTTTCCAGAGTGGGTCATCGAGTTTCCCCGTAAGCTGCACCGACCTCTCGACGCGGGTGGCTTGAAAGCGGGGCTTCGAGTCCTGATCTCCATTGCCGCCGTACGTCGATTGAGAAATCGAGAAAAAGAAGAGAAGGGTAGCGAGAAAAATGGCCGGAGATTTCATAACGGTGCTCTACTCTCGTGAAGGAAGGAATTGTCAAGCGCTATTGACCTGATATATGACGCCAACAAGTCAAGAAAGGTTGCACCCTGTGACGAATCGGCTGGTTTTCGGGACAGGCTCCCGATGTGACGTGTCATTCCAGGTTGTGAGAATTGTACAAGAGGGAGGGGCTCGTGTGGAGGAGCATCAGGTTCGTCAGCAAGGGCCGGGTTGCTCTTCTGGCAGGAATCAGTTACGTTTGCTCTGCCTGCGTGACGGGCACAACTGCGCGTTTCGCTGAACAGTCAACAACTCGAGTTGTTCAAAACTAGGGAAGCACATGTATGACCTCGCGTGAAAGAGTATTGAGTTCTTACGAGGGTCGCGGCTACGATCGCATACCGATCAAACACGAAGGAACGCCCGAAGTGAACCGCATGATCATGGAGCATTTCGGACTCAGCAATATGGAGCAGGTGTTGCGCGTGGTGGGCGACGACTTCCGGTATGTAGAACCTCTCTACATCGGTCCTGAGTTGCGCACGTTTCCTGATGGAAGCATCGAAGGGTATTTTGGTGAACGGTACCGATACGCACAGTTCGAAGGGGGTCGTTACCTCGAAGCGTGTTACCTGCCGTATGCCGGAATTGAGGCACTGGACAAACTTGATCGCTCGCATTTTCCCACAGCTGGTTGGTTCGATTATTCGACAATCCGCGAACAATGCGAGGCCCTGAAAGGTCGGTACGCGATATGCTTCGGGACGGCAGGGGATATGGATTTCATCAACAGTATTGGCCGCGCGCGAGGCATGGAGGAAGTGCTCACCGATCTATTGACTGACAACGAAGTGTTCATGGAGATCATGGACGCGCGGTTCAACTTCTATTATGAACAACATCGCCGTGTGCTCGAGGCAGCGGGGGGATTGATCGACTTCACTCACGTCGGGGATGACCTCGGTAACCAGCGCGGTCAGATGATCAGTCACGAGACATTCGAGAAGCACTTTGCACCGAAGTACAAGAAATACTTTGAGATGGTGCACAGCTACGGCGCGCGTACGATGATGCACATGTGCGGCACGGTGGAAGCGTTTCTGCCGCGGTTGATTGAGCTCGGTCTTGACGTTCAGGATGTGGTCCAACCGACGACTCCGGAAATGGATATCGGATACCTGAAGACAAAGTACGGCGATCGGCTCCGTTTCTGTGGATCGGTGTGTGTGCAGACGACCATGGCATGGGGATCAGTTGCGGATGTGGAGCGGGAAGTGCGACGGAGATTGGAGCTCTTTCCCAAGGGGGGACTCTTTCTTGGACCTTCTCACGCGATTCAGGTGGGGTCGCCGCTGGAAAACATCATCGCGCTCTACAAAACGGCGGGTTCGCTCACCGAGAAAATTGATGAGAGCATCCTCGGCGCTGAAACGGGAAAAGAGCCGGAGAAGATCAACATGTCGAAGCTCTTCTGATATGAAATCCGAAGAACCAAATCCGAAATTCCCGCCTGCCTTCGAGAAACACGTTCGGCGGGCATGCGAAAGAAACTCTATGTCCGAAATCTGAAGCGTATCTCTGAGCAGTTCCTTGGGATGTCTTAACTTAGTGCTTGGTGCTTGTTTAGGATTTCGATTTTCGGATTTCGAGTTTGCTATTCTATGACATCACGAGAACGCGTTCTTACCGCCATGCGCCGGACCGGAAAGCCGGACCGCGTGCCGTTCGAAATCAGTTGGGGTGCGTTTACGCCCGGACTGATGGAGATCTATCGCCAACGCACGGGCTCGACGCTTGATCCTGCTGAGTATTTTGATTTCGATACGCGGCTGGTGAACCTTGATCCCACGAGAAGAAAGGTTGACCACGCAGCGAGATTCGAAGAGGTGCCGCCCGATACCGTCTGGGATGAGTGGGGGTACGGCGGAGTACGTGGCTCACTCGAACACTTTCTTGAGTACCGCTATCATCCGCTTGCGTCGTGCACATTGCCGGAAGATGTGTTCGAGTATTCCTGGCCAGATGTCGATGCCGACTACCGTTTTGAAGGGGTGGAGCGCGCAACCCGGTCATATCAGGAACGCGGCTACGCGGTTGCCGGAGAGCTGTATCTGACAATCTTCGAAACATCCTGGCTCATGCGCGGAATGGAAACTCTGCTCCTCGATTTCTTCCGCAATCAGAATCTTGTGCATGCGATATTCGAATCCATCACGGAGCTTCGCATCCGGCAAGCACGGAAGTACGCCGCGATTGGCGTGGATGTTTTGAGACTCGGAGACGATGTGGCAACGCAGCGTGGTCCGATCATGGCAATTGAGTTGTACCGGGAGTTTCTGAAGCCCCGGATCGCGCGCATTATTGCCGCGGCAAAGGAAGTGAAACCTGATATTCTCGTCTTCATGCACTCCGATGGAGCGATGGCGGACTTCATCCCGGAATATATCGACGTCGGGGTCGACATCGTGAATCCGATACAGCCTGAATGCAACAATCTGGCGGAGATTGGCCGGAAGTATGGAGACAAGATTTCGTTTTGGGGAGGGATCGGCACGCAATCGACGATGCCGTACGGTTCTCCGGCTGAGGTGAAGGCGAAGGTGAGGGAGGTCCGGGAGCACCTTGGACGTCATGGTGGTTTGCTGCTTGCTCCGTCGCACATCCTGGAACCAGAAGTTCCGTGGGAGAATGTTGTGGCCTTTGTCGAAGCTGCCCGCCAAGCGACGTACTGAGCTGCACACTCATTTTCGTTTCTTTATGTCTTGGTATCTTCGTGGTTGAATCTCAGTAAGGAGCCGATGTCAAAGCAGAACGAAGCGAAGCCCCTTCTTGTTCGATGTCCGAACTGCAAGCAGTTGCGCGAGCCGGATTTCAACGAGACGACGCGCAGGTATGTCTGTCCGATCTGTGCCGCGCCTGTGGATGCACAGGTCTTGATTGAAAAGAGAAAGCGCGGCATCAAATGAATAGCCCGGCGATCAACTGCCGGGCTTTGTGCTGAAATTGGATTCCGAAACCTCATCGCTACTTCATAAGCATCAATTTCCGGGACGCCGAGAATGTTTTCGATGTCGATTGGGTGATCAATCGCACGATATACACACCGCTGGGTTGCCCGTTGGCCATCCATTCCACTTCGTAGTATCCCGCCGATCGTTCTCCGCTAATGAGCACCGCAACGGACTTTCCAACCATGTCATACACTTCGAGTCTCACCGTGCTCCGTTCTGGCACGCCGTACCTGATTCTTGTTGATGGATTAAACGGATTTGGATACGCTTCGTGCAATACATAGTCAACAGGGACGATTGACAGGAGGTACTCAACGCTTGTTGCAGGCGATGAATCGACGCTGAAGCCGCTGGCCAGCGTTGCCGTACCGCCACCGGGTGCAGAGTTCATCACGACGACCGATCGCGCGCCGAGAGTTGCTGAGCTCGGTACGGTGATATTCACCAACATCTCCATGGAGGTTCTGAAGTTGATGGAATTAATGGTGATGTCGGATCCGAAGCTCAGGCTCGTTACACCGTCAAAGAATCCTGAACCAGTCACAGTCACGTTGATTCTGCTTCCCCGACCAGCTTTTGAAGGTGTGAGAGCTGTGATGGTCGGCTCGGGGTTGTTGACTGTGAATCCACCGCTGATCGTGGCCGTTCCTCCACCGGGCGATGCATTTTTTACCGTTACGTTTCTGGAGCCCGCTGGCGCGTCAATGTTGATCGTAATGGCGGCTGTACACCTGGTGGGCGAAGACACCGTGAGAGCGTTCACTGCAATGCCGTTCCCGAATTCGACCGTCGTAACGCCCTGGAAGAAATTCGTACCAGTTAGCACGACGCTCACTGATTCGCCCCTAATGCCGCTGGTGGGAGTGATGTTCGTGAGGCTTGGGGATGGATTTGTGACGACAAAACCACCGGTGAGAGTGGCTGTTCCTCCGCCGGGTCCGGAGTTTGTTACAATGACATTGCGCGGTCCGGCAGCAGCATCAGACGAAACCGCAATGACGGCCACCAGCTCAGATGCGCTCGATATTGTGACAGAGATGATGCTGATCCCCGAACCAAAATCTATTCCTGTGATTCCGGAGATGAAATTGGCGCCAACGCAGGTAACGGTCAGTGAGGTCCCTCGGGTGCCGCTTGATGGAGTGATGCTGTTCAGGGTTGGTGCTGGATTCCCAATCACGAAGGCACCTGGCAGGGTTGCCGTTCCGCCGCCGGGAGCTTGAGTGGTTACAGTAACG
>Ga0233422_10000708_pt1 | contig 15943 bp, 15 predicted proteins | sample Watercolumn_Mata_2_FD_182724 | JGI IMG/M metagenome (GOLD analysis project Ga0233422, IMG submission 182724) | Freshwater microbial communities from Lake Matano, South Sulawesi, Indonesia - Watercolumn_Matano_2014_110_MG | ecosystem: Environmental > Aquatic > Freshwater > Lake | place...
CAATTTCGTGGGGGCGCCCCTGGGCGTGTTCCAGCCCCTGCTGGTCAAGTTCAACCTGGCCGCCGACTGGGCGGGGCGTGGTTTCACCTTTGAGGCTGCTCTGGCCTTGCTGGGTACCCTGGCCGGTATCGGCGGCGTGGTGGGTGGGTTCTTCATCAGCACGTGGGGCGGGCTGAAGAAGCGGCGCGTCTACGGCGTGGTGGTGCCGCTGATCGTAGAGGGCCTGGCCCTGCTCGTCTTCGGCCTTTCGCCGCTGCTCTACCTCACGGCCGCCGCGTCGTTCCTGGCCGCCACCATGATCCCCATCATGAACGCCCATTCGCAGGCCATCTGGCAGACCCAGACCCCCCACGAGCTGCAGGGGCGCGTCTTCGCCGTGCGGCGGCTGATCGCCCAGTTCACCTTCCCGCTCGGCACCGTCCTGGCTGGCTGGACGGCCGGGGTATTCAACCCCGGCCAGGTCATGGCCGTGCTGGCCGCCATCCTGGTGCTGTTCTGCATTGGCCAGATGTTTAACCCTTACCTGCTGCGCGTGGAGGACAAGGCCTACCTGGATCAGATGGCGACGCGCGCCGCGGGGGAGGGGGCATGATACACCCTCGCGCCACTTGCTTTTTGTAGTCTCTTATGGTATAATGTGACCACAAAGAATAGGGAGATGTGCCCATGACACAGACGACAGTTGGCATCCGGGAGTTGAAGGCACGGCTGAGCATTTATATGCAGCAAATCAAAGCTGGAGAGACCCTGGTTATAACCGAGCGGGGAAAGCCCATCGGGCGCATCGTGCCGCTGAGGCCATCGGTGGAGGGACGAGTGCAGGAATTGGCCCGGGCCGGGGTGGCAGCCTGGAGTGGGCGTAGACTGGTTCCTCTGGCCCCGGTGGCCCGAGCGCAGGACCGGCAAACAGTGGCTGACCTGTTGCTGGAGGATCGCCAATGATCCTCTACCTGGATGCCAGCGCGCTGGTCAAGCGCTACGTGGCTGAGCCCGGCTCGGCAGAGGTGAGCGTAGCCATAGCCCAAGCGGAGGTAGTAGGCACGGCACTCATCAGCCGGGCGGAGGTGGCAGCCGCGCTGGCCCAGGCGGTGCGCACAGGCGTATTAACGTCGGAAGATGCTTTGGCGATTCTCCTGATCTTTAGGAACGAGTGGCCTGAGCTCGTGCGGGTGCAGGTGACGGAAGCCTTGATCGCTCGCGCCGATGCCTTCGCCTGGGAGTATGGCCTACGCGGCTACGACGCTGTCCACCTGGCAGCCGCCTCTCTCTGGCAGGACTGGATGGGCGAGCGGGTGACCCTGGCCACCTTCGACCGGCGTTTGTGGGCGGTAGCTGAGCAGGTGGGGCTACTGCCCTACCCAGACGATTTATCGGCGCGGGGGCAGGCCTGATCAGGATCTGCGCTTTGGGCCGCCAGCAATCACCAATCGAAAATCGGCAATCGGCAATCCTCTTCGTAGGCTCTTGACTCTCCCCCTCCTGGAGGGTGTATAATGCCACCTGCAGGCCTGTGAGCAGAGACGTGCCTGGAGTGAGCGATGTTCAAGATCGGTGAGTTCTCCAAACTCAGCCAGGTGCCGGTGAAGACCTTGCGCTACTACAATGAGATCGGCCTCCTCCAGCCGGCGGAGGTGGACCGCTTCACGGGCTACCGCTACTACTCGGCCGACCAGTTGCCTCGTCTCAACCGCATCCTGGCCCTGAAAGACCTGGGGCTCTCGCTGACGCAAATCGCCCGGCTGCTCAATGGCGGCTTGCCGCCAGCCCAGCTTCGCGGCATGTTGCGTCTCAAACAGGTCGAGCTACAGCAGCGGGTGCGGGAGGAGCGGGCACGATTGGCCCGTGTGGAGGCACGGCTGAGGCAAATCGAACAGGAGGGTAAGATGCCAACCTACGAAGTGGTGCTCAAGAAGGTCCCGGCCATGACCGTGGCGGGCGTGCGGGACATCATCCCCACCTACAGCAGCCAGGGTGGGCTCTGGCAAGAGCTGGGCGCTTACGTGGCCCAGCACCGGGTCACGATCCTAAGCCCTTGCTTCACCATCTACCACGACCCGGAATACAAGGAGCGGGACGTAGACACCGAGGTCTGTGAGCACGTGCAGGGCCCGCTGCCCAACGAGGGGCGGGTGAAGGTGCACCAGTTGCCCGGGGCGACGGTGGCCAGCGTGCTCCACCAGGGTCCCTACGACGGTCTGGGTGCCGCCTACAATGCCCTGATGGCCTGGGTGGAGGCCAACGGCTACCGTATCGTCGGCCCGAACCGCGAGATCTACCTGCAAAACGTCGCCGATCACGGCCTCACCGACCCGGCCAACCTGGTGACCGAGGTGCAGTTCCCGGTAGAGAAAGCATAGGTCAGGCATGTCTCAGACCCCCGGTGGCACGGCACCGCCGGGGGCCTGAGCGCGCCAGAAGAGCAGAAACCCGTTTTCTTCCAGAAAACGGGTTTCTTTGTGTGCGAGAAGTAGTCGTCAATCGTCACGCGACAGCAAGCTCCTTTCGTCGTTGCCTGAACTGACGAACAGGCAGCGAAGTCAAGTATAGGTGGTACAGCCCAGCCCACAACATTAGGTCATCGTCGTCGCCCAGTTCGCCATTCTGGTAGCGGCGGTAAAACTCGATGGTGGAGTAGCCGTACCGGCGTTCGTATGTCCGGAGACGCTCGCTCAATTCGTCAAAAGTCAGACGTTGTGGTTTGAACATGCTGGTAGCTCCCTGGTTCAATTTCTGGTGATATTATATCACATTGCCTGCTTGTGAACAATGACAGGGTAATACCACATTCCCCTCCATTCGTTGTCATCTCTCCACTGCCTGGGCTGCGGCCAGGATGACAATCTCCCCAAATAGCTGCTCCTGCCGCACGTCCGCCCAGCCCTGCTTGATGAGCTCTAGCAGAGCCAGGAAGGTGACAATAGCCTCCAGCCGGCAGGTGGCCGTCGCCAGCAGACGATTGAAGCTGGCTTGCCCCTCGCGCCCCACCACCTCCTGAATCAAGGCAATCTTGTCCGTGATGGAGAAGACGATGGGCGGGATGGCCGGCGGCACAATCGTGGGCAGGACAGTCAGGGCGCCACGCAGGGCGGCGGTCAGATCGTCCAGGGTGACGCCCTCCAGGTGGAAGGGCAGCTCCATGGGCGGCGGGGCCAGGCGGGCGTAGCTGTGCCAGTCCTGCTCTTCGCGCTCACGTAGGGCCTGGGCGACCTCCTTGAAGCGCTTGTACTCCCGGAGCTGGCGGGCCAGCGCCTCGCCCACGTCCTCTTCCGGCTCGGCGACCTCGGCGGGGGGCTGGGGCAGCAGGGCCTGAGACTTGATGAGCAGCAGTCTGGCCGCGATGACCAAAAAATCGGCCAGGAGGCCCGCGTCCAGGCTGGGGAGCAGGGCGATGTACTCCAGGTACTGGTCGGCGACGGCGGCCAGGGAGACCTTGGTGATGTCCAGCTCCCGCTTTTCGATGAGGTAGAGCAGCAGGTCCAGCGGCCCTTCAAACACCGGCAGCCGCACCTGATAGGTCGGCAGGCCGGTTTCTTCTTTCCTCTCCATGCGCCGATTATACCACACTGGGGCGGATCCACGCCAGAGCCGTGCAACCTTTTGCGCCGTTCTGCGTATAGTGGGTAGCACACAGAGGAGGTGTGAACGTGGAAGAAGAGAAGAAACCTGCCGAGATACCGGCAGAGGCTGTGCCGGAGGTAATACCAGGCGAGGCGACGCCGGCCGAAGCGGAGGCAGTCGAGGCTGCACCGACGGAAGAGACAGTGTCTGAAGTGGCACCGCCCGAGGCGGTAGTAGCGGCTGCGCCGCTCGAGGAAGCCCGGCCCAGCCAGAACGATCGCAACCTGGCGGCCCTGGCCCACGGCAGCACCCTGCTGAACCTGGTCTTTCCGGGGTTGGGCATTTTGGCCGCCCTGCTCATCTGGCTGAGCGTCAAGGACAGGTCCCGCTACGCCGGCTTCCAGTCGCTGCAGGCCGTGGCCTTCCAGGTGGCCGCCCTGCTGGCGACCGTGCTGGGCGGCATACTGGTGACCGTGGGCTGGGTGGTCAGCGTATTGCTCACCGCCGTCGCCGTGGGGTGTCTGCTGATGCCTTTCGCTTTGCTCCTGACCATCGCTGTCATTCTGGTGCCCATCGCCGGGCTGGTCTACGGGCTGTTCGGCGCCTACGAGGTGTACTACGGGCGCGACTTCCGCTACTGGCTGGTAGGCGAGTGGCTGGAGCAAGACCAGGCACGATAACCCCCAGAAGAGCCGGGGAGCCTGCACAAGAGAAAGTCCCCAGTCGGACAACCGACTGGGGACTTAATCTATTGGTGACAATTCCTGCCGGCGTCAGGCCAGCCAATAGCCCACGACCATGCCGATGGCCCCGAAAGCCCAGCGCTGAACCTCATCCGAGTACTTTTTGCTCAGGACGACGTAAAGGCCAGCGGCCAGCACCACCAGGGAAATGCCCACCGCCATCCAGGCGGCAGCGGGGTTATCTACCAATGCGGCTGAACCGCGCAGCCCCAGAAGCGCCAGGAGCATGCGGAAATGCTGCCCGATCATGCCTGCTCACCTCCTTCTTGCGCCGTTGCGCTATCTCTGTTCGCCTGGGAGCATTATACACCCTCTGCGCGCTGTGTCAAGGGCCTGGCGGCGCGGAGACGCGGATTCACGCCGACCAACGCTGGCTTCTCGACTCGCAGCAATTGCCATAGAGCGGCTGCCTGGGTGTCATGCCAAGTGGCGGTCCTCACCCCCGCAACTCCTCCAAACTCCGCCGGATCTCCGCCAGCTCCCCGGCGGTAATGCCCCAAAGCTCTGCTGCTGCCTGATCCACCTCAGCCTCCACCGACTGCAGCGCCTTCTTGTCCCCGGCCGCAGCCAGTTCGTGCGCCCGCCGCGATAGCTCCGCCAGGCAGCGATGGGTGGAGTTGGTGGGATCATACCTCGGAATGCGCAGGTTCTCCAGGATTTGCGGCGTGGCAAAGCTCTTGCCTCCGCTTTGCGAGTACGAATGAGCCGCAAATCGGAAGGAAGCGCTGTTGACGCATGCGCAGACGTAGTGAGCCTCGTCCGGCTCTTCAAAGGGGGCCAAGGAGACGATATGCTGGGGGAGAAGGGACTTACCTCCAACTTCGGAGATGACAGCGGCGTCAAGGCGATCTCCCATGTTTGGCCACACCACCTTGTATGGCGCGAATGTGTACTCGCCGACGGCGAACATGGAGTAGAACGGGCCTTTCTCCATCAACCGGCGCACTGCCTGGCTCTTCCGCTTCCACAGTACGGTCTCGAACCGCTTGAGATAGGCCCACGTCTTTGGCCAGCGGCGTTGTATCTCGCCCTCAGCAATCCCTCTTCGCGTCTGTGGATCCTGTACCAGCAGAATATATGCTGAGGGTGTGACTTGCCAGCGTTGTACGTCCCGACACCGCAACAGCGGATAGAGCAGATCAGGCTCAATTTCTTGCGTCACCGACTCAACCTCACGCTTGGCATCTTCGGTGATGTTGCGCACCACCACCAATCCATCGGGTCGCTCAGCCACGATCTCCACCCAGTACACAGCGTTGGCACCGCCAGAGTACACACCAGCATGAGCCTGGTAGTCCGACGGTCCCAGCAACTTTTGCACCGCCGTCAGTGCTCGCGGCCGGGCCGTCAGCCAGGCTGAGGTGGGGTCGTCGGTGTTGACCGGCAGGGCCTGGAAGTTCAGGCGTTTGGTGAGGGCCATGACTTCCTCCAGGGTGCTGTCGTAGTCCAACCCCTTGCCCCGTGCTGCCTTCTTCCAGTAGGTGTACGTCACCGGATACCTGGTCGGCTGGCCCTTCTGCAGCACGAAGATGCTGGTGCGGTTGGTGGCCCCCTCGAAGGGCTGCAGTTCGCTCATGTCGTCCACGCCCAGCACACGCAGGTGCGACCCCTGCTCGCCGATGCGGAAGCGGCGGAAGCCCTGACCCGCCCCGGCCGTCTTGAACGCCGATTGGGTGATAAGGAAGGCCAGCTTGCCCTCGTCCTTCAGGTAGCGGTCGGCGGCCACGTAGGTCATCAGGGTGGAGATGTCCTTCTTGCCCTTGCCCAGGATGGTGTCCATCCCGCTGTGAACGAAGAGGCCGTAATCTTGCCACAGGTGGGTGGTATCCGCCCTATAGCCGTCCGGCAGGCTCTCCCAATTGACCCAAGGTGGGTTGCCGGCCACGTAGTCGAAAGGCTCCAGGAACAGAGGCATGAAGGCGTTCTTCAGTACCCGCGCCCATACCCCGTTTAGCCCCTGCCGCTCCAGGGCGCTCAGCTTCTCGAACAGCTCACGCAGGATAGCCTCTGCCCCTGGCTCGCCAGCCGGGCGAATCACCGTTCGTGCCCGCTGGACGAAGGCGTCGGCGGAGAAGCCGCCGCTCACGTACTCCTCCAGCAGCGTGGTCAGGGCCTCCATCTCCTCGCGCGTGTCCACAGCGGCCGGCACCGGCAGTTCGCCCACCGAGGTCTTGAGCAAGCGGCGATCCTTGGTGAATAGGTCGGCCCCCTGGGTCGGCGTCAGGATAGAGTCGGCCAGGTAGACGGGGATCTCCACCGGCCGGCGGCGGTGGGGCACCAGGTCGGCGATGGCCAGCAGGTAGTTCACCCGCGCCGCCAGCACGGCCAGGGGGTTCAGGTCAATGCCCGCGATGCTGCGCAGGATGATCTCCAGGGTGTCAGACTCGCTCAAGCCAGTGGCCAGGCAGTGGGCCTTCAGGGCACGGATGGCCAGGATGAGAAAAGTACCAGAGCCGCAGCCGGGGTCCAGCAGGCGCGGCGGGCGGGCCAGGTTCACCCGGCCAAGCACGCCCGGCTGGGGCAACACAAAGAGGGGTTCGCCCAACTGGCGCAGCACCCGCTCGGCCAGCCAGTCGGGGGTGTAGTACTCGCCCAGGTCGTGGCGCAGCTCCCGTGGCAGCAGGTAGTGGTAAAGCTTCTTGAGCAGATCGCGGGCGGCGAAAGGGTCCTCTTCGATGGTAGCCGGGTTGTACTCGGCCAGGCGAGCCAGGGTCAGCTTGAGGGCCTCTTCGATCTCATCGCTCCAGGCCAGCAAATACCAGGCGAAGAAGTCCCCCTCCAGCAGGTTCTGCAGCCCCAGGGCGCGGAAGATGCCGCCGCCTTCCATCTGGCGCAGCTCGTGACGCAGGGCCTCACCCTCTAGGTTAGCCAGCACCGTTAGCGGTGTCGTCCCCAGCGTCCCACCGGCGTGGCGCTCCAGCACTAAGCGGGCGATGGCTTTAACCAGGAAGGAGAAATAGGTGTGGATAGCGAAGAAGAGCCGTGGCGGGTCTGTGGTCTCCGGCCGCAGGCCCATGCCTTTGGCGAACTGGCGTAGCTCCTTCTTGTCCCTCAGGCGGGCCGTGGCCTCGTCGTAGCCGCTCACCTCGCTGAAGAAGAGCTGCCATTGGGCGAAGAGCCTGCCCACCAGATCGTCGCTGTGTCCCTCCAGGGCCTGGTACAGGGCCCGCGCCACCTGGTGGCTGTATATGCTCCGGGCGCCGAAGTCCTCTACCAGGTTCTCTGGGATCAGCGCCCGGCCGGAGGCCAGGGAGAAGAGAGCACGCAGGAAGCTGGCGCTGGACGTTGGCGTAACCTCCAGGGGCAGCTCAGCGTACCAGTGCCCATCCCGGTAGCGGGCGAAGACGTAGTAGTTCCCGTCGAGGGCCACGCCCAGCAGCCGGTCCTGGCCGAACTTCTCCCGCTCGGCGAGGCCTTCGATGTAACCCTTCAGTTGCTGGACGGCGTGTTGGGTGTGCCGATGGCTCAGGTCGGGGCGGAGGGACTCCGGCGGCTCGTACTCGATGACCACACGGTTGTACACAGCATCGGCCCGGCCGGTAACTAGGGTGTATTCCTCACGTGGGGTCAACTTGACGCCCAGGTGGGTGGAGACATCCTCAATACGGCGAGTGAGGCGCGTCCGGAGTTCGGCCTCGTTGTGGCTGGCCCGGGCGGCGGCCCGCACCTGCTCGGTGAAGGGGCCGGCAAGCTGCTGGATCAGGCGATAGGTCTGCTCGTACGCTTGTTTGTCCATATGTTTCCTCTCGCTGTATTCGCCTACTGACATTATACACCATCTGTGGGCGGTGTCAAGCTCCTGCTAGCCCATTGAACCCTGTTGACATACCGACCTTTTCCCTGTAAAATGGGCGCATCCTGAGCAAGGAGGAAGCATTGTCTAAAGCCAAAGTCGCCGTTTTGTACACCAGCCCGGAGACGGTGCTGGCCGATTATCAGCGCCTGCTGGAGCTGGCCGAGGTGCGTCGCGCCCTCAACCCCCAGGCCACGACTATCCTAAAGGATAACATCTCCTGGCACTATCCCATGCCCAGCGCCAACACCACGCCCTGGCAACTGGAAGGCACCATCCTGGCCCTGCGCCAGGCGGGCTACGCCGACCTGGTCTGCGTGCAGAACCAGACCCTGGTCGTCAGCGCCTTCAAGGGCGAGGACCTGAACCACTACGTGCCGATTTTTCGGCATTACCACATCCCCGTTCTCTATAACTTCAAGACCGAGGACATGAAGTGGGTGCCCTATCGCCCCAAAGCCAAGATGCTGGCTCTGGATCACATCTACCCGGAAGGCATCTACCTCCCGGACTATTTCTTCGGCAAGAACATTGTGCATTTGCCGACCACGAAGTGCCACATCTACACCACGACCACCGGGGCGATGAAGAACGCTTTCGGCGGTTTGCTGGCTACCCATCGCCACTACACCCACACCTGGATCCACGAGACGTTGGTGGACTTGCTGGCCATCCAGCAGGAGATTCACCCCGGCATCTTCGCCGTGATGGACGGCACCACGGCGGGCAACGGCCCCGGCCCGCGCACCATGACCCCCGTGGTCAAGAACGTCATCCTGGCCAGCGCCGACCAGGTGGCCATTGACGCTGTATCCGCCAAGATGATGGGCTTCGCTCCGCTGTCCATCGGCTACATCCGCCTGGCCCACGAGCGTGGCCTGGGTGTGGGCGACCCGCGGGAGATCGAGCTGGTGGGCGACGACGTGTCGGGCGAAAACTGGGGCTTCCAGGTGGGGCAAAGCTTCCACCGCTTCCTGGCCTGGCTTTCCTGGTACGGCCCGACCAAGTTTCTGCAGAAGCTCATCTTCCGTACGCCCATCGTCATCATCCCCCAACTGGTGTCCGAGGTCAATCACGATTACATCCACTGGCCGCTGAAAGAAAAGCACATCTACGAACGCTGGCGGCAAGAGACGCCCTGGGGCCAGCTCTTCCAGCGTTACGAACGATTCGGGGAATCGGGGAAGCAGTGATCAGGGAATCGGTGATCAGGGAATCAGGGCTCAGTGGGAAGCCGAGTTCCCTGATTTCCTGCTTCCCTGATTTCCTGATTCCCTTGCTCGCCTATGCACAACTGGCGTGGTCGGCTGATCCTGGGCTTTGTGCTGGCCCTGGTGGTGGTGTTGGGGCTGGCCTTCTACGGCGACCTGCCTCGCTTGCTGGAGGCGTTCCGCCGCTGGCAGTGGGCCTACCTGCCCCTGGTGCTGGTGGCCGTGCTGGCCAACTACGGTCTGCGCTTCCTGCGCTGGCACTACTACCTGGGCATCATCGGCGTGCAGGGCTTGGGCTGGCGAGACAGCCTGGGCATCTTCCTCTCCGGCTTCGCCCTGACCATGACGCCGGGCAAGGTGGGCGAGGTGCTCAAGTCCTTCCTGCTCAAGCAGGCGCAGGGCACGCCGGTCAGTTGCTCGGCCTCCATCGTGGTGGCGGAGCGCCTCACCGACGTGCTGGGCATGGTCTTGCTGGCCAGCGTGGGTCTGGCCAGCTATCGTTTTGGGGTGCAGGTGCTGGCCGTCACCCTGGCCCTTGGCCTGCTGTTCGTTCTGGCCGTACAGCAGCGCGCACTGGTGTGGCGCCTGCTCGGTGCGATCGAGCGCCTGCCCACCATCGGCCGCTTCGCCGGGCTGCTGCATAACCTCTACGAGAGTGCCTATCTCCTGCTGCGCCTGCAGCCACTGATTGGCGCTATCGCCCTGGCCACCATCGCCTGGTTCGGCGAGTGCCTGGCCTTCTTCCTGGTGCTGCTGGGTTTGGGCCTGGCACCCACGGCGACCCTGCTGTTGCAAGCCACGTTCATCTACGCCCTGACCAGCCTGGTGGGCGCCGTCTCGTTCTTGCCGGGCGGGCTGGGGGCCACGGAGGCGGGCATGGCCGTGCTGCTGCCTCGCCTGGTGGGGCTGGGCAAGGACGCCGCTGTGGCCGCTACGCTGCTCGTGCGCTTTGCCACCCTGTGGTTTGCTGTGGGCCTGGGGCTGGTGGCGTTGGTCGTCGTGCAGCGGAGAATGGCAAGAGGCGCAGAACAGCAAGGGTAACAGGGGTACAAGGGGTAACAAGAACGTGCGCATTGACTTTCATTGTCACACTGAGTTCTCCCGCGATAGTGGCACGTCGCTGGCCGGCCTGCTGGCCGCCTGCCAGCGGGCAGGAATAGACGGCCTGTGCATCACCGACCACAACCGGCTGGTGGCGCCGCGCCTGTGGCCGGTCGCCGCGCCGGTGCGCCTGATCCCTGGCGAGGAGATCATGACCACGGCCGGGGAGATCATCGGCCTGTTCTTGCAGGAGGAGATTCCGCCCCACCTCTCACCGCAGGAGACAGTGCAACGCATCCGGGCGCAGGGCGGCATTGTCTACCTACCGCATCCCTGCGAGAGCCTGCGCCATAGCGCCCTCGACCCGGCGGCGCAGGTGGCGATCATGGCCGACGTGGACATCATCGAGGTGTTCAACAGCCGCGTGACGTTACCCGGCGATAATGCCCAGGCCCTGCGCCTGGCGCAAGCGAGCGGCAAGCTGCACGGTGCGGGCAGCGATGCGCACACGGCGAGGGAAATCGGCAACGCCTACGTGGAGATGCCGGCCTTCACCGGCCAGGACGACTTTCTGGCCTGCCTGGCGCAGGGGCGAGTGGTGGGCCGCCTGGCCAACCCGCTGGTGCATCTGGACACGGTCTGGCAGAAGCTGCGCAAGAGGATTTGAGGTGGATACCACCTTCCTGGCGGTTCTGGGGGCCTCGCTGCTGGCGGCGGGTCTCCCTACCGCTTTCTACGTGCTGCTCATCTGGTGGCTGGATCGCTACGAGAAAGAGCCCATCGGTTTGCTGGGGGTGGCCTTTCTCTGGGGAGCCGTGCCGGGCATCGTCATTGCCCTCCTCGCCGAGCTGGTGCTCAAGATCCCCATCTCCACCCTGCCAGCGGCGACCGCCAACACGCTACAAATCGGCCTGGTCGCCCCCGTGGTGGAGGAGGTGGCCAAGGCCCTGGCCCTCTTCGGCCTCTTCCTGGCCTATCGCCGGGAGTTTGACGACGTGCTGGACGGCATCGTCTACGGGGCGGTGGTGGGTGCCGGCTTTGCCCTCAGCGAGAACGTCCTCTACTTCGTAGATGGCTTCTACGATGCTGGCGCTGCCGGCTGGGGAGCAATAGTTTTCCTGCGGGCGGTCGTCTTTGGCTTGAACCACGCCTTCTTCACCAGCATCACCGGCGCGGGGCTGGGGTTGATTCGCCATACCCGCAGCCTTCTCCAGCGGGCGGGCGTCCCCCTGCTGGCCCTGGTGGGGGCAATCACTTTCCACGGCATCCACAACTTCTTCGCTCTGGCCAACGCCCGCTTCTGCGGCTCGCTTTTGATCAGCTTCTTGAGCGATTGGGGCGGCATAGCCATCATCGTAGTGATTGCCTTCCTGGCGGCGCGGCGGGAGGGCGAGTGGATCGTGCAGGAGCTGGCGGAGGAGGTGGATCGGGGCACGATTTCGCCGCAGCAGTACAGCATCGCCGCCTCCGCCGGGGCGCGCTGGCAGGCGCGACTGCAGGCCCTGGGGATGGGGCGAGGCTCCTGGCGGCGCACGGGGCAGCTCTACCAACTGGCCAGCGAGCTGGCCTTCCGCAAGCACGCCCTGCGGACTTGGGGTGACGATGGGGGCACTGGGTTCGAGATTGCTGCCCTGCGGACGCACATCGCCGCCGTGCGGGCCGCCCTGGGCGAGGTAGTGCCCAGCGCCCAGCCGGTTGCCCAGGCGCCACCTCGTCCACAGGTGTTCTGCACCCAGTGCGGCCATCGCCTGGTGCCCGGCGATCGTTTCTGCCGAAGGTGTGGGCAGGCAATCAGGGAACCGGTGATCAGGGAATCAGGGGAGCGCCTGATTGCCTGATTGCCTGATTGCCTGATTCCCTGATTCCCTAACTCCCTGATTTCCTGATTCCCTGCGTACTGATTTCCTTGTTCGGAGGCACAATGGTAGTCAAGAAAGAATACCTCACCTGGCGCCAAATTGAGGATCTGGTGGACGGTCTGGTGGCTAAGCTGCCGGACGTGCACGCTTACGACGCCATCCTGGCCATCACCCGCGGCGGCATGGTGCCGGCCTGCCTGATCAGCGAGCGGCTGGACCTGCACAACATCCTGGTGGCGGCGGTCATGTTCTACACGGACATCGGCGAGACGCTGGACAAGCCGCTCTTCCTGCAATTCCCCGCCGATCCGCTGCTCCAGGGCAAGAAGATCCTGGTGGTGGACGACGTCTGGGACAGCGGCCAGACGATCATGGCCGTCAAGGAGCGGGTAGAGGAGGCCGAAGGGCAGCCCGACCTGGCCGTGCTGCACTACAAGCCCAGCCACACCCTTTTCCCGGACGCGCCCCACTACGCCGCCTGCGAGACCGACGCCTGGATAGTGTATCCCTGGGAACCGCCAGAAACGTGAAGCGTGAAACGTCAAACGGCAAACGTGAAACGTCTTAACATTGTTAGATTTCAATCGTCATTGCGAGGAGCATCCCGTCACTCGGCTCAGAACCTGCTCTGAGTGAAGCGAAGGGATGCGACGAAGCAATCTCCCTCATGGCGCAACAAAGAGATTGCTTCGCTGCGCTCGCAATGACAAATGTAGCATTGTCAAGACGTGGAACGTGAGCGGCTGTATTCCCAGACTGGAGACAAACGAATGGAACGTACCCCTTTGGGCCGCTTCGTGCTGATCTTGTTGGCGGCCATCGGCGTCCTGTGGCTGCTCGACCGCGCCCTGGCCATTGGCGCCTACTTCGCCGACATCCTCCTCCTCTTCTTCCTGGCCTGGCTGGTGGCCTTCATCCTGCGCCCCCTCGCCGACTGGCTGCAGCAGCGGCGCCTGCCCTGGCCCCTGGCCGTACTCCTGGTCTACCTGGGGCTGTTCCTCGGTCTGGTGCTGGTCGGCGTCCCGGTGGTGTCGGTGGTCGTTGGGCAGTCGCAACAATTGGGGGCCAACCTGCCCAACTATCTCCAACAGGTGCCGACCTGGGGGCAGACGCTGCAGGACTTCCTGCGCAGCCACGGCCTGCCGGTGGATCTGGCTACCATCTACAAGCCTGAAGAGATCGTGGCCCAGGCCGGTAACTGGGGCAGCATCCTGATGCAGAACGCCTTGGGCATCGCCACCAGTGTGGCCACAACGACCTTCAATCTTTTGCTGGTTTTGATCCTGAGCATCTACGTCATGCTCGATCAGGGCCGTATCGCCAGAAGCCTCATCGGTCTGATCCCCGCAACCTACCAGGATGAGGCACGATTCTTCGTCCAGAGCGTCAGCCGCACCTTCGGCGGGTTCATCCGGGGGCAGCTTCTGCAGGCCCTGATCTACGGCGTGGTCACTGCCCTGGTCATGAGCATCGCTGGTCTGGGCTACGCCGCGGCTGCGGGGGCCTTCGGTGGGCTGGTCATGCTCGTGCCTTTCGTCGGCGGGCTCATCGCCTTGCTGCCGCCGCTGTTCATCGGCCTGTTTCAGGCCTCGTGGCTCACGGCCCTCATCGTCGTGGCCGTCCTGTTCGTCGCCCAGATGGTGATCGCCAACGTCCTCATGCCGGCCATCCTCAGCGAGAGCGTGGGCATGCCGCCGCTCTTGATCTTTGTGGCCATGCTGGTGGGGATTCGCGTGGCCGGTTTCTGGGGCGCTTTGTTTGGCATACCGGTGATGGGCGTCATCTACGCGATGGCGGCTTATCTCTACCGCTACACACTGCGGGGGAAGGTGGCCAAGGAGGAATGAGGGACGAAGTACGAGGGACGAGGAACGAGGAACGAGCGATGAGGGACGCAAAAAACCTCGTACCTCATCCCTCGTACCTCATCCCTCGTACCTCATACCTCCATATCTTGGGAGGATTCATGCCATACATTCTGGCTATTGACCAGGGAACAACCAGCAGCCGGGCGCTGGTCATTGATCACGCCGGCAGCGTGGCCGGGCAGGGGCAACAGGAGTTCCGGCAGCACTATCCACAGCCCGGCTGGGTAGAGCACGATCCGCTGGAAATCTGGCAGACAACGCTGGTGGCCATCGGCCGGGCGATGGCTGCCGCGGGCGCCGGTGCGGGCGACGTCGCCGCCATCGGCATCACCAACCAGCGGGAGACGACGGTGCTCTGGGAGCGAGCCACCGGTCGTCCGGTGTACAAGGCCATCGTCTGGCAGTGCCGCCGCACGGCGCCGCTGTGTGACGAGCTCAAAGCGCAAGGTCACGCCGAGCTTTTCCGGGCCAGGACGGGCCTGGTCATTGACGCCTATTTCTCCGGCACCAAGGTCAAGTGGCTGCTGGATAACGTCCCCGGCCTGCGCGCCCGGGCGCAGCGCGGCGAGATTGCCTTTGGCAACATTGACACCTGGCTCCTGTGGAAACTCAGCGGCGGCCGGGTGCACGCTACCGACTACTCCAATGCCTCGCGCACCCTGCTTTTCAACATTCACACCCTGGACTGGGACGACGAGATCCTGCGTATCCTGGGCATTCCGCGGGCGATTCTGCCCCAGGCGCGGCCGTCCAGCGGGGTGTTCGGCCTGGTCGCCGCCAACGCCGCCAACGCCGCCGATTCTGCCGTCCTCGCCGGCTTGCAGGGCCTGCCCATCGCCGGCATGGCTGGCGATCAGCAGGCGGCCCTCTTCGGCCAGGCGGGTTATGCCCCCGGCATGGTCAAGAGCACCTACGGCACCGGCGCTTTCCTGCTGATGAACACCGGCCAGCGAGCCGTAGAGTCGCGGCACGGCCTCCTGACGACCATCGGCTGGGGTTTGGGGGACGCCCGGCCAGCCGCTTCGCCGCACACGCCAGGCGTGCAGTACGCCCTGGAGGGCAGCGTGTTCATCGCCGGTGCCGCTTTGCAATGGCTGCGTGACGAGCTGAAGATCATCGCCCACGCCGCCGAATCGGCGGCGCTGGCCAGCAGCATCCAGGACACGGGGGGCGTGTACCTGGTGCCGGCGTTCGTGGGGCTGGGGGCGCCGCACTGGGACATGTACGCCCGCGGCACCATCGTGGGGCTAACCAGGGGCAGCGGGCGGGCGCACGTCGTCCGGGCGGCGCTGGAGGCCAACGCCTATCAGGTGCGCGATGTGGTGGAGGCGATGGTCAACGACGCCGGCATCCCGCTGCGCGAGCTGCGCGTGGATGGCGGCGCGGCGGCCAACGACTTTCTCATGCAGTTCCAGGCCGATTTGCTGGGGGTGCCCGTGGTGCGGCCTAAAGTCACGGAGACCACGGCCCTGGGCGCGGCTTACCTGGCCGGGCTGGCCGTGGGCTTCTGGCAATCGCAGGAGGAGATTGCCGCCCTGTGGCAGGTGGATCGGCGCTTTGCGCCGGCGATGGGGGCGGAGCGGCGAGATAGCCTCTATCGTGGCTGGCAGCGAGCCGTGGAGCGGGCGAAGGGGTGGGTGGCGAACGAGTGATGAGGGACGAGGGACGAGGGACGAGGTACGAGGTACGAGGTACGAGGGACGAGGAGGGTGAGACCCAGTAGACCCAGTAGGTCAGGTTTCTATGACTTTGTCGAAAAATGGCTCTTGGGTAGACTCAGGTCTTGGTTCCGGACCCGTCTTGAAGCCGAAGCTCGCCTCTCGGTCTTGACTTAGTGAGCCAAAGCAGGCATAATGGGGGCATAGTACCT